>Ga0302309_10000274_pt1 | contig 65645 bp, 54 predicted proteins | sample III_Palsa_N1_1_FD_200453 | JGI IMG/M metagenome (GOLD analysis project Ga0302309, IMG submission 200453) | Peat permafrost microbial communities from Stordalen Mire near Abisko, Sweden - III_Palsa_N1_1 | ecosystem: Environmental > Terrestrial > Soil > Palsa > Peat permafrost | place: Sweden...
CGGAAAATATTTGCGACAATACCGATGAAATAGGCGTTCCTTCTAATTATTTAATTTTGCATTCAATTTACCAACCTTTGTCATCCTGAACGAAGTGAAGGACCTTTAAACTTTGCCTAATCGGCTATGCATAGTTGGTATGTATGGAGCAAAGGTTCTTCGCTATCGCTCAGAATGACAAGCTGCTTTTACTAATGACTAATGAACAATTGAACTAATGAACCAAATCAAACATCTCGATATTACCGTTAAAGGTAAAGTGCAGGGCGTATCCTATCGCGTCGCTACCAAAGCAGTTGCCGACCAGCTGGGCGTACGCGGCACGATAAAAAATACCGATGAAGGCCATGTGCAAATTGAAGCTGAAGCCAGCCAAAGCCTACTCGAAATGTTTTTGGAGTGGTGCCACGAAGGTCCCGAACAAGCCCGTGTAACTTCTGTGGAGACACATGAGGGCGAATTAAAAAACTATCGTAATTTTGAGGTGATAAAAAAGAAGTTCCTGTAAGAAGCTGTTTGAAAACGAATAGATATTTTGCTACCGGCCAAAGATCATTGCCGTTGGCTTTAGCCAACGGTATAATAGTCATTTCAACACGGCTTTAGCCAAAGTATGGCGAATGTGATGCTAAAGCCACTGTTAACTTATCCTTATTACCGTCGGCTGAAGCCAACGGCAATAAGGAGTTTTAAATTGACAGCTTCTGTAAGGATAAGATATAAAAATATATGATCGGCAGAAAAGCCCTTTGCTTTCTGCCTTTCGCTTTCAGCTTTAAAATAGATTGTCAACAGCTAAAAAATTCGCGGGCCAAACGGCTGTTTACGGCATAAGCACTATTGCCAGCAGGGTGCTTACCTTTTTCATGACGCCCGTCTACACGCGCGCCTATGCCATGGGCGCTAACGGTATCATTACTACCATGTACAGCTACGTGTCGATGACCAATGCGCTGCTTACATTTGGTATGGAGACTACCTTCTTCAGGTACCTTAACAAACATTCCGATAACAAGCAAAAAGTTTACAACAATGCTTTTGCTTCGGTAGCCTCCGTTACGGTGCTGTTCCTGCTTTTTACGCTGCCGTTTATCGGCCATATTGCTTCGTTCATCGATATCGATCATGAAAAAACAGTAAAGCATGCCAAAGCCGTTTTAGGCAGTACGTCTGCTGATTTTTTAAAATATACTTACCTGTTTTTAGCCATTGTGGTGGTTGATGCCTGGTGCGCTATTCCCTTTGTAAAGCTGCGTGCCGATGGTAAGCCCGGCCGTTACGGCGCCATCAAGCTGGCCAGTGTGCTCATATTTGTGGGCTTTAACATGATATTCATTTATGTAATTCCTTTTTGGCTGAAACATAATTTTATCGGCGCAGGCGGAATAAGCAGCTGGTATGTGCCTAAATGGGTTGGCTATGTTTTTATATCTGAGCTTTTATCGAGCGTAGTTACCTTATTACTATTGCTGCCTGAATTGCTGAAGATAAGGTTTGAGTTGGACAAGGCTATGCTCCTGAGCATGTTCACTTATAGCTGGCCGGTACTGATAGCCAACCTGTCGTACCTGGTGAATGAGAACATGGATAAAATATTGCTGGGCAAGCTGCTTACCACAAATGCAGAGCACGAAGTAGCAATATATGGGGCCTGTGCTAAAATAGCAGTATTTTTGAGTGTGTTTATCAATGCTTTCAGACTGGGCGCCGAGCCGTTCTTTTTTAACCACGCCAAAAACAAAAATGCCGGGCAAACTTATGCCCGTATAATGGACTATTTTGTAATAGCCGTATGCGTAATATTTGTTGCGCTGGTAGCGAATATAGAAATAGTGAAGCATTGGGTAACCCCGGCGTACTGGATTGGCCTGCGCGTTGTACCGCCGCTGCTGTTTGGCTATGTAAGTTTGGGCATCTACATGAATTTATCTATCTGGTACAAACTATCCGATCAAACAAAATACGGGCTTTATATTTCGGGTGTTGGCGCTATATTAACCATCGTGCTCAATGTGCTGTTTATCCCCGCATACAGTTATATGGCCTCGGCCTGGACGTCGCTCATCGCCTACACCGTAATGATGCTGCTTTCTTACATCTGGGGGCAAAAAAACTATCCCATTCCGTATAATGTCAAAAAAAATCTCGCCTATATCATTTCATCAATAGTAATCGTTTATTGCATAACCCGCATAAATGGCAACTACAGCAGCATTGTACAGGCTAACTTGGTTCATAAAGCTAAATATGTATTTGATAAAGGTTTTTTTATAGGCGAGGCGTTACTGCTAAGCTATATGCTGGTGGCATTTTATTTTGAACGCACTAACTTAAAAGCTATATTTAAAAGATGATTATCAGGGTAATAAACCGCTCAAAAAACAGCCTGCCAGGCTACGAAACCATACATTCTGCCGGGATGGACCTGCGCGCCGACCTCGACGCGCCGGTAACGCTAAAGCCACTGGAACGTAAGCTCATCCCTACTGGCATTCACATCGAGCTGCCTGAAGGTTATGAAGCGCAAATTCGTCCCCGCAGCGGTTTGGCGTTGAAAAACGGCATAGGCATATTAAATTCGCCCGGTACGGTTGATGCCGATTATCGCGGAGAAATAAAAGTGCTGCTTATTAATTTTTCGGAAGATGTTTTTGAGATAAAGAACAACGATAGGATAGCCCAAATGGTAATTGCAAAACACGAAAAGATAGATTGGGAGCAGGTTGAAATTTTAAATGAAACTTCCCGTGGCGCGGGCGGTTATGGACATACGGGTATCTGATATAAATTGGCAATGAGGCGTTTGATAGTAGGCATATGGTTAATGATTCCGGTTTTTGCAATGGCGCAAAACGAACAACCGGATAGTGCCGTGCTTGCAACTAAGCCGAAAAGCATGAGCCAGATAGACAGCCTGGTGGTAAAGCAGCTATTCTTCTCCGCGCTTAGCGAAAAAACCATCGACAATAATACCCACGCCGCCGAGCTGTTTACCAAGGTATTGCAGATCGACCCCAAAAACGATGCGGCCATGTATGAGCTGGCCACTATTAAAAAACACCAGGACAATTACCATGATGCGCAGGAGCTGATGGAACACGCGGTGACGATTAGTCCCGACAATGAATGGTACTGGCTGTCGCTGGCCGAATGCTACGAAAAAAGCAACAACGTGGCCAACCTGGGCAAACTGGAGAATGTTTTTGATGAGCTGATAAGAATAAACCCTGATAAGCCTGATTATTATTTTGATAAGGGGAAAGCCTATTTCCTGGAGAAGAAATATGATGACGCGCTGAAAGCCTATGACCTGCTACAGCAGATGAACGGGCTTGACGACGACCTGCTGGCTGCCAAACAAAAAATTTACCTGATACAGGGCCGTGTTGACCTGGCCGCAGCCGATATCAACCAAATGATAGCCGATAACCCATCGCAGGTGCGCTATTACTTATTGCTGGCCGAGATATATAACTCCAATGGTTATGCCGATAAGGCGCTGAAAGCCCTGCAGGATGCCGAAAAGGTTGATGCTAACAACGGGCAATTACATTTGGCGCTGGCCGATATTTACCGGGATAAGAAAGATAACGATGCCTGCTTTAATGAGTTGAAACTGGCTTTCGCGGTGCCTGACCTTGATATCGACCAAAAAATAAAAATATTAATAGGTTATGTGCCCAAATTCCCCGACCCGAATGCAAAAGAAAGCGCATTGATATTGAGCAAGATATTGATCGATGCCCATCCAACCGACTCGCGGTCATTCGCGGTTTATGGTGATATGCTGCTTCAGAACGATAATTATAAGGATGCCGAGGATGCGTACAAGCATTCCGTTATGCTGGATAGCAACCATTACGAGGTTTACGAGCAGTTGGTAAGGCTTGAACTGAGCAATAACGAAATAGATAATGCCATTAAGGATGGGCAGGACGCACTATCGCTTTTCCCCAACCAGGCATGGATGAATTACCTGGTAGGTATAGCTTATGTGCAGAAGAAAGAACTCACCAAAGGCTTGAGCTACCTGAAAAATACCGTGTCTATCGGAACGGACGATAAAGACCTGCTGTCATTAACTTATTCGGCATTGGGGGATCTTTATCATGAGCAGAAAGACGATAAAGGGTCGGATGAGTCGTACGAGAAAGCCTTAACAGATAATCCTGACAATGCCTTCGCACTAAATAACTATGCGTATTATCTGTCATTGCGTAATGAGCAACTGGATAAGGCGGCGCAAATGTCGGCACACGCTAACGAGTTGCAGCCGAATACCGCCTCATTTGAAGATACTTATGCCTGGATATTGTTTAAGCAAAAAAAATATACCGATGCAAAGACCTGGATAGAAAAAGCCATCCTGCACGATAAAACCAACAGCGCCGTGCAACTGGAACACTATGGCGATATTATGTTTTACCTCGGCGATACCGACGCCGCCGTTGAAAACTGGAAAAAAGCCCGGTCGTCCGGCGAACAATCCCCTGTATTAGACCGCAAAATAAATGAAAGAAAGTATATCGAATAAACTGCTGCTTGTTTGCTGCCTGCTAACTATATTAAGCTGCCACACCCGCAAACTGGTAACAAGTTCTGCTGTCACTGTACCCGTAAAACCGGTTAATCATATCGAAGATAAGCTGGCCGCTATCCGGTCGCAGCAAATTAACTTCAATACTTTTTCGGGCAAAGCAAAAACAACGCTTGATATAAATGGCAGCAGCAATAATGTTACGCTTAACATCCGCATCAACCGCGATAAGGAAATATGGATATCGGTAACCGCATTGCTGGGTATCGAGGGCGCACGTGCGGTAATAACGCCCGATAGTATTATGGCGCTCAACCGTTTGCAGGGCATTTACATTAAAAAGCCATTTAGCTATATTTATAAATTTACAAGTAAGCAGGTAGATTTTTCTATGCTACAGGCTTTGTTTACGGGCAATGCCGCCCCCAAATTACTTAACGACAGCGCAAAATATACCACGGCGAATGATACTGTTACCCTGAATGGTGCGCTTGAAGACCTGGTTTACAAATTGATACTGGGCAGCGACCTGAAGGTTGCCCAAACAAATTTATCCAATGCAGCCGAAGAGCAATCATTGCAGGTAAATAATGTTTTCGCTTTGCAGAACAACCAAAAAGTGCCGTCGCAAATAGATATTTCATCTGTTGCAAAAAGTAATAAAATTGAGGTTAATTTGCATTTTGTAAAGGTTGATTATAATCAGCCGCAGGATTACCCGTTCACCATACCGGATTCGTACACACCGGGTGAGTAACAGGTTAGCCTCACCTAAATCCTCTCCAACCGCGTGTCGCCTTAGCTTTAGCGGTGGCGCAAGGAGAGGACTTGAGCTTCATACTTTTCAGAACCCTCTCCATTGAAGAGGGCAGGGTGAGGCAGTAACAAGTTATTTTATGCAGATGGAAAGGCATCCATCGCAAAAACAATATAATACGGATGAGATATTTAAAAATAGTTTTTTTTCTGCTCTGCATTTTTACAGCGATTGATGCGCATGCCCAAAGCAGCGCCGAATTGAAGCGCCGCCGCGAACAGCTTACCCAGGAATTGCAGCAGCTTAACCAGGAATACGATCAGACGTTAAATAATAAAAAGTCTTCGCTTAAACAGCTGAGTTTGTTAAAAGCCCAGATCAACCTGCGCGAGGAAAAGATCACGCTCATTAACTCCGAAGTAAGAAATTTAGATAATCAAATCTCTGAGAGCAATAATACCGTACATAGCTTACAGAACCAGTTGGATCAGCTTAAAAAAGAGTATGCGGCCATGATATTGTTCGCCTACCGTAACCAGAGCGCTTACAACAAGCTGATGTTCATTTTTGCGGCGAAGGATTTTAACCAGGCGTATAAACGCCTTAAATACCTGCAGCAATTTGGCGCCTACCGCGAACGGCAGGCAGATTACATACAGGGAACGGAAAAAGACCTGCATGTGAAAATACAGGAGCTGGACCAGACCAAGAAGCAAAAAAGCGATTTGCTGGCCGACCAGGAAAAGGAAAAAGCGACCCTGGGCGAACAAAGGAATTCGCAGGCGAAGGTTGTATCCGATCTGTCGAAACAGGCAGGCCAGTTGCAGCAGCAGCAGCGTGATGTGCAAAGGCGTATAGCTGCTACCAACCGGGCGATAGACGAGGCGATCCGTCGTGAAATTGCCGAGGAAAGAAAGCGTGAGGAAGAAGAGGCCAGGCGCAAAGCAGCCGAAGAAGCAAAACTGGCTGCGGCAAATGCCAGGACAGAGAACAGGGGCGGCGATGTAACACCTCCGCCAAGGCGTAAAACGATCACCAGCAGTTCGAGCACGAGCGAGGTGTTGAATGCCACGCCGGAAGCTGCCAAACTGTCGAACGACTTTTTGGGCAACCGTGGGCGGTTGCCATGGCCGGTGACCAATGGTTTTATAACACAGGGTTTTGGTATATACTATACCCAGGGTATTAAAAGTGAAAGCTCAGGTGTTGATATAAAAAGTAATCCCGGCGCAGGCGTAAGGGCTGTTTTTGAAGGTACGGTGGTAAGTGTGGCGGATATAAGCGGGTCGTATTTGGTTTTGGTAAAACACGGTGAGTATTTTACCGCTTATTCAAACCTTAAAACCGTATCGGTATCAAAAGGTGAGAAGGTTGGCACCAAGCAAAACATAGGCACCGTGGCCACCGACCCAACGACCGGTGAGGCGGTAGTCACCTTTGAGGTTATACGCGGTACCGAATACATGGACCCTAAGGGATGGCTGGCGCCGAATTGATTTTGAACTTGCACAACTAAATTGTTTATATTTGTATCCTTTTTAAATAAAGAAATATGCTGGGTTTTGTTTTGTTGTTTTTTGATATTGGCGGGGGCGAGATACTACTGATAATGGTTGTTGCGTTAATATTGTTTGGCGGCGATAAGCTGCCCGAACTGGCGAGGGGCCTGGGCAAAGGCATCCGCGATTTTAAAGACGCATCGGAAGGGGTTAAACGCGAGATTACCAACCAGATAGATACCTTTGAAGCTAAAAAAGCAGCAGAAGCGGCAGAAAAAGCACCTGTTGAAGAAAAGAAGCCTGAAGAAACTGAAAAGCCAAAACCAACCATTTCGCCTGCTCAAAATACCATGCCGGTAGCGGAGATAGGTTCGGCAGCAGAAGTGGAACCGGTGGAGGAAATCCCGGCTGAACATGCAAGGGAAACACCAATTGAACCGTTGATTGATGAAGCCGGTAAAACGGAGCATCACGAAGTTAAATAGTAATAATAACATTCATTTATATCAAAACTTAAAATTATGGGATTAGATAATCCAACCACCCTCATTATAATACTGGTAGTAGTATTATTATTATTCGGAGGTAAAAAAATTCCTGAACTGATGAGGGGTTTAGGCAAAGGCGTTAAGGAATTCAAGGATGCATCTAGCAACCCTGACAGTACCACTACTACAACCAATACCGACGAAAAGCCAAAAGCTTAAGTTATTATAGATTAGTGATCAGAGATTAGTTATGTCTGATTACTAATCTCTGTTAACCAATCCCTAATCTCTAATTACTAATCTCTAATCACCAACCCCGCCCCATGGCTAAATTCTATTCCTCTTTAACCGAAATAAAGAGCGGGTTGCAAAGCGGTGAAACCACCGTTGAGGGGCTGGTAAAGCATTATATTGAACAAATTAAAGCGAACGCGCACCTGAATGCCTTTAACGAGGTATTTGAAGCTGAGGCGTTAAAACGTGCAGCCGGTGTTGATGTTCGTATCAAACTGGGCAATGCCAGCCGTTTGGCTGGCATGGTCATCGCCATAAAAGATAACATCAGCTATAAAGATCATAAAGTTTCAGCCTCGTCTAAAATACTGGATGGTTTTACAGCTATTTTTTCATCAACCATTGTGGAGCGTCTGCTGGCAGAAGATGCCGTGATCATCGGCCGCTGTAATTGCGACGAATTTGCTATGGGCGCCAGTAACGAAAATTCATACTTCGGCCCGGTAAAGAACTTTGCCGACCCAACCAAAGTTTCAGGCGGTTCGTCAGGCGGTTCGGCAGTTGCCGTGCAGGCCGGGATGTGCCATGCGGCAATAGGCACCGATACAGGCGGCTCGGTAAGGCAGCCTGCATCGTTTTGCGGCGTTATTGGTCTTAAGCCTACTTACGGCAGCATTTCAAGGCATGGTATTATTGCCTATGCATCTTCATTCGACCAGGTAGGGCCGATCACCAATTCAGTTGAAGATGCCGCGCTTTTGCTCGAAATTATGGCCGGGCCTGATGAGTACGACAGCACTTTGGCACAAAAGCCTGTCCCTAAATTCAGCGAAAATCTATCCGCTCCGGGAAAAAAGAAAATAGCCTATTTGCAGGAATCCATTACCAGTAAAGGCGTCGATCGCGAGGTGAAAGACATTATGGTGAAATATATCGATAAGCTGCGCACGGATGGTCATGAAGTTAAAGCCGTAGCGTTCGAGTACCTTGATTATTTAGTCCCTGCATATTACATCCTGGCAATGGCCGAAGCATCATCCAACTTAGCAAGGTATGACGGCGTACATTATGGCTACCGCAGCCCGGCAGCAACCGACCTGCAATCCACCTATAAAAAGTCGCGTTCCGAAGGTTTTGGTAAGGAAGTTAAGCGCCGCATCATGCTGGGTACGTTTGTACTAAGCGCCGGTTATTACGATGCTTATTACGCCAAGGCGCAAAAGGCGCGCCGCCTCATTCGCCAAAAAACAGAAGAAATTTTAAGCGAATACGATTTTATATTAACGCCTACTGCACCCGAACCGGCATTCACTATCGGCGAAGGTGCACAGGACCCGGTAATATCTTATTTGGCAGATATTTTTACCGTGCAAGCCTCTTTAGCCGGAATTCCGGCAATTTCTTTGCCTATGGGCAATAATAGCAAAGGTTTACCGTTAGGATTGCAATTGCTTGCCAATAAGTTTGAGGAACAGGAACTATTGAATTTTTCAAAATACTTCCTGGAACTTAAAGATTAGTGTTTTCGTATAAATAGGTAATTAATAACCCTTAGTTAATCCCGGTTTGATGAAGAAACTCTTAATTTTAGTTTTTTGCCTCTTCTGTTTACACGCAGTTAAAGCCGCTACCGGGCTTCAGCCGGTCGGCGCCACCCCCAAACATTTAAAGGATACCACTTTTGCCCATGCGGCAAACCAGTTACCGTTAAGTGGCTACGAAGGTCAGATCAAACGCCGGTTAGATTCGATAAAGAAAGACATTCCGCTGGATTATAATGAGTTTGTACAGAACTACATTGATATTTATTTGCAGAACAGGGAAGAGATGGCGCACGTTTTAGGACTGGCGAAATACTATTTTCCCATATATGAAAAAGCATTTCATAATGCCGGGATTCCTCCCGAGATAGAATACCTTTCGATAGTTGAATCAAAGCTCGACCCTTACGCTGTTTCGCGCGTTGGCGCAACCGGCCCCTGGCAGTTTATGACCACCACGGCAAAGTTGTATGGCCTGAATATGGACAGTTATGTAGATGAGCGCCGCGACCCGGTCCGTGCCAGTTATGCCGCCGCCGCCTACCTGAAAGATGCTTATGAAGAATTTGGCGATTGGTTATTAGCCATTGCCTCGTATAATTGCGGCAAAAGCAATATAGAGAACGCGATGGCTAAAAGCGGCGCAAATGATTTCTGGTCTATCCGCCAGTATTTACCCGTGGAAACCCGGAATTATGTGCCTGCTTACATTGCAGTAGCTTATATAATGAACTGTTACAGCAAACACAACATCGTTCCCGAAGCCTGCCAGTTCTCCATGAAAATGGACACGCTTTTGGTTGATAAATACGTTTCGCTTAGTAATATATCGGGTATATTGAATATAGACGTAAAACTGCTGTCTATCCTCAACCCCGTTTACCGTACTTATATCATCAACGGTTCGGCGGCAAACCCGCGCAGGCTCATTATCCCGCAAACCAGCAGCGACAAATTTGCAGCTTTATACGATGCGCTGAACAATCCTTCGCCTGTGCCATCTTTAGGCTTTTTGCATCGCCACCGCCACGATTATGAAGCATCTTCTTCAAAAAACCATAATTATATAACCTACAGGGTTAGGCGCGGCGATACGCTCGGGGCCATAGCTTTAAAATTTGATGGCGCTTCTGTTGAAAAAATAAGATCATTGAACGGGTTAACCAGCGCACAGCTGCAACCGGGCATGAAACTAAAGATCAGCAAGGGATAAGCCTCACCCCAACCCTCTCCGGAGGAGAGGGAGTAAAATGCTTTATTTTTAAAGTCCTCTCCTTTGGAGAGGATTTAGGTGAGGCTACCAATTTAAAAAGCTACTTTTGAGCCCTGAATTTGAGAAGAGATGAACACCAAGCCCAATCGTAAACAGGACGCTTTAAATTACCATTCAAAGGGGCGTCCCGGTAAGATACAGGTTGTCCCCACCAAGCCAACCAACTCCCAGCGCGACCTTTCCATGGCGTATTCGCCCGGCGTTGCTGAACCATGCCTCGCAATTGCTGATAATCCCGAAGATGTTTATAAATATACCGCCAAAGGTAATTTGGTGGCTGTTATCAGCAATGGTACGGCTGTTTTAGGCTTGGGCAATATCGGCCCCGAAGCCAGCAAGCCGGTAATGGAAGGTAAAGGCCTGTTGTTTAAGATTTATGCTGATATTGATGTTTTCGACCTGGAGATCAACGCGAAAACGCCCGATGAATTTGTACAGATAGTAAAAGCGCTGGAACCTACGTTTGGCGGCATAAACCTCGAGGATATATCGGCGCCAACCTGTTTTGAGATCGAGCGCCGCCTGAAGGCCGAGATGAAAATACCGGTAATGCATGATGACCAGCATGGTACGGCTATAATCTCAGCAGCGGCCCTTATAAACGCCTGCGAAATACAGGGCAAAAAGCTGGATAAAATAAAAATGGTAGTGAACGGCGCGGGTGCTGCTGCTGTTTCCTGCTCAAAAATGTACCTCACCCTGGGTGTAAAAAAAGAGAACCTGGTGATGTTTGACATCAACGGGCTGATCACCCCACAGCGCACCGACCTGGATGATATCCGCATGGAATTTGCCACGACCCGTACCGATATAAAAACATTAACCGAAGCCATGAAAGGCGCTGATGTTTTTGTGGGCCTTTCAGCCGGCAACGTGGTAACGCCGGATATGCTGAAAGGCATGGCTAAAAACCCTATTGTATTTGCCATGGCCAACCCCGAGCCGGAGATAGCTTATGACCTGGCGATGGGCACCCGCAAAGATATGATTATGGCAACGGGCCGTTCCGATTTTCCCAACCAGGTGAACAATGTGCTCGGTTTCCCGTATATTTTCCGGGGTGCGCTGGATGTAATGGCTACGGCTATTAACGAAGAAATGAAGATAGCCGCCGTACGGGCAATAGCCGAAATTGCTAAAAAACCCGTACCTGAGGCCATAAACCTTGCTTATAATACAACTACTACATTGAAGTTCGGCAGGGATTATATTATCCCCAAACCGATGGATCAGCGCCTCATTATCGAGGTATCTTCCGCGGTAGCCAAAGCGGCTATCGATTCAGGTGTTGCCCGGAAAATAATTACCGATTGGGATGCTTATACCGAAGAACTGCGCCGAAGGATTGGTATTGATGACCGTATATTGCGCAACCTGACCAATCGCGCCAAGCAAAACCCAAAACGAGTGGTATTTGCCGAAGCGGATACTTATAAAATACTCCGTGCAGCACAAATTGTTAAGGACGAAAATATCGCCACCCCTATTTTGCTGGGCAACCCCGACAAGATAAAGCAGATCATGAAAGAGCATGACCTTTATCTTGAGGATGTAGAGATAATAGACCCACAGCAAGGTTGCGGGCCACGCTCAAAAGAATATGCCGAATACCTGTACGAAAAGCGCCAGCGGCGCGGGGTTACACGGTACGAATCGAAAAAATTGCTTACCGACCGTAACTATTATGGTGCGTGTATGGTACAGTTTGGTGAAGCCGATGCGTTGATCTCAGGGCTTACCAAAGATTACGTTACCACTATTAAACCGGCGCTGCAAATTATAGGCACCGGCGAAGGCGTTAGCAGGGTGGCAGGCATGTACATGATGATAACGCAAAAAGGCCCGGTATTTTTTGGCGATACTACGGTAAACGTAGCCCCTACTGTACAGGAACTGGTTGATATAACCGTGCTCATCGAACGTTCGGTAAGGCAGTTTAACATTACGCCAAGGGTAGCTATGTTATCCTATTCGAACTTTGGATCGAACAGGGGCGATGTGCCGGAACGTACCCGCGAAGCCGTACAGGTATTACATGATAAATATCCTGACATATTGGTAGACGGCGAAATGCAGGCAAATTTTGCGCTAAACCCGGAATTATTGGCCGATAATTTCCCTTTTTCAAATTTGTCGGGAAAGCCTGCAAATACATTAATTTTTCCTAATTTGGAATCGGGTAATATCGCTTATAAACTTTTGCAGGAGATTGGTGGCGCCGAGGCAGTCGGGCCTATATTGTTAGGCCTTAAAAAACCAGTTCACGTATTGCAGTTGGGCAGTTCGGTAAGGGAAATTGTAAATATGGTAACCATTGCTGTGGTTGATGCGCAACAAAAAGCTGGTGATATACCCAAAAAAAATTAAACTATTTGAGGAGAGATGTACGCTTATATTGATGGTAAATTAGTTTTTAAAAGCCCTTCGTATGTGGTGATAGATGCTGGCGGGGTAGGGTACCACATCAATATTTCGCTCCATACCTATTCATTGCTCAGCAGCGTTGAGCGTTGCAAACTGCATACCTGGCTGTATGTAAAAGAAGATGCCCACACGCTTTACGGCTTTGCCGATGAAGGCGAACGCCGCCTTTTCCTCCACCTCATATCCATATCGGGCATAGGGCCTAATACGGCCCGCATGGTATTGTCGTCAATTACACCTGTGGAGATACAGGCTGCCATTGTTAACGGCAATGTTTCACAAATACAACGCATCAAGGGTATCGGCCCAAAATCGGCCCAGAGAATAATACTTGAATTGCAGGATAAATTACGTAAAGAAGGACCGGAGACCTTAACCGCCGTTCCGCAAAATAATACAGCTAAAGACGAAGCACTTTCGGCACTGGTAATGCTGGGTTTTGCCCGCAATGCCGCCGAGAAAGTAATAAACCAGGAAATTGACAGGAACAGGGAAGATTTAACCGTTGAACAACTGGTTAAGTACGCGCTGAAGAACTTATAATTACGAGTAATTTGATCGACTTTTGACTAAGAAGTTTACGTTTAAAATTGTTGTCGTCTCCCTCATACTAAAAGCATTTTACGGGGTGGGGACGGCATTTGCCCAACAAGCACCAAACGTTAAAAACGATACAGCCACAATCGTAACACCTTATACCTTCCAGGAACCAAATTCAATACGTTTACGGCAGGGTATATTTGATAATGACCCGCCAAACCTTGTACGGACAATTGAGTACGACCCGGTAACCAACCAGTACGTTTTGTATGAACGTGTTGGTAATATGCTGTACCGGCCGCCTATATACCTCACTTTTGCCCAATACCTTGCACTGAGGCAAAAGGAAGGCGAAAGGGAATATTTTAAGCAATTGGCTGATACTTATGCTTATCAATCACAGCAACCGGGGTTCATTCCGCAGTTAAAGGTGCGCAGCGAAACTTTTGAGCGCATTTTTGGCAGCGATAATATCGATATTAAAGCCCAGGGATCGGCTACGGCCACATTTGCCGGGCAGATCAATAAAAATGACAACCCGCTTTTCAATACCCAGCAGCGCGACCAGTTCAACTTTAATTTCGATGAGCAGATACAACTGAACGTGACCGGTAAGATTGGTGATAACATGACGGTTGCTACCAATTACAATACCAACTCGCAGTTCCAGTTTGATAACCAGATAAAGCTGGATTATAAAGGCAAGGACGACGATATTATACAGGAAATACAGGCCGGTACGGTGAGCATGCCTTTGCCTACACAGCTTATCACCGGTACGCAGGCGCTGTTCGGTGTAAAAACCAAGCTCAAATTCGGCAACCTGAATGTAACCGCTATTATGTCTCAGCAGCGGTCGCAATCTAAAACCATAACCATTACCAATGGCTCGGAACAGGGTAATTTTAAGCTGACGACTGACGCATATGATGCCAACAAGCACTTTTTCCTGTCGCAGTATTTTCGTAATAATTATAACGCGGCACTGGCCAATATCCCTATTATCAGTTCTGCCGTTACCATTACAAAAATTGAGGTTTGGACAACCAACCGCGTTAACTCTACCACAAACTCAAGGGACATAATGGCGTTTATGGACTTGGGCGAAAATGCGCCTTACAACACTTCGCTTGTACACGGTGGTGCAGGCTACTCGGCTTTGCCGGCCGGTACCGATATCCCCGGTTTTACACAGCAATCAAACAGTTTGTTAAAAAACCTGCCTGCAGCCGCCCGCCTTACTAATTCAAATGCCGTTGCCAGTTATTTTGCAAGTACCGGTAACTCTGATAATTATGCCGGGCTAACTTATGCCCGTATGCTGGTACAGAACAAGGATTACACTTTGCACCCGCAACTGGGCTATATATCATTGAATTACCCACTGAATAATGATGAGGTACTTGCCGTAGCTTACCAGTACACGTACAATGGAGCCACTTACCAGGTTGGTGAATTCTCCAGCGACAGGCCGGTAAATAACAATACGCCGAATGTACTTTATACTAAGTTGCTGAAAAACACCATCCTCAAAACCAACCTGCCTATCTGGAAGCTGATGATGAAAAACATCTATTCGCTTGGTGCATACCAGATTAGCCCCAACAATTTTAAATTGACTATTTCGCGGTTGGACAACAGCTCCGGCATAGCTAAGGAAATAATGGCGCAGGGACAAAACACCACGGGCAAGCTTTGGATACAGTTGACCGACCTTGATAACCTCGACCAGCAGCAGGAAAGGCGGCCGGATGGTTATTTTGATTTCCTTGACGGGGTAACCATCGACTCAAAAAACGGCCTGCTCATTTTCCCCGAGCTGGAACCTTTCGGCTCCGACCTGGCGAAGCGGTTCGCGCCGGGAGAGCAAAGCCTCATCAATACTTATGTTTACCAGCCATTGTATGATTCTATTCAAACAGTAGCGCAGCAGTTTTACCCGCAACTCAACCGGTATTTAATACAGGGTACCTACTCGTCGCAGGGTGGTTCGGAATACCAGCTGAACGCGACGAACATCCCCCAAGGCTCCGTTATTGTAACCGCAGGCGCTACCAAGCTGGTTGAGGGAAACGATTATACGGTTGATTATAACGGCGGCACCATACGCATACTGAACCAGGCCATATTGTCGTCGGGTGTGCCGATAACTGTCAACCTTGAAAATAATGAGTTGTTTGGCGTACAGCAAAAATCACTGTACGGCGCGCGGTTTGATTATAAAGCCAGTGATAAACTTACGTTAGGCGCTACCGTTATGCACCTCACCGAACAGCCGCTATCTCAAAACGAGGCGGTAGGCGATGAGTCTATTTCAAATACGATATGGGGCCTTGATGGTAATTACAAATCCGATTCGCGCTTGCTGACGCGCTTGGTTGATATGCTGCCTTTTATGCATACCAAAGCGCCATCATCGGTAAATTTCAGCGGAGAATTTGCGCAACTGTTACCCGGCGTGCCAAGCGTAATGAATTATGCCGGTTCAAAGGACGGTACGGCTTACCTGGATGATTTTGAAAGCAGCCAGTCCGACATCGACCTGAAAAGCCCTATCAGCTGGCAAATATCAGGTACGCCGCAGGCGTTCAGCGAATCGGCCCTGTTCAATAACCTTACTTACGGTTTTAACCGTGCGCGGCTGGCTTTTTATACCATCGACCCGATATTTTATACTGCAAGCACCATACCTGTTTCAAAAGCCGAGTTATCAAAACCCTATACGCGCGAGGTTTTGGAAACAGAAGTATTTCCACAGGAGCAATCCGTTACAGGCCAGCCTTTGATATTGCCTACTTTCGACCTTGCGTTTTACCCAAATACGCGCGGGCCGTATAACTATACCACAAGCCAGATTAACGCCGATGGTACACTGCAAAATCCGGCAAACCGCTGGGGCGGTATCATGCGGGCGGTATCAAGCAACGATTTTGAGGCGCTTAACGTTGGTTACATCGAGTTTTGGGTGCTCGATCCATTCATTACCAAGCCTAATTCAACCGGCGGCGATTTGTATTTTGATATTGGCAGTATTTCGGAAGATATTTTGAAAGACGGCCGTAAGAGTATTGAAAACGGCCTGCCGGCGAACGGGGACTACAGCACTGTTGATACCACTGCCTGGGGCAGGGTAGCCAAAGTACAACCCATAGTAAATACCTTTGACAGCGACCCCAATGCCCGTGCATTACAGGATATAGGTTTGGATGGATTGAACGATGCCGACGAACGCACAAAGTTTTCTGCCCAGGTGCAGGCAGTAAAAGCAAGAACAAACCCTGCTGCAGGCGCGGCTTTTGCCGCCGACCCTTCGAGCGATGATTACCAATATTACCAGGGGCCGCAGTTAGACCAGGCCGGGGCGGGTATTTTACAGCGTTACAGCAAGTACAACGGTACGGAAGGCAACTCCAAAACTGCCCAGCAATCCGAAGCGCAGCTTGGGCTGCAAACATCGGCATCCACCTCGCTGCCCGATGCCGAAGATATCGACCGCGATAATAACATGAGTACGGACGACGAGTATTTTGAATACCACGTATCTGTAAGGCCTAAAGATATGGTGGTAGGTCAAAATTTTATTAATGATAAAGTTACCTCATCGGTTAAGTTGCCCAACGGCACTACTCAAAATTTCACCTGGTACCAGTTCCGCATCCCGATAAATGCTTATCAGCAGGCAGTTGGCGGTATACAGGATTTTAAATCCATCCGTTTTGTGCGGATGTTCCTTAGCGGCTTTGCCGATACGGCAAACCTGCGTTTCGCAACCCTGCAATTTGTGCGGAGCGACTGGCGTGATTACAATGCGGACAATAGCCCGGCTTATGTGATTGCCGACCCTGCCATCACAAACCCGGTAGTTGATAACTCTACACTGGTTGTCGGTACAGTAAATATCGATGAGAATAGTAACCGCACACCCATTCCATACGTAGTGCCGCCGGGCATTCAAAGGCAAACCAATTACAGCGGCATAAATGCCAATACCAAATTAAACGAGCAGTCGCTGCAGCTAACGGTAACCAACCTGCACGATGGCTACTCGCAGGCGGCATTTAAAACTTTCAATAATGATCTCCGGAACTATAAACGTATCCAGATGTTCATACATGCGGAGGCTTTGCCAACCGAGGTGCTCAATAATAACGACCTGAGCGCCTTTATCCGGCTTGGCCTCGATTATGTAGATAACTATTATGAGTGCGAAATACCGCTACAGGTTACCGTGCCGGGCACAACCAGCCAAAGCGGTATCTGGCCGACCGCAAATAACCTCGACCTGGAACTTTCGGTACTCACCAATGCAAAGCTGGCGCGCGATAACGCCAAATACCAGGGGAAGCCCTGGCCGCTAACCATGCCTTTTACCATACAGGTGGGTAATTACAAAATAACCATAATGGGCCAGCCAGATTTGAGCCGGTTAAGTACCGTTATGCTGGGTATACGCAACCCCTACAAAGGCGGCTCAACATCTGACGACGGCTTGCAGAAATCGGGGATCGTTTGGTTTGACGAATTGAGGCTAACAGACTTTGTTGAGCGCGAAGGCTGGTCGGCAATTGCTAAAGGTGAGGTTAAACTCGCGGATTTCGCTGATATAACGGCGTCAGGCAACCATACCACCGCCGGTTTTGGTACGCTGGACTCAAAAATAGGCGACCGTACGCTGGACAACAGTACATCGTATGATGTATCGGCCAGCATGGAGCTTGGTAAATTCTTCCCCGACAAGAGTGGTGTCCATATCCCTACTTATATCGATATATCGCAGCAGGTAAGCCAGCCTTTGTATGATCCTGCTTCGCCGGATATATTGTTATCGCAAACGCTGAGCACCGCGACTTCGAAACAGAAAGACTCTATTAAAAATGCGGCTGAAACGTACACGGCGAGGAAAAGTATCAACCTGACCAACGTGCATATTGCCAAAACGGCCCCGGCGGCGCCCAACCACGTGTATGATGTGTCGAACTTTAATTTCAGTTATGCCTATACCGACTATGAGTATCATGACTTTAATACGCAGAGCGAATACCAAAGAACAAACCACCTCACAGTCGCTTATAATTACAGCAACAAGCCAAAATATTACAGCCCTTTTGAAAAGGTGATAAAGAATAACCTGCTGAAAGTATTTAAAGATATTAACGTAGATCCAGCGCCTACCCGGTTAAATTTTAGCATCGATTTTAATAAGTACAATTCGCAGACTACGTTGCGGAATAACGACCCTGATGATATTATAGCCATACCCACAACGTATAACAATACATTTACCATAACCAAAATTTTTGGCATAGGCTGGAACCTCACCAAATCATTCACGCTGAACTTTGATGCAACCAACCTATCGCAGGTTGATGTGCCGCAGGGCCCCAGTATAGGCGCTAACAGGGACACGATGCTGAACAGCCTGAAGGGCCTGGGACGTACCATAAACTATAACCATACCATAGCGGCTACCTGGGCGGTGCCTATAAATAAACTGCCGGGGTTGGATTGGATAACCGCAAATGCAACTTATACCACCAATTTTACATGGCTGGCAGCCCCTGCGTTTTCTGAGGATGACCCGACGTTTGCCGTTGGTAACAGTATATCAAACAAGCGCAGCCTTATCATAAGCCCGGTGCTGAATTTTAGTACCTTATATAACAAGTTCAGCATTTTGCGTAATATGAGCAAAAAAGATAACGGGTACAGCGGACTGAAAAAAGTTTTGCTTGAACTGCTTACCAGTATTAAAAGCGTAAATGGCACTTATACGCGTACGGATGGTACCTTCCTGCCGGGATACCTGCCCAACTCTACCATATTCGGGTACGACCCAAGCTACAATGCGCCGGGCATTGGCTTTTTATTAGGCGGCCAGGCCGATCTTCGGACGCAGGCTGTTGCAGATGGCTGGCTGACGACCGACACACTGCAAACGCAGCTCTACACCCGTTCGTACACCATGGATATGCACATGAACGCAACGCTTGAACCTATACCGGGACTGCGCATACTGCTCACGGGCTTTAAAACAACCGACCAGACCTATGAGAGCAACTTTAGGTATTTAGAGCAATCCAACAGTTTTGAAAACCTTACGCCGGTAACTACGGGCGATTTCAGCATGTCGTACATTACCATTGCTACTGCTTTTTCAAAAATCAGCGGTATTAACAGCACATCGGCAACTTATGAAGATTTCCTTAACGACAGGGCCGTAATATCCCAGCGTTTGGGTAAGCTTAACCCTAATTCAACCGGGCCGTTAACTGCTGGTTTTGCCGATGGTTACGGGCCAAATTCGCAGGACGTACTGGTGCCGGCTTTCCTTGCAGCCTATACCGGCAGAAACCCGGCGGATGTAGGCCTAAGTTCGTTCCCTTCAATCCCCTTACCAAACTGGCAGATCAGTTACAATGGCCTTACCAAGATACCATTTATTGGAGATATTTTTGATTCGTTCGATCTGAAACATGCTTACTCTTCAACTTACAATGTAGGTGGTTACACCACTTTACTGCAATACCAGGAAACGGACGGCTTTCCAAGTGCAAGGGACGTGAATAATGACTTTTTGCCGCTCGACCAATTCTCAGCGGTCAGCATATTTGAAAGTTTTTCGCCTTTGTTAGGGATCGATACACGCTTTAAGAATAATATAACGCTTAATGTAAGCTATGCGCAGAGCCGGGCGCTGAGCTTAAGCCTGCTCAACAGCCAGTTGGCCCAGCAAGACGAGGATGATGTTATCTTCGGCTTTGGTTATAAGGCCAAAAACTTCAGGTTCCCGTTCGGGTTATGGGAAGATGTTATTTTGAAAAACGACCTTACCTTTAACCTCAGTTTTGCAATACGCAATACCAAAACGCTTATCTATCAGCCGGATATTGAAGCAGCCCAGGTATCATCCGGGGCAGACAATATCACCTATCGTCCAGAGATTGATTACGCACTCAGCCCGCGTTTTAACATGAGTATTTTTTACGATACTAATATTACCAAGCCCTATACCTCGCAGAGTTATAATACTTCATTTACAAACTTTGGTTTTAATTTAAAGCTGATATTACAGTAAACAGGTTTTTGTATATTTGTTATTGTAATAAAAGTAATTGTATGGAACGTATAATCCTGGAAGTAGATGATACGGTAGGCAAAATATACCGTGGTTTTAGTGAAGAAAGTAAACAACAGTTTAACCAAACCGTTAGCATAATGGTTAAAAAAGCAGTTAACGACGCCACTTTTGTTGAGTACTCTAAATTGTTGGATGAAACAGGCAATGCAGCTGTAAAAAATGGGTTAACACCAGAGATTTTGGAAAGTCTTTTATTGTCAGATGACTAATATCTTTGTGTTTGACGCAAACAGCCTTATCAGCGCCAATTTGTTACCGCATTCTGTTTCACGCAGGGCATACGATAAGGCCCGGCAAATAGGAATTCCTGTATATTCTGATGTAACTTTTGCAGAATTTTCTGAAACTTTCGTTCGACCTAAATTTGATAAATACCTTTCATTTAAAGAACGGTTAATTGCTATTAACGCTTTTGAAAAAGCAGGGCAACATATTGTTGTTTTTAATCGGATAAATGTTTGCCGCGATCCCAAAGACAATAAATACCTGGAATTAGCAGTCGACAGCGGTGCATCCTGCATTATTACTGGTGACCTTGATTTGTTAATCTTAAACCCTTTTCAAGGTATAAGAATTCTTAGACCTGATCAATTCTTGGCAGAATTTTAGTTAGGGTGATATTGCATTAGCTCAGTTGCTCTGCTTTTGCTCTTTTTCCTTCTCTTTTTGTAGTTTCTTTTCAGCCCGGCGTGCTTTTCTTTCTTGTCGTCTTTTCTCACGCTCCAGTTTATTGGTATTGGCCTGCTGCAATTTTTCGGCAGTCGCCTCTTCGGTTTTTTTATTAAGCCCGGCTGAAGGCTTTATCCCTGCAAGCAACGTTTGCCATATCGAACCAAAAAAGGCAACCGAATCAGGCCTGGTGAAATTTACATGGAATGTGCGCGGGGCGTCACCGGGCTTGTCGGGGTTATCATGTTTGATGATAAAGATGTTTGCATAAAGTGATTGAATCAGGTTGTTTTTTAAGCCATAAACACTGTCGGGTTGTAGTACTTTCACTTTAAGGTTGTTATATAACAATGCTATTTGTCCGCTTGCGGTATGGCTGTTGGCTTTAACATCAAAAGTAAACTGCTTTAAAATTCCGTCGGTTATTTTTACCATGGCGAAGGGCATAGTTGCCGGGCTAATGGCAGTCAGGTCCATCGGCCCCAATACGCCGGTGTAACTAAAGGCGGCATCATGGTCGGCAAGATCGAAATTAAAATGCACGTGCAACTTGCCGCGGTTCATAAAATAGGTGGTAAGATCAATTGTGCTGATGCTGTTATTTGCCAATGCCAATTTATTGTTGGTGATCTTATAAATATGCCCGCTGGTATTGCCGAATGTTATGGTGCCGCTTTGCAGCGATTTCTTATTGTACTCGCTGTAGTGAACATTAATGTTTTTTATAAAAACGCTGTCCAGCTTAACATCGGTTGATAGCTTGCTTAGGGCGATTGCGGGGAAACTATTGAGCTTTTGGTTCTTTGTAGTAGCCGGGCGACCGTTCGGATTGGCGAATAACGAAAAATCGCCCCTGTGCACAATCATTTTACCGCCGTGTACAATACGGTATTTATGATAAGCGAGATAATCAAAATGGTTGAGTTGGATGGAGTCGATAGCAACCGTATAGCGGTCATCCCTGGTTTTGTTAAAAAAGTTTGATGAGAGAGGTTTTAATGAAAAGCCTTCCACATTAAGCTGCGAAGTGAGGGTTGATATCCTGAGGTGATCGATTTTGTAGGTATATAGGCCATCCGTTGTTTTGCCTGAGTAATTATTCAGTTCGGCAACAATTTCTTTGCAAAAGAGTAACCTCGACCTATCAAACTGGGTAGCCGAATCGATGAGCAGGTCGCTGGCGCTGAGGCTCATCTGCTTCAGTTCGGATATTTTTAATTTATTGCCTGAATAATCCTTATACTGCAACTTAACATCATTCAAAAAAATACCACCTACCTGGATCAGGTGCAATGTTTTCGACATTTTTTGCCATAAGGTGCGGCGGTCTTTCAGCACTGTATCCTTTACGTGGTTTAAGGCGTAGCTTACATTAAGTTCGGGGGTGTTCAGGCTGATGCTGCCGATAATGAGTTTGCGCCTGAAATAGAGGCTAAAAGGGTGGATATGCGAGATGACAAGCCGTTTTACGTGCAGGCTAAACAAATTATTTGGTGCAATATGCTGTAATTTTCGGCGCTTGAAAACTTCCGTGTCGGGTGTTATGTTCAGGTCGTAAATAACCAGCTCGCCGCGAAATACATGCAGTTCGGCATCTGAGAAATCGGCTCGGTACAGGCTGTCGCTGCTGGTTAATACAACGCTGTGAACCTTTTTTGCCAATATCGGCGACCAGTAACGATTGATGAGTGCCGATAAAACAATAAGCAGCGCAATAATACCAAGCAGTATGCCCGCGCCTATTTTGTGCCGCCTGTGTTTTAAAAGTCTGAACGCCATTTATCTTATTTATTCTTACTTGAGTCTTTTTGCATTTTACGTTCTTCGCGTTTCTGCTTGCGTTCGGCCCTTTTTTCTTTTCGTTCTTCTTCGTATGCCTTAAACTTATCTACCAGGTTATTCACTTTTACGATGGCGTTGTTTACCTTGTTTTCGGTTTTTTTATCAAAACCTACACTCGGTTTCAAACCATCCAGCAGGGCTTTATACAAAAAGCTAAAGAATGATACAGTTGGCTCGCGCTTGAGTTCTATCGGCCCTGGCCTAAAGTTACCCTTTTTATCCGGGTTATCATCGTCAATAATCAGGGTATTGGCTAGTTTTGATATAAATCCCTGTGTTTGCAATTCGGCTTTGCCTTCAACCTTTTTAAGTAGTTGTACATTCAGGTTATGGTAATAAAACTCCAGCTGGCCCTTGCCGCTATAGTTGCTGGCATCAACATTAAAATGCAGCTTATCAACATCAGCCGATTGCACGTGTACCAGAGCCAATGGCTTTACCAGTTTATCCAATATCCGCCCGTCGAATTTACCTAATGTGCCGTTATAATTGAATGCGCCGTCCTTAGAGGCCAGGTTGAATTTAAAATTCACATTCAAATCGGCGGTATTCATAAAGCGGGTATTGATATGCGCCGTCATATAAGGGTTTATCTTTTTTATAGCTGCATCATTGGTAACGTTTGAAAAGTAGCCGCTGGTATTATTAAACGTAATTACGCCGGTATAGCCCGAAGTAGCATCCGTTTCGGAATAACTGATGAGCGTGTTGGATAAGTTGATATGTTTCAACCGCATATCCAGCGCCACCTTTTGTAGCGATTGTTCCGGATCTTTACCAATTTTAATTGATTTTGGCCCATTATAAGCGTTATTGCTATATATCTGCACTTTGGCGTTGGCAATATCCAACGTGCCGGCATATAACTTTTGATTACGGAGGAATTGCTGCAGGTTAATATTATTAATGCCGATGCGGTTAAATTTGAGGTTATAAATATCGCCGCCGCCTTTCGTTACTTTATAAAAATCAGTGTGGTTATAGCGCGGTAAAAAGCTCACCTTATCCAGAAATATCATGCGTTTAGCGGTAGAAAAATATATCTGCCCGATGTTGGCCCTGTACAAACTATCCGGCGTAGCGATCTTATAATCGAAAATGCGCACCTCGATGCCTTTGGTATAATAAAAGCGGCTGGTGTCCTTGTCAGACAACGAATCGATCACAATATCAGCTATATTAATGTTCAAATGCTTAAGTGACGTTTGTTTTTCAACCGCGTTGCTTTTGTTAATATAATTAAGGCTGATGTCTTTTAACGAAATAGAGTCGATATGTAAGGATTTAAACACCTTTTTGATCACTTGGTAAGGGTTTTTCTGTTTGCCGATTTTTACCGTATCGTTAAAATCAAATCGTTTGTTGATAATGGTTAGATCGGGTTTTTCAATGGAGATGTTGCTTATTTCAAGTATCTTCTCCTTATAAGCCTTCCTGGCGCCGATATTTTTAATGCTGAGTTTTTTTACGCTGAGGATGAAAAGATTATCCGGGGCTTTTTTCTCAGCCACGAGCTTGTTATAAACCGTTGTATCCGGTATCAGCTTAAAATCCTTCAGGGTAGCATCGCCAGAAGTGATATTGAGGTCGAAATCGGAATATTCGATATGATAAAGGCTGTCGCTGCTTTTTAATACCAGTTCTTTTAGCTCTTGTTGAAGGTAGGGCTTCCACCTGTCCTGTGCTATATATTTATTGTAAGCATAATAGCCTCCGCCGCCTAACGCCGCAATTACAAGCAAAATAATAAACGGCCATAGGGGCACGCGTCGCTTTTTATGCATTTTCTCCATGTTTAATATACGGGTTAACAATCAAATACAGATTTTGTTAATTGGCTGACATATTGTCACGCCGATATTTAAATTTTGTTTATTTTTGCAAACTGATTTTAGCAATACATGGATACACTATTCCAGGATAAGACACATGATGAGGGCAGGCAGGGCGAAGCATTAATGCTGGAACCGGTTGGAAAAAACAATGGCCGCAAGCTTTATATAGAGAGCTATGGCTGCGCTATGAATTTTTCTGACAGCGAGATAGTTGCGTCCATTCTGTCAGAAAGTGGTTTTGAAACTACATCCGATTATAATAATGCTGACGTGGTACTGATCAATACTTGCTCCATCCGTGAGAATGCCGAACAGCGCGTACGCAATCGTTTAAAGGAGTTTACCGTAGCTAAGGTAAAAAACCCGGGTATGGTAGTAGGTGTACTTGGCTGCATGGCCGAGCGGCTGAAATCGAAATTTTTAGAGGAAGAAAAACTGGTTGACGTAGTGGTTGGCCCCGATGCCTACCGCGACCTGCCAAACCTGATAGACAGGGTTGATGATGGCCAGCGCGCTGTAAATGTGCTGCTGTCCCGCGAGGAAACTTATGCCGATATCAGCCCCGTGCGCCTGAATAGCAATGGCATCAATGCCTTCGTATCCATTATGCGTGGCTGCGATAATATGTGCTCGTTTTGCGTAGTGCCATTCACCCGCGGCCGCGAGCGCAGCCGCGACCCGCAGTCGATAGTAGCTGAATGTACCGATCTGTTTAATAAAGGTTATCGTGAGGTGACTTTGTTGGGGCAGAATGTGGATAGCTATAAGTATAGCGCACAAGCCCCCTCTAAATCTCCCCCGGTAGGGGAGACTTTGGCCCCTCACCAGGCCACCATGTACAGAGAAACCGCAGATCCGGTTTATTATGAGCAGTTGAAGGCTAATAGCTCCGCTAATCGTAAAGCTCCGACTGAGGCCGAAAATATTTTGTGGCAGTTTTTAAGAAACGAACAAACCGGCTTTAAAATAAGAAGACAATATGCTATCGGGCAATTTATTGCAGATTTTGTGTCGTTAAAAAAAGGATTGGTTATCGAAGTAGATGGTGGGTATCACAAACTAACCCAGGAAGCTGATAATGCAAGAACAGAAGTTCTTAATCAATTAGGATTTGAAGTAATCAGGTTCACAAATGATGAAGTTATTTCAAATCCTGAAAAGGTCGTTCAAACTATAAAAGAAAAACTCGGCAGTCTTCCAGAAAGAGACAAAAGTTTAATAAATGGCGAATCAAAAATAACCGAGGGCGCAGTTAAAGTCTCCCCTACCGGGGGAGATTTAGAGGGGGCTGGGGACTATGTGGTGAATTTTGCCGGGCTATTAGAATTAGTCGCACAAGTTTCTCCCCAACTTCGCATCCGTTTCTCCACATCACATCCGAAAGATATTACCGACGAGGTATTGTACACCATAAAAAAGCACGATAACATCTGTAAATACATACACCTGCCGGTGCAATCGGGCAACAGCCGGGTGCTGGAGCTGATGAACCGCACTTACGACCGCGAATGGTACCTGAACAGGATAGATGCCATCCGCAGGATATTGCCGGGCTGTGCTATATCAACAGATGTGATCACCGGTTTTTGCAGCGAAACAGAAGAAGAACACCAGGAAACATTGAGCATGATGGACTATGTGAAATATGATTTCGCTTATATGTTCATGTATTCCGAACGCCCAGGTACGCTGGCTGCAAAACGTTACGCGGATGATATACCGGACGAAGTAAAACGCCGCCGGTTAAGCGAAGTAGTAAAGAAACAGCAGCAATATTCGTATGAACGGTTGCTGGCGCTTGTAGGCACAACGCAAAAAGTGCTGATAGAAGGCTTCTCCAAAAAATCAGAGAAAGACTACTGCGGCCGCAGCGACCAGAACGCGATGGTTGTGTTCCCGGTCGCAGAACATTATAAACCCGGTCAATATGTAAATGTCTTGATCGAAAGATGTACAACGGCGACCTTAATAGGTTCTGTTGTTTAATAATTATTGGATTAATGATGAATTGAAGAGGGATTTCCAACCTAATCTCTAATCAACTAATCTCTAATCACTACACCCATGGATACACAAGAAATAAAACAACGCTTTGGCATTATCGGCAATTCGCCGCTTTTGAACAGGGCAATAAATATAGCTAACCAGGTTGCGCCAACCGATATTTCGGTGCTGATAACCGGCGAGAGTGGCAGTGGTAAAGAGGTGTTCTCGCACATCATCCACCAGATGAGCCCTCGCAAGCATGGACCGTTCATTGCCGTAAACTGCGGCGCTATACCTGAAGGGACAATTGACTCGGAACTATTCGGTCACGAAAAAGGCGCATATACCGGCGCGGTTGGCGAACGTAAAGGTTATTTTGAAACAGTTAACGGCGGCACCATATTTTTGGATGAAATTGCCGAAATGCCGCTGGGCACACAGGCGCGTTTGCTGCGCGTTTTGGAATCGGGCCAGTTTATTAAGGTAGGCTCGTCGAAAGTGGAGAAAACCAATGTGCGCGTTATAGCGGCAACCAACGTTGATGTATATGAAGCGGTAAGAAATGGCAAGTTCCGCGAGGATTTGTATTACCGTTTAAATACCGTCCCTTTACGCATTCCGCCATTGCGCGACCGTAAAGAGGATATTTACCTGCTATTCAGGAAATTTACATCCGATTTTACGGCCAAATACCGCACGCCGCCTATCCAGCTTGATGAGGATGCGCAGCAAATACTCATCAATTATTCATGGCCCGGCAACGTTAGGCAGTTAAAAAACCTTGCCGAGCAACTGGCCGTATTGGAAACCGACCGGATAATAACCGGGCCAACACTGCAAACCTACATCCCGCAGGAGACTGCCGGCAAAAACCTGCCCATGCGCATTGGAGGCCAGCCAAAAGAAGATTATACCGATCGCGACCTGCTGTATAAAGTGTTGTTTGACATGAAGCGCGATATGATAGAATTGAAAAAACTGGTTGCCGATATTGTGGAGCATGGAGGGGTATCGCCAGGTTATGCCGGCAATCCGCAGGTGATGAACCAGCTTTACCGCGATATTGAACTGCCCGGAAATACCGACGGACAATTTACTTTGCAGCAGCCCGTTAATAACAAGCCCGATGGATTTAATATCACCCATGACGCGCAGGAAGTTGAGGAATCGTTGTCGTTAATTGAGAAAGAATCCGACCTGATACGGAAAGCCCTCAAGAAGCATAAAGGCAAACGCAAGCTGGCGGCCAACGAGCTGGGCATATCAGAACGGACATTGTACAGGAAGATCAAAGAATTAAATTTGTAAGCATAATAAATGAAAAGGCGAATAGGAATTTTAACAGTGGTGTGCTTAGCAGCAGTGTGTGGAGCAGTGGTGTTTTTCAGTTCATGTAAGATCACGCTGAGTGGTGCCTCAACCAAAGGGTTGAAAACCATTTATGTGGGCTTTTTTGAGAACGATGCCCCATTGGTGGTCAGTAACCTGAGCCAGGATTTTACCGAGCAGCTAAAGGCCCGTATCCGCTCTACAACCGACCTGAGTATAGTACAAACCCCCGGTACGGCCGATGCGGTATTAACCGGCAGCATTACAGGGTATAGTATAGCGCCGGTTTCTATCCAGGCAAACGCCAACAGTAATACGCCACCAATAGCGAACGCATCTGCCTTAACCATAACTGTCCAGGTAAAGTATGTGAATAATGTTACCAAAAACCTCAGTTTTGATCAAAGTTTCAGTGAGCCGATGAACTTTACGGGGGATATTGCAGCAGCCCAGAACAACCTGATAACAACTATCGACAAGCAGCTTACCGAGGACGTTTTTAATAAAGCCTTTGCAAATTGGTAAGTAATTAGTAGTTTCAACCCAAGTGGAGCAATTGAACAACAGGCAAACGGAACTTTTTTGGGAACTATTGGCTAATCCGGCCGATAAAAGTTATTCGCACGTACAAAATCTGCGGCAACTGGCTGCGGAGTATCCGCAAAGCGGCCTTTTACAGTCGTTACTTTTATATGCCGGTGAAGACGATAGCCTGAACCACGCTGCTGTTTATTCTGATCCGCGCCTTTTGTATAAAATGCGCAATAATGCGGATGCCTTGCACACCGTAACTGATGCACAGGTAGTAAAAGTAGCAGGCGAAAAGAAATATTTCCATACAGATGGTGGTATTGATACACTAAAGGATGACGTCGAAATAACGTCACTATACCCCGAAACAGCAGGCGCGCCTTTTACAGAAGAAGAGCTTCGGCATGAAGCACCCGCTGATGAATACAAACCTGCTGAACATTTTTTTGAGCCGGAAACCCAGCCGGGAGAAGAACCTGTTGCCGATCAGCACAATGAAGAACCTTTAGGTTATGAGGATGAGATTGTACCCGGTATTCATGAATCACAAAATATAATTGAAGAACCGTACGCGCATAAGGTGGGTGAAACGGAAGATGAGGATATTGTACCTCACACCGCCGCTGAACCGATTGCTGAAGAATTTATACCTCAATCCGGAGAAACGCAAACCAGCTATGATCAGCAGCCGGAAGCCGAAACTGTACAGGAACCGCAAATTAAGCAGGAAATTTCTCTTGAAGATACAAAACGCGAACCGCAAATTATCCAGGAAATTCCTCTCGAAGAAATAAAACAGGAGCCTCAATTTGAACAGGAAATAGAGTTGCCTACGCCTGGATTTTTTGTGCCCGGTGCTGCAAGCCATGATACAGGCACATACCAGGGCGACAGCGAGGATTTGTACAATAGATTATATGAATCGTACGCGGAAACGTTTGAACATAAAACTTCACAACCTATAGAAGAGGAAGTTTATAATGAAATTATTGGCATTGACGATATAAACCTTGCCTCGCAGGTATTTGCGGCGCCAAAAGACGATGTGCCTCAATCGCCGCAGCCGATTGACGAAATGGATGAGCCGGTTTTAGGGTTTCAAAGTGCCCCGGCTAATCCTGTATCGATATCAAAAGGGGAGCAGGCATTTAGAGACCGCAAAGTTGACCTCAATGACGAGGCTGAGAAATTAATGCTGAGCAACATAGCCGCAACTGATTTTTTTGTATTCGACAAGGCGCTTAGTGAACGCATAAAGGCAGGCGACGAACCTAAACAGGAGCCTGTGCCTATAGGAGATGCCGCACCTCAAACCACTCCCGGAATAAATTCACCATCAGCTAAAAAGCATACTTACGAGCGGGTAACCAAATATTTTGATGAGAAAATGCCTTATAGCTTTATGTGGTGGCTTGACAAAACCCGCAAAGAGCATTCGGGCATTTACCAGCCGTTTGTAGAATTTAAGCTGGATACATCCCAAAAGATAGAAAAAGATGTGCCCGATGAATTACAGCAACAGTATTACGAAAATATATTCGAGCTAACATCGGTTGATGAGCTGGAAAGGACTACCGGTACCGAACCCGTTAAATTCGACCCGCGAAAGAAAGAGGATGAGATCATCGAACGCTTTATACACGAAACGCCGCAGATAAAACCACAAACCAGCGATAAGCTGGATAACGAAAACAAAGCAAAACGCAGCTCAGAAGACCAGGACGAGATTGTTACCGAAACTTTGGCCCAGGTATATACCGACCAGATGCTTTATCACAAGGCCATAAAGGTTTATCAAAAATTGATGTTGAAATTCCCGGAAAAAAGACGTTACTTTGCAGGCCAAATTGAAGAGTTAGAAAAGAAGATCATTTAATTATATAAAGACATGTATATCTTATTAGTGGTAATAGCAATTATCGTGTGCGTACTTTTAGGCATCATTGTTTTGGTGCAAAACCCTAAAGGCGGTGGTTTATCATCAAATTTTGCAAGCTCATCGCAGTTGATGGGTGTACAAAGAACAGGCGATTTCCTTGAAAAAGGCACCTGGATACTGGCCATTACACTAATGGTAATATCGTTGGTGATGACCAAGGTTTCAAGAATAAGCGGTGGAGATGATGAAAAAACGCAAATAAATAAAATCATCAATAATTCAAAACCACAAAACAACGGCGCTGCGCCTACTACAACTCCGTTCCCTGGAGCAAGTACTGCACAACCGGGCACCCCTGCACCGGCTACCCCTGCACCAAAAAAGAACTAATTGTAAAAAAATATGATAAGGCCCCGCAACCAACGGGGCTTTTTTTGTTTTTATAGGGTACTGACATGATGACACGCAAGCTGAAATCATATCACCCAATATAAATTTAACGTTAACGTATTCTGCCAATAAAACCGAAATTACATGCCAGCCTAACCGGTGGCATAATTGATGTTGTAAGGCATTTGAATTTTAAACTTATAAAAATTAACAGACATAACTATGGCATTAAACATTAAACCCATCGGCGACAGGGTAGTGGTAGAAGCTGCTCAGGCCGAAGAGAAGACCGCTTCGGGTATCATCATACCTGATACTGCTAAAGAAAAACCTCAACGCGGAACCATCGTAGCTGTTGGCGAAGGCAAAAAAGACGAACCTTTAACCGTTAAAACAGGCGATCAGGTTTTATATGGCAAATATGCCGGTACCGAGATCACTTACGAAGGTAAAGAGTATTTAATTATGCGCGAATCTGATATTTACGCAGTATTGTAAATTAGATGTGAGATATTAGATGTGAGATTTGAGATAAAAATCACATCGCGTATCTCCGAAAACGGAAAACTGGTTATAATATGAAATTTGAATGTAGCTAAATCTCACATCTCAAGTCTCATATCTCAAATCTAACAAAAAAGCAAACTTATGATTTGATATGCGAATGGAGCCAAGTCTCACATCTCAAGTCTCAAATCTCAAATCTTAAAGAATTATGGCAAAACAAGTTAAATACAATGTAGAAGCACGCGACGCCTTAAAACGCGGCGTTGACATTTTAGCCAATGCGGTTAAAGTAACATTAGGCCCTAAAGGTCGTCACGTAATTATCGATAAAAAATTCGGATCACCTTCCATTACCAAGGACGGTGTAACCGTGGCTAAAGAAATTGAATTGAAAGACGCCATAGAGAACATGGGCGCTCAAATGGTAAAGGAAGTTGCTTCAAAAACTGCTGACATTGCAGGTGATGGTACAACAACTGCTACGGTTTTGGCACAAGCCATTGTTACAGCAGGTATAAAAAACGTTGCTGCAGGCGCTAACCCAATGGATTTAAAACGCGGCATTGATAAAGCAGTTGCTAAAGTTGTTGAGAATTTAAAAGCTCAATCGCAAACTATCGGCGAAGACAACAACAAAATAAAACAAGTTGCAGCAATTTCGGCCAATAACGATGAGATCATCGGTTCGCTGATAGCTGAAGCAATGGAAAAAGTTGGTAAAGACGGTGTAATTACTGTCGAAGAAGCAAAAGGCACCGAAACAGAAGTAAAAACTGTTGAAGGTATGCAGTTCGACCGTGGTTACCTTTCTCCATACTTCGTAACCAATGCTGATAAAATGGAGGTGGAACTGGAAAATCCATACATCCTGATCTACGACAAGAAAATATCTTCGATGAAGGAATTGCTTCCTATCCTTGAAAAACAAGTTCAAACCGGCAAACCGTTGTTGATTATCTCTGAAGATCTTGACGGCGAAGCTCTCGCTACGTTAGTAGTTAACAAGATCCGTGGCTCACTGAAAGTAGCTGCCGTTAAAGCACCAGGCTTTGGCGACCGCCGTAAAGCAATGCTTGAAGATATCGCTATCCTTACCGGCGGTACAGTAATTTCAGAAGAAAGGGGTTATAAACTGGAAAATGCCGACCTGAGCTATTTGGGTACTGCCGAAAAGATAGTTGTTGACAAAGACAATACAACTATTATTAACGGTAGTGGCAAGGTTGAAGAGATTAAATCGCGCGTAAGCCAGATCAAATCACAAATTGAATCTACAACTTCTGATTACGATAAAGAAAAATTACAGGAACGTTTAGCTAAATTATCGGGTGGTGTAGCTGTATTATATATCGGCGCTGCATCTGAAGTTGAGATGAAGGAAAAGAAAGACCGTGTTGACGACGCTTTACACGCAACCCGTGCCGCTGTTGAAGAAGGCATAGTTGCAGGTGGTGGTGTTGCTTTCATCCGTGCTGTTGAAGCTTTGGTTAATTTAAAAGGCGACAACGAAGATGAAAATACCGGTATCCAGATCATCCGTCGTGCTATTGAAGAACCGCTTCGCCAGATCTGCGAAAACGCAGGTATCGAAGGTTCTATCGTAGTGCAAAAAGTTAAAGAAGGCAAAGGTGACTTCGGTTACAATGCACGTACCGACAAATATGAAAACCTGATCGGTGCAGGCGTTATCGACCCTACTAAGGTTGGTCGTGTTGCTTTGGAAAACGCAGCTTCTATCGCAGCGATGTTGTTAACAACAGAATGCGTACTGGCCGACGATCCTGAAGACGAAAAAGGCGGCATGCCCCCAATGGGCGGCGGCGGCATGGGCGGCATGATGTAAAGCCCCACCCAAACCCTCCCCGGTAGGGAGGACTTTAAGAAATATATATTGTAGAGCGCTTGATAGGAAACTAGCAGGCGCTTTGCATTTATAGGTATTATGCCAGATGCCATACCAAGGCGGCACGAGCGCAGCCAAGTCCTTCCTACCGGGGAGGATTTAGGTGGGGCTTTAAGTCTCCCCTACCGGGGGAGATTTAGAGGGGCTGGCTCACCGTTCACTAATGACAAAACCCTTGTATACTTTGGTATACAAGGGTTTTGTCATTTCAGGGTAACCCCACTGTCATTAGTTAATCAAATGATTGATTAATTAATACAAACCTTCATTTTGTGTGTAAATTTGAATAACATTTCTGATACAGCTCTTACACAGGGCATTCAGGCATGGCATTTGAATTAAAACGGACATGAAACATCTAACAGAAAAAACGAAGTACTTACAAACCCACTTTATAGAGTGGTTTTATATAAAAGGGCCGGAGCTTTTTATCTCCATCTACGGCAAATAATTTAATTTTCTAACTTCGCGATAATGAAGTTAGAGAAATTATACGACAAGGCCTGGGACTGGGCGCTCGACCTCGGGCCAAAAATCATCTTCGGATTAATAATACTCCTTATAGGCCTTTGGCTTATTAAATTAGTCAGCAACCGCATCCGCTCGCACATGGGCAAAAATCATGTGCACTCCTCGCTCGAGCCATTCATCATCAGCTTAACGGTTACCACGCTCTACATCCTGTTGATTATATTGGTGATGACCATTATGGGCTTCCAGCTCACGGTTTTCACTACGCTGATCGGCGCGTTTGGCGTTGCAGCAGGTTTGGCGCTATCCGGAACCCTGCAAAATTTTGCGGGCGGTGTACTGATACTCCTACTGAAGCCATTTGAAATTGACGATAACATAGTAGCCCAGGGCCAAGACGGCATTGTTACCTCTATCCAGATATTTTATACCGTGCTGCTCACCTTCGATAATAAAACAGTCATCATCCCCAACGGCAAACTGTTTAACGAAGTGATCGTAAATGTTACCCGCGAAGGCCGCCGCAGGATAGATTTTGAAATCAAGCTGGGCTACGCCGCCGATGTTGACCAGGTAATGGATGTAATTTGGAACGCCATAAAAACCACACCCAATGTTCTGCTCGATGCCGGCAACCGCGTCGCCGTATCTGCCATGGAAATTGATGGTGTAAAATACCAGGTAAATGTATGGGCCGCCCCCGGCGACTATGCCACAGTTAAATTCGCCCTCAACAACAAAATTGCCCGCGATTTAAAAACGGCAGGAGTAAAGCTGCCGGGGATGTGAGGGTAGAGAAGCAAGAATCAAGAATCAAGAATCAAGAGGCAAGAAGCAAGAAGCAAGAAGCAGGAGAGGAGATAGTGGCAGTTGCAGTTGGCGATCGTCTCTGCGTTCACTGAACGGCTGAACGTTTTTTTTGGCGTGAACGCGAAATATGCTGTAATACAGAAAGTTACCCAAAATCCGTGAACGCCGTGAACGCCAACACTGTTGTAAATCAATGGGTTGCATACATGCAAAAACGTTCACGCGTGAACACCTTAGGCTTGTTACCCTGCCGAATGGCTTCGTTCCTTATAATGACGTGCCTGATAGTCGTTGACTATAAGTGGTAATTTTACGTGCGTAAAGGCCGCCGAAGGAAAAGCTTTGGGCTGAAAAGTTGCGGAGAGGAAGTGCGATACCGACCGGGGAGCAAGCTTTTGAAGGGCTGGCCTTGTGCGGCAAAAAGCCTTTCCATCGGCTTGAATTTTTGCTTCATTTTGTTTCAAGACAAAAGAAGTAGCCTAAGCGGCAATGAGCGGTTGAAGCGACAAGTAACAAAGTGGCAGGTATCAAAGCGATCTGTAATGAACTGCTTTCGCGACGTCATTACGATTTTTTACGGTGAATTATCCCGGGTCGTTCCTCACAATTCCGTGGTGGGTTAGATCACGAGTACGCAGCTATTCAAGCGCTGCACAGTCGCGCTAAATTTAGGAATGTTACACCGAAGCGCCCGGACCCGGTGGGACTCGCTTTCTATCCATCGCCGTGCTAATTATATCGGCCCAAAGCTGGCAATCCTGCTTTGCTTTAATCGATGAGCCAACGGCAGAAACGCCTCTTTGGTAGAAAGGGAGTTCGAAAGAAGTGTCCGAAATACCGCCCCTTAAAAGCAATTTAAGGGATATGCTATTGATGTTTTTGAAATATTTTGTTTTGCCGGTATTGCTCCCAGCTACCGCTCCGGTCGTACCGAAAAGCGGACTGCCAACCAACGCGCCACCGGCCGGCTTGCTGCTGACCGTTTGCCCGTCTACCATCACTTCGCATTTCATAATGTTTTCAAAGTTTGCGCTGCGGCTCGCGGTTAAACTTGCCGGCTTGCCCTCCTTTTTAAGCTGCAGCTTTTCGGCAGCCGTAATTCTGCGCCCCATCACGATTTTACCCATAGCAACGTCTATCGCGATAGCCATAAGGTTATCTTTGCTGATATAAAACTTCCCGGCCTTAAAGTTGGGGATAGCGGTAAGCAGTTTTTCGTAAGCCAATTTGTACGCGTTCCGCTCAAGGCTTTGCTTTTTCGCCTGCCAAATAATTAAACCAATAAAAATAGCTACCACCAATAAAATCATGCCTGAAATTTTTACCTAAGCTAACTACTTTTTACACCTTCCACAAGCGCAGCAATTTTTAGCGGCCCCTTTACGCTGGCGCAAATGTTGGGAAGTCCGAAAGAAGTTTAGTAGCAGTTGTGACCCTTAACCACCACGTCATTGCGAGTATCCCACCAGGGCAACCCTGGAAAAAACAGACTATGACATGAAAAAAATACCATTGATAATCAATAACTTACAATCATGTCATTATAAGGAGTGAGCAGGGCGGCGCGGGCGCAACGACGAAGCAATCTCTCCGAAGGAGTCCTTTGGACTGCGTTTACAGGTAAGCCGCCATGCATTTAAACTTACCAATCTGTCTCGACTCTTGCATCTAACTTCTTGCATCTGAATAAGGGCGTTCCCACTGGTAGAAGTGGGCGGGCTGTCCACTCATACGCCTGCAGGCCTTAAGCGCGGCCTGCGCTGAGGCCCTCGAAGCGGCCGGTACCCGTTACCATCCTCCGTAGGAGTCCTTCGGACCTAACGCAAATATGTCGGATAACATAAGAGCGTTGTCACAAAATCCCGAACACTTAACGACCAAGCGACCTAACCCACCACGTCATTGCGAGGAACGAAGCAATCTCTGCACATGCAAGTCAAACAGTAAGATGTTATTCAGTGGATAATGCCCATGGTGCATACCTGCAACTTTGCTATAGCGGTAATTGAAAAGAGTGTCACGAGTGCACAGCCCGCATGCCAGCGCTACACACTCGCGCCAAATTGGGGGAAATGTAGTGCGCAAAGGCCTAACGAAAATTTGTCTTGAACCTTGATTTATCGGATTAAAAGATTGCCCTGATGCGTTAAATTTATAAACCCTGTCATTGCGAGGAACAGCGCAGGAAAGTGCAAAGGGGTGACGAAGCAACCTCGTCGCTTCCATATCAAATCGTCCTTGCGAGGAGTGAGCAGGGTAGCGCGAGCACAACAGAGCCTGCGCTGAGCTTGTCGAAGTGAAGCAATCTCTGCGCGACATGTTGCGAACTTTGCTAATAGCGGTAATTTAAAAGAGTGTCACGAGTGCACAGCCCGCATGCCAGCGCTGCACACTTGCGCCAATTAGGGGCACAACCCACATTCCAGCCCAGTATCTCACGCCAAATTGGAGGCTATAAATGCCAGTTTAATTGCGGCGTTGCTAACATGAAAGCCTTGAAGATTTGAAACGCCGAGTCAAACCAAGCCTCAATTTCCTCTTCCATTTTTTTAGAGCTCATAAAATCAGTCAACGGCGCTGTTAGACCGATCCAGTTTTCCTTGTTTGTTTCTAGACCTTCAGGCTTCTGAATGGCTGCCTTAAATTCCAAAGCCTTATTATTTTTATCTGACGTCCACACCCATACTCTTAATGCCGGTATATCCTTACATTCAAAACCAACCCCCAGCTGGCTCCAGCCGCCTTCGCCGAAAACTGCCGCACCGTAAAAAATAAAGCGGGAATATTCCTTAAGCTCTTTATAGCCGGACTGATCTTTTATCTTTGTTTTGTCGAAATATTTGCCGAATAATGGTCGCAGCTTTTCCAGATATAGATCCATTTTTTTTACTACTGGGTGGAGTCCTCGCAGTGCCATCAAATCATTCAAATCAAAATCTAATTCATCGCTCATATCATGTTCCTTTAAAAAGTCCAAAAACTCTTTTATAGTGTGTATCTCCTGCCATTGGTTCAGGAACTTGTAAATATTCGCCCAGCGAAACTGGTGAAAGTCATGCCCGTTAATTTCTTTCGTGTCGAAGTACTTTGTGCAATAAGCCAGCTTAGTTCGATGGTCAGCATAGTTTTCACTCAATACACTGGCATAACGCTCTATCTGAATATATCCTGTATCTGATTCCACCTTGTTCTCCAAAAAACAAATCATACCTTCCGATCTCACCACGATGTCCACTCGGCAATCAGGGTGTAGAGGGTTAGGAGACTTGAAACAATCTTGCGTCGTATAGGAAAAGCTTTCACCCTCCAGTCGCAAAATATCCTTTGCAAATGCAAGGCCTATTGGCTCGTTGTTATCCAAAATAGCCACCAAGATTTCAGTTACAAAGTCTTCCATGGGTGTTTTGGCCATATTGGTCTTATATAAACGAAGTAAGCGGGAGTAGGTATTCAAGCGTTAATTATAAAATATATTCAAGGTTAAATGGTGTCTAAAGGTAAGAATTGCGAGTTTATTGTGCAAACATAAATTACCTCGCTGGTGTACACGTGTGGCGTGTACCTTATCGAATTGATCGGTATAAGATATTGCAATGAGACAGCAGATTTAGTTTGATAATGCATAGCTTGCTAAAGCACACGCGACACGCGTGAGACACCGTTGGGGAAATGAACTTGTTTTACAAATTTACACATATTTTTATGAGGATCTTCTGGGCCACTCGCTTATCTTTACCTAATGGAGTTTACAGAGGATGAATGGGAAAAACTGAATGCAATAGGCGTCACCACTGACAATTTGGATGATCAAAGTTTTAAGAATATCTGTGACACTCTTCAGCCTTTGCCTGACCGCGAAAAAGTGTTACGCCGGATGTTTTTTGGCGCAACAGCGCTGGCTGCCTTTGAGGATCCGCTTCAATCATTTAGAGGTATTGCAGAAGCTCCGATCTTTAAAATAGCGGATACTTATGCCAAGATCGCCGGCAATTTCAAGTTTGATGTTTCTACAGGATTAAACCAGCTATTTGAAAAATCAGCCTTGCAAGCGGTGTTAGAATGCAATACAAATAACATACTTGGCAGACTCCCGGCGGGAATGAAAGCGGTACTGGAACCTGCAGAGCTGTTTGCAAAAGAACTTACAGATCCCTTATTACCCTATTTTAAAACTGCATCGGTGATAAACGATATCATCGGGACTTCTGATCAGCTTTACTTTAAAGCAATCAACCCGGTATTGGGCGCGAACGCATCTCTTTTTAATGTAACAGAACAATTCAAGCCATACGAAACTTTGCTGTTGAACAACAAGGCGATTCTTGACCCTACGAATGGCCTTGGTGGATTTTTTAATGCGGGATCGCTTCTCGCGCAATACGATTATCAAAAGCTTAATATTTCTGGCATTACGCAAAGTTTCAGTATAAATGGTGTAGAAAAATACTCTACTGGCTTGTACGATGACCTCAAAGCCACCGGCTTTTACACCAGCATGGGAGAGGTTAGCCTTTCTAAATTCGAGTGGGCTGGAGTCGGGAAAAAAATTGAAATCCCGGATGCCGTCACCCATTTTACACAACATAATTTTCTTGGTTTTGCCAAAGATTACAGTGCCGTACTCGAATCAGTAACTGCTAAGCCTAACTGGCTTTATGAGACACCGGGAATTGTACAATTGCCTGCTGAACTATATTATACCAGCGCTCAAATCCTGAGACTTGTAACCGATGAGGAAACAACAGTTGAGGAAGTTGTTGAAGAAACAAAACGGGCCTTGCCGGGATTCGATGATTACCTTCCAGAGTATCTGCCAAGGCTTCACGAAGATTTGCCGATAATGTGGCGGGGCGCGAAGCATTCTTTATACTCGGACAACCCTGATCGAATACGGCATTTTATCACTTCTTTACGCGAGTTGTTTAACCATGTCCTCCATATCCTGGCACCGGACGAATCAAGCGCGCCGTGGTTGGAAGGCACCAATCATTTTCACGATGGGCGCCCAACCCGGCAAGGACGATTACTATATATCTGCCGAAACATGACTGGTTCGGATAAAGCTTTTGCTAAGTTTATGAAAGCCGATGTCGAATCTGCGGTAGCACTTATAGCTATGTTTCAAAGCGGCACCCACAAAATTAAATCCGAATATACCGAAGCAGAATTAGAGATGATTCTATTAAGAGCCGAACTTTCTTTACGTACTTTTCTCAAGGTCGAGTTCGACATTAACCGAGCTTAAGCAACATTTTCCGTTTCCACAATGCGGTAAATACCCCGCGCTACCAAAAGCATCCCCTCGCTGGTGCACGCGTGTCGCGTGTACCTTATCGAATTGATCGGTATAAGCTATTGCAATGAGACAGCAGATTTAGTTTGATAACGCATAGATTGTTAAAGCACACACGACACGCGTTCGCCAGCTTTGGATTGATATAAATAGTAAAAAAAATTGCATTATATTTACGTCTATTTACCATTAACAGTGACGTTTCTCGTAACAAACAAAAGTGACCTAATTAGATAATTATAGTAAAACAGTGTTGAAAGAAGAAGAGTTGACAATCGCTGATTGCAAGTTAATTGCTGATAAGATAAAAAAAGACATCTTTGAACCTGCTTTCACCTTCAAAAAGACAATTTTCTTATGCGGTAAAGATATTAATGATAAAAGTAGTATCAGATACAAAATTGCTCAAGCTCTAACAAAATCATTTTGGTATTCAGACAGTTATGATCTCATATATCCAGAAGATATATTTGACGAACTTCTTTATAGCTCAACGTCAACCGATTTGTTATCACTGGAAAATTTACTTGCCGATAGTGTAGACGCTGTGGTTGTAATCCCTGAAAGTGCTGGCTCCTTTGCTGAACTTGGTGCTTTTGCCAATAATGAAAAATTAAGAGAAAAGATGATTTGCGTCATTGATATAAAGTATAAAAGAGACAAAAGCTTTATTAATCAAGGACCAGTTAAATTAGTCAAAAGCGTAAATAAAGATGCTGTGATTTACATTGAGGAAAGCAAAATTGGCACAGCATTATCTAGTAAAATTGATTCTTTCTCCGTTTTTTCGCGTGATTCAGAAGTTGACAAACTTGTTGCTGCAATTAGGAAAATGAAGAAAATCGGTATAAAAAATAAAATTACTTTATTGCAATTAGATAGATTTTTGCTTCCAGCGATTTTTCTGTTAGAGCCGGTAGACAAGACAGTCTTAATCAAGATAGTCGGTTTTGCTATAGAAAACGAAAAGAACTCCTACAATTCAACTTCTACAGCCTTGACAATGTTGACAAAGAAAAGATATATTCAAGCTTCAGCTGTAGGATATACGTTGACTAAATTAGGTATAAATGAATTTTTTAGTTTCCGAAAAAAAAATAGCAGGCATAAACAACAAGATAAAACGATAGCAATAGATGATTTACGAATAGAAATCCTAAATTTGAGATACAGAAACAAGAAAATGAAGGTATAGGGAAGTTTTTTTAGACGTTAAGTAGGTTGTGTTATACAATTGAAAATACGAGTGGGTGTTGTTCCGGCACCCCAGTTTAAAACTTATTTTTATAATCTAAAATTATAAAGGCTCCGACTCGATTCCTCGCGAACCCTTTATAATTCTCTCAAGGATTTTGATGTAAAGAAATTTCCCTTGCCTTTTAAACCTTATGACCAAAACCACGGATAATATTAGACTTAACATGCTCGGATTGCCTGCAATCCAAACGGTAGATGATTTTTCAGGACTTACCCACATTTCAAAATATACTATTTATCAACTTTCAAAAAACGCTGATAGATATTATAGGATATATACAATTCCAAAGAAAAATGGAAAAGATAGAACAATTTGTCAACCAAGTAAAAAACTCAAAGGACTACAAGCTTGGATTTTAGTAAATGTTTTAAATAAACTTCAAGTTTCTAGTTCTTGTAAAGGATTCGAAAAAGGTTCTTCAACTTATTATAATGCCGAACCTCATAAGAATGCAAACTCATTATTAACAATAGATCTTGAGGATTTTTTCCCCACGGTAACTCAAAAGCAAGTTTTTAATATCTTTAAGTCGTTAGGATATAATAATTTAATTTCGGTAATATTCTCAAATATTTGTACATACCAAGAGGTTCTCCCACAGGGAAGTCCGTGTTCTCCAAAACTTGCAAATTTATCCGCTTGGAAACTTGACGTTCGAATTCAGGGCTATGTTGGTAAACGCGGCATTAACTATACAAGGTATGCTGATGATTTATCTTTTTCAGGCTTGAATCCAGCGAAGGTTATTCAGATTATTCCAATGATAAAAAAAATCATTGAAGATGAAGATTTTAAAATGAATCCAACAAAAACAAGAATTGCTGGGTTGTCACGAGCTAAAATAATAACTGGATTAGTATTGTCAGAAGGTGCTATAGGAATAGGTCGAAATAAGTTTAAAAATGTAAGGGCAAAAATTTATCATTTGACGTTACCTCATGAACAAGAGAATATTACACTTTTATATGAAGCAAACGGATGGTTGTCATATTTGAAAAGCGTTGATGTCAAAAGATTAAATAAAGCAAGGAAATATATTAAAGAACTCGCAGGGAAACATCCGGGAACTTTAATAGAAAAATTAAATACAACTTGAAATAAAAAGCATGCTTCCCTCGCTGGTGCACGCGTGTCGCGTGTACCTTATCGAATTGATCGGTATAAGCTATTGCAATGAGACAGCAGGTTTAGTTTGATAATGCATAGTTTGTTAAAGCACACGCGACACGCGTGCGCCAGCGTTGGGCGAGTATAAGTAATGGACTGCGAAATGGATTTACTCGTGCCTTTGTATACCAAGTATAGTCCGTTCGTTGGTCACCAACCGAATGCTTAAAGAAGCGGCGAAATTAATCTTCAGGAAAGTTTTTAAATGAGCCTGGGGTATGACGTCCTATATATGGATCACGGAAAGGCCACCCGCTTTTGGAGAATTTCAGCCATTTTTTCATAAACCAACCAATGTTATTTCTTAGCCATATATAGTCGTCTTTTACAATATTAATACCATCGTATTTTGGTGATAAGCCCCATGCTCGTGCTCCACTTTTAGTGTAATGCAGAATAATATATGGTATTCTAAATTTGATTAACTCCCCTGCACGAACAATCGAAAATTGTATAAAAATATTATATGTTTTGTTTTCGTGTCTGTCATAATAAACTTTAGCGTTTGGGTCGGTGGGAAGATAATGATCAGAGTAAGCAAGAAAGATTTTTGTGTCACCGGGTAATATCATTACCGGTAAGGCATCCAGAGGCATGGTTGTCGCTCCACAATCTATGATGTGATATTCTGGTTGAAACACCCCAAATTTAATTCTTTGCAATAAAAGAGAAGTATTTCCTGTATTAGACAACGAGAAATGAATAGGAATTTCGCGAGCGGAGGGATTATTTTCATTGATAATATTTATTATCAGTTTAGATTTTTTCCGCCAAAATTGTTGGTAGAGGTTGATTATCGAGATTATTATAGCAATGATACTCAACCCCATTGTCAACCAATCGAAAGATGAACCTATATATATTGTCATTGCTCTATAAAGGTAATACTTTGCAATTATTTATCGATGCTCTATTAGTATACGCCATGCATAAATTGGAATAACATTCTGCCCCATTAATTTGCATGTTTAGGGATTGCTTCGTTCCTAGCAATGACGTGGTCGTGATAAGAAATATTCCCCAATTTGGCGCGAGGTGCAGCCTTGACCTTTGGATCGTGCACTCATGGCACTTTTCCAATTACCCATGCTACCCCTTACTTTTTTGGCTGCCGCAAACCTTCCCGTTTTTTGCTCGCGTTTAGATAGCCACCAACCCGCGTTAGGTCCGAAGGACTCCTACGGAGGATTGGCGCGGATACCGGCCACTTCGGGGGCCTCAGCGCAGGCCGCGCCTAATGCCTTGTGCAGTATGAGCACCTTTCGACGATGCTCAGGATGACAAGGCCGCCCGCTCCTACCAGCGGGAACGCCCAAGTTTAGATGCAAGAATCAAGATGCAAGATGCAAGACGTTTGAACGAGTTAACGCTGTTTTCCTGCTGACACAATTTTGTCAGTGTAGCTTTTGTAGCCTGCGTATACTCGTATTCGTAGCTACAGCGCTACACTTTGCAATTGGATGTGATTTTGTAAATGCCAGGTAAACAATAAGATAGCTTGAGTTAGTGGATTTAAGTTCTAAAAGCTAATTCTACCCCGAAAAGCCGGGAAAATCATTAAAAAAGTGAAATTTTTAAGAGATTTTTGCGCGGGTGAGCAAAAGCAAAAAATGCATGTCGCCAACCTGTAAACGCAGTCCAAAGGACTCCTTCGGAGAGATTGCTTCGTCGTTGTGCTCACACAAACCTGCTCACTTCTCTCAATGACGTGGTGGATTACGTGGCTTCGTCCTGCTTCTTGCATCTTGACTCTTGCTTCTAAATTATATCCGCTGCTTAGCCTTTATCTCCAAATACCTGTTAATCGTATTCACGGTAAGGTTTTGCGGGGTGCTTAGTATGGATTGGATATTGTATTTGGCCAGTTCTTTTACAATGAGCTTTTTGTCGTAAGCAAACTTTTCGGCGATGGTTTTGATGTAGATGCCTTCCACATCGCCGGCAGGTTCTTCGCTGATCTTTTTTAGCTCGGTGTTTTCAAAAAATACCACCAGCAGTAAATGGAACTGGGCTATACGCCGTAAAAAGGGCAGCTGGCGCTGCAGGGCGTTCATGCTTTCGTAATTGGTAAAGAAAACCACCAGGCTGCGCTGTTTGATCACCGAACGTACATTAGCGTACATGGCTTCCATGTTCATTTCCAGGTAGCGGGTTTTTTCCTTGTATAAAACCTCCAGTATTTTATTGATTTGGGTCGGCCTGCGGTCGGCGGGGATAACGGAGCCTATCTTTTCGCCTACGGTTATCAGCCCGGCTTTGTCTTCTTTTAGCAACGCCACATTTGAGAGTACCAGGCTGGCATTTATGGCGTAATCAAGTAAGCTCATACCCTCAAAAGGCATCTTCATTACCCGCGACTTGTCGATAATGCAGTACACATGCTGCGATTTTTCGTCGGTATAGTTGTTTACCATCAGGTTGCCCTGGCGTGCGGTGGCTTTCCAGTTGATAGTGCGGTAATCATCGCCGGGCACATAGTTTTTCACCTGCTCAAACTCCATGCTGTGGCCCAGCCGGCGTATTTTTTTAATACCGATCTCCGACAGGTTATTAGATATAGCCATCAGCTCATACTTGCGCATCTGCAAAAATGATGGGTAAACCGGCAATGTTTCGGCCTGCTTAAAGTTATAACGACGACGGATAAGCCCCAGCGGCGAGCGTACATAAACACGTATGTCGCCAAACTCATATTCGCCGCGTTTGGTTGGGCGAAGTATGTAATTGATAAACTTACGCTGGCGTGGTTTAAGCTGCGTTTTAAACAAAATATCCCGCCGCTGAAACTGGAAAGGTATTTCATCGATCACACCGATGTTTGCCTCAAACGGGTACCAGTTTTCTAAATAAATGCCCAGTTCATTATCGTCGCTATTGCTCAAGCGTTCGGGCGCATGGCGCTTGGCAAAAATACCCTTGCGGGTACTATACAGTAAATAAATATCAATAATAACCAGCGCAGCCACGCTGTAAAAGAATAGCTGCGGAACAATATCGAGCCAGTTGAAGAAAAACGCGAACAGGAACAACACCACACTGCCTGTTATAAGTACAAACAGGCGGTTGGTTAGGAATAAATCTTTATAAAATAACTGAAAGAATTTCTTCATGGTGGTTTGTGATTTGTGGTTGGTGATTAGTGATCTGTGATTGGTGGATGATTTACCCCAATCACTAATCACTGCTCACCAATCACCGTTCCGCTACCGCGGAACCTCAATCTTCTGTATCATCTGTGTAACCACATCGTCTGGCGATACGCCTTCCATTTCCTTATCCGGCGTAAGCATAATGCGGTGACGCAATACCGGCGCTGCTACATAAATAATGTCTTCAGGCGTTACAAAATCGCGCCCACGGATGGCAGCTATTGCCTTTGCCGAATTTACAATAGCCAGCGATGCCCTCGGTGAACCGCCCAGGTAAAGTGATTTGTTATTACGGGTTTCATTTATCAGGCGGGCAATGTAAACGATCAGTTTATCCTCAACATGCAGCCCACGTACCTGTTCACGCAGTGTAATAATATCGTGGCCTGAAAGAACTGGTTTTATCTCCTGCAACTGGTTGGCTGTTTTTTGCTGGTGCTGCTGCGTGATGATTGCGATTTCCTCGTCAACACTTGGGTATTTAATCTCAATCTTGAATAAAAAGCGGTCGAGCTGTGCCTCGGGCAAACGATAGGTGCCTTCGTGCTCAACGGGGTTTTGGGTAGCCAGAACCATAAACGGTTCCACCATTTTATAGGTAGTCCTGTCGATGGTTACCTGCCGTTCCTCCATCACCTCAAACAAGGCCGACTGCGTTTTGGCCGGTGCGCGGTTGATCTCGTCGATCAGGATGATATTACCGAATATCGGCCCTTGTTTAAACTCAAACTCGGTAGTTTTGGGGTTGAAAACAGGTGTGCCCAGTATATCCGACGGCATCAGGTCGGGCGTGAACTGTATGCGCGAGTATTGCACATCTATCGACCGTGCAAGCAGTTTTGCCGTTAGCGTTTTGGCAACGCCGGGCACGCCTTCTATCAGTATATGTCCATCGGCCAGTATGCCGGCTATCAGCAGGTCGATGCTTTCCTGCTGCCCGATGATGATCTTCCCGAGGGTGGCTTTTATCTGCTCCACCGCGCTGCTCAGCTTGCTCAGATCGGTCCGTTGTTCAAATATTCCGTCTTCCATATTTACCTGGATTTTATATAAAATTGTTCTATCAGTTTATTTAAATTGATCAGTTCGCTATCGCTTACACGGTCCTGTACCGAAATGAATTGCAGGTACCTGGCAAAGCTTTCGGCAAAATCAGTATCAAGCCCTAATTTACCGGTGAGTTTCTCCAAAAATTCCTCATCCAACTTGCTGGTTTTTATTTGGTATTCATCGCGCAGGTAAGTTAATACATAAAGTATTTGTTTATGGGCGATATTGGCATTGTTGCGCTTTTCGTAATACAGCTGGCCTATTACATTGACAAATTCAAGCGTTGAATTGGCAAGCGGCTTAATAACCGGGATGATGCGCTGGCGGCGTTTAATCTCGTACAGCACAAACAGCAGCAGGCTGAAAAAAGTGATATAATAAGCCCATTGCAGGTACGGGTTGGTTAAAAATACATGCAATGGCGATTCCTCTGTTTCGCCTTGCGAATAATAATCATCCCAGGCGATGTTTCGGGTGTTTTTTATGTAAGATAAGGCGGTTGCCGCATATTGTGCACCATCACCTGTTAATAAGCTGTAATTGCTGAACATCTTAGGCATCGAAACCAGGTACAAATTACCCTTACCAAACCTGAATTTAATGAAGTTGGCTTTATTCTTTATCGTCTTTCCTACAACTATGGCCCTGGCAGTATCAAAATCGGTGAACCCGATATTGGTGGCCTCTTTATCTACCTTATAATACCTCGCCGAATCCAGGTGGGGGCTTACAAAATTAACAGGCATTACTATCCTGCTCAAAATTCCAAAACGTATTTCAGTTTCGGTGCCGAGTACTTTTTCAAACTCCCCGCCAAAAGCTTCGGCAGCTATAAAAACGTCGTTACCCTTGCTAAGGTAATCGGTAAGTCTTTTGTAGTCGTATTTAGTAGGCTGTATTGTCGGACAAATAATTATATACGATGAATTTTTTAAAGAATCATCAACCAGTACATTATAGATCGGTTCACGATAAGCCGTTATATGGGCATGCGGGAAAATATCATTAAGCCGGTTGCGCAATATGTAAGTACCAAAGGGTATTTTGTCCTTGCTGCTGAAAGTCTCAGACCAATCGATTGCTTTTGGCTTGTTGAATTGCGCAACGAGATAGATCAGGAAAACCGCCCCGCCAACGATAAGATATAAGCGTAATCCCTTCATGATGGCAGTTGTTTTTTAAAGTCCTGGAAAAGCAGGCTGATATTGATAAATGCCTGTTTATCGATCATAAAATTACCATACCACGCATATTCAAATTGCCGGGTTATAAGGCTGAAGGTTTGTTTTTGCGAAGGGTCGGCCAACTCATTTACATAAGTGGAGTTGGTTTTATCTATCTGCCAGTGTATAAGCTGCAAGTCGCTTAGCTGTTTAAGGCTGCGCAGGTATAGCAGCCGCACGGCAATGCGATAGTCTTTTTGTGCAATGGCTTTTTCTATCTCTTCGTCAAAGTTTATGGCATTAATATCTTCTATCGATTCGGAATAGGGGATATCTATTTTACGCGAGCCGCCCCGGAATAATTGTATAGGATCAATCCCCAGCGACTTTGAAACTACATATACAACAAGTATAATTCCTGCAGCTAATAGTGTATATTCAAAAATAGTACCGCCATATTTTGACCGCCCTATCCATCCAAAAATATGTTGCCATATCCATTGCCACAATCGTACCCAGAAAGATGTCTCCCCTGCGCCGGCATGATCTGTATAATTAAATTCAGAATCATTTTTAAAATGCTTTATTGCTTTTGCATCAAAATGCCGGGCCTGTATATTTGAAGTGTCGGAATAAAGTTTAAGCGGCGCTTTCTTTACAACAACATGCACTTTAGGCGGGCTATGCTTATTTAAAGCATAACTGCCGGGCGCAAATGCTGCCGATAGCGCAAACGCAAGAATAGCAATTATAAGGCTTCGCATAAGTTAATATTCCTCGGCAGGTAAGCCCGGGCTTTCATCGTTAGTTTTACCAAAATGTTCAATTCGATCCATTAAGCCAGTGCCTTCTTTTTGTTCAGAAAGGTTGAAATAGCACATGGAGATGGATATTGCTGTTAAACTATGCGTAACTATGAGAATATTTTCCAGTATGCTGAAGAAGATGATCAGCGGTAGTACAAAACTTTTAACTGTAAAAAACCTGGTCATTAATGTTATAAGTGATAAAGGCGTACTTGCAAGGCCATTCGCAAGTCCCACTATCAGGCCCATAACAAAAATCACCCCGAAAACAGTCCACCAGTTGTCGCGTATAAGCCTGAAACTTTTATTAAATGCATAGCCAAATGAAGCATTTTCAATAACTATGGTTGGTATTACCAGCGAAAAAACAATTGCCAGGTAAATGCCCGGAATAATGCAAAAGACGAAGCCAATACAGCTGATTATCACTAATAAAATAGAACTGCCTAAAACGCGCCAGAAATAATACTTAAAAAATCCCCATACTTCGGCCAAAGTGGGTTGCCGTTTATCGTTTTGTAAATAAACGGATATATAGCATAAGGTTACGAGGTGTATGCACGATTGTGTTAATAACAATACTATAGCGTTAACAAATGCGCTTATAAAATATGCCATGGTATGGGTTTGCATATCGTACGTATTTTCAGCCCGGAAATTAAATACCGACGACATATTCATATAAGTAGCTGTTGAGCTTACTACGCCTATAAGCATAAATACACCGCAGATCACAAACAGCGAGCGTAGCAAGGGCTTAAAGTTTTCCTTGAAAAATGTAAACGTGTCACTGATGATCTGTCCGAAATCGCGCAGTTTTCTTAGTTCAATAGTCTGTTTCATTAATAATTGTGTTACCGGGGTTTAAGTTTTTATTTAAAAGTATTGGATATATTATCACATACCAGATAATAAATAGCAGCGAGCAGGCAAGTATACCTATACTTAACCAAACGGGCATTTCGGTATGGCGCGTAACAAAGCCCTCAAATACTGCGGCAGTTATAATAATGGGTACTATGCCAATAGCTATTTTGAGGCCGTCTTTTGCGCCTTGCTTTAATGATACCCAACGGTTGTAGGTTTTTGGAAAAAGGAAACTATTGCCCATTATCATTCCCGCACCGCCCGCTAAAATGATGGTTGATATTTCCAGTGTGCCGTGTATCCATATACCCAGCACCGACTGCCAGCCATAGCCTTTGCTAAAAAAATAATACTGGAAAGAGCCCAGCATAATGCCATTTTGCATCAGCTCATAAATAGAGCCTACGGAAAGGATAATGCCCAGCACGAAAGTTGTGAGCATTACCCTAATGTTATTAATCGCTATCATAAAAAACATTGCAAATGAATCGCCTTGTTTATATACGCCCATCGGGTCGCCTTTTGCAAGGTTGTCATTTGTCATGTTAACATAATCGTCGCCCATTATCAGGCGAACAAATGTATGATCATACCGGGCCGATAACGCCCCGATCAAAGAAAAAACTAAAAAGAAAAGGAACGAATAAAGCAATACCCGGCGGTGTTTATAAAATACCATGGGCAGCTCATATCGCCAGAACGTAATAAAGCGGTTTGTTTTCTCTTTCTTATTTTTATAGATGGATTGATGAAATGTTGAGGCCAGCCCGTTAAGGTATTTGGTGGTATTTGATTTGGGGTAGAAGGTTTTTGCATAGGCCAGGTCGTCGGTTATGCAAATGAAAGATTCCGCCAGCTCATCCGGCCCGGATGGCTGTTGTTTTTCATATTCTTTCCAACGCTCTGTGTTTTGTTTTATGAATAATGCTTCACGCATATTAGCGGCTGATATTTTTGTTTAAAATAATCACAAAACTTTAAACTGCAAGGATAAATTTCAATAACAATTTTATATTTGTTAATAATGGAAACTATTACCGTACAAACCACACAAAATATTGATATTGATTATGAAATAGGCGGCATTGGCGAGCGAATGGTTGCCCTAATTATCGATTATGCTATATTTTTGCCCTTTCTTATCATTGGCGCCATAATAGCTTCTTCAGTTGGCAATACTTTCACAGCGGCCTATTATATTTTAATATTAGCTTGCTTTGCCTTTTATGATTTGCTGTGCGAAACATTTTTTAATGGACAAAGCCTTGGTAAAAGGGTAATGAAAATAAGGGTAATAAGCCTTGATGGCCGAAGGGCCAAATTCAGCCAGTATCTTTTACGCTGGCTTTTCAGGATAATAGACCTGGGGGGCAGTGGCTATCTTGCGGGCCTGGTTTCAATTATTGTTACCGATAAAAGCCAGCGCCTGGGAGACCTGGTTGCCGGGACAATTTTAGTGCGTACAGTACCCCGTACCCAAATGAATAAACTGGCCTATATAAAAACAGAGGATAGCTATGAGCCTGTTTTTCCGCAGGCCATACAACTTACCGACCGCGATATCAGCCTGATACACGAGGTGATCGAAAGCTATGTAAAAACAGGCAATAGCGTTGTTGTATATAACCTGGCCGATAAAATAAGGGGGCATTTAGGCCTTAACCTGCCGCCCAATATGAACAGTATGCAGTTTTTGCAAACGCTTTTGAAGGATTATAGCCACATCACTTCGTCAAGTGATCTGCTGATAAGTAATTGAACGGATGCACCGGGATATTGCGTGTTATCCAAAATACTACTACAATTACAAAAATTATTTTCGGCGTTAGGGGGTGGTAAAGTAAATCCCACCTGATGTCTTTTCCCGTAAACGCAGACCGGACCTTATAACTAAAATGTACAAGCAGGAAAGGTACGCTCAATACAAGCAACACATTGTAGTTGAGTGCCTGTTTTATATCGCCATGCAACAAACTGTATATAGCCCTTTGCGAACCACAGCCGGGGCAATCCAGCCCTGTAAGGCTATGGAACGGGCATTTTGGGAAAAACCTGTATTTTGCCGGATTGTAAGAATAAAATAAAACTGATAAACCAGCTATTAAAATTATTACAAGTACAAAATACAGGCTCTTTTTAATAAGCATTATTGATGCATGCTAGTCAAAAAACTTGCGCCAACGGTAAGCATGAGTATAAAATAAATGATGCCGATAGCAAGGCCTATAAAAAAGCCGATTTTTGTCCACATACCTGCATTTTTCGATGCAAGTACAGCACCGGCATAGTCGCCGCTGTCGAATTTGCCGTTAACAGATGCTGCGTATACAATACCTACTATGCCAAACGGCAGACAGCAGAATATGGTAACAAGTATTGACTCTACAAGCCAATTTTTTGGCCGGATTGGCGGCATTTGAGCGAATGGTTGATCCATTGTGTTTTTGAGGTTTAAATTAATTTGATCGGTTAATTACATGCAAAATATAAATATTTTTTTAAATCAATGCCTGTAATGGGAAATATTAACGAATGCTTAATTTTGAGGCAATGCAAAGGGAACAAATATCGGTTTTTGACATGTTTAAGATAGGCATTGGCCCATCCAGTTCACACACATTGGGCCCGTGGCGTGCCGCGCAGCAATTTGTGAAGTTGGTTGAAGAGCATAATGCGCTTTCATTGGTTGAAGGTATTAAAATACTGCTCTACGGCTCATTGTCCAAAACAGGAAAAGGCCACGGTACCGATATAGCCATATTATTAGGCTTAAGCGGCAACGACCCGGTTACCTTTGATGTGAACGCTATTGACAGTACCATCAGCCATATCAAAACCTCGCATCAATTACCGCTTGGGCGCATTCATTTGATCGATTTTTCTACGGACGACGACTTGCTGTTTTTATATAACGAAAGCCTGCCGTTCCATCCCAACGCAGTAACTTTCCAGGCTTTTTTGAGCGATGGCAAGGCTATTACCGGTACGTACTATTCCATCGGCGGGGGCTTTGTAGTGAAGGAAGGCGCAGGCGGCCAGCAAAAGGCCGAGGTTGACCTGCCATTCCCGATAGATACGGCAGGCGACCTGCTGCACTGGTGTATAAAAACCGGCCTCAAAATTTCGGAAGTGGTAATGGAGAACGAACTGGCCTGGCAAAGCGAAGAAAAAGTAAAGGCGGGCACCCTGAACATTTTCAAAGTGATGAAGGAATGTATTTACCGCGGTTGCCATACTGGCGGCAGCTTGCCCGGTGGACTGAATGTAGCCCGCCGCGCGGCAAACCTCGACCGCAGGCTGATAAAAGGGAAGCCTTATAATAATTTTGATGAATGGATAATCGCCATCCGCGAAACAGGTAACAGCTTTCAGAATATTTTGGATTGGGTAAGCTGCTTTGCCCTGGCGGTGAATGAGGAAAATGCGTCGTTCGGTAGGGTGGTTACCGCGCCAACCAACGGCGCTGCCGGCGTTATACCGGCTGTACTCATGTACTACATTGTTTTTTGCGATGGCTACACCGATGAGCAGGTGATACAATTTATGTTTGTGGCATCGGAGATTGGCAGCATATTTAAAAAAGGCTCAACCATATCGGCCGCAATGGGCGGTTGCCAGGCAGAAATCGGAGTATCATCAGCTATGGCCGCTGCCGCACTTACCGAATGCCTGGGCGGGACACAACGCCAGGTGCTGATGGCTGCCGAAATAGCCATGGAACACCACCTCGGCCTAACCTGCGACCCGATAGGCGGCCTGGTACAGGTGCCTTGCATCGAGCGTAATACCATGGGCGCTATAAAAGCCATAACCGCCTCGCAACTGGCCCTGCAAAGCAACCCCGAAAATGCCAAAGTAAGCCTCGATGCCGTGGTGAAAACCATGTGGCATACCGCGCAGGACATGAACTCTAAATACAAGGAGACATCGGATGGAGGATTGGCTATAAATATTCCGTTGAGTTTGCCGGAGTGTTAGCAGTCCCTACTAAACGGCAAAGCCCTTATGAGCGCCCTGAAAAATAAATTACTTGTGAATAATGGTAATGATATAATCGGCATTAGCAGCAAATGCACAATCGACAAATTTATTGTCATCGGCATCTGCTGTGATAAGGTTTCAAAAAACGAAGTAATCAGTAACGTTATTCGTTATCCAATTGAAATTACAGTATCTTTCTGTCATGATAAGATATTGCAATATTGGATATATATTAATAGTGCTTTTGGTTTTGACAAATATTGCTCATGCGCAGCAACCAATTGCATTAGATTCAACAGATCGCTATTTAACTACTATCAGATTTGAGGTGCCTGGATTATCAAGGCACCGGGTTGTCAGGATATTTTTGCCATCATCCTACTACTCTTCTTCAAGAAAATATCCCGTAATATATATGCAGGATGGTCAGAACCTGTTTTATTGGCCAAAGCATAATTCCGACAGTTGGTATGTCGATTCTCTTGTCAATTCATTTTCGCCTGGCAAACAAGTTATCATTGTAGGTATTGACAATGGCGGAAATCAGCATAGAATGACCGAGTATAACCCGTATGACGGGTATTATGGAAAGGAAGAAGGAATCTTGTACACAAAATTTATTGTAAATGTTATTAAGCCGTATATCGACCAGCATTATAAAACAAAAACATCGTTTAAAAATACTGCCATCGTGGGTAGTTCAATGGGCGGGATAATCGCTATGTACGCAGCGGTGAAGTTTGATAAGGTGTTCGGTTACGCGGGTATACTTTCCCCCGTGTTTTGGGTTGCACCCCAAATGTATCAAGACGTGGCAGATAGCCCTATTAATCATAAGTCGAAATTTTTCCTCTCTTGCGGCAGCGAGGAAGGAAATGAATCAAATCAAATTACAAAGATGGATTCCATACTTAGGAATAAGCACCTATCCTCAAAGAACGTGCCCGCGCCTTTAATCCTAAAGGGGGCTAAACATAATGAACAGCAATGGCGAGTGACTTTTGATTCATTTTATAAATGGTTTATACAATAGTTTTGCTTAAGAGGTTTTATTTCTTGTGTAAGGGCTATTTTGATTTTATGGGTTATAATCAATTTAAAAACCCAGTTATGCCTGAAATTTCTTGATAATGAAACTAACAAGACTTTGGTATCAATAACTACAATCACTATCAGGAATTGCTATTTAACCAATTATCCATATCCTCATTTGTCAAACGCCTTTCATCCCACAACTCGTCGGCTTCGTCCATTACCTTGTCGGCATAAAACTTTGCTAAAAGACCTTTCAATTCGGATAACTCTTTTTCAGAAAGATTTTTTCTGAAAAGTTTCATCAATTCCATTTGTCCATTGGTTAAATGGATAATTCAATACACTCATAACACTATTATATACACGAATTACAAATTTTATTATAAATTCGTTTGTGTCAACTGACCGCCGTATATTTTTAAAGCAGGCCGCTGCACTGGCCGGGGTATACTTATATCAAAATGAAATCGGATAAGTCGATAAGAAATATTTGCATTGCAGCAATCAAAAGGGCTACAATTGCTCCATATGATTTTTCGCTAACCAGTTTTTTTGAAGAAGAATTATGGGATAGGTTTGATAACGACGTAGTGAATGTTCGCAATGTGGCAGAAGGCGAGTTGCCTGTCTCAATGGTAGTCATCGATGCCGATAACTATACACTTATTACTACCCGGCAAATAATAACCTGCCAGAATGGAAGTATAGCTTTAGCAAAACCAAACGATATAATATCCTGGCAATGGAATGATTTTAAAGGGTATATTGATCGTAGTTACACCTGCGGCCGGCTTACGTTAACCGATAACCAGATTTTTGAAGTTTTCATAGAAACAGGCAGGGCGTCAATGGCTATGATTTATGCGATCCGGACCTTGGTAGGACAATATCATAAAAGTAAAAGTTATCAGAATTAGTCTGAAAGGCTTTCTGTTATACAAACTAAACCAAGCGAAGCCTATTCTACATTAAATTTAAGAGCGCTACGCTAACTTAAACCAGTAAGCAGGACTTTAAATCAAGCTATTGCTATCTTCACTCCAAACCCTTAAATTCGTTCATGTCAACTGACCGTCGTATATTTCTGAAGCAGGCTGCCGCGCTGGCCGGGGCTTTTTCGGTTAACAGCCTGTTTAACCAAACGCATGCTGCCGAATGGGAAAAAGCCGGCGCACATCTCAAGCATTCAGATGCTTCAGTGGCTGCCGATGACGAAGATTATTGGCGTGTAATACAGCAAGCTTATACGGTCGATACGAATATTATCAACCTTAACAACGGCGGCGTTTCTCCTGCGCCTTTGGTGGTGCAACAGGCCTTGCAGCGGTATAACGACCTGGCTAATGAAGGTCCGTCGTATTTTATGTGGCGTGTGCTCGACCAGGGCCGTGAACCGCTGCGTCAAAAGCTGGCTTTATTAGCCGGCGCAAGTCCGGATGAAATAGCCATTAACCGCAATTCAACCGAAGCGCTCAATACCATCATCTATGGCCTCGATCTAAAAAGTGGCGATGAGGTGATAGGAACGAAGCAGGATTATCCCAACATGATCCACGCGTACCAGCAAAAGGCTGCGCGGCAGGGCATAGTTTACAAACAGATCAGCTTTGAGCTGCCCATTGAGGATGACGAACAGATCGTAAAGGGATATGAAGACGCCATCACCTCAAATACCAGGCTGCTGCATGTTACGCACATGATCAACTGGGTTGGCTATATTATGCCGGTGCAAAAAATATGTGATATGGCGCATGCCAAAGGCATTGAAGTACTGGTTGACGGCGCGCATTCCTTCGGCCTGCTTGATTTTAAGATACCCGACCTGCATTGCGATTATTTTGGTACGAGCCTGCATAAATTCCTGTCGGCGCCGATAGGCAGCGGGATGCTATGGATAAAAAAAGAACATATTGAAAAGATATGGCCGCTTACCTGTAGCAGCAAACCTCAAAGTGGCGATATACGCAAGTTTGAGGAACTCGGCACACGCAGTTTCCCGATAGAACAGGCAATAGGCGAGGCCATCAACTTTCACGAAGGCATAGGCGCCAAACGCAAAGAAGAACGTATCCGTTATTTAAAAAATTACTGGGCTTCGAAGGTGAAGGATAATCCCAAAGTGAAATTGCATACCTCGCTCAACCCTAAATATTCATGCGCTATCTGTGGTATCAGTATCACCGGCATAACGCCCGCCGAGCTGGATGGCAAGCTGTTTAACGATTATAAAATTCACACCGTTGGCATCGTTTGGGAAAACATCAGCTGCGTACGCGTAACACCGCATGTATATACTACTTTAGCTGATCTGGATAAATTAGTGAAGGCGATTGGGGAAATTGCGGGATAATATTAAATTTTACCGTCATTGCGAGGAACGAAGCAAACTCTGAACTATACCAGTCAATGAACTATATGTTGTTAAATGACGTCATTTAACAAACCTTTTCCTGTTTGATTGGCATGTGCAGAGGTGGCTTCGTTCCTCGCCATGACGGTTCTTGATTTTATTTCTTCATCAACCGTGCCGCAACCATTGGCTCCAACTGCTGTACCCACAACGCATACATTTCGCCGGATGGGTGCAATCCATCATTGGCAATAAGGTTAGGATCGGTAGCCGCTTCGCGGGATATACCGGTAATATCAAGGTAATTTACACCTGCCTTCAGACTGGCGGCCTTATTAATAGCGTTGAACTGGTCGATCTGCGGACCGATAACACTGTCGCGGCCCATGCCAAACGGGGTTACGCCGTAATCGGGTATTGATAACACAAAAACACGGGTACTATCGCCGCCGGCGAAATTAATGGCTGTATGCAGCAACTGCACAAAATTGGTTTGATATTGGCTTTGTTCCAATCCCTGGAACTGGTCGTTAACGCCGATGAGCAGGGTGACAAAGCTGTATTTGGTGCCGTTATGACTAATCGGGTCTGCCGCTATTGCATCGATAAGATTAACGGTTGTCCAACCGGTTACGGCTATTATTTTGGGTGAGTGTACATAGAGGCCCTGGTTGATCAAATCCGTGGTTAACTGTATAGGGTATGATTCATCAGGTTCTACCGATTGACCAATGGTGTATGAATCGCCCAAAGCCAGGTATGTATATGAGTTGGAATCGGGCATAGTGGTAGTTGTTGTGGTTGTAGTACTCGTTGGCGATGCCGCCAATTCGGTTTTTTTAGCACAGCTGGTTAAACCCGCGAGGGCTATCAGTATTATTTGAAATGCCTTCATCCTAATATCTCCATATTGAACAATACGGAAATATGGCGTTGAAGGATTTTTTTTGTTTCGTTTATATCGATCTTTCTGCCTAATTCTTTTTCCAGCGAGGTTACAGCCTTGTCATCAATGCCACAGGGTACGATATTTTTAAAATAATCCAGGTCGGTATTGATGTTGAAGGCCAGCCCGTGCATGGTTACCCAGCGGCTGCAGCGTACGCCCATCGCGCATATCTTGCGCGCACGTTCGTTGTCGGCATCAAACCATACACCGGTATAGCCGGGGTACCGTCCGGCTTTCAACCCATAATCGGCAAGGGTAAGGATAATAGCTTCCTCTAAAGTGCGCAGGTACAGGTGTATATCGGTAAAAAAGTTGTCAAGATCTAAAATGGGGTAGCACACAATCTGTCCCGGCCCGTGGTAAGTGATATCGCCTCCGCGGTTAATGGCGTAGTAGGTGGCGTGTTTTTCCTTCAATCCCTGCTCATCAAGCAGTAAATGTTCGGGCTTGCCGCTTTTGCCAAGCGTGTACACGTGCGGGTGCTCGCAAAAAACGAGGTAATTGGGCGTTATATCAATCGTTTCCGCAACACCCGGAATGTCAACATCCGCCGTAACACCAACAGCTTGCCGGTTACGGATGTCCGTTTTCATCTTTACTACGCTGTTGAATAGTTCTTCCTGCTTGTCCCAGGCCTGCTGATAATCGATTAGCCCCCAATCCTGCAAAATAACGTGTTTGTTCTTCATGTCAACCTTTTACGTAGCCTATCATATAATCCTCATACTGCGTGTATTCCACCTGGTAATCGAGGCTGATGCTGCCCTTGTCAATCCCGGCCCCAACGGCGCCATGCCAGTCGAATGTGAATGGCTCCAGCGAAATGTTATCTAAAAATGATACTTCCTTTCGCCCGTAGCATTTATAAACCGCTTCTTTTGCACACCAGCAAACATAAAGCTGCTGTACACGGTGCTCATCATTACTGATAAACGACAACTCCTGCGGACTCAAAAATTTCGTGGCGATTCGCTCAACTTTTTCCTTTATCTGCTCAATGTCTATCCCAACCGGGCGTGAACGGCTGATCATCACCGCTGCATAATCAAATGAATGGCTCAGCGAAATATGATAGGGCAGGTTCACCAGGTAGGGTTTTCCATGTTCGTCAACCTTACAATCGATATACTCATCTGTCTTCAGCATTTTGCGCAGGAGCACACGTGTGCCCAGCCAGTGCAGGTGGCGTTTGCTTTTGTTTAGCTTGTTATAATAGTCCTGTTCATCGGCGTGTAGTTGTAGCTGGCTGTACAGATCTTCCGCCTCTTCCTCTATCTTCCAGAGCGCAAACTCTGTATCATCATCAACCTGTTGCCTGTATGCTATAGCCATAAAAGTAAAATTGCAAAAAGGATGGCAAACTTATGTCAAATAATTCTAATTTAGCCATTGTACAAACCGGAATTATGATTTTATCTGACAAGCGTATCCTCGAAGAAATTGACAAAGGCACTATCATCATCGAACCGTTCAGGCGCGACTGCCTGGGCACTAATTCGTACGATGTTCATTTGAGCAAACATCTCGCCACTTACCGCGACCGTGTGCTGGATGCCAAACTGCACAACGAGATAGATGCCTTTGAAATACCAAAAGAAGGTTTTACGCTGCAACCCAATACGCTTTACCTTGGCGTAACAGTTGAATATACCGAAACCCACGCGCATGTGCCTTTTCTCGAGGGTAAATCAAGCACCGGGCGTTTGGGGATTGACATACACGCCACTGCCGGCAAAGGCGATGTGGGTTTTTGCAATACCTGGACACTGGAGATATCATGCGCGCAGCCTGTGCGTATTTATGCCGGGATGCCGATAGGCCAGCTCATTTACTTTGTGGTTGAAGGCGAAATTGAGACCCTATACAACACCAAAGGCAACGCCAAATACAATAACCCCACTACCCGCCCGGTTGAAAGTATGATGTGGAAGAACATCTTTTAATCCTTGATCCTGATATTTTTAATTAGATAAATTCGGGTTCAGACAAGTACAAATAGTATATTCGTTTTCCAATTATAACCGGAAGCCGGATTTCCTATGAATAAAATTAAGCCTATAACGGTAATTTTGCTGGTTTACTGTATGGCCATTACCAACGGTTTTGCGCAAAGCGGGCCCGGCTTTACGCAGCATATTGTACAGCAGCTCAATAAATTTGCGATAGCGTTCCCCGTAGAAAAAGCCTACCTGCAATTTGATAAACCTTATTATTCGGCCGGTGACGACATTTGGTTTAAGGCCTATGTAACAGCAAGCAGCAACCACTGGCTGTCGAATATAAGCGGTTTGTTATATGCAGAGCTGATCAACGACAACAATACCATTATACAAAGTATAAAGCTGCCCCTTGCAAACGGTTTGGCCGATGGCAGCTTTGTCCTGCCGGATACGTTAACCGAAGGCAATTACCGCATCCGCGCTTATACCACCTGGATGCGCAACGCAGGCGAAGGTTATTTTTTTGATAAAGTGATTACCATCCTCAACACAAATATCAATAAGGTTTTTACCACAGCAAATTACACCTATACTGCTAAATATGGTTACCAGCAGGTTAGTGCGGATATAAATTATGCCGATATGAATGGTATTCCATATACCGGCAAAGAAGTTGACTATAGGGTACAATTAGGCCCGACGATCCTGGTAGATGCCAAAGGAACTACGGACGATAACGGCGATCTCAATTTCACCTTCAACCCGCCATCGGATAATAAAAACTCAACTGGAAGAATTATAACCGGCATATTACTAAAAGATAAGGATACGGTGTATAAAACGGTGCTGGTAAAAGCCGTTTCAAATAATGTAGATGTGCAGTTTTTCCCCGAAGGCGGTGAAATGGTTAACGGCATAGAAACCAATGTTGCTTTTAAAGCTGTCGGGGCCGATGGGCTGGGCGCTGAAATAAAAGGAACCATTACGGATAATCTTGGTAACGAGGCCAATAAAATAACCACAAAGCATTTGGGAATGAGCGAGTTTACCATATTCCCTGTTGCAGGTCGTACCTACAAAGCCAATATTGTTTTTGGGGATGGATCAACCAGGAGCATTCCCCTGCCGCAGGCCATTGATAAAGGTTACATACTGAACGTTGATAACCACGACCCGGCAAATGTAACCTTTGCGATCAAGGCCAGCGACGCTATGCATGCCGATCATCCGGCTGATACACTAAGCCTGGTAGGGCAGGCCGATGGGCATGTTTACTATGTTGGCACGAGCAAGCCGGGTAGTATGGCTTTTAACGCGACCATCGCTAAAAGCCGTTTCCCTACCGGTATTGTGCAGTTTACCTTGTTTTCATCATCAGCAAAGGATATTCCGTTAAACGAGCGTTTGGTATTCATTCAAAACCACGATCAGTTAAAGCTGAATGTTAATACCGAAAAGCAAAATTATTTGGCCGGCGAAAAAGTTAAAATAAACCTGGCGGTCAGTATACATGCTGCCGATGCGATAACAGGTGCTTCTGAAAAACCGGTTACAGGCAGTTTTGCTGTTGCAGTTACTAATGAAACGAAAGTGCCGGTTGATGAGGCCAATGAAACCACCATTCTATCAAACCTGCTGCTTACTGCCGATCTGCGCGGATATATTGAACAGCCGGATTATTATTTTGTCAATGACGACGTTGATAGTCGGGCGAACCTTGATCTGCTGATGCTTACACAAGGCTACCGCCATTTTGAATGGAAAAAGATTTTAGATAATAATATCCCGCAGGCTATGTTCCAGCGGGAAAAGGCCATACAGGTAAGCGGTCACATAACCACGCCCGGCGGCCAGCCGTTACCGGAAGCAAAGGTTAGCCTGATTGAAGTAAGCGGTGGGCATTTTTACTTAGATACGGTTACAGATGAGCAGGGAAAATTTACATTTAATAACCTGGTGATAGCCGACAGCGTAAATTTTATGATAGAGGCCCATTCAAAAAAGGATAAAAAAAATTTAATTATCAACCTGGATAAAGTGCCTTCGCAGGAAATCACCATAAATAAAAATACGCCGGACCTGCAAGTAAATATAAATAAGGGACTGTCGGCCTATATGCAAAACAGCCATGCTTTGTACGAAGAGCAGTTGAAATATGGATTAGGCAACCATTCCATTATTTTAAAGGAAGTGGTGGTGCAGGCCCAGCACCCTTCGCTCAAATATTCCCGCAATTTGAACGGCCCTGGTGTAGCCGACCAGGTTTTGACCGACGATAAGCTTACCGGCTGCGCAACTGTAACCCAATGTTTGGCTGGTAAACTGGTTGGGGTTATATTCAGGAATGATACAGCTTATTCCACAAGAGGGACGCCATCTCAAACTGTTGGCCTTGTAACACCCGGCAGCATGATGGTATTTATGGTTGATGGTATAGAAGTTACTGATGCAACAGAGCTGAATACGATCAACCCAAATGACATTGGCGTTGTAGAGGTGCTGCGTACACCTGCCATGTATGCCATTTATGGCATAAGGGGCGGCCCCGGCGGGGTTATAGTTATTACCACCAAAAGGGGGTTCGACCAGTATGAACAGCGTCGCGCACCGAATATATTAGCCTATACTCCGCACGGCTTTTACCGGGAGCGGGTGTTTTATTCGCCGCAATATGATGATCCTAAAACCAATAAAAGTTTGGCCAACCTGCGGACTACTGTTTACTGGAACCCTAATATGATAACCGATAAGGATGGCAAAGCTTCGGTTGAATTTTTTAATGCCGCGAAAGGGAATTATCGTGTAGTAGTTGAAGGTATTGATAACGATGGCAAAATAGGCCGCCAGGTTTATCATTATAAAGTGAATTAAATTACTAACCGGCCTTTTAAAAGTTAAACCATTTCGCATTTAAACTGTCCTATGTACGGTAAACCTTTACCGTAACACAATTTTTATACTATTTTGCGCCATACATCACCTAAATTTAAGGCATGAACCATAAAAAACTCATCGCAGGTTTACTGCTCGCGGGCAGCGTTTTGCTTATTACAGCTTTCAACGGAGATAATACCGGGCCGATAGAGCGCATTGTAACCCAATTGGGCAAATGGTCGGCAAATTACCCGGCGGAAAAAGTTTATTTGCAGTTTGATAAACCCTATTACGCTGTCGGAGATGATATATGGTTCAAGGCCTATGTTACGGTAGGTGCTAAACACCAACTATCGGCATTGAGCGGCAACCTGGTGGTTGAATTGTTAGACGACCGCGATTCCATCAAACAGCGCATAAAACTGCCTGTGATAAGCGGGTTGGCCTGGGGCGATTTCGCACTGTCTGATACTTTGCAGGAGGGCAATTACCGCATACGCGCCTATACCAACTGGATGCGCAATTTTGGTAATGAGTACTTTTTTGATAAAGAGATCACTATTGTTAATTCATCATCGAACAAAGTATTTACCAATTCAAGTTACACCTATAATACTATAAACGGACAGCAGCAGGTAACAGCTACAGTAAATTATGCGGATATAGACGGTACGCCATACGCAAACAAGCCGGTAAAATATTCCATCGACCTGGGCCTGAAAAGCACTATTAAAGGGAAAGGGATAACGGATGATAAAGGGAACCTGTCCATTGTATTTAACAGCGGCCAGCCGGGCGCTTTGGGTTCGGGTATGATAACTACTAATATCGACCTCGGTAATAAAAACATCGTTACCAAAAATGTGCTTATAAAGGCTACATCCGCTAATGTGGATGTGCAGTTCTTCCCCGAAAGCGGCAGCCTGGTGAACACGGTCAATTCAAAAGTGGCATTTAAGGCTGTTGGTCCGGATGGTTTGGGTGTTGATATAAAAGGCACCATCACCGATGATCAGAATACCACTGTCGCCACCTTCAGCAGCCAGCATTTAGGTATGGGCACATTTAACATCGAGCCGCAAACAGGCCGGTCTTACAAGGCCAATGTTACTTTTGCCGATGGATCATCCAAAACATACAACCTGCCTGCTGCTATCGATAAGGGCTATGTTTTAAGCCTTGATAACAGCGACCCGAATACGCTTGGTATAAAAGTATCCACCTCGCGCACGATACTACAGGACGGAAACCCCGATACGCTGATCGTTATTGCACAATCGGGCGGCCAGATCTACTATGCCGGCAAAAGCAAACCGGGCAGCGCGAATTTTACAGCTTCCATTAATAAAAACCGTTTCCCGTCGGGTATTGTACAGTTTACGCTGTTTTCCTCAAAAGGCGAGCCTTTGAATGAGCGGTTAATCTTCGTTCAAAACCCTGATCAATTAAAACTTGACCTAAACACTGCTAAACAAACTTTCGTGCCCCGCGAAAAAGTAAAAATAAACCTGGGCGCTAAAAATGCAGATGATAAACCGACAGTAGGCAGCTTTTCCGTTTCGGTTATTGATGAGACCAGGGTGCCTGTTAGCGAGGATGACGAAAGTACCATACTAACAAATTTGTTGCTTACATCCGACCTGAAAGGTTATGTGGAAAAACCGAATTATTATTTTGAAAATGTAAGCGACAAAACGCAGGCCGACCTGGATGTGCTGATGCTGACACAAGGCTACCGCCGTTTTGAATGGAAGAAAATACTGAACGATGATTTCCAGCCGCTTGCTTTTGAGCCTGAGAAAACACTCCAGGTTGCCGGGCATGTTACAACATTGGGCGGCAAACCTGTTCCTCATGCCAAGGTAACGTTACTGTCAAATACCGGCGGACTGTTTTATTCAGATACAGTTACTGATGAACAGGGAAGGTTTAAGTTTGATAACCTGTTGTTTAAAGATAGTGTGCGTTTTGTAGTACAGGCGCGTACCGGTAAAGACCGTAAAAACGTAAAGATTGACCTGGATAACTTAGCCCCGCTTGGAACCGGGGATAACAAAAATGCACCCGATATGAAGGTAAATATCAATACCGGGTTATCGGCCTATTTGCAAAGCAGCAAGCAATTTCATGATGCGCAGATACGGTATGGCCTGGGCAACCACAGCACTGTTTTAAAAGAGGTGGTTATAAAAGATACCTATCACCCGGTATTGAAATATTCAGATAACCTGAACGGGCCCGGCAATGCCGACCAGGTTTTAACTGCCGATAAATTGCCGCCCGGCTGTTTTGACCTGTCGCAATGTTTGCAGGGCTACCTTAATTTTGTAATATTCCGTAACGGGGTACCGTATTCAACCAGGGGAGGAATGATGAAATTTATGGTTGATGGTATTACGTTGGATAATGGTGATGTTAGCACTATAAATCCTGCGGATGTTGAAAGTATTGAAGTATTGCGCACCCCTATGTATTCCGCCATTTATGGCAGCCAGGCCGGGCCAGGTGGTTTGATCATTGTTACCACAAAACGGGGCCCCGATATGGAACAGGAAATGATGAGCCGCCCGGCACCGGGTATTATTGTTTTCGACCCCAAAGGATATTATAAAGCCCGCGTATTTTACTCACCCGATTATGACGACCCCAAAACAAACACAGCAATTGCCGATGTGCGTACAACTATTTACTGGAACCCTAATATTATAACAGATAAAGACGGCAACGCCTCATTTGAGTTTTACAACGCCGGCAACAAAGGGAATTACCGTGTGGTGGTTGAGGGTATTGATAACGAGGGCAATATCGGGCGAAAAGTTTATCATTATAAGGTAGAATAAGCCCCACCCAAACCCTCCCCGCTAATTGGCGGAAGGGCTTAAGGGGAAAATAAATAAATTGATCGTCATGGCGAGGAACGAAGCCACCTCTACGCATGCAAATCAAACAAGCATGATGTATTCCAAAGGATAATGCCGCATGTCGTCAACCTGTAAACGCAGTCCAAAGGACTCCCTCGGAGAGATTGCCACGTTGTTGCGCTCGCACAGCCCCAATGTCATTAAGTTAAGGGGATTTCATATTGCATCTTTGTGATTTTTAGTGACTTTCGGCCTTATTCTGGCTCTGTATTTACCGACGTGCCTTTCAATACTTCGGTTATTGCGAATAGGGACAGTA
>Ga0302309_10000275_pt1 | contig 65488 bp, 55 predicted proteins | sample III_Palsa_N1_1_FD_200453 | JGI IMG/M metagenome (GOLD analysis project Ga0302309, IMG submission 200453) | Peat permafrost microbial communities from Stordalen Mire near Abisko, Sweden - III_Palsa_N1_1 | ecosystem: Environmental > Terrestrial > Soil > Palsa > Peat permafrost | place: Sweden...
TGGTTGGCTAATTGGGCTATCTCATGTTTCCGAATTTAATAAAAAAGTTTTACCTGTTTCTCTTGTTTATCATTTGTTCAGATTGCCTGTTCGCACAGCAAAAAATAGCTGATGCCGGGCTGGTACGATTGATCAAACAGCAAGACAGCCTGCAACAACTCCTGCCGGTTGAAAAGCTGTACGTGCAAACCGATAAGCCGGTTTATGCCGTAGGCGATACTATCTGGTTCAAAGGCTATTTATTTAATGCCAATTATTTAAAATATTCGTCCCGCAGCGGGTTGATGTATATAGAACTGGTCAATGATAGCTCGGCGGTAGTATACAGGCGGATGGCGCCGCTTGGCTACGGCATTGCTCACGGGCAAATTGCTATTGATGGTAAAGATATACCCGAAGGCAGCTATACCCTGCGGGCCTATACCAACTGGCAGCGCAACTTTGGCGAAGATTACCTGTTTACCAAAAATATTTATATCACCGGTACCGATAACCAGCCCTGGCTGGTAAGCGTAAACACCAAAGCGGTACATGAAAATGATAAGGAAAATATTTATGCTTCTTTAGCTTTCAGCGAGGCCGACCGGCAGGCCCTGCGGCTAAGGGAAATGCAGCTAAAAGTGCTTGACGATAACAAAACCCTTTTTAAAGGCCAGGCGCAAACCGACGCGGCGGGGGGGATGAACATCACCTTTAACCTGCCGCCAAAAGCCGCCAATGACCTTACCATGCAGGCACAGGATATGCAAAAAGGCAACCGTAAGCAAAACATCCCGCTTGTATTAAACCGACCCGAAAACACCGATCTGCAATTTATGCCCGAGGGCGGTAGTTTAGTAGCGGGCATACCAACCAAAGTAGGATTTAAAGCCATCGGCGAAGACGGCAAGGGGGCAAACATCCGCGGAAAGATATATAACAGCAAGCAGGAGGAAGTGGCAACCTTTAGCAGCCTGCATAAAGGCATGGGCAATTTCGCCCTAACCCCAAAACCCGGCGAAACGTACACTGCCAAAGTAGCGCTGCCAAACGGTCAAAGTAAAACCTACCCGTTACCGCAAGTAAAAGCAAGCGGCACAGTGCTAAATATTAACAATCAAAAAGTCTCCCCTACCGGGGGAGATTTAGAGGGGGCTTACGACGCTGACTCCCTAACCATCCATCTAACCACAACCCCCGACCAGCAAGCCGGTACCCATTACCTGGTAGGCCAGGCACGGGGGGTGATCTGTTACGCTTCATCGGTAAAGTTTGGGGTTGACAATGAGAAAGTACTCAGTATTTCAAAAAACCTGTTCCCAACAGGCATAACCCGTTTTAGTTTGCTTAATCAACAAGGACAGCCTTTAAATGAGCGTATTGTTTATATAGACCATAACGATAACTTAAGAATAAGCATTAAACCTAATAAACAAACCTATATCCCGCGCGATAGCGTAGCCTTAAATATTAAAGTGACTGATAAAGCAGGTAAACCTATACAAGGCAGCTTCTCGGTCGCGGTAACCGATAATGACCAGGTTATAACCGACAGTCTTGGCAATAATAGCCTGGTAACCAGTTTGCTGTTGACTGCCGATTTAAAAGGGACGGTAGAGGCCCCGCAATACTACCTGCAAAATAAAAATAAACAGGCTTTGGATAACCTGATGCTAACCCAGGGCTGGATAGGTTATGAATGGGCCCAGGTAACCGCTCCGCATAAACAACCGCAATTTGCGGCAGAACCTGAGTTTCAGATAAAAGGCGAGGTGGTAAATATGCTGGGCAAAAAGGTGGAGAACGCAAGGATAACCATGATATCCAAAAACGCGCAGATGCCCGATGTTAACCAGGCCGATAAGGATGGAAAATTTATATTTACGGGTATTACGGTAACCGATTCTGCAAGTTTTTTTTTAAAGGCCACCAGTAAAAACGGGGATGATTTTGGCGTGGGAATAGCTGTTGATAAAACGCCGTCGCCTGAATTTAAAAAACCAACAGGACGGTACCTGCCCTGGTATATTGATACAACATTACAAAAATCAGTAAGCAAAGGCATTAGCAGCAGGTTGGATGAAGCAAAATTAAACGGTAACCATGTACTGAACGAGGTGGAGATAGCCGAAAAAAAGGTAATAAAAGGATCGCATAACCGCAATGGCCCCGGCGTATCCGACCAGGCGCTGGATGAAAAAGACATAGCCAAAGCAGGGGATATTACTTTGTCAGACCTATTAGAGTTAAAAGTTAAAGGCCTGGCAGTTAAGTTATTTACCGCTGTATCACCTTCAAGGCTAAGCTATATGATATATGATAAGGAAGCACACTTTGTAATTGACGGGGTAGACCTGGACAGGGTTATGAAAGTACACAATATCAATGATATAAAAGGTATCCTGGATTCGTACCCGGCAAAAGATGTTACCGGGATAGAGGTAATGTCAAACTCGTCGCTTACAGAAGCATATAATGAAGACAGCAATCCCGAAAACGCAAAAGTAAGTTATACTGCCCCTCCTTCCAGGGGTAAAAAAACCATTGGCCAGGTTGCCCATACGGCGATAAAAAACAACCTCGTTCCGCCGTATGCCTATATCGAGATCACTACCCGCGACGGCATGGGGCCGTACCGGCAGGTAACGGCAGGTACCTATACTTTTAAACCATTACCGTTTGTTGTAGCTAAAGATTTTTACCGGCCCCGGTATGTGGATAAAACACCTAATGCGATAAAAGACTTCCGCTCCACCATTCATTGGGACCCATTGGTAATTACGGATAAGAATGGTAATGCAATCGTATCTTTTTACGCCAGCGACAGGCCCAATAATTATACTGTAATTATAGAGGGGAGTGATATGAACGGCAATATTGGCACCGTGGTGCAAAGGCTGGGAGGAAAATAGCATTACGCCACCAATTGCTCAAATATCCTGTTCAATGTGTCCATTGCGTCAATACAAAAGCCCGGATGTACCTTTGAGGCTTGCACTACTGTACTGCGTGTAGCGGTAAGCCAGCGGAAGCGGGAGGCCATATCCAATTGGCCGATGGGCCCGGCGGCTGCATCGCCCATGCAGATACGCTCGAACGAGCATAAGTGTTCTTTTACTTCGGCTATATCTATATAGCCTGAAAAACATTGCAGGCGTTCTTCATTCAGCAGGTATTTAACCTGTAGAAAGTTCTCTTTTTTGCAGTATAATATCACGCCGATATTTAAAAACTCTTCACGTTCTACCCTGGGCACAACGCGGATAATGGCGTACTCAAATAAGTGTTTCCCGTGCATGTTTTGCTTCATTTATAAAATTTGCCGAATGGGCGATACGTACCGTTAAAAACTCAACATAGGCATCCCTGTGCTGCTGTTTGGTTTTAAATGGTGCTTCAATCAGCCATTCATCCGGTATTAAGGCCACAATCGCAGTTAGCCGTTCGGGCGTTAATATAGCACGAAACTTTTCATCAACCATATCCAGTTCAGTTGCTTTGGTTAACAACACATGGTCCTTAACCTGCATAAACGGTCGTATAGCCTGTTGCTGCCAGTTATCCCACGAATGGTGGAAATATAAGGCCGCGCCATGATCTATAAGCCATAACTCTTTATGCCAGATCAGCATATTGGTATTGCGGGCTGTACGGTCGACATTGGTGAGCAAACAATCCAGCCACACAATTTGCGAGGCCAGCGTTGCATCCAGCGAAGTAACTGTAGCATCAAAAGTAATAGCGCCCGACAGGTAATGCAGCGCCAGGTTAAGCCCTACGCTTGCCTTTAGCAGATCCTGTATTTCCTCGTCTGGTTCGGTGCGGCCAAAAGCTTCATCCAGGTTGGCAAATACAATTTCGGGCACTTTAAAACCGAGTGCACGGGCAATTTCGCCACCCAGCAGCTCGGCAATTAACGCCTTAACACCCTGCCCCGCGCCGCGAAATTTTAACACATATAGAAACTCGTCATCAGCCTCGGCAATAGCAGGCAATGAGCCGCCCTCGCGCAACGGGGTGATGTAGCGTATAACATTAACGGTTCGGAGTTGATGATCCATTTTTTTGAAAGTTTGAAATTAGTAATTATTTGCCTGAACTTAGATTTTTAGCACTAAATGATTGCCGTGAGTAAGCGACAGGCATCCTGCAATCCTCAAAATCAGAGCAATTTTAGTTCAGACAGTCCTACAACCCTCCAAAACAATCCATTGCAATCGATTGTAATCGATTGCAACGTAAAAATTACACGGTATTTAACATCCTATTTATTAAGTTTGTTGCTAAAGGGTATATTTCGTTAATGATACATCTCTTTAAGCCAATAAAATCAACGTATATCCTATTAAATTATGAAAAAAATCTTACTTATTACAGTAATTAGCGCTTTAATGCTGGTAACTGGGTTTTCATTTGCGCAAACAACACCACCGGCTACGCCAACACCGCCAGCGCCCACCGCCGTTAAAAAAACTACAACTGTTAAAAAAACGGATGCTAAAGTAACAACCACCAAAACAACAGCCACTAAAGCCGCTGTTACCAAAACTACCACCACTACTAAAAAGGTTGTTACTCCCGTTAAAACCGTAACTAAATCAACCACCACAGTAGTAGTTGAAAAAAAACCTGCCGCTGCTGAATTAGCAGAAGGTAAGGAACTGCTTTCAAAGGCCGATTGTTTAAGCTGCCATAAAGTGGATACAAAGCTGGTTGGCCCAGCCTATATAGACGTGGCTAAAAAGTACCCTGCATCTGAAGCAAATTACGAATTACTGTCAAAAAAGGTTATTGCCGGTGGAAGCGGTAACTGGGGCGCGATAGCAATGGCACCACATCCAGCAATTCCTGCTGCTGATGTTAAAAAAATGGTTGAATATATATTGTCGCTTAAATAATACTTGTACTACAACTACTATGAATAAAAAAGCAATACTTGTATGGCTTTTAACTTTTTTTGGGGCGAGCGTTTGTGCGCAAACCGTAACTACTGTTAAAGGTACTATAAGTGACAAAAACGGCAAAGGGATAGCTGCGGCTTCTGTTTACCTGCTGAATACTAATTTCCGCATATCGGCTAATAACAAGGGAGAGTTTGTTTTTGCAAAAGTGCAGGTTGGTAAATACGAAATAGCAGTAAGCGCAGTTGGCTATGCAGCTTTAAATAAAACTATAATTGTCGGACCGTCATCATCTCCACTCAATTTACAGTTAGCCACAGCAGAGAGCCAGTTGGGCGAAGTAACCATATCGGCACAAAAAAGAGACGAACAGGCGCAACGCGCCCCGGTAAGTGTATCTACACTTTCGGCTAAGCAGGTTGAAGATTATAAGGTTTGGAATACTGAAGATCTGACCGCTATCGTACCCAATTTATATTCAGCCAACTCGGGGGATAACCGTAATGTTACTTCTATTCGCGGTATCACCACTACTTCATACGACCAGGCGGTAGCCACTTATATAGATGGTGTAAACCAGTTTGGGCTTGATACTTATATGGCGCAATTACTTGATGTGGAAAGTATTGAAGTGCTGCGCGGCCCGCAGGGTACTTTATACGGGCGAAATGCAACGGGTGGGGTAATTAATATCACCACTAAGCAGCCCACTAACGAAACAAGCGGTTTCGCAGGTGTTGATATTGGCAATTACGGCCTGCAACGTTATAGTTTAGGCCTGCGTACGCCATTGATTAAAGACAAGCTGTTTTTAGGGGTGACTGGGTTGTTTTCTGATTTCGGCGGGTTTTATACCAATTCTTATAACAATACCAAATTTGATAAGCAGCATTATTTTTTAGGCAACTATTATTTAAAATACCTGGCCTCTCCTAAGCTATCGTTCACGCTGAATGTTAAAAATGATATCAACCGTAACAACGGGGCGTTTACCTTAGTTTCAAGCGCGGCGCAGGCATTAAGTCAACCTTTTGTGGTTGACCAGAACGCCACGACTACTATGGTTGATAATACCTTCAATGCCTCATTAACAGCCAATTATACCGGCACCGGTTTTAACTTTACTTCGCAATCATCTTACCAGAGGAATTACCGTTATTATGTTACACCTATTGATGGTGATTTTTCGCCGATCGACGGCGTATCATTAATTAATAACTACGGGCCAAACTGGAATACCGTTCAAACCGAAATACAGGAGTTCCGCTTTAGCTCGCCTGCTGCGTCAACCTCACCCGTAAAGTGGACTGCCGGCGCGTATGGCTTTTATAACTACAGTCCCACAAAAGAGGGTACGCATTTTGGTAACGATGCGGCATTGGTTGGTTCGCCAATAAGTAATTTTACAAGCATTGATATAAATACAGGCACCAATTATGGCGCTGCGCTTTACGGGCAGGCAACTTATACCGTTACGCCGCAGTTTGATATAACAGGAGGTTTGCGGTATGATTATGAACATGATAAGGAGTTAATTAACGGCGTGTTCCAGGCAGACGGGCAGGCACCTGTTACCACCCGTTCAGATACTTCCTCAACCGCAGCTTTTAAGGCGCTTTCGCCAAAGCTTGCCTTTGCATGGCATTTAACTGATAATAATAACCTGTATGCCACATACAGCCGTGGCTTCCGTGCAGGCGGTATCAGCCAGTTGGGGTCTGACCCAACACAACCGCCTTTATATGACTACAAACCTGAATATAGCGACAATTATGAAATTGGCACCAAAAATACTTTTTGGGATAAGCGCATCCGTTTGAATATCGCTGTTTTTTATACCCTGGTTTCTAACGCGCAGGTGCCAACGCTGGTATTGCCTGCCGCTATTACTATAACCCAAAACGCGGGCGGTTTAACCAGCAAGGGTGCCGAAATGGAATTTGCGTCCACACCGGTTAAGGGCCTGGAGTTTGATTATAACTTTGGGTACACCCATGCCCGGTATACCAGCTTAATTACGCCCGAAAATGGCAGCGCGGTAAATTTGGATGGCAATAAGCAGGTATTTACACCTGACGTAACATCGATGCTGGCCCTGCAATATACTTATGACCTGGGCGGTGCCCAAAAAAACAAACTGATAGTACACGGCGACTGGCGCTATATTGGCGACCAGTATTTTGACCTGGCCAATACCATAGAGCAAAAAGGCTATAGCTTAATTAATGCGAGGGCGGGGATATCAACCAAACGTTTTGATATATTTTTATGGGGAAGTAACCTGGCCAATAAAACATATATAGATTATGCCTATGATTTTGGGGCTGCCCATTTGGGAAATCCCCGGACTTATGGCGTATCTTTAAAGGCTAAGTTTTGAGCTATGGTGCTAAGCCCACTCTAAATCTCGCCTACCGGGGGAGATTTAAAGGGGGCTAAAGACTAATTTAATTATTATATATAAACCAACTATTAAACTCAATAAAAAATGAAAAATCAAACCAAGATCAACCCTATAAACGGTGCGGCGTTATGGGTTGTGGCAATGTTGTTAATTTGCAGCACTACTATGGCGTGGGCGCAAAAGCCTAAAATATTAGTGTTTTTTAAAACCGCCGGATACGCTCATGCATCTATAAAGGTTGCGGTACCTGCAATAATGAAGTTGGGGGCCGAAAATAACATTGATGTAGACACGACAAAGGATGCTTCAAAATTTAATGATGAAAACTTAAAGCAATACGCGGCCATTGTGTTTGTAAGTACAACCGGCCAGTTTTTTAAAGATTCAACCCAGCAGGATGCGTTAAAAAAATATATACATAACGGGGGCGGATATGTAGGCATACACGCCGCTACTGATGCCGAATATAATTGGGGCTGGTACGGCCAGTTATCAGGAGGCTACTTTTTAGGCCATCCTTCAAAAAATGTGCAGGAAGCCGTTGTAAATGTAGTTGATACCAAAAGCCCAATGACAAAAGGATTGCCCGTAAAGTGGAGGAGAACAGATGAGTATTATAGTTATAAGCCAGGCAGCAATCCAAAAGATTTGCATGTGCTGCTTACGCTTGATGAAAGTACCGAGGATTATGGAAATAGACAAGATTTAAAGATGGGCGATTTTCATCCGTTAGCATGGTACCATGATTTTGATGGCGGAAGGGCATTTTATACTGCATTAGGCCATACTGATGAAACCTATTCCGACCCACTTTTCTTAAACCATTTACTGGCCGGGATAAAATATGCAATGGGCAAAAAATATAAAGGCAAATGAAGAAGAATAGAAAATGGATATTAGCTGTATTGGGTGTAGCTGTATTTTTATATACCTGTAAGGTAGCCTACGTTGCCAATTATCCTGTTGAGCGGGATGGCGAAGGCCGTATTAAGGTTATGGCCAAATATGACCCCGCGCCTGAATCACCGCAGGAGAGCATGAAGCATATTTACCTGCCCCAGGGTTATCATTTACAATTAGTAGCCAGCGAGCCGATGATAAGTCAGCCGGTTGCCATAGTTTGGGACGGTAACGATGTAATGTACGTTGCCGAAATGCTTACCTATATGGTAAACGTGGATGGTACAGGCGAGGGCGCTAAATTATGTACGGTAAAACGGCTGGAAGATACAAACGGCGATGGCGTTATGGATAAGGCAACTGTTTTTATCGACAGCCTGGTTTTGCCCCGTATGATGCTGACGATAGGTCATAAACTGTTGGTAAACGAAACAAATACCTATAACATTTATAGTTATGAAGATACTAACGGCGACGGCAAAGCAGACGTTAAGAAATTAGTTTATAAAAACGATGAGCCGGATACCAAAAACCTGGAACACCAGAAAAGCGGCCTGATCTGGAATATCGACAATCGCATTTATGTAACCGTCGACCCGGTACGTTATCAATGGAAAGGCGATCATTTGGAAACCGACTCGTTGCAGGAATCGCCGCGCGGGCAATGGGGCTTAACCTATGATAATTATGGCCGGTTATTTTTCTCGATAGCAGGCAGCGAACTGCCCGCTACAAATTTCCAGCAAAACCCTCATTACGGTACATTTGATCTTTTAAAAGAACAATATAGCCCGGATTTTATGGCTGTGTGGCCTATTATTGCCACGCCTGATGTGCAGGGCGGTTTGATACGGCTGCGCGCGGATAGTACGCTTAATCACTTTACCGCCTGTAACGGGCAATCTATCTATCGTGGCGATAAAATGCCCGAGGATACGCGTGGCGACCTGTTTATTCCCGAGCCTGTTGGCCGTTTGATACGCCGGGCAAAAGTGAAAGATGTTGACGGAAAGATAATCCTTAGCAATGCCTATGACAAGCAGGAGTTTCTCGCTTCAAGCGACCCTAACTTCAGGCCGGTAAATACAGTAACCGGCCCTGATGGCTGCATGTATATTGTAGATATGTACCACGGCATTATACAGGAAAGTAACTGGACACGCCCCGGTAGTTTCCTGCGCCCGCAAATATTACGCAAGGGCTATGAAAAAAACATAGGCCGCGGGCGTATTTACCGGTTGGTTTATGATGGCATGAAACCATCAAAAGTGCGCCCGCATATGCTGGATGAAAGCAGCGCCCAATTGGTTACTTATTTAAATAACCCTAACGGATGGTGGAGAGATAATGCTCAAAAAGAACTGGTACTCAGGAATGATAAAACCGTGGTGCCGTCTTTAAAAATAATGGCAACCACCTCGCCAAACCAACTGGCCCGAATTCATGCTTTATGGACATTGAACGGAATGGAAAGCCTGGATATGGAAACATTTACACGTGCTTTAAAGGACGGCGACCCGCAAATACGTAAAACCGCAGTTTGGATAGGCGAAGATATGGCTAAAATACATCCCGAAGTGGTTGATATGCTGGCCGCTATGCGGGATGATATCAGCCCCGATGTGCGCTACCAGGTGTCCCTGTCGCTACGCTTCAACCAATCGCCAAAAGCACAGCAAGCTGTTAACTATTTAGTGAGTAAATACCCGGATAATGTGCTTGCCGCATCAGACAAACAGTTTCATGATAATCTTAAGGCAAAGGCAGAGCAGTTACGCACACAGGCCCTGCTGGCCGAGGCCGACAGGAAACTGGTAAGCGATGGCTCGGTGATATTCAAACAGCTTTGCGCTACCTGTCATGGTGCTGATGGTAAAGGCATAACCACAGGTGGCAAAGACCAGCAGCCTGCCCCCGCGCTTGCGGGCAATGCCGACGTTACCGGTAACCCAACCAAATTAATAAGGATATTATTAATGGGCTTAAGCGGCCCTGTTGGCGGTAAAGCCTACCCGGATGTAATGCCTGCCCTGGGCTTTAATACGGATGAGTATATCGCATCGGCATTAAGCTATATCCGTAATGATTTTGGCAACAAGGCGGTAACCGTTAAAACAGCCGATGTAGCGCGCGCAAGGCAGCAGTTAGGTACCCGTACCAAAGGCTTTACCATGGCCGAACTGGATACTATGCGGACCGTTTTTCCTGGATTTAGAGGTGCAGCCCCGCCGCGGGGAAACCAGTAGTTAACCACAATCCTTAAATATTTAAAGCAGCCTGGTAATAAGGGCTGCTTTTTTTATTGCATTAATACGGTGGAAAATAGGATGGCCTTATATTAGTGCCCCCCTTTAAACGGCAATCCACACATTGTTTAGGGGCATAGTAATAACCTACCACCTGGTTGTTTTGCACAGCCGTGGTTATTACCAGGCTATCGCCTTTTGCTAATGCCGTGCTTGCCCTTTTATTGTAAGTTGCAGCAGGGTCAAATTGCAATATCCATGTAAAGTATGGTACCGGACTTCCCCCACCCGGATATGCGCAATCATAAATAGTAGGTGGGGGGAGATAATTCTCAGTGATAGTTGATCCAAAATACGTTATGTTAAGGCTGGTCAGAAGATAATTTACGTCATAAGATGGTACCCGTAATGGTATATCACTATAATGCAAATTATACTGCTTTGCAGTTGCTGTGGATACACTTATAAAGCCAATAACTATATCCGTCGGCGAGGTAATACAATGGATGTTACCGCTTAATGTTGATGGCTGCGCGTCGAATATACTGCCTAAATTCTCGGTATTGGTTTTTAGGTTTTGATAGTAATTAAATCCGTCAAGGGTTAAAGCATATTGCCGTAACTGTATACAATAGATATGCGCTATTTTTTCAGAGCCCGCCGCTAAGCTGCCTATTTCCTGTCCTGAAATTACATCCTGTGCCAGCTTGGCCGAAGACCCAATAAATATTTGATTAGAAGCATCGCCTTTATAACATACAGAAACATCGTCAGAACTGCCGGGAGGTGTATTAATTATTTGTGAATTTTTATATTCATAGAGGGCCTGGTAAAATGGCACTATAGACCATGTTTCCTTATAATCCCATCTGTAATAACGGGTGTTATTGGTAGCATCATGCGCGTTAACGTAAAACGCCACGTTTGCATCGCCGGTTTGGTTAAAGTAGATACTGTCAATTGGCGGTGTAACTTTCATCGGCACAAAATCCGACTGGTAAATTTTGCCATCGGTAGTTTTAATATCCAGGCGGTACTGGCGGGCTGAGCTAAAATTGGTAACGCCTAAAAAATATTTACCCTTACCGGCCTCGGTAAGCGGGTAAAGCGTGCCCTGATCATTCTCAACTGAAATAACGGCTTTTAACTCCGCTTTTTGTTGGGTGGTGTCGCTTAAACTGGTAGTCCGGCTTAAGTTGATAAAGGTAGAGTCACCGCTAATAATTGGGCCGTCAACGGCTAAAAAATTGGTGCTTATGCTGGCCAGGCGCGGGCTGAATGGTTTTTTGCAGGACAAGTATCCCGTTAAAATCAGTACTGTTAATATATAGCAAACTATCCTTTTCATTAATTGGTTAACAAGTTGGTAAACAGTTGGCTAACGTATGTAGGTTCTTTTTCCGCAGGAGGGAAATAAAAACTAAATATAAATAAAATTTAATAATTAGTTGCTGTTTGAATATCTCCGTATAGCCATGGGTTTTAAGCCCATCACTATGATAAATACCTGCTTAAGGGTTTAAATGCGGTTGCCATGCAGAACTTACACAAGTCAGAAAATTAATCGCAATTATTTAAGAATGATTTTACCAACAATTGTATCTTGTACTTGTTAAAAGATAATTATCATGGATATTAAAGCACTTAAAAACACAGCGTCAGCATTAATGGCTGGCCACAAAGGCCTGCTGGCCATGGACGAAAGCACCGCAACCTGCAATAAACGATTTGCAGAGGTTGGCATACCGCAAACGGTAGAATATCACCGGCGATACCGTGAACTAATTGTAACTACGCCCGGTTTAGGCGAATGTATAAGCGGTGCTATATTATTTGACGAAACCATTTACCAGGCTACAAACGATGGCGTTCTGTTTGTCGACATATTGAAGCAAGCAGGCATTATACCGGGCATTAAGGTTGATGAAGGTACTGTCGACCTGGCTGGTTTCCCCGGAGAGAAGATAACAGAGGGGGTTGACGGCCTGCGAAACCGCCTTGCTAAATATTACAGCTTGGGTGCGCGTTTTTGCAAATGGCGTGCAGTAATTACTATTGGCGATAATATACCCACACGCGGCTGTATTGATGCTAATATGCACTTGCTGGCCCGCTATGCTGCCCTGTGCCAGGAAGCTGGCATGGTGCCCATTGTTGAGCCCGAAGTGCTGATGGATGGCAATCACACTATTGAAAGATGCTTTGAAGTAACCTCCAAAACATTGCGGATGTTGTTTAATCAATTGCACATACAGAACGTTGACCTGCATGGCATTATATTAAAACCAAATATGGTTATAGCCGGAAAGGACTGCCCAAAACAAAACAGCATAGCTGAAGTTGCCGATGCTACTGTAAACTGCTTGCTGGAGAATGTACCTGCCATTGTACCGGGCGTGGCTTTTTTATCAGGCGGCCAATCATCCCTGGATGCTTCGGCACATTTGAATGCCATGCATATCAGGTTTAAAGGTAAACTTCCCTGGGCGCTTACTTTTTCGTTTGCACGGGCTATACAACAACCGGCACTGGAGTTATGGAAAGGCAAGGATGAAAATGTAAAAGAGGCACAGAAAATGCTGTATCACCGGGCATCATTGGATAATGCGGCAAGACGCGGTGAATATAGCGCTGAAATGGAGTAGAAATAAAGCCGAAACGTAACAGAAACAGCATATAAATGTAATAAAAATGGTGCCTGTATGTAGTTCCGAACTATGGCTAAAGAGAAAATTATGACACAAATAAAGCTATACCCTTTAAAATTTGACCCTATTTACCAATACCGTATTTGGGGTGGCCGCAGGCTGGAAAATCTATTAAGTAAGCCGTTGCCGCCCAATGATCTTATTGGCGAGGCGTGGATATTAAGCGACCGCGACGATCATCCCAGTAAAGTTATTGACGGGCCGCTAAAAGGTAAAACCATAAAGGAGTTATTAGCTGATTCGGCCGAAGAATTGATGGGTAAATATGCGGCTGATTACAACCGTTTCCCCTTATTGCTGAAGTTTTTGGATGCGCAGCAAGTGCTATCGGTACAGGTACATCCCTCAGACGATAAGAAGCAATATATACCCAAAGGCGAAAGCGGGAAAACAGAAGCCTGGGTGGTATTAGAAACGGGGCCGAAAGGCCGTATTTACGCAGGACTTAAACCAGGAACTACCAGGGAAAGTATTCAAAAGGATTTGACCGTGCATAAAGTAGCTGATGATTTGGCCAGCTTTAAGCCCAGGTTGGGTGATGCCGTATTTATAAAAGCGGGCACAGTGCATACCCTTGCCGACCTGGTAGTTTTTGAGGTGCAGGAAAACAGCGATGTTACATACCGCCTGTATGACTGGGACAGAGTTGATGAGAAAACCGGTAAACCCCGCGATTTACAAGTAGAGCAGGCCCTTGCCTGTATTGATTTTTCGATAACCGATGTTGGTCCGGTTGTGCCTGTTAAGGATGATGACGAAAATGTATTGCGGGAGAAAATATTTGATTCGGATAAATTCAGGGTAGCAAGGCTTACCTGCGGAACAGCATTTACAGTGGGCGAGGAAAACGCGCCGGTTATATTGATAGGGGTAAGCGGCTGCGGTGAGGTACATGCTGCTACAGATATTTATACCTTAGCTAAAGGAGAAGTGATGCTGTTACCGGCATCGGTTGGCCCCTGTCGCTTTGTATGTAAAGAAGAAACCGTTATATTAGAAGTCGCGTTGCCAGAGCTGCCTCTCAACCCCTCCCGGTAGGAAGAGTTGGGAATTTATTGTTTTAATTGTACGTAATTTCAAGTCTCCCTACCGGGGAGATTTTAGAGGGACTAATAATAAATTTCGTTATGAAGAAGCTAATTGTTTTTGACCTGGACGGTACGCTCGCCGAAAGTAAAGCGGCTATTGATAAAGATATGGCTACAGTGTTGGGTGCGCTGTTGAATGTGGCTAAAGTTGCTATCATTTCCGGGGGCGACTGGCCACAGTTTAAAAAACAGGTATTAGCCCAAATGGGAGATATAAAACAGCTTAAAAACTTGTCCATTTTACCAACCTGCGGAACCAAATTCTATCGCTATAAAAAGTCGGCATGGGTAAAGATATATTCGGAAGATTTTACCCCGGATGAAAAAACCGAGATAATAGATTCGATAAACAAAGCGGTGGAGAGTACGCATGTGCATCCCGAAAAAACCTGGGGCGACCAGATAGAAGACCGCGGAAGCCAGATCACTTTTTCGGCATTAGGGCAAAACGCACCGTTAAATGCTAAAAAGATTTGGGACCCCAAATTTGAGAAACGCAAAAAGATAAAGACAAAATTAAGTTCAAGCATTCCCGAATTTTCAGTCAATTTAGGCGGAACTACTTCGGTTGATATTACCAAACCAGGCATTGATAAGGCGTATGGTATTAAAAAGTTAAAAGAAATATTAGGTATTAAGAAAAGCGAAATGCTGTTTATCGGCGATGCCATTTTCCCCGGCGGGAATGATTACCCGGCCAAAACGGCGGGAGTGGTTTCTGTTTGCATTAAAGACCCCAATGAAACCAAGCGGGTTATTGAAGGTATTATAGCTTGCCTGGATGTAAAAGGAAAATATAGTAAGGGGTTTGACATTTAATCGTGATTCAGACAACAAGTTCAAAACATTTTGCACATAAATTGTTTTGGTAATAACTTACCAAGCTAATTTATGATAATCGTAAAAAAACACGGCGTGCTGTTACGAAAAAGCGGACTTGAATTTGAAAATGAAGGTGTTTTAAACCCGGCCACTATCCGCGATGGCGATACAATCCATCTTTTTTACAGGGCCGTACGCCAGGGAAATTACTCATCTATTGGTTATTGTAAACTTACCGGACCACTAACTGTTACAGAACGCAGTATTACGCCTGTTTTATCTTTTAAAGAAGATTATGAATCGCATGGATTAGAAGATCCGCGTGTTGTAAGAATAGACAACCTGTATTATTTAAGCTACATTGCTTATGACAGCAAGGACGCGTTGGGCGCATTGGCTACATCAAAAGACCTGGTAAATTTTGAAAGGCAGGGTATAATTGTGCCGCAAATACCTTATGCTGAATTTATGAGCCTTATAAAAGACAATCCTAAAATAAAGGACGCCTACGCCAATAATTACGATATCGTTAATACCGTAATTATGGATAAGGACCTGGTTTTCTTTCCGCGCAGGGTAAATGGAAAGTTGACCTTTTTACACCGGATAAAACCTGATATTCAAATAGCGGCCGTTGATAGCTTGCAGGAACTTACAAAGGAATTTTGGGAAGATTATATACAACATCTGGATGAACATGTTTTACTTTCGCCAAAGTACGAACATGAGATAAGATATGTTGGCGGCGGGTGTCCGCCAATTGAAACAGCCCACGGATGGATAATGATCTATCACGGCGTAAAGGACGCTCCGGTGAAAGGTTTTGAGTATTCGGCATGTGCGGCCCTGCTTGACCTGGATGATCCGCGTAAGGTAATTTCAAGGCTACCTTGCCCATTGTTTAAACCAGAAGAGGATTATGAGCTGTCGGGGGATGTGGATGATGTGGTGTTCCCAACGGGAACGGTTTTATTTGATGATACCCTCTATATTTACTATGGGGCCGCTGATGATATCATAGCGGCGGCATCGGTTAGCTTATCGGGGTTGTTGAAAGAGTTGATGGATAATCTGCTTTAAACCCCGGTATCGTTTTTCACTATATTGTCTTATTTAAGCAATCGAACACAAAATCTTTGTTCCGGACTTGCTAAACCGTCGGATATAACCTATAATTGTTGCCCGTAAAGAGAATAATACGCCAGATGAAGAATTTTTTAGATCAGGACTTTTTATTACAAACAGAAACAGCAAAACAGCTATATCATAATTACGCGGCCGGTATGCCGATCATAGATTACCATTGTCATTTACCGCCAGATCAGATAGCTAATGATATTAATTTTGAGAACCTGACCCAGGTATGGCTTTATGGCGATCATTATAAATGGCGCGCTTTACGGGCCAACGGGGTTAATGAAGATTATATAACCGGAAAAAAAAGCGACTGGGAAAAATTTGAAAAATGGGCGGCTACGGTGCCTTATACCTTGCGTAACCCGTTATATCATTGGACACACCTGGAACTGCAACGTTATTTTGGCATAAACGAAGTATTATCGGCCGATAACGCCCGTAAAATATATGATGAGTGTACCGAAAAGCTGCAGTCGCCCGAATTTAGTGTACGCAACCTGCTAAAAAGTAAAAATGTGGCATTGGTTGGTACTACGGATGATCCGCTGGATAATTTGGCTTATCACAAAAAAATTAGCGAGGATGGTTTTGAGGTGCAAATATTACCAGCCTACAGGCCGGACAAGGCAATGTATTCGGAAGATATTGACCTGTTAAATACTTATATCGACCAGTTGGAAGGCGTGGCTAATGGCAGCATTAACGACCTGAATACCTATTTAGATGCTTTGAAGAGCCGTCATGACTATTTCGCAGCCAATGGCTGTAAAATATCCGATCATGGGCTGGAGCATATTTATGCCGAAGACTATACGGAGCAGGAAGTAAAGAAGATATTTGAGAAAATAAGAAGCAAACAGACCATATCGCCTTTAGAAAATGCCAAATTTAAATCGTTCATGCTCATCCAGTTTGCAATGTGGGATCATGAAAAAGGGTGGGTGCAGCAATACCATTTAGGCGGCTTGCGTAATAACAATACCCGCGCGTTAAACGATTTGGGCCCTGATACAGGCTGGGATTCGATAGGTGATTTTCCGCAGGGAAAAGCACTTTCCAAATTCTTAAATAAGCTGGATACCACCAACCAGTTGGCTAAAACTATCCTGTATAACCTTAATCCGGCCGATAACGAGTTAATGGCGGCAATGACCGGCAACTTTAATGATGGCTCGGTAGCCGGCAAGATGCAATTCGGCTCAGCCTGGTGGTTTTTAGATCAAAAAGATGGCATGACACAGCAACTTACGGCTTTATCAAATATTGGTTTGGTAAGCCGGATGGTGGGTATGCTTACAGATTCGCGCAGTTTTATGTCGTTCCCGCGCCATGAATATTTCAGGAGGATATTGTGTAACCTGTTTGGCAACGATATTGAAAACGGCGAACTGCCCAATGACATTGCGTGGACAGGTAAGATCATTAAAGATATTTGCTATTATAATGCTAAAGAGTATTTTGGGGTTTAATTAAACTATTTTCTCCAGCATCTTAATATATAATTCAATTCCCTCCCTGATCTCATCAATATACACAAATTCATCAGCTGTGTGTGAGCGGGCCGAATCGCCGGGGCCGACTTTGATCGAAGAAATATCCAGCAGCGATTGGTCGGAAGTAGTAGGGGAGCCATAAGTTGTTCGCCCTAACGAAATACCGGCCTGTACAATAGGATGTTGCCTGTCGATGGATGAGGGCTTTAAACGGATTGAACGCGGGTTTACATCGCAAGCAACATGCTGGCCGATGATCTCCAGCACTTCTTCATTTCGGTAAGCGTCTGTAACCCTAACATCAACCGTAAACGTACAGGTTGCGGGCACCACATTATGCTGCGACCCGGCGTTAATAATGGTAACCGACATTTTTACGGGCCCGAAAATATCCGATTCCTTAGGAAAACGGAAAGTTTTGAACCACTCTATATCTTTCATCGCCTTATAAATGGCATTATCACCCTCTTCACGGGCCGCATGCCCCGCTTTGCCGCGCGCCACACAGTCCAGCACCATTAATCCCTTTTCGGCGATGGCCAATTGCATTTTGGTGGGTTCGCCAATTATGCCAAAATCAAGCCTGCCTAATTCAGGGATGATCAGTTCCAGGCCATTAATGCCGGATATTTCCTCTTCTGCCGTGGCAGCGAGGCAGAAGTTATATTTCAAATCGTCCCGATCATAAAAATAAAGGAAGACAGCGATCAGGGATACTAAGCAACCACCTGCATCATTGCTGCCTAAACCGTATAGTTTGCCTTTTTCAGTAACCGCATCAAACGGGTCGCGGGTATAACCCGAGTTTGGCTTTACCGTATCGTGATGTGAATTAAGCAGTATGGTAGGTTTAGCCGCATCAAAATGTTTGTTGTACGCCCAAAGGTTATTTACTTTTCTGTTGGGGGTAATGCCGTGCGTATGTAAAAATTCTTCTATCAATTCGGCAGTTCTATACTCTTCTTTACTAAATGAGGGGATGGTTATCAGTTGTTGCAGTAACTGAACGGCTTGGTGAAATAATGCGTTTGTATCTGTCATGATGCAGGCAAAAATAGGTTATTTTGTCTGAACCAAGATTAAACAGATTTAAGGATTTTCAAGATTGTTAGCCCATAAAGATCCTGCCCATCGTTAAATCTGTTTAATCATAGTTCAGACAAGAATCTCAATCAAACAACCCCTTATCGCTGTCAATAAACTGCGGGCGATGCAGGTTTAATGCCAGCTTTTTGTTTAGCTGTTCGCTTACATAATCGGCCAGCTCGGGCGAGTAGCGCTCGTCGTGCTGGTGCATAAAGAACCAAACGGTTTGCAGGCCCGTGTCGCGCCATTGTTTAATGCGGTCAACCCATTCATCAACACGGGTATAGTCGGTTCGGTCCAGGCTATTGCCTACAAAACGGATAAAGGCATGCGGCGTTGGCAGGTTCATGTGTACCACATCGCGCCTGCCGGATGCATCGGTAATAACAGCGCCAATATTTAGCTGCTTAAACAGGTTAAATACATTTTCGCTGTTTTCGGGTATGGCAAACCAATCCTTATGCCTTAGCTCCACAAAAACGGGAACATCTTTTGGTAAATGTTCTAAATAAGCTTTTAATTCGGGAAAACTTTTGGGTGTATAGTTATCGCCCACCTGCAAAAATAATGGTCCTAATTTATCGCCGAATGCTAAAATTCCCTCGTAAAATGTTGTAGTAATGTCGTCGGCATTTTTTAACCGGCGGATATGAGTAATGCTTTGTGAAAACTTAGGGCAAAATTTAAAGTCGGGGTTCTCATCAGCTTTTTGCTTCCACTTGCTTATTGTAGCAGCAGGATAAACATTGTAAAACGTGGCATTTAGCTCAATGCAATCAAAATGCTTTACGTATTCGTCTAAAAAATTGGCATCCTTGGTTTTTGGCGGATATATTTTGCCTAACCATTCTTTGCGACCCCATTTGGCGCAACCGACATGCAACTGTAAAGGCTGATCGTTCTTCGCAGATCTAAGTGTTTCTATAGTTAAGGCAGTATCAGGCGGAAGTGTAAAATCCACCTCTGCTAACTCTTGCGATGCGACCCGGCCAAATTCCATTTTAATTAGCGAATTATGAATGATTGAATTAGTGAATTTTGGTTTTCGGGAAAGATTTGACAATCTTTTTAAAAGTTGTCAAATCTAAATCATTTAGGCTACAATTTCTGTCCTGAATGTAGGAACCGGCCTTTTCTTCGACGCTTGTTCGTAGGCATAAGCCAGCTTTAAAAGCCCGGGTTCGTCATACGCCGTACTAAAAAACGACAAGCCGATGGGTAAACCATGCACAGTTCCCATTGGTACGGTAATATGCGGATAACCGGCCATTGCAGGTGCCCCGGCAGATGAAAATCCGCCGCCATAATCGCCGCTTACCAGGTCGATACAACAAGCCGGGCCGTTGGTTATGCCAATAACCGCGTCCAGCTTGTTTGTTTTTAACATATTATCAATGGCGGCCCTTGTTCCTTCACTGGTGCCTTTTAAGGCATCTAAATATTCCTTGCTGTCCAGCCCATCACGTTTTTGTGATGCTTCTAAAGTTTCCTGTTTAAAAAACGGCATCGCTTTAGCTTCATTAGCTTTATTAAAATCGATAACATCCTGTAAGGATTTGACTTTGCTGTTAGCTTTACTTAAATATTGGTTCAGTCCATCTTTAAACTCATATTGCAACACGGTGTTTTCGCCGCGGCCTGCTTCTCTTGTCAGGGTATTCAGGTCTATTTCAATAACCTCGGCGCCCTTGCTTTTTAAAACGTCAACGGCCTGGTGAAATAGGGCTAACACAGTTTCATTGCCTCTTAAATTTGATCTTTCCAATCCAAGCCGTTTGCCTTTTAAACCGTCAATATCTAAAAATTTAGTATAATCCTTTTCGGGTTTACTGTTTAATGTATAGCTATCTTCCGGATCAACACCGGTTAGCAAACCTAGTAAAATAGCTGCATCCCTAACTGTACGGGCCATAGGGCCGGCGGTATCCTGTGTTTTGGAGATAGGAATTATTCCCGCGCGGCTCCATAAACCCACAGTAGGCTTAATGCCAACCAGCCCATTTACCGACGATGGCGAAACTATCGAACCATTAGTTTCGGTACCTATTCCAATAGTCGCTAAACTTGCGGACACGCCCGAGCCTGTCCCCGCGCTTGATCCGCTTGGGTTACGTACGGTTACATAAGGCATTTTGGTTTGCCCGCCACGGCTGCTCCATCCGCTGGTTGACCGTGTTGAACGGAAGTTTGCCCATTCGCTTAAATTGGTTTTACCTAAAATAACGGCGCCTGCCTCTCTTAATTTAGCGGCTATAAAAGCATCTTTTGGGTAAATATTATCGGCAATGGCTAATGCGCCTGCAGTGGTATGCATTTTATCGCCGGTACTGATATTATCTTTTATAATAATAGGTATGCCATGCATCGGGCCGCGTACTTTGCCTTTACTGCGTTCTTTATCCATCGCGTCGGCAATTTTTAGGGCATCAGGATTCAACTCTATTATTGCGTTAAGCTTTGGGCCGTTCTTGTCTATATCGTGAATGCGTTTTAAATACATCTCGGTAATTGAGCGCGATGTATACACTTTCGTTTGCATTTTATGCTGTAGCTCGGTAATGGTAGCTTCACTAAGCAAAAACTCTCCGGCTTTCGGGTCCAAAGGGGCAGTGCTATCAGTTTTTGTTTCTGCTAATAAGTTTGATGTGCCGGTGACTACAGCAGTTAAGGTTAACCCGGCTAATGATGTTGTTTTAAGGAAATTTCTTCGTTGCATGGCGATTGTTTAGAATCTAAAAATAGTAAAAATTTATAGATGTGCAAATGTGCGGATATGCAGATATGCAAATGTGCGGATGAAAAATGATGTGCAAGTGAAAAAAATCGATTAAGGATTCCTATCAATTTTCAAATCTTCAAATTATCTCATTCCCAAATCATCTGCACATCCGCACATCAAAAGCATCTGAACATCAGTTCCTTTTCAACAACCCGTCAACCGAATAATAATTGTATGGTGCAAAATAATAGATAAGGGCAAAGAATAAGCCGTAAACGATCTGGGTAAATACGTTTTCCCATTGTTCAATCATCGACGAGCCAAATATCAGCGCAAGCATAACTAATACGCCCAAAACAGCGGCAAAACGCGTAAATAAACCTATGATCAATAAAACCCCTATCAGCAATTCTGCAAAAGGTAATAAATGACTAAATACCTCGACCGCCGCTAATGGCAATACCGCGTTATTAAACTGCTGTACCATGTGGTTGCTAAAGCCGCTTAATTTTGGTAAACGTTCCAGCCCATGCCCAAACATGCTCATGGCAACAGGCAGCCTGCCTAATAAATAGGTAATTCTTTCCTTTTTCATATCGCTTGTATTTTTTTATAACAACCTGCCGTGCAATTGTTTGTTTGTTAAATCAACTTTGTTTTTTTATTAACTCCGGCATTTACTATATTGCGTTAATCCTTTTTTTTAATCGGGAGTCTAAATATAGCTTTTCTTGCTGACGGGTCTATTGTGAAAACGAATAATTGGAAAAGTATTTGTTTATAAACTATACACATGGCTTCAGTATATACAAAACTACCTACCGGGCCTAAGCCATATTTTGTTATTATCCTGTTTTTTTTGATGAGCATAGGGTGCAAACCACGTCCTAAGGTATATGAGAGCGATTGCGACGAAGGGCAAACATTTGTTCGTGTAAACTTCACCCACCTGCTGGACAGCATGGCTTATTATGATCAAAAATATATAGAAACTACAGGCATATATCGCGAAGGCAAAGAAAAATCGTCCTTGTATAATGATAGCGTTAAACCGGATAACAAGGCTTTATGGGTAAATTTTAGCCAGGATTGTGAGTTGTATTTAACCGGTACGCATATTGGCCTTTTCGATTATAATAACGGCTCATTTACACAGCTCAATAATAAAAAAGTACGCATACGGGGTAAGGTAGACATGCATAACCTGGGACATTTGAAACTGTATAAAGGATGTATTGACAGGGTGAGTTTGGTGGAGCTGTGATTTAGTTGTAAGGGTTGTAGATGTTGTAGAAGTTAGAAAAGTTAAAATTCCAACCTTTACAACTTTTTTAACCTTTCACAGCGCATAGCTAACCCTGTTGTTTTTAGCGAAATTCTTTAATAACACAATTGCGGCATGGGTACTATCTGTATTTAAAAAGCTGCTGCTTTCAGGGTTAATATAACCCTCTAATTTTTCTACTACGGCCCTGTTTGAAGCTAAAAATGCCATAGACCAGGTGCTGAAGTTTGGCTTCGATAAATGGTCTTCTGCAAGTTTTATGATGTTTTTGTGGCGGGTATTCCGTTCCATTTTCCGGCAGGCGTTTTTTACATCTTCCTCATTGCCCTCCAATACCTGCATAAAAGTGCCTTCAGCATATATCAGCATACCGGTTATGTTTGAGATCCGGTTGTTTTGTTGGTTTTCGATTAGCATATCAGCTAATTCAGTTTCGGTCATTAATTTTACTGTGGAACCGATATAAATAATATATTTCATTAATAAGGGGATTATAGCCCTTTGTACGTAAGTTACCCTTAAAAGTTGTTGGGAAGGCTATAAAAAAGTGAATGGTTGATTGAGTTGAATAGGGACAAACTTGATCAACAACTCACCTAATCAACCAAAAACTTATATCTCCAGCCTCAACCCATCATAAGCCAGCTCAATATTTAACGGAAGATCCTTTGATATATCAGCATGTTTGCCCAGGCGGTGGCTGATGTGGGTTAAGTAAGTTTTTTCGGCTCCAATTTCCTGCGCGAAAGCTATGGCTTCGTCCAGTGTGAAATGCGAAATATGTTTTTGTTTTTGCAGTGCATTGATGACCAATATTTTTGAGCCTCTTATCTTTTCCTTTTCAGCTTCGGCTATGGTTTTGGCATCTGTTATATAAGTAAAATCTTTTATGCGGAAACCTTTAACAGGCAGTTGATAGTGCATTACTTCGACAGGGATGAAGTGAATATCGCCGATAGTAAACGGGGCGTTATCAATGGTGTGCATGGTGATTTCGGGAATGCCGGGATACCTGATCAATTTATCAAATATATAGGGGTATTCGCGCTGTAAAGCCTTTTGAACGCGCGTATCAGCATAGATGTCAATAGGCGCGTTTTGCTTATAATTAAACGCGCGGATATCATCCATTCCAGAAATATGATCCTTATGCTCATGGGTAAATACAATAGCGTCCAGGTGCTGTACCTTTTCCCTTAGCATTTGCTGCCTGAAATCGGGCCCCGAATCAATTACAATTATTTCGCCCTCACCCTCAACCATTATAGATGAACGCAACCGTTTATCACGCGCATCAGCCGAGGTACATACCTCGCAGCCGCAGGCAATTACAGGTACGCCCTGCGAAGTTCCGGTGCCTAAAAAAGTAATGGTCACAGTTGCAGTTTGGTTTGTTTAAGCTGGAACAGGAAAACGTTCTGCTTTTCGTCAAGCAGGTCATGGTCAATTTCGAGGGTTTGCAGCAATTCGGCAAGGCCCCCAATTTTGCTTTCTAAATTTGAAAAACGGTTAACCACAATTACCCTGCTGTTTTGCAGCAGGCAGGCCCCGGTTTTAAAGTTACCTTTTTCATAACGCACCTTATAACCGGCTGTTTTTAATAGCATTTCCAGTTTTTCGAGGGTATGGTTGGTTATGGTGAGCATTTTCAAAAGTAAGGATTTTTATAAACTTTGTCATTGCGGGGAGCAGCCTGGCCAAAAGTGTTGGCGCGACGTGGCAATTTCTCCGCTTTGCATGTCGTAGACCTTGCATCCTTGCGATTGCCGCGCTATTGCTCGCAATGACAATTCGGGTGGGTTACCTCAAATCCACCACTTCAACGCCCGGATGCGCTTTACTATCAAAAGTAAAAGTATCAGCAGTTACCGGCGGGTTTGGTACCAGGTCTTTTAGCACATAATTATATTTACTGCCGTTTGTATCAAAAATAAGGGCACTGTAAATTACTTTTTTTACCTTATCTATCATCAGCCTGATCTTAAAAAATGTAATTTTTTCATCTTCGGGGGTAAGGTCAACCACCTGGTAAACTTTGCCGTCCTGCTTTACCTCGCCGGTATACAGGTATTTGTAGCCATGCTCATATAATGTGAATATTTGCGCCGGGTTAAATGAAGTACCGCTGTTGTCAACATTATTTAACTGTACTTCTTTATCTTGTTTATTATAGGTCCACTGGCTTTTACCATCGCTGATGATCTCCTGGTCTGTTCCGGGTTTTGCCGCATTGGGCGAGTATAGTGTAATCTTATATTTATTGGTTTTAGGCTCAACTATTAAGGCCCCGCTTTGAGTGGCCTTAATGTTTTGCATGGTGTTTTCTATCGTAAACGTAAAATCGGTTTTTATTGTAGTGTACGACAGGTATTTCTGGCTGATAGGGTTTAATATGGCTTTGGCCTGCGCGTCTTTTTGGGCGAGGGCGGTTGAGCCAATGCCGGTTAAAAGTAAGAGGTATAAAAAAGTAGTCTTCATAGTAAAAGAACAGATGATTTATTTAAAGTGTTTTAGTTTTCGGACTATGTCCGCATGCTTCTCTGTGTTCCCTGTGCCTTCACTTTGTTAACTTTGCGGTTAAAAAACAGCGGACTATTTAACCACGGAGGGCACTAAGGTTGCACAGAGAGGCACAAAGCCTGTATCATTTGAATATCCTAATCGTTATTCAAAGTTTCAAAATATTGCATTAACTCATGTTCATCGGCATATAAAACCTCGCGGGCTTTGCTGCCTTCAAAAGGGCCTACTATTCCGGCGGCTTCCAGTTGGTCAATAATACGGCCTGCGCGGTTATAACCTAATTTTAATTTGCGTTGTATCAATGAGGTTGAGCCCTGCTGGTGCATTACAATTAAACGGGCGGCTTCTTCAAACATGGGGTCACGGTTATCCGGGTCAAATTCTTTCGAGCTGCTGGTTTCGCCTTCGCCAACATATTCAGGTAATAACATTGCTGTTGGATATCCTTTTTGGCTGCCAATAAAGTCAGATATTTTTTCAACCTCGGGCGTATCTACAAAAGCGCATTGTAGCCGTATCAAATCGCTGCCGGTTGATAGTAGCATATCCCCGCGACCGATCAACTGATCGGCACCACCGGCATCCAATATGGTACGTGAATCGATTTTAGATAATACCCTAAATGCAAGTCGCGCCGGAAAATTGGCTTTGATAGTACCCGTTATCACATTAACCGAAGGTCTTTGCGTTGCAATAACCAGGTGTATCCCCACCGCACGGGCCAACTGGGCTATACGGGCTATGGGCATTTCAACCTCCTTGCCTGCGGTCATCATCAGGTCGGCAAATTCATCTATCACCAGCACTATAAACGGCAGGTAACGATGTTTTTCCGGGTTGCTTATTTTACGGTTGGTGAACTTTTGGTTATACTCCTTTAAGTTACGTACCTGCGCGTCCTTTAACAGGTCATATCGCTGATCCATCTCGATGCACAAAGAATTTAAAGTGTTTACCACCTTTTTTGTATCGGTTATAATAGCATCGGCTTCATCAGGCAGTTTGGCTAAAAAATGCCGCTCTATTTTACGGAAAAGGGTTAACTCCACTTTCTTGGGGTCGACCAGCACAAATTTTAATTCGGACGGGTGCTTTTTATACAATAGCGAAACCAATATGGCATTTATGCCAACTGATTTGCCCTGCCCGGTAGCCCCGGCAACCAGCAGGTGTGGCATTTTTGCAAGGTCGGCAATAAACACTTCGTTTGATATGGTTTTGCCCAAAGCGATAGGCAGGTCCATCGTGGTGTTTTGAAACTTCTCTGTTTCCAATATCGACCGCATGGAAACCAACTCTGGTTTCTGGTTGGGCACCTCAATGCCGATAGTGCCCTTACCTGGCATAGGCGCTATGATACGGATACCCAAAGCGGCCAGGCTTAATGCAATATCATCCTCTAAATTTTTTATTTTGGAAATACGCACACCGGGCGCAGGTATAATTTCATATAAAGTAACAGTCGGCCCGATGGTTGCCTTTATCTTATCTATCTCGATATTATAATGGTTAAGCGTTTCAACTATCTTGTTTTTGTTGGCCTCCAGTTCTTCGGGGTTTACCGATATTTTGTTTGAGCCATGATCTTCCAGCAAACTAAGTGGTGGATATTTATAGGATGCAAGCTCCAGCGTATGGTCATAAGCTCCAAACTGGTCAACCAACGATTTTGCCTTATCATCGTCTGACTTTTCAATATTTAAAATTGGGTTTGGCCTTTCAGTTTCAATGGTAAGCGGGATATCGCTATCTCCATGCTCATAACTATCAATATCAGGTGATAAAACCACAGGCTCATGAAAAACAGGAGTTTGTTCGATGGTGTGCTGTGTAGCCTGCGCCGGGCGCATGGTATTAGCGCCTTTTGGCAATTCAGCTTCAGTTTCTGATTCATCATCGTGATAACCAATTGGCTCAACCAACTGGCTAAAAACAGGGCCTTCTGCAACCGGCTTAGGTTTGCGTTGGGGCAGCTTAAAATCAATATTGTAAGCAATTATCAATACCGATAGCGCGGCAAAAACCAATAAGCCAGCGGTACCGGCCTGGCCAATTTGCGCATCAAGCAGGCGGTTGCTCCAAAAGCCAAACCCGCCCTCTAAAAAATGTGGGTAGTCAATGATAAAGGCATGTACAAAGCCGATGCCTATAGAGATAAATACCAAACCAAACAAAGAATAGCCAAGCGTTTTATTAACCGCGTATAGTTTTACCTTGAACAATAAACGGTAGCCGATAATAAAAAATACCAGTACAAACAAGAAAGAGGCGACACCGAACCATTCAAAAATAAACTGGTTAGAAAGAAGGGCACCAAATTTGCCCAGCCAATTTTCAACCACCGGATTTTTAATGCCATTAGCTATAAGCTCCTGCTGGGTTTTAAGCAAGTTATGCCAGCCGCCGTTGGCCGCCGATACATAACTTTGATCCTGTTGCCAGGTAAACAGATAGGAGGTAAAAGCGATTAGAAAATATACCGACAGGATCAAAAAAAACAAGCCAATGATCTTAACTAAGCGGCCATCATGCAGATCAAAAGCAGGCGTACGTTCTGTTTTTGGCTTTGCAACACGCTCCCTTTCAGCCTTTGGTGGTGATTGTCGCGGTAAATTTTCCTCTTTAAAACTGTTTGATCTGAACTGATTTCCTTTTATCGGCATCCCTGGTTACGGTGGTAAATTACAAATATAAAGTTAATAGATTAAACAACTTATTTGGCGTAATTTTTAATTTTTAGTAATATTGAAAATAATGAGCCTGCAACAACTGGAAGAATATATCATAAATTCAGACCTTATCGGCCTGAATACCATGCTTACGCAAAACCCTGAACTGGCAACTGCACGTACCAGCCATAATGTTTCGCCGTTAATGCTTTCCTGCTATTATAAAAAACCGCAGGTTACCGAATTTTTGTTGAAATACCTGGAAGAGATCAACTTATTTGAAGCTGCGGCTTCGGGCAAGTTTGATGCTGTAGCCCACCTGGTTTACACCCATCCCGATGCGATAGATGCCTTTGCCGAAGATGGCTTTACGCCGCTTGGCCTGGCCTGCTATTTCGGCCAAAGCGAGGTTGCGCGTTATTTGGTTTTAAAAGGCGCGGATGTCAACCAGCCGTCAAACAATGGTTTTAATGTATATCCTATACACTCTGCCGCTGCCGGTAATTATACCGATATTGTACGTATGCTGATAGATAATGGCGCACAGGTTAATGTAAAACAACAGGCCGGAGCTACGCCAATACACTCCGCCGCACAAAACGGTAATTTAGAAATGTTGATATTGCTATTAGAACATGGGGCCGAAGTAAACACCCGTATGGAAGGTGGCAAACTGGCTGCCGACCTGGCCCGCGAAAAGGGTTTTGATGAAATTGCGGAGATATTGAGTTAGTTTTTGGTTAATGGTTCATAGATCATAGTCAAAAAAAAGTCCAAAGTCTTAATGTTTTTCGACTTTGGACTAAAACTAAATACTAAAACTCAATCAATAATTAGTTGCCAGTGTGTTATAATCAATGACCGATGGCAGGTTGGCTATTTTAGCAGCCGCGTTTTCGGCGTGGATTACAGACTGTACACCATACTTACGGTTCAAATCCTGTACATACATCCACTCTTTATATTTTGATGGTATTAAAGTCCGCGTATTTTGCGCGAAATACTTAGGATCTGTAGCTACCATTTCCTTCATGGCTTTATAAAACTCGCCGTTCATCGGCATGTCCGAGCGCAGGGTTGGATATTCTTTGCCCCATTTTGCATAAAAATCAGCAAACAGTTTTTCCTTTTGAGGATTGGTATGATATATCCACGGGCTTGAAGTATTATATAAGTAATCAAGGTATACTTTAAAGTTTGAGTATTGGGGGTTATACACCAGTTCCTGTTTAATGCATTCGGTATTGTTATCAATCATGCTCGCTATGGTTGACAGGTCGCGTGTAACTAAAATTTCGGTAATTGGGCATTGAGCCTTTGTTGTTGCGTTCATCCCGAGCGCCATCAAGCAAACAATAAATACTCTTTTCATTTTATTTGTTTTTATTAATTGGTATGAATAAAGTTACACATTAATAACAGTATTGTTACATAAATGTTATAAATTTTTTAAAATATTTTACAGGTTGCTATTTTTTAACTTAAAGTGTTGATTTTTTAAAATTAAAGTGTTGATTTTAAACTAAATGAAATATTTAATCGTAACATCGATAAATAATTTTACATTTATTTTATGAAAAAACTTATCCTGTTTGCTTTGATCCTGGCATTGTTCGGGTATAAAGCATCCGCGCAAACTCCGCTAACGGCTAAAGATGCCGCTAAACATATCAACGAAACGGTAACCATAACCGGTAAAATTTTTAGCAGTAAGCTGATCGCATCCAACAATATGACCTTGCTGGATGTGGACGGCTTTAACCCTAACCAGGATCTAACCATCATGATAGAAGGCGCTAACCGCAGCAAATTTAAAGGCAAGCCTGAAGAAGATTACAAAGGCAGGGAGGTTACCGTTACCGGGAAAATAATTGACTTTAAAGGAAAGCCTGAAATTGTGGTTACCGACCCCGAACAAATAAAGGTGGTACTGTCGGATAATATGCGGACACCTGCAATGCCTGGCACTAAGTTTTGATGGAAACAACCTATATAAACGAGGTGCAGTCGTTCCAATGGTATTTTATGCTGGTACCAGGCATGATTGCGCTTTTGTTTGGCGTGATGTGGTTTTTCCAGGTATTTTTACATAAACGGATAGGTAACCGCAACGCGCCGGATTGGTTGCTACTTGTTATCTTTATTTTAACCGCTGCATTTGCGGTAGGGTTCAGCTTGCAAAAACTAAAAACATCCATAACCAACCGGGCTATTTATACCAGCTTTGGTGTATTTGCATCCAAGCAGGCTATACCGTTAACGAATATTAAAAGCATCGCCATACGAAAGTATGATGGTATGAATGAGTTTTCGGGATGGGGTGTAAGGGGCAATGCGAATGAACAATGCTTTACGGTTTCGGGTAGTGAGGGCATTGAAATTGAATTAAAAAGCGGTGGCAAAAAGATATTGATAGGTACGCAAAAGGCGGACGGGATGCAGGCCGTTATTGAGAGGTATTTGAATGTGCATTAAACGTTATTGTCTGAACTAAGATTTATAGTATTTGAGGATGATGGGATTTACTATCGGCTGCCAGGCATCCTGGTCATCCTCAAATCCTATAAATCTTAGTTCAGATTACTTCTTCGCCTCCCAAACATTATCCGCCATATTCACATCCGGGTCGTAGCCGGTGCCTAAGGTTATCTTCTGCACTTTTTTGTTTGAAGTGGTAAAATTTGCGATATAGGTTTTATTGCCATTTTTCCATACGGCTATACTTTGGTGGATAAGTTTGGTTGTGCCGTCGCGGTAATATACGGTTAGGTCGACAGGTATGGGTTTATTGCCTACATTAGTGATAGTTACCGTATATTGATTTTTTTGACTGGATACTTTGGTTATCGCCAAATCGGGTACGCCGCGCTCAAAGAACCAGCTTTTCCAAAACCAGTTCAGGTTCATTTCCGATCCCGTATTCATGCAATTGAAAAAATCATACGGCATAGGGTGCTTTCCGTGCCATTGCGCAATATAATAATGCAGGGCTTTGGTAAAAAGCTCATCGCCCAGCATATCCTTAATATACAGGTAGCCCAACGCGGGTTTTGGATAGGAGTTATTTTCGTAAGATACCTGGCTGGAAAGCTGGGTGCTTAGCGTCATGATCGGTACGTCATCTTCCTTGCCTGCATCGCCCTGGTAACTGTCTATAGCATAAAGGTCTGTAATTTTATCATCAATGATGTGACTGATGAGCCACTCGCCGATAGTTGCCCAGCCTTCGTCCATCCAGCCGTATTTGGTTTCGTTAACGCCCATATAAAACGGGAACATGGTATGAAATATCTCATGGTCGGTTAGCTCAATATCGTCCGCAGCTTTTTCGTAGGGCGCGTCATTCACCATCATGGGGTATTCCATCTGGTCGAGGCCGTCAAAAATGGTTTCGTGCGGGTAGGGGTAAGGCCATTTCGGGAACTGGTAACTCATCGCGTCCACCGTTTTGCGGGCGTAGTTAATTACGTCGAAATAACTTTTATGGGCCGGGTTAAATACCGCATCAACCCTTGTGCGCCTGCCGCTTTTTGGGTCGACCACCAAACTACTCGATTTCCATAAATAATGATTACTGATAGCAAAGGCAATATCAGTAACGCTATCCGCGTCAAACTTCCAGGTATTAAATGAATGGTGCGGCGAGATATTACCTTCCTTTACATCATTGGCGGTAATAATATCAGTAACCTTATCGCTTAGCGTGGCATCGTTTATCAGTTTAGCAAATTTGGGTGTATAAACTTCATCAACATTGGTGAGATTGCCCGTAGCCCAAACCTGGTAATTGCCGGGTACGGAAATTTCGGCTTTGAAATGGCTAAAGTCATTATAAAATTCTTCAGTGCCGCGGTAATGGTGATCGTTCCAGCCATCTATATCATCATAAACGGCCACACGCGGGAAGAAGTAGGCGATAAAGAATGCCCCGGTATCTACCTGCCCGGTGCGGATATGCGAACCCTTGTTAAGCGTATATGCGTAGGTAATATCAAAATGTATTTTTTGTCCGTGCAGCAGCGGCGGTATTTTTACCCTCATGTTGGTACCATCTATCTTCCATTGCTTATCGGTTTGGCTTTGTTGATTAATGCTTAATTGCTGCAGCTGTACGCCATCGGTTACGTCGGCATCTTCAACCACCATGTTACGCACAGAACCTTTTTTGTACAGGTTAGGGTACAGTTTGAAGTATATCTCTTTTAAAGTATCAGGGCTGTTATTGGTATAATCAATCCCCACTGTACCGGCCAGGTTACGGGTTGTAGGATCGAAACTTATCTTTATTAAATAGTCGGCGTTATTTTGCCAGTAGTTTTTACCGGGCGCACCGTTTTGGGTACGGGTGCCTTTGGTATAAGTTTGCTGCAAATTTACAGCTATGGGCAAAGTGGTTTGGGCCAAGCTGTTAAGGCTGGTTAATAATATTATGGCGAAGAGTAATTTTTTGATCATTTTTTATAGTTGATTAAGTTAGATTAGGTTGATTAAGAGAGTGGTTTTGTTATAACCTGTCATTTCATACCATAGGGATGGGTTTCAAACCCATCGCTATGGTATGAAATGCTATACGTTAATCAACTCAATCAACCAATTAAAGTTTTACCTGTATTAAATCAATATCCTGTTCTACCGTAGCCGCTATATGGCATTGGTAACCGCCATCAAGCTTAACTTCGGATAAGTGATAAATATAATTATTGTAAGGCACATTTTCAGCAGAAACATCTATTTCCTGTAGTGGTATATAAAATCCGGTTCCTGCGGCTTTTAAAACAGCCTCTTGTCGTGTCCAAAATTTATAAAAGGCGGCATTGGGATCACGGGCGTTTAAAATGTTATCCCATTCGTTGTTTGTAAAGTAATCGGTATAGTCATTAAAGTTTATGGGTTTTACCTGCTCTATATCCGCGCCAACTTTAGCGGTTGTTGTTCCGCAGCAAATTACCCGGTTTCCTGAATGGGATATATTGAAATCAAAATCAGCATTAAAATATGGGCGGTGATAAGCGTCATATTCCATATCATCCAATGACGGATCAAGGCCAAACGCTGTTAAAACCTGCATCAGCAATAGTTTGCCGCATACCGAAAGCTGTATGTTTTTGGGCCCTCCTTTTCGCAATATCTTTACCTGCAATGCTAACGGTAACTGCGAGATATTTTCAAGCAGTTCATCGCTGTTCCACGGCTTTGTAAATTCGGTATGGCAGCAAATTATCATTGTGTAACAATATTATTCAATGCTAAAGGCATATTAAACTAAAAGACGTGTAATTTATCTAAAAAAGCATACAAACAATGTTTAATATTGGATGTAGTATTGCTGTGCTGTATTATAAACTTTTTACCCCTAAAGTAACCGCGTATTTAATATGAATGAGCTGAGTGTTTTGCTCGGAGCCTACCGCCCCGACCTTATCCGGGAAGAAACGCTGGCCGGTTTATTCCACCAGTCGACATTGGAATATGCAGGTAAAACAGCCCTTATTTTTCACGACGAAACTTTAACTTATGCTGAGCTTGACCGGTGGAGCGATGCCGTAGCGGCCTATCTTAATAAAAAAGGGATAGCCCGAAACAGCAAAGTTGGTGTGTGGTGGCCACGCGGTTTAGAACTGCATGTTGCCATATTAGGTATCATTAAAGCAGGGGCTACTTATGTGCCCGTTGACCGGGAAATACCTGCCGAACGCGTGGAAGTAATTATGGAGGAAGTTGGTGCGGCGGGTTGCTTTAGTATGCAGAAGCTGAATATTGATTGTCCCAGGTTTACGGTAACCGACAAACCATCCGAATATTCAACTATAAAAACACCAAAAGGCCCCCAGCCCAACGATTGCGCTTATGTGCTATATACATCCGGCAGCACAGGTAAGCCTAAGGGTATACCTATAAGCCATAAACAAATTTGTCACTTGGTGCGGTCGGAGCAATCGGTTATAGGTATTCGCAGCAGTGATAAGGTATACCAGGGCTTCTCCGTATCGTTTGATATGTGGTGCGAAGAAACCTGGATAAGCTATTTTGCAGGGGCTACTTTATGGGTGGCTGATAACACTACATCCAAAGCTATTGATGAGTTGGGTGATACCCTGAAAAAGGAAAATATCACCATACTGCATGCGGTACCCAGTTTGCTGGCCGTAATGGAAGACAGCATAGCATCGTTACGAATGGTAAATGCCGGTGGCGAGGCGTGTACACCGCAGGTTTTGGCCAAATGGGCAAAACCGGGCCTGCAGTTTTATAACAGCTATGGCCCAACCGAAACAACGGTTACAGCTACTATGGCACCGCTAAATAAAGGCGATGCCATTGAAGTTGGGCACCCATTGCCTAACTATAACTTAGCAGTGGTTGACGAAAATATGAACCTGGTGCCATTTGGTGAGGCTGGAGAATTAGTGATAACCGGGCCGGGTGTGGCATCGGGTTATGTTAAATTGCCGCAACTTACCCAGCAAAAATTTATACCCAAACCAAGATCACTTGATGTTTTACCGGGAGCTGTGGTTTACCGTACAGGCGACTCGTGTATTATAAGCAAAGAGGGAACCGTTGATATTTTAGGCCGTTTTGACGACCAGATAAAATTGCGGGGTTACCGGATTGAACTGGGTGAGATAGAGGCTAAGCTAAACCAGCTTTCGGGCGTGGCATCGGCGGTTGTCGCTGTAAAAAAGGACGGCAACGGACAGGATCAACTGGTTGGATACGTAGTAACGGAGGGAATGAATGACATTGATGAAGCTGTAGTGCGGGTTGAGTTAGCTAAAAGCCTGCCGTCGTACATGGTACCGGGGGTTATTGTGACTATCGGGCAGATGCCCCGTATGCCAAGCGGTAAAATAAACCGAAAGGCCTTACCCGTGCCGGAAGCGTTTAACCAGGTTGATCAGCAGGTTACAATAGATATGAACGCTCCCGTTGCCGACAGGATACTTGCCGTGTTACGCGGCATTTTCCCGAATAAAGACATAGAACCATCAATGGACTTTTTTGATGACCTGGGCGGACACTCTTTATTGGCCGCAGGTTTCGTATCGCAATTACGACGTGATGCGGGATTACCCGGCGCTTCGTTAAAGGACGTTTATATCAACCGACCGCTAAGTAATTTGATCGAAGTTTGGCAAAGTCAGCCGGAGCCCAAACAAAAATCAAGGCGCGAATTTAATAAAACACCGCTTTACCGTTACCTGGCCTGCTGGGTGGCACAAAGCGTTTCGTTATTGCTCATCTACGGTTTGTTTGCCTTCCAGGTATTTATACCTTATTTGGGTTATTATTATATTGACCAGCAGACCAGCAATGTCGCGTATTCCATTATAACCTCGCTGGTTTTATTTTCGCTTATACCGCCGATATTTACTTTTGTAGCTATCGGTACCAAGTGGTTGGTGATAGGTAAATTTAAAGCCGGGGATTATCCCTTATGGGGGACCTATTATTTTAGATGGTGGTTTGTAAAAACCATACAAAATTTACTGCCCGCGCAGTTTTTGAACGGCACACCGCTATACCCGGTTTACTTGCGGTTATTAGGTATGAAGATAGCTGCCGACGCGCAGATAAGCGATTTTAGCTTTGGTGCCAGCGATTTGATTACCATTGGCAGTGATGCAAGCTTGAGTTCACGCACTAACTTAAACAACGCATTTGTTGAAGAGGGTATGCTGAAACTGCGGCATATATCTATCGGCGATCATGCTTATATCGGCAGCAGCGCCATGATTTCGGTAGATTGCCATATTGAAGCATGGGGTGAGTTGCAGGACCTAAGCATGCTATCACCGGGAAAAACAATAGCCGAAGGCGAAGTTTGGAAAGGCAGCCCGGCACAATTTAAGGAAAAGAAGCATATTGCCGACTTGCCCCAGCCGTTATCTGTGTCGGCCTTTACCCGGCGAAAATATAAGTTGGTATTCTTGCTGTGCATGGTAACTTTTCCTATCATTATTCTACTGCCCTTGCTGCCTACTATTATCCAGATCAACAAAATGGATAATGATGCCCCCGACTATAATTTTAATTACATGATACATGTGCCTACGCTGGCCATCATCTATATTGTCCTTTTTGCCGCAGAAACCATATTGCTTACCCGTTGGCTGCAAAGAGGCATTAAGCCAGGTAAATCCTCTATTTATAGCCCGTTTTATGTGCGCAAATGGTATGCTGATCAGTTAATGTCATTAAGCCTGATCGTATTGCACCCAATTTACGCGACAGTTTATATTGCCTCATTTTTCAGGATGCTGGGTGCTAAAATTGGTAAGAAAACAGAAATATCAACCGCCGGTGGCGTTACCCATCCGTTATTAGAGATTGGTGACGGCGCGTTTATTGCTGACGCGGTTACGCTTGGCGAGTCGGACGTACGCGCACAGCAACTGATATTGGATAAAACCAGCATCGACAGCTTTAGCTTTGTAGGCAACAGTGCGCTTATCCCGCAGGGTTATCACTTGAATGGCAATATGCTTATCGGCGTATTGTCAACACCGCCTGATGCCCGGCAAATGGCAGGTAATGCCGACGCGAAGGATTGGTTTGGTTCGCCTGCTATCCCGCTTCCGCGAAGGCAGGAAAGCACAAAGTTTCCCGACGCGTTAACCATCAACCCCGGTCCGCTGCGCAAACTGGCCAGGGCAATTGTAGAATTTATCCGCATTGTGTTGCCCGAAAGCGCCATTATTTGTTCGTCCATCTTTTTTATTGCCTACGGGCATGACCTGATAGTGGATGAGCCTTTATGGAAGATAATCCTGTTGTTTCCATTCTATTATCTGTTTTTTATGGGGATACCCGCATTTTTGATTACCCTGGTGTTAAAGTGGCTGTTTATTGGCAAGTACAAAGTGCAGCAAAAGCCCATGTGGAGCTGGAGCGTATGGAAAAGCGAGGCGATTACCTCTACTTATGAAGCGCTGGCCATTCCATTTTTTTTAGAATATTTGCAGGGGACCCCCTGGTTGCCGGTAATGATGCGCTTGTTAGGCACAAAAATAGGCAAACGCGTATGGATGAATACTACAGATATTACCGAATTTGATATGGTAACCATTTGTGATGATGCCGCGCTTAACGAAGATTGCGGCCCGCAAACCCACCTTTTTGAAGACAGGGTAATGAAAGTTGGCACGGTAAAAATTGGCTCGCGCAGCAGTGTGGGCGCCGGTACTATTGTTTTATATGACAGCGAACTGGGTGACGATACTAAAATTGAAGGGTTATCCCTGGTTATGAAAGGCGAACGCTTAGCGCCAGGAACAGACTGGACTGGCAGCCCGGTGAAACCGGCTTAGATGTGCGGATGTGCGGATATGCAGATTATTTGAGAATGAGATAATTTGAAGATTTGAAAATTGATAGGAATCCTGCAATTATCGAACAATCCATCATTTGCACATCTGCATATTTGCATATCCGCACATCATTTCCATCCGCACATTAGAGATACGCCAACCCTGTAAACCCGTTACTGTCATAAACTACCGGCTCAAAATTTTCATCGGCCAGTTCACAACTTACTTTCATGAAGGTGAAATTTACATCGCCGAAGATATTGGCAAGGGCCGTATCTGCGGCATCGCGGCCGGTAGCTATTTTGATAAGGCCGTTAAGCGGCACAAGCTTGGTGGCATCAAACAAGATCCATTCGCCGCCCAGGTAGGCCTCAAAACAGGCGTGGAAATCCTGAGGTTTTAACTTATAGGCATACCCGGTAAAATAGCGGGCCGGGATAGTCAATGCCCGGCATAAAGCGATGCCTAAATGGGCAAAATCGCGGCATACGCCAACCTGCTGCGTTACGGTATCATAAGCGGAGGTTTGCGCGTTTGAAAAGCCGCTTTGGTATTGAACATTTTTATTTATCCAGTCCGTAAGCGCTATAACTTTTGAGAACGGGTTATGGATATGCCCGAACATGTTATTTGCCAACCTGTATAATTTATCCGATTGGCAATAGCGGCTGGGATTGAGGTAAGGTAGTATGGATGTATCAAATTGGGCCACGGGTATTTCATCCTTTTGCTCATGATCTGATAGTGTGTAATAATTATCAACGGTAGCCTTATAGATTACCTTAATTTTATCGGGACCGGCAACTTCGAACCGCATAAGACGGTTTTCGCCGTTGGCAGATAATAGCTCCTCAACTTTTATATACGGATCAACTGTAAATGATTCATCTAAAACTGTTTGATGAGGCGTTCTTAAAGCACTGATATTTAATATCAATGTACCAGCTGACCGCACTGTATACCCCATTTCGGTAAATACATTGAATTTCATTTGATTTGGTTATAAGACTTGTAAATGTTGTATTGGTTATAAAGGTTGTAGTTTGGTTGTAATGTTATAAATGTTGCAGTAGTTTAAATTTCGCCCTTTATAACTTCTACAGCTTTTTTTAACCCTTATAACATATCAATAACCTCATTCCAATTTATTAAACGTGGCATCCATCCATTCATCAGATACATGCTCTAATGCGGATTTTAATTGTTCGGCCCATTCGGTAGAAATTTCTTCCAGGTCCTTCTTCTCATAACGCTGTTCAACAATATGAAAACTGTCTTTTTTATATATCGCGACATCAATCGGGAAGTCAACATTATTAGAGCTTACCCTGGTTGAATCAAACGAAAGAAAGCCAGCCTTTAGCGCCAGCCTTAAACTGGAGTTTTCATTTAGCGTGCGGTTTAGTATCGGTTTTCCGTGCCCGGAGTTTCCAATAATAATAAAGGGGGCACCCTGCCCCAGTTCTACCCAGTTTCCTTCGGGGTATAATAAAAACAATTTATGCTCGTCGTCGTCTTTTAACTGCCCGCCAATTATGCTGTGCAGGTCAAAATTAAAGCCCGCTTTTTCTAAAGATTCCTTATCTTCCGTCGCCACCCGTTTAACCTGTTCGCCAAAGGCGTTTACGGCCTTGTATAACTTATTATATTCCTTTGTTTCTAACAGTTCATTAAAATATACAATAGCTTTATCCCTTGTTGACCGTAAGCCGCTGGTCATGATAAAAAGCGAGAAGCCGTCTTTTTGTTCTACCGTAATTTTCTTTTTTACCGTAGTGTCCGTTCCGGATGTAATGCGGGTATCGGCAATTGCCAGTAGCCCTTCTTTAACCTTAATTCCTAAACAATAAGTCATATTTATAATGCCGTGTGCGTTGTACTATTTGGGGTAGCGAAAGTAGTTAATTTAGGGGAGAATTGGTTGTAATTGGTTTTAAAAAGTTGTAACGGTTGCAGAAGTTACAAGGTTTAAACAACATTTGTAACTTCTGCAATCATTACAACTTATTATTTTAAAGCAACAAATAACCTCATTGTCATTTAATATATGCTTAAATATTTTCAGGATTATTTGTTTAATTTCGTCCATAACTAAGCAATCTGACGATGACTGACTCAATTAGGTAATTGGGCGCTTAGTAATTGTACTAATGAGGTCATATTACATTTTAAGTTTTCTTATTCTAACTACGTTACTGTGTAGCAACACCTATGCGCAGCAAAAAACCATACCACTTAAAAAAATATACACCGATAGTGTTTTGGGCAAAACAATAGATACCGCTAATGTTATTGTTAATGGCACCCAGCAAAAAGACATTTATAATGTTATAAGCCAGCTTTTTCATAGAAAAGCGGGCCCTGCAAAAGATTCTATAACATCAAAACCCGAAGTTTCAATAGCCCCGGCAATTGGTTATACATTGGTATCGCGCCTGGCTATCGTGTTGTCGGGCAATATGGCATTCCGCACTGATTCATCGTCAAGGATATCTACCATTATCGCAAGTACTGATTATACGCAAAATAAGCAATTCACTATTCCCATACAAACCAGTATCTGGACCAAAAATAACAAATACAATTTTGTGGGCGATTACAGGTATTTTAAATACCCGCAAGATACTTATGGTTTGGGCAGCAGCTCGGATATTAATAACGGGATCCCGATGGATTACTCTTATTTCAGGTTTTATGAAACAGCGTTAAGACGCATAACCGGCGATTTATATGCAGGGGCAGGCTATATAATAGATGATCATTATGATATTGTTTACCCTGAAACAGACTTAACCCACCCCGGGTTAACATTTTACGGCAGGCCCAGGAGGGCCATATCATCGGGTTATACCATAAATGTCCTGTTTGACTCGCGCGATAACGCCATAAATGCTTCAACAGGCGCTTACGCCAATATAACCTATCGTACAAGTATTAAAGATTTAGGGTCGACAAATGAATGGCAGTCATTGATTATTGACCTGCGCAAATACTATAAATTTCCTGAGGGGTCTAACAATGTTATTGCCTTTTGGAGTTATGACTGGCTGATATTAGACGGCCGCCCGGCGTATCTTGATTTGCCAAGTACATCATGGGATGCCAATTCGGCAACAGGGCGGGGTTATATCCAGGGGCGTTTCAGGGGCGCGCAAATGGTTTATTTTGAAACTGAATACAGGTATGGAATAACTACAAATGGCCTACTGGGTGGTGTTATTTTTGGAAACGCTGAATCATTTTCGGCAATACAGGGAACTAAGCTGCAAGCTATACAGCCGGCTTTCGGCCCCGGTGTGCGCATAAAATTAAATAAGGTATCAAAAACCAATATAGCTATTGATTATGGTTTTGGCAACCAGGGTTCGAGAGGTTTATTCATTGATGTCGGTGAAGCATTTTAACCCCCATCCAAAATCTTTCTAATAGTTAAAACAGTTATTTATTAGCGCATTTTTTTTCATATTTATAAATATTATGCCTGATTGGTGTTAAATTATTATATTAGCGCACTCAAAATCTGCTGAAAAACAAACTTAAACCATAAGAAGGTAATGAGGGTTCATTTTTTTTCGCGAACTGATTTACATAGCCGCTCTGATTTTCGGCTGTATTATATTCTTCAGAATTTAAATACGACCAAAACTATCAGTTTGCTTTATTTTTCGCTTTGCTTGATTATCAGGATCATCCTGGAGCTTTTTATTTCGTCGGGTCAAAAAATAAATCATATGGATGAATATGATTTGGCCAACTGGATAGCAATAACGGTAACGCCTGTTTTTTATTTTGTGAGCACGCAGTTAATCCGGCTTTTCGAATCAAACAAAAAGCACGAGCAATTAGCCCAGGTATTTGTGTTTTTATTTACACTTTTCCTAATCATCAATGCTATGCGGGCTACATTTTACAGCATGCATAACCCGCGTAACACCCTGGTAATGTATATGCTTGGCTTAGTAATAGCAGGTTTGTTTTTTACCTATGAGTTTTATGAAACGCTTATTTTAGCGGTGTTTACCGGTGTTTGCTTTGCCGTAACATTAACCTATTACCAGACCGATCTTAATGAACTGTTTTTGAACAACCTGGCATCGTTTGTATTATTATCCGTTTTCTTTTCCATGTCGAGGCTCTCTTTCTCTTACAGGGCCGATAATTTTTTTAAGCTAAGGGCTATTGAAGAAAAAAATATAGAGATTGAAAAAGCCAGCAAGGTTAAAAACGAAATACTTGGGGTTGTAGCGCATGATTTGCGGAACCCGCTTTCGGCCATTAAAACAATAGTTGGAATGATGGAAACCGATGCCAATATAGATGCCGAAAACCAGGATAATTTGACAATGATAAAGGCATCATGCGATAAGGCAACATCTATTATAAATGATCTGCTTGAATCGGCGCATAACGATATAGGCACTGAATTGGAATTTGAACAAATAGAATTAAATAAGTTTCTTTTACTGATAGTTGATGAGTGGCTGAAAAATACCAAGGGCGGTGTTAATATTTTATTCTATGGTACCAAAGAACCTGTTTATGCACTTATAAATAAAGAAAAAATGCAGCGCGCTATGGACAACCTGATCAGTAACGCTGATAAATTTTCGGGATCGAAAGAACATATCGAAATATCATTGAAAGAACTACGCGGAGAAGCGCTTATATCTGTAAAAGATTTTGGCGTTGGCATTCCGATGGACCTGTTGCCGTATATTTTTGATCGCTTTTCAAAAGCGAGCCGCAAGGGGATAAGGGGAGAGGGTTCAATTGGGCTTGGCCTAAGCATTGTGCAGGAAATAGTACGGAAACATGGAGGTGAAATTATAGTAAACAGCGCCGAAAGATCAGGCACTGTTTTCACTATTAAGCTTAAAGCAGTATCTTAGAGACGCACCATTTTGCCTCTACCTGTTTAAAAATCTTTTTAAGGCTTGTTGTGTAAACTCAGAAAGCACCAGTTCGCCACTGGTAGCAGCGCGTTCATTTAACAGGTTGTCCCAATCGGCGGTGCCCTCCCATAATATTTGTTTTAACCCGGCAAGCGCTTCAGAGTGATACGACGCCAGTTTTTCGGTAAGTGCATCAACAGCATTGTCCAGGCTGCTGATATCGGCGTATACCTCGTTATAGAACCCTTTATCGCTGGCCCATTGCGCTGTTTGAAAATCGCTGGCGCGGATGGTGAGTTGTGAAAACGCCGGCAGCCCCACCTTACGAATTACGGCGGGCGAAATAACAAACGGCCCAATGCCGATAGCCAGTTCACTTAACTTTATGGATGCAGCTTCGGTAGCCAGGCAATAATCAGCAGCTGCAGCCAGGCCGACACCACCGCCAACCGCTTTGCCCTGCACACGCACTATGATAATCTTTGGCGATTTGCGGCAGGCATTTATAACTCTTGCAAAACCCGAAAAGAATACCGCGCCCGCTTCTTTATCTTTTATCTGCAAGAGTTCATCAAAGCTGGCCCCTGCGCAAAAAGTGCGTTCGCCCCCGCTTTTCACCAAAATAACACGTGTTTGTATACTATTACCTGCAATCTCAATCTGTTTCGTCAGTTCATCCAACAAAGCAGCGGGTAGTGAATTTTGGGCCGGATGATAAAAGCTTATGGTGGCAATACCGTTCTCGCTAATATGTAATGTTACACTTCCGCTATCGCTGGCAGGCATATTTGATCTATTGAACTGCAAAAATACATAAAGTGTGGCAATCATTATTATGGTAATATTTTAAACGGTAGTTAAAATATTTAAGCTGGTTTTAATGTTGGCATGTGTATTGTAATAGATAGTTTATAAAAATCTATTTATTATGAAAAAGCACATTTTGAAAATAATTACCCTGCTGATATTCGTTTCAGCTGTTTCAAGTTGTTCGGTTGAATATCGTGAAAGACATCATCATTACGATGACCATCATTATGATGAAACCCATCGCTATTAAAAGTAATTAACAATCATCCAAATAAAAAACAATAATTTAAAAATCAACAAAAAATGAAAAGTTTAAAAGTATTAATATTAGCCATTGTTGCTGTTTTCGCATTCGGAAGCGCAAAAGCCCAGGTACGAGTTAACGTAGGTGTCGGTCATCCTTATCATCGCAGGGTTGTAGTTGTACATCACCGCTATCACCGTCCATACCATCACGATGTTGTAGTGGTACGTCATCGTTAACGAAAAGCCTCCCGAAGTAACGGGGGCTTTTTTCGTTAACAGGCTAATCAGAAGTTAAGAAGCAAGAAACCAGAAGCCGGAAGCCAGAATCAAGACAGACTGCTTCCTGATTCTGGATTCTCCTTCTCGCTTCTTGAATCAAATAGCCAATACCTCAATTTTTTACGCTCCAATTACCTTTCCTTTTATAAATTGCAACCTTTATTTATAAGCGATGCACGGAGGCGGTTTTTTAAAAATATTTTTAATCATTGCGGCAATAAGCCTGCTGCTTGACTGGTATGTATTTTCGGGCTTGAAAACTTTTACTGCTGACTGGCAATCGCCACGCGCACGGCAAATTGTGTTGTATGGTTTCCTGCTTATTTCTGTTGGGGTAACAGTTCTGTTTATAGCGGGTTTTGGCAGCTTTAGTACCGCGCAGGGCATGAGGCCGTTTCATGAGTATATGCTGAGCCTGTTCATTACATTTTTTATCACTAAATTATTTTTTGTTATCATTTTATCGCTGGGCGATTTCGGCCGGTTTATATTTGGTATTGTTGGTCATATAGGCAAATCGGGTGCTGCGCCCAACCAGCCTTATTTCCCTGAAAGGCGCAAGTTTATCAGCGAGGTTGCCATATTGGTAGCCACGTTTCCGTTTACCGGCTTTATGTATGCCATATTCAGGGGTAAGTATGATTACAAGATACACCGTGAAACCTTGTATTATGATGATCTGCCGGATGCGTTTGACGGTTTTACCATAACACAGCTATCTGATATTCACTCGGGTAGCTTTGATAATACGGCAGCCATGCAGCGTGGTATTGATCTGGCCCAATCCCAAAAAAGCGACCTGTTTGTATTTACCGGCGACCTTGTAAATAATGCTGCATGGGAAATAGAACAGTATATTCCTAATTTCAGCAAATTACGGGCACCTTACGGGCAATACTCCATTTTGGGCAATCACGATTATGGTGATTATATTCAATGGAATAGTGAGCAGGAAAAGGCCGCTAATTTGGATAAGCTGAAACAGCACCATAATGACCTGGGCTATCGGCTATTGCTGGATGAAAATGTGGTAATAGAAAAAGGCGGCCAGAAAATATCGCTGATAGGCGTGCAAAACTGGGGCCGGGGCTTTATAAAAATTGGAAATCTGGGCAAAGCGTTACAGGGCGTAGATAAAGATGCTTTTAAAATTCTGTTATCGCATGACCCTACACATTGGGAAGAGCAGGTAAGATATAACCCAACAAATATTCATTTAACATTATCGGGCCATACCCACGGAGCCCAGTTTGGTGTTGAGGTGGCCGGTTTTAGATGGAGCCCTGTACAATACCGCTATTTAGACTGGGCCGGTTTGGTTAACGAGAAAAATCGTTACCTGTACGTCAACCGTGGTTTTGGATTTCTGGCATTTTCGGGCCGGTTAGGTATATGGCCGGAGATCACGGTGATTACGCTGAAGAAAAAGGCATAGTCTTGAGTCTGAAGTTTTAAGTCCGAAGTCTTTAGCCATTAATCGAAAAATATTAACTTATTTTGGACTTACGACTTCAAACTAATTGTTGGCGGAGTGGTTAGCTTAACACGAGTGGTTTTCATATAGGGGTAGCCTTTATTTAAAGTAATATTAAATAATAGTTGATTTATTCAAATTACTTATTACTTTTACATAACCAACTCAAAATCACATGAAAAAACCATTATCACTCACTCACTCACTGGCTACGTTATAGCCTTTTTATTGTTGATGATACCTTTCTCCTGCAAAAAGGGAATGGGCGATCTTTCACCTTTGCCGGTAACTAATACCGACCCTAACTTTGTATCGCTCGCTATGGCAACAACCGCAGCAAGCCAGGTTAACAACAGCCGCATGGTTAAAGGTATTATGGCCAAGCAGGCTAATACAAGCCGGTCGCTTAATGCCTCCGGAAGCATGCGCACACTGGTACACATTCCTGCTATCCCCGCAGTTACAACAAGGCAAATTGCAGATGTACTTGCTTTTCCCGACAATACAAACCCCTCTTTTTATATTTTTAACTATGTAGGCGGCGGTTATGCGATTATATCGGCTGATAAACGGGTGCAACCTATTTTGGCTTTTTCTAATACTCAAAATTTTAAATATTCAAATACTATATCCTGGGGGCTGTCGAACTGGTTAACAGTGAATGACAAAAACATGAAGCTGTTGAAGAATAGTCCCGCTTTGAAAGCCCCTAAAAGTGTAACTGCACTTTGGGCCGAAGTGGCCAGCCAGGCAGCACCAGGTACAGTGTTTAGGGAAATGCCGCCACCTCCCTGTGTTTCCTACGATAGCACTATAGCCATGGTTGGCCCTTTGCTGCAAACACACTGGGGACAAGGTTATCCTTATAATGGAGTAACCGGCTACCTCACAGGCTGCGAGGCCACCGCCATGGCGCAGGTAATGTATTACTGGCAAACCCCCACCAGCGGATATGACTGGGCAGATATGCCGTTGATAAACACGAATGCACCAAGTGCTGCCGGTAACGCATCGGTATCGCAATTAATGTCGGATATAGGCCATAGCGTATCTATGATTTACGGCTTTAGCGAATCAACCGCAGCTACTAGTGCTATGCCGGGAGGTTTTAGCGGTTTTGGTTATGGCTCCGTGGCAAATGACTACCTTCCCAATAACAATAACGTTATTTCCGATTATTCTACCTATTCTTTCATATTCAGTAACCTTGATTTGGGTTGGCCCGTTATACTTTCGGGCGAAACCGACTCGGGAGGAGACAACGGTCATGCCTGGGTTTGCGATGGTTATTCAGAATCGGAATCTTATGATTGCGATACCCAAACAGGTGAAGTTTACCTATTTTATGACATGAACTGGGGCGAAGATGGGGTGAGCGACGGCTGGTATGGGTATAATTACTGGTATGTTTTTATTGGCGTCACTCCTTATAATTTTTGGTATAACCTGGTCATAACAAATGGAATTTATCCTTCATCTTAAAATATAATACTATGAAAACATTCGTTTATATAATAGCTGTTTTTGGGGTTTGTTTTTTCTCCTGTAAAAAGCAAAACAATTCCGGCGAGTGCGGTTGCGGAGTTCCGGCAAGTCCTATTTACTTCGCGGTTTTAGACAAAAACGGGAATAACATCATCCATTCGGTTAACGATACGCTGCTGGTTACTTATGTTCAAAATGGCGTAGCCACTTCAAACCGGCTGGATATTATTAAGGCCCAGGTATCGGCAACAGACGCTACCCCGGTTTCAAAATATAACGGCTTTGTTGTTTCGGACTTGATCCCAAACAACCCCAACTTTGGCTATATGGCTTCTGCGAGCGGCCCAGGCATCTATACTCCTGCTTACGAAAACTACGGCATCCGTAATTTTAATTTCTATTTAAACGGCATTAATATCGGGGCTGTTTATTTTGATTATTGGGAAAGCCTGAATTTAGGTTCTTCTGCTGCATCGTATCCCGGTTTTACTTTAAACGGAACGCCCGCGACAATAACCCAATTACCCGGCTATTTAACTCCGGGTTATCCGGCTGTTTTGACTATTCTTCCTGCTGTAAATTCTGGCTTTTCTGATCACAACAACCTTTATACCCCTTATACGATGTATGTGTTGCAATATAACGGGGTGATAACGGGCGGGGGTAACTGATGCGGTTAGGTAATATTATGAAAGCATTTGTTTATATAATAGCTGTTTTGGGGCTTGGGTTTTTCTCGTGCAAGAAACAAAGTACATCCTCTGAATTAATCTGCGGCTGCGTACCTTTACCTTTTCCTCATTCTATTCTTTTCGATATCATAGACAAAAACGGGAACAATATCATCCATTCGGCTAATGATACGTTGCTTATTACCTACGTTCAGAACGGCCTGAATATGTCAATCCGGCTGGATATTTTTAAAGCCCAGGTATCGGCAACAGACGCTACGCCGGTTTCAAAATATAATGGTTTTGTCGTGTCGGACGCTTATGCCGCCGAACAAGGTTTTATGACCGATGCAAGCATTGGCAATCCTGGTGTCCGCAATTTTAATTTATATTTAAATGGTATATCTATAGGAACTATTTATTATGATGATTTGACCGCTGTTTTCACCTTAAATGGAACCCCGGCAACAATTGGAAATACATCAGGCTTTTTAGTTGCCGGTTCCCCCGGTGTTTCACAAAGTATTCTGACGAGTTATAATTCCTCTTTCCCGAACGGTGACGGTATGTACGTATTGCAATATAACGGGGTGATCGGGATTTAATGTTGAAATGAATTTTTAAAATCAGAAGTCTTTAAGTTCGGAGTCTAAAGAAAGATTGTTTCCGGCTAACGACTTCTGACTAAAAATTAATTCTTCAATACCATTACTGTTGAAGGAAAATTCTTATCGTCAAAAATATCCTTCAGGCCAATAACTTTGTTATACGTATTAAAGGTCATGATTTGTTTGGTATCGTTTTTATAAGCAGGCCATTTTAAATCATCAACAGATGGGTTACCTGTTTTAATAAATGCTACCCATGCTTTATGCATGTTAACCGCCAATTGTCGTTTTGCGGGATCAGCCATTGACTTTGATGCCGGATCATACCAAACAAAGGAAAGTTCTTTGGCATGCGCTGCGCCTAATGGATCTTTGGCATAATCAAAGCGGTACATCCAAACAGGTATATTAGCCTCAGTCAATGATTTTGCCCAGCGGTAAGTGTGCATTACATACATATAATTGGTAAGTACTTTTGTGGCAGCATCATAAGGCGATAGTGCAGGCAGTTCTTTTAAATAACTGCTATAAACCATAGGGTAATTGTCACCGAACAAAGCCTTTAATATTGCACTGTCAGGTGCTTTTAACCCGGTATCCCTATCCATAAATAAGGTAGCTTCGGTTGCATTGGTCCCGATTAACGCTTTTATTGGAGGCAGTTTTTTAGCGGCAGCATATTTGTAAGGATCATTGTTGATAACCACCCCGTCATTAACAGGCCCTATAAATAACAGGCCCGTAACTCCCTTACCTAATTCGTTTTGCGCTTTAATTAAAGTTTCAGCAGGTAGGGTCAGCAGTTTAGCGGCATCATTCTCGCCCAGGTTCAATAGCTTCAAAAGTCTTTTACGTGAGTTTTTTGCTGTATTCAAGTCCCTCACGCATTGCACCGATCCGCTTTCAGCAATATATTGCTGAAATAGCCCTTTTGACTTTGGCGAAACCAGTACCGCGCTAACCAGTTTTGCCCCGGCCGATTCGCCCATAATAGTAACGCGGTCGGGGTCGCCTCCAAAAGCGGCAATATTTTGCTTTATCCATTGTAGGGCCATTATACAATCAGCTACCCCGTTGTTTGACGACCCTGCATAAGCCGGGTTTACATCATCCAGGTAAGTAAAACCAAATATGCCCAGCCTGTAGTTTATGGTAACGGTTATTACATCATCATTGTCTGAAAAAGCATGACCATTTTGGCCCTTACCGCTGCCTGATGTCATGCTGCCGCCATGTATCCATACCACCACGGGTCTTTTGGCATCATCAACTTTTGGAGTATAAACATTTAGTGTAAGGCAATCTTCTGATCCGCCCGAAGCCTGGGTAGCCATAGCGCCAAACTGAATAGTTGCAAGGGTATCATGCCATGCAGTATGCTCTTGTGTAGGTTTAAAACGCAAGCTGCCAATTGGCGGGGCAGCGTATGGAATGCCCTTAAACACAACAATGCTATTTTCATTTACACCGCGTATATAACCTTTGTTTGTTTTAACAATTGGCGATATACCTTGCGCATCAGCAAAATTAACCACAGCTAATACCAGTAATAGCAAAAAGCAATACCGGCTATTTTTTAACAGACAAGACATAACAATTACTTTAAACCGGCTAAAAATAGGTAAATATGGATACTTAAATAAAACAAAATGCGTGTTAGCACCTTATATTGTTAACTTGACAATAATATTATGGAAAATCAACCCATAAATGATGCCCATAATAACCGGGCGCAAACCTTACGAGAAAACTGGCAGGTAATGAAGCCTTTTGTACATTTCGCTTTTAAGGCCATGGCAGTTATAGGCGGGGCATTAATTGGTATTGTTAAATTATTGCCGATGCTGGCCGTGCATAGATCTGATGATCATAAAAAAGATAACAAGATCATCAAAATTTAATATCTCGACTCGTGATCCGCTTTTTTATTAGAAATCATGATACAATGACCTGAACGTGCTTCGCAATCCAAAAGTAAAAAGCATTGTTTTATTGTCACCCAGGCTGCTGGTTTCATCGCGGTAGAGTGCGCCAACTTCGAGCCTCAAATTAAATTTAACATTAATAAGGTAAGATACTGTTCCCTCTGCATAACGTAAGTCGGCATTGATACCCTGACCGGCATAATTTGTTGTTGTGGCTAATTCAGTATAGGCCGGCGGAACGAATGGCGGGTTTATGATCATTCCAACATTTTGACCCAGGGTGTTTAATTGATATTTGGCATAATTCAGCTGCCCCTGGAAATCGAACTTGCCAATAGAATAATTTAATATGCCTATCATTTCCTTAAAATCTGCTCCAAGCGGGTCGCCCAATGATTCGCTATATTGGGTATAACTCATAATAGGCTGGCTGCCAGAATAAGTATAAGGTTTAACCGTATTGTATTCAAAAATATAATTCAAATTTTTAACATTAAATATATCAGCCCCCCTTATACCCAATTGGTATCCGTAGGTATTGCTGTTTGAATTATTCAGGTTTACTATAAACTGTCCATATACAGCGGCTTTATCAAATATTTTATACTTACCTGTAAAGCCCGCGTAGGCATCATCAGGAATAGGTGTTGACGGACCAAGCGAGCTTGCCAATATTATCGGGTTCACATAATTGAGGTCAAATCCATGCAAATTGCCATTGTCATCAGCTTCAGCGGCGATCAAAGCGTTAAAGAAACCCAGCGACAGCCGGTTGTTCACATTCCAGTCTAAATAATGAAATACGGCCCATTTTCGCCGGTTACTGCCAAAGCCATCATATTTTGTGGCCCACTCATCTTCCAGGTAGGTCCACATCATCATATATTGCACTTTCCCCAAATTAGCGGTTAAGCGCAATAAAGGATATGGCGCGGCATAGTCTGACAATAGTAATGACCGGTAGCCATCGCCTATAAATGTTTTGTCTTCACCTAAAGTAATGTTCAATTGTTTAATGGGCGTGTATGATATTATAGCTGTAGCGTACGACCAATCTTTTGTGTTTTTTCCAAAACTCCTGTCGTATGACTGACCCGGTACAAAATGATAAGTATTAATTATCGCATCGTAATAAGCCGGAAACACGCCCTGGTTTTCATAACCACTGCTATAGAACGAAAATTTGCTACCAACAGTGCCGCCTAACTGGTAACCCCGCGTGTTTAGGTTAGTTGTTTTTTCACCTTTAACGTCGCGGCCTATTTGCAGATCGGGTAAGTAATCGCCATAAAATGTAAACTCGTTGGTTTTAACATCAAAAAGGTGCTGATTAAACAATACACGGTGGAACCAGCTCCTGTTTTTATGGGTGCTGTCGTCTCCTGATCGCATTAGTTGATCATACTTGTGCGATAAGACGCTGTCTAACAGATAAGGCTTTAGAGATGTATGTAGCGATGTATTAATATTATAAATATCAGCATCAAATTTCTGATCAAGCTGGTAGGAATAAGGCAGGTAAGCCGATTGTGCAAAACCCGTTTTTGCCGAAAAAAGAATAGATGCAATAAATATTAACAGGTATTTAAGGAACAGGGTCCGGCTTTTTTGCATAGGCGCAAATATAGTAATTTAGAGAATAGTTAATTAGAGGTTAGAGATTAGTTGCACGGCAAATTCATTAAAATAATTGGCAGGGATTTAGGAAGTGCCTCGTCAGGTGCACTATTTTCGCGCATTTAACCATGATAAAGTCGAGCTTTTTTTGTATATTGGAGGGGGATTATAAATTCTAAGTTAACCCCTGTATAAATTCTTTGATAAGTCTTAAATTACTGTTTTTTATTTTAATTATTTGTAATTATATGATAATGAACTGTTTAATTGATTGTATTGATGAGTTTTAATGCGGGTATTAAGCGTTTATAAGCGGGGATTATGAGGTAATAGCAGGTTATACTGCGCTAATATGCGATAATAGCGGCTTAACAATGGAGAATTAAGCATGGACTGCTGTTTTTTGCTAATCACTGATTAACTAATTACTAACCTCCAACCTCTAATCACCAAAAATCACGTTAATTTGTGTTAAATATTTTAACCGTGTACATTTATATTGAAAAATAAGTTATAAAAATTCAGATATTAGCGCGGCTAAATAAAAACCATATATTATAATCAATGCAGTACAAGAAAATTAATAACCTGTTAGGCTGGCTTTGCTTCGTTATAGCCTCCATTACCTATATCTTGACATTAGAACCATCGGTAAGTTTTTGGGACTGCGGTGAATTTATTTCCTGCGCCTTCCGGCTGCAGGTTGCACACCAGCCCGGCTACCCTGTTTTTGCCATGCTGGGCAAGGTGTTTTCATTAATGTCACTGGGTGATGTTACCAAAGTGCCTTACTTTACCAATATGGGCTCGGCATTCGCGAGCGGGGCTACTATTATGTTCCTGTTCTGGACCATAACCGCGCTTGCAAAAAAGCTGCTGCTGACTAATCGGGATGAGGTTGCCGACCAGGCAAAAGTTACCCTTATTATGGGGGCCGGTTTAGTAGGCGCGTTGGCCTTTACTTATACCGATACGTTTTGGTTTTCGGCTGTTGAAACTATCGTGTTTGCGCTTTCATCACTTTGTACGGCCATCGTATTTTGGGCCATATTAAAGTGGGATGCCCATGCTGATGAACCCGGCGCTGATAAATGGCTCATCTTTATAGCCTATGTCATCGGGTTATCAATAGGTATCCACCTGCTTAACCTGTTAACCATACCAGCTATAACATTTGTTTATTATTTCCGCCGCAGCAAAAATATTACAGTTAAAACGGGCATCATCGCCTTTTTAATCAGCTTAGCTATTTTGGGCACGGTGCAATTTGGCATACGCCAGTTTACCATCAAATTAGCCGCCTACTTCGACCTGTTTTTTGTTAACAGCTTGGGTATGGGCTTTGGCAGTGGCGCTTTTGTGTTCTTTTTAATATTAATTGGCTTATTGGTATATGGCATATATTATAGTATCCGTCATAACAAGGCTACATTAAACCTGGCATTATTATGCGCGGCATTTATTTATTTTGGATACAGTTCATTTGTATATATCCCTATCCGTGCAACGGCTAACCCTAATTTAGATAATACACACCCTGATAACGCCTTTACGCTTAACAGCTATTTAAACCGCGATCAGTATGGTTCAACGCCCCTGGTGACCGGCCCTTATTTTGATTCGAAAATTATTGACCAAACCGATGGGGCTAATATCTACCGTAAAGGTGAAAAACAATATGAAGTAGCCGGGAAAAAGCAGGACTATGTTTATGACCGTACTACACCTTTTCCGCGTATTTATAGCCAGGAAGGCCAGGACCCTTTATTTTACAGGCAATGGCTGCAAATGGGCGAGAAAGATGTCCCCGGCTTTACTGACAACTTAAAATTCTTTTTTAGCTGGCAAACCTACCAGATGTATTTCAGATATTTCTTCTGGAATTTTGTGGGCCGGGTTAACGATATGGATGGTCAGCAGCAGATGGGACTCTTTAGGGGTTATGTTGACGGCGACTGGACAAGCGGTATTTTTGATGGGGCAAAACATCTGCCTAAAAATATAACAACCGGCACAACTTATACGCCATTATTCGCGCTGCCGCTTATCATTGGTTTATTTGGTATGTTCTATCATTTTAACCGCAAAAGAAAAGATGCTTTAATAGTAGCCTTATTATGGTTTTTTACCGGGCTGGCCATTATCGTATACGTTAACCAGCCATCGGTGCAGCCCCGCGAAAGGGACTATTCCTACGTAGGTTCATTTTATGCCTTTGCTATCTGGATAGGATTGGGTGTGATTGCCATTGCTGAGTTTATAATGAAAAAGATGACCGCGCAAACTGCGGCGTATGCTGCCACAGCTATTTGCCTGCTGGCAGCCCCGGCGGTACTGGCAAAAGAAGAATGGAAAGCCCATGACCGTTCAACTAAATTAACGCCGCATGATATGGCTTATGATTACCTGATATCGTGCCCGCCAAATGCCATTTTATTTACCTATGGCGATAATGATACCTATTCGTTATGGTATGACCAGGAAGTGGAGAATATACGCCCTGATGTGCGTATTGTAAACCTTAGCTTGTTTACCGGCGACTGGTACATTAAACAAATGCAGCGAAAAATGAACCAGGCTGCCGCATTGCCTATCACCATGCCTTTTAGTAAGTATGAAGAAGGGGTGCGCGATGTGATCTATTTTGACGATAAAAAGATACCGGGCTATACCGATATAAAAGACCTGTTTGATTTTATCTCATCGGATGATAAGAACACAATGGTGCAATACCAAAACGGCGACGTTGCAAATTACCTGCCAACTAAGAGTATAAAGATAGGTGTTAATCCAGCTGAATTACTATCAACCGGCCAGGTAACTCCTGCCCAGCAAATAATGCTTGCCGACAGCGTGAGGTTTAAATATACCTCGAACTATGTAATGAAAGATAACCTGGCCATGTTTGATATGCTGGCCCATAATAACTGGGAAAGGCCTATCTGTTTTACAGTTACCGTTGGTAACGAAAATATGATAGGCTTACAACCATATTTGTACAAAGAGGGTTTTGTATATCATTTATTACCGTTAAAACCCGATACAAGCGTTAGAGACCAACTGGAAAAAGTTAATACCGCAGTGATGTATGATAAAGTGATGAACAAATTTAAATTCGGAAATTTTAAGACCGCGAAATATTTGGATCATGAATCAACCACCATGTTTTACCCGGTAATGATGTCTACTTTTCTTGATTTGGCCCAAAGCGAGATCAAAGCAGGCCACCCTGAACTTGCATTAAAGGTATTGCATAAATATGATGCCGAAATGCCCGACCTGAATATTGATATCCGCACTGCTGACAGCAAATATTTTATGGCCCAAACGGCTTACCAGTTACACGATGCCGCATTGGGTGCAAAGTTTGTGGTAAGCATTGATAATTACATAACCGACATGATGGATTACTATTATGGCCAGCTTGCAGACAACAGCAATTCGTTAAATCCGCGCGATATTGGATTTAGCGTACAACTTTTAAATACAATGGCCGAAATGACCAAAGAAAGCCACCAGGCAGCGCTTACCGCTAAATTGCAGGCGCAGGCTAAAGATTATCAAAACAAGTTTGCCTCTTTAATAGGGGCAGGTGTTGGTGGACAATAGAATTATTCAATTTATTAATGGAAAGGCGATCTTATTTTTAAGGTCGCCTTTTTTGCTTTCATATTGCTATTTATTGTACCTTTAGTTTAACCAATTCAAATCTAAAATGAAAAAGCTGATCTTATTCGCCTTTGTAATAACCGCGTTATGTTCAACCAAAGTAATAGCCGATAAACTTCCGGGCGAATATCGTCATAACAAGGCCGGAAATACATTTGACGATAACACAAAAATTAAATTAATATTGGGCGATCAGACTTATGAGATACAAAGCTATTCATTATCATATCACCAGACTGAAACTAAACCTGCTCCAAACCCCATCACGGGGATTGTTGGTGTTGCTCAAACAAATTCAATTTCGGTAGTTATACGAACAGCTAAAATAAACCAGGGATTGCTGGACTGGATACTGAACCCCGAACAGGAATTAAGAAATGGCAAGATCGTTGTTTATGATACCGACTCGGGTAAAGTATTAAAAACTATTACTATAACGGGTTTGAAAATAACAACATACAGCGAAAATGGAAATTCGGCTGCTAACATCAACCTGATCCAGCAAACAAATCTCGCATTTCATTTTACAACCATCAATATCAAACTTGGCGAGTAATATAGCTGTCCTATATTGTAAATATTATCCATACTTAAATTAGCTAAACAATGAAAAATTCGCGTCGTGATTTTATTAAGAAAACTGCAATAGCCGGAACGGGCATGCTTGTTTCGTCCAAAATAGCCTGGAGCGCCCAGAGCTATAAGAGAATAATTGGCGCGAACGACCGTGTGCGGGTAGGCGTAGTGGGTTTTTCGGACAGGCACAGATCGGCACATATGCCCTCATTTATGAACCATTATAAAGAGTTGAACTTTGATATAGTGGCTGTATCCGATATTTGGAGCGTAAGGCGTAATGAGGGTGTAGCCGCATGGAAAGCCAAAATGCAGCATGATATAGTTGGTTGTAGAAATAATGAAGAATTATACGATAAAAAATTGGCCGACGCTGTATTTGTAAGTACGGCTGATTTTCAGCATTCGCATCATGCTATTGAAGCGGTAAAGGCAGGTTGTGATGTGTATTGCGAAAAACCGTTTGCCGAGACAATGGAGGATAACCGCGAGGCCCTGAAAGTGATCAAAGCATCCGACAGGATAGTGCAGATAGGATCGCAACGCAGAAGCGGTACAAACTACCATGCCGCTAATGATTTTATCCGGTCGGGAAAGTTTGGTGATATAAAAATGGTTGAACTGACCTGGAATGTAAATCAGCCCGGCCGCTGGCGCAGGCCCGACCTGGTTGCCAAGCTAAAACAAGAGGATACCGATTGGAAAAGGTTTTTATTAAACCGCCCTTATGAAGATTTTGATCCGAGGAAATACCTGGAATACCGCCTGTTTTGGCCCTATTCATCAGGCTTGCCGGGGCAATGGATGAGCCACCAGATAGATACTGTACACTGGTTTAGCGGACTACCACATCCGCGCAGCGCAGTAGCCAATGGCGGTATATATATGTGGAAGGATGGCCGACGCAACTGGGATACACTAACTGCTGCGTTTGACTACGGACCGGCGAACGACCCAACTACAGGTTTTCAGGTTTCTTTTCAATCGCGGATGGATAACGGTACCGAAGATCCTGCTGAAATTTATTATTCAAACGGCGGCGAACTGAATTTGAATACCAATAAAGTTTCGCCAAAGGGCGGCTTAACCGAAAGAATGGCCGCTGCTATGAACATAAAACCCTTTTTATTGCCTGATATGAGCCTGGCATCAACCGAAAAAGTAGTGGTTACAGCAGATACCGGTGGTGATCCGTTAACATCAGCCCACGTACGTAACTGGATGGAATGTATCCGCAGCAGGAAACAGCCCAACGCTCCCGTTGAAGCGGGTTACAGCCACTCTATTGCCAATATTATGACAACAGCATCAGCACATACCGGTATGCGCGCTACCTTTGATGAAAAAACGCAGGAGGTTATGGTTGGCGGTAAGGTGTTTAAGTATTAAAGAATTTGTCGGAACTATGATTTTTAAGATTTATAGATTGCCTTGATTTATATTCAGGCATCCTAACATCTTTTAACCCTGCGAATCATAGTTCAGACAATTACTCCTGCTCCACTTCAAACAAAAAGGGCAGACATTAGTGCCCGCCCTTTTATATATATAGAGTTAATTATTGTATTCTTAATTACTCACCTGATGGTACACCTACCACAGTGTAAGCTTTGTTGCCGCTATTGTCGGTAGATTGTTTTAAGTACACATCATCAGGTGTTACGTATAAGGTTTCACCGTTGATCCTTACTTTCCTGCTATCCTGCGGCAATTGGTTTATCAAGTCGCCAATTCGCGGATTTGAATGCGTACCGGCAGGAGGGGCCACACTGCCCTGGTCATACTGTTGACCCTGATTTTGCATTGGAGCCTGGTTTTGAACGTTGCCGTTAGTTGTATCTAACTGGCCGTCCTTACCTGCAATCTGGTAGCCAATGCTGCCATCATCCCTGGTTATAGGCAAATAATATACGCCGTTCAGCTCATAATATTGCTGACCATTGATGGTAATAGGCTGTGCACCGGAAGGCAGCGTATTTATAGCTGCACCAACTGGTGGTTCAACTACGGCATACTGGCCGTTATCGTAGTTATAATAAAAACCGTTACTATAATAGAACTCATAATCACCCCACCAAAACGGGTAATATCCATAAGGCAGGAAACCTACACGAAAGCCCAAACGCGGATAATATAGGCTTCCATAAAAGCCACGGTTATAAAAATAACCGCCACGCGCTGCAAAAGCGCCGCCGCCAATAAACGGACGACCGCCGACGTATGAACGGGTGCCAACAGCCCCGCGACCAACAACAGCGTTGTTACGACCGGTTACAGCCGCATTTGAACGGGAATTATTAACAACAGTTCTGCTTGCAGTGGTACGGGAATTATTTTGTGCTGTAGTTCTTGGTGCAGTGCTATATGAACGTGATGGTGCTGCTGAACGTCCGCCGGAAAAACCGCCACCGCCTCTGCTAAATCCGCCACCTCCGTGAAAACCGCCGCCACCACCTCCGTGAAAACCGCCGCCGCCACCGCCATGACCGCCACGTTGTGCGTTAGCTGGTATGGCTAAAAATAAACATAATAGACCACTCAGGCCTGCTAATGTGAAATATTTGAATACCCTTTTCATAATGTTTTTAATTTATCAACTTTAGGTTGTTATTGTTATAGACTAAAAATTTGCAAACGGTTTAATCCGATTTAAATTATAATGCAAAAAGCGCACCAAGATTACGCATGATTGACAAAATTGATTATATAATGTATAAATGCTTGATTAAACAGATGTATAAAGTTAGGTGATAATAGTTATATTTAGTATGATGAAAAGATATATTCTATTGATTTTTCTTGTTTCGCTTTTAGTTGCCTGCCAAAATAAAAAGCCGGGTACTAATCAATCAACTAATGAACGATATGTTCTACGTATTGTTAATCAACAACAGGAAGTTCTTCTTGATACTATTGAAAAAAAACGAAAATATTGTTTTGTAAATATTCAATTGAAATTGACCAATCAAACGGATAGCAGTTTACGGTACAGCACAATGAGTTGTTCATGGCGCGACAATTTTGGCATAAATAATAAAGATTTGCATATAATGGGTCAACCATGTGATCAAAATATTCCTGTTGAAAGAGCTCTTGCCCCTCATCAAACAAGCGCGTTTATTATTCCGATCATCTTTTTGACAACTCCTCATAAAGGAAATTATCCATACCAAATACCTATGATTCTTAATTACGATCCGCTTGATTTGTTAACAAATATTGATGCGTCAAAACACGCCCGAAAGCAAATAGTTAATTTTTTATGGTCTAATAAAGGTGTAATACCTATAAAGTAACTATTTCCTTATCCCATTGAGCTTTACGCCAAACAAAAATTGAGCCCCTCACCAAACCTTGCCTTTTATTTTAACCTGACCTTTGTTTTGTAATTAAAACAAGACAAAAAAATGAAAAAAGTAATATTAATAACCGGCGCATCTGCCGGGATGGGTAAAGATTTTGCTAAAGAATTATTAAAGGATGGACACATAGTTTACGGCGCTGCCCGCAGGGTTGATAAAATGGACGACATTAAGGCGCTTGGCGTAAAGGTATTGGATATGGACGTTACAGATGAGGCATCAATGGTTACAGGAGTTGATGCTATAATTAAAGCCGAGGGCAGGATAGATGTGCTCATCAACAATGCGGGCTTTGGCTCGTATGGCGCTGTTGAAGATGTACCTATTGCCGATGCACGATACCAACTTGAAGTAAATTTATTTGGCGCGGCAAGATTAATACAATTGGTATTGCCGCATATGCGTAAACATCAATTTGGACGTATCATTAATATAACTTCCATTGGCGGTAAATTAGCTACTCCATTTGGGGCTTGGTACCATGCCAGCAAGTTTGCACTTGAAGCATTGAGCGATAGCCTGCGTAACGAGGTAGAGCAGTTTGGTATTGACGTAGTAGTGATCGAACCCGGCGGTATAAAAAGCGAATGGAGCGGAATTGCAGGCGATAACCTCAATAAAATTTCGGGCCATACCGTTTATAAAGATTTGGCTATACCGTTTGCGCAGTCGCTTGCCGTAATTGACGATAAGGTGCCGGGACCGGGGGTAATAACCGAACTGGTACGCAAAGCCATTGAAGCCAAAAAACCAAAAACAAGATATTCCGGCGGTTATATGGCCGGCGTTGCTTTGTTTATGCGTAAAATATTATCCGACCGCTTATTTGATAAAATGATGATGGGCCAGGTGAAAAGGATACCTCAATAACTCAAGAGGTAAGTATATTTGAAAATCAAAATGGAAGATAAAACGCATATAGAACTGGATAACCTGCTTTATTCATGCATTGATGAAAAGGCGCGGGGTAATGAGCAGTATGTTTGTGAGCATGCTTTAGGATATATTATTTCGGGCGAAACGCATATACAAACACCCGAAGGGACAAAAGTTTTCGGCGCAGGGCAGATAGGCTTGGTCCGCAGGAATTTATTGGTGAAATCAATAAAAATACCGCCGCCTAATGGTGAGTTCAAATCAATAAATATCTTCCTCGACCAGGATTTTTTAAGAAAATACTGGGCCGAAAATAAATTACCGGCGGTGATGAAATATACAGGTTCGCCCATGATAATTTTACCGCCGGACCCTTATATTAAAGGTTACTTTGATTCGCTGATGCCTTATTTTGAAAATAATGCACAACCCAAACCGGTTTTGGCAGATATAAAAACAACGGAGGCGGTTGAACTGCTTCTAAGATCAAACCCAGCCCTTAAAGATTTTCTGTTTGATTTTAGTGAGCCGTATAAAATAGACCTGGAAGAATATATGAACAAACATTTTATGTTTAATGTGCCATCTGTTCAATTTGCCAGGTTGACAGGACGTAGCCTGGCCAGCTTTAAGCGCGATTTTGAAAAGATATTTCATGCGCCGCCCGGTCAGTGGCTGCTGCAAAAACGACTATCAGAAGCACATTACCTCATCAGGGAAAAAGGCCGGAAACCATCGGACGTGTACCTTGATGTGGGTTTTGAAAACCTGTCGCACTTTTCCTATAGTTTTAAAAAAACTTATGGGGTGGCACCTTCCATGCTATAGCTTAAAAACTCAACCGTATATTAACGGCTAACTGCCATAACAATAAAAGAATTGTCCATAAGGGATAATTTATTGACTTTGAGATTTGGTTGGTTTTGTTTCTTACAGGCCAATATAATTAATTCAATATTAATTCAATTTTTAAAACTGATTGAAAATTACTACTTTAGAAGAGTAGTAATTTATTAATAAAGTATGAAAACAAGTCAACCCACCGAAAACCAGGAAAATCCACGCAGAAATTTTATAAAAACCGCCGCAAAAGGCGGTATTGCCGCTTTGTCCATAAGCAGCCTGGCCGCAAGCGCGTTCGCGGCAGATAAGGTTATAAAAGCAACCGAAACAGAAGTTCCACCTGTTAAGGTTGACCACAAAATACGGTCGACACCAGAAAATACGGTTTGGGGCTACTATGGATATGACGTGCCGCCAATAGCAACGGTTAAAGATGGCGACGTGGTTGAGATACAGGCTGTAAATGTGGCGGGCACAAGTGCCCGGGATCCGGAGGCTTTTTATAAAACCAATAACCTGCCGTTGGATGAACAGGCTTTAGATATTATCGCTATTTATAAAAATCCGAAACGTGAACCATCAGGATTAAGTGGGCACATGCTTACCGGCCCTATATTTATTGAGGGCGCCGAACCGGGCGATACGCTTGAGGTAAGAATATTGGATGTTGTACCGCGCAGTACTTATGGTGTAAATTCTGTTTGGCAAAAGGGCGGCGATATTGGCGATGATGTTAAAACGCGCGAAAATTTTATTTATAAATATACCATCAACAAAAAGAAACAGACCGCCTCGTTCAAAGAGGGGGTAGAAATACCAATTAATCCGTTTATGGGGGTAATGGCTGTGTCGCCGCCACCCGAAATGAAAAGAGTTAGTTCCATCCCGCCGGGATTTTATGGCGGCAACCTGGATTTGAAACACTTGATAAAAGGTACCACACTTTTCTTACCTGTAGGCGTAAAAGGAGCGTTATTCACCACCGGTGATTCTCATGCCGCGCAGGGCTCGGGCGAACTGGACGGGGTGGCGATAGAAGCTTCGATGACGTTAACCGCTAAATTTATAGTGCGCAAGGATATGCATATTAAAACAGTATATGCCGAGTCGCCCACGCATTTGATCGCTATCGGGCTTGACCCCGATTTGAACAAGGCCATGCAAAATGCCGCGCACGAGGCAACACGCCTGGTAATGGAAAACCTGGGCTTTACTTTTAACGAAGCCTATTCTGTTTGCAGTACAGGTGTTGATTTTGAAGTAACGCAGGTAGTTGATAAAACCTTCGGTGTAAATGCAATGATACCCAAATCAATTTTCCCCGGGCATGAATTTAAGTATTGGAATGCTTAGGATTTGGAGTCAAGAAACATGCCCTCATCCAATAAAAAATTAGGTTTATGGACAACCACCTCGCTGGTGGTGGGTAATATGATAGGCGCGGGGGTATTTTTAATGCCCGCCGCGCTGGCCTCATACGGCAGCGTTAGTTTACTTGGCTGGATATTTTCGGGCATCGGGGCGTTTTTAATAGCGCGGGTTTTCGCTAATTTAAGCAAGATGCTTCCGGCAGCTACGGGCGGGCCTTACGCCTATACCCATCATTCATTAGGCGACTTTGCTGGGTTTTTAATAGCATGGGGGTATTTTATTGCCACTGCCTGCGCAAACGCGGTTATCAGTATATCGTTTGTAGGCGCAATGAGTACTTTTTTGCCCTTATTGGCACACAACGCAGTAGCTGCTGTTGCAATGGGGTTAGGCGCTACGTGGTTGCTTAGCTGGATTAATACGCTTGGGGTAACTACTTCGGGCAAAGTGCAATTGCTTACCACTATTTTAAAACTGACCCCACTTTTTTTGGTCGCCGTTGGCGGTTTGTTTTTTATACGGTTAGAAAACTTTCATCCGTTTAACAATACCGGTACTTCAACATTTGCGGCTATTACCGCTTCGGCAAGTTTTACGCTATATGCTTTTGTCGGGGTTGAAAGCGCCACTATCCCTGCAGGCAGCGTGGCTGATCCCGGTAAGACTATTGCGCGTGCTACTATGCTGGGCCTGCTGGTTGCCACGGTAGTTTATTTGTTAGGGAGTATCAGCGTAATGGGTATTATACCGTCAAAACAACTGCAAACCTCTATTACACCTTTTGCAGATGCCGCCGTTATTATGTGGGGTAGGCAGGCGCGTTATTGGGTAAGCGCGGGCGTTGCCATAGCCGCCTTTGGCGCATTAAATGGCTGGATATTAATGCAGGGACAAATACCCTACGCCGCCGCTAAAGATAAACTGCTTCCGTCTGTATTTGCAAAAAGGAACAAGGCAGGGGTACCTTATATGGGCATATTGGTGAATGCCATAATGGTTTCCATCTTTATCGGGATGAATTATACAAAGGGGCTGGTTGAACAGTTTAAATTTTTGGTGCTGTTAGCCACTTTAACAACGCTTGTACCGTATGCTTTCTGCACCGCTGCCTACATTATTGCCCGTGTAGAAAAGGTTAGCTTTAAGTCTGCAGGCTGGGTTTCGGCTATTGTATTGTTCGTGCTGGCGTTTAGCTTTTCGTTATGGGCTATTTGGGGCATAGGGCAGCAAGCCATCGCCCTGGGCTTTTTATTGCTGCTTGCAGGAATACCGTTTTATGCGTTGATCATTTATAGTAATAAGAGCCAAGAATCAAGAGATAACTTATTGGGCAAATAAATCATCGAAAATGCTGGATTTGCAATAGGGATTGAGAAGGAAGCACAAAACCCAATCTTGATTCTTGTCTCTTGGTACTGGCTCTAAAGATCAAACCGCAAACAACTGCCCCATATCCTTAAAAGCTTTAAACTCAAGTGCGTTTCCGGATGGGTCCAGGAAAAACATGGTGGCTTGCTCGCCAACCTTTCCGGCGAAACGGATGCCGGGCTCAATGATGAATTTGATGTTATGTTCTTTTAGCTTCTCTACCAGTTCATGCCAGTGGTTCCACTCTAACACTACACCGTAGTGGGGGATAGGCACATCGTGGCCGTCAACCGGGTTAAAATGGTGTTCGGTGCCGCCTATAGGACGGGGCTTAAGATGGATAACAAATTGATGGCCGAACAGGTTGTAATCGGCCCATTGGTCGCTGGTGCGGCCTTCGGCGCAGCCTAAAACTTCGCGGTAAAACTGGCGGGCTTCGGCAAGGTCATAAACAGGTACTGCTACGTGGAATGGTGTTAAAGTACTCATAAGAGAAATATATTTTTGTAAATTTATAAACTAATACCTCAATTTATAAATAGAATTTTAAACATAGCATTTTGAAAAGGATTATTATTTCCATAGTACTTATACTGTTTTTGGGCTTAATATTTATTTACTTCTTTTGGCCCAAGCGATCAGCTATTGCCAAACGAAAAAGTTTTACACATAAGGTAGTTAAAACAGATACCTCAATAAACCTCGGGAATATTAATGATAATGATTTTGATGAACCAGGCACTGCTGTTAAATATGATAGTGTGAAATTTATTGATACGTTATATATAACTGATCGTAGCGGGGTAGAGGTTAAAAATCATCCTTACATTAACTCGACGACAATTTTAGCGCGGGATATGGATGATGCTTTTGCCCATACTACCCCTAAGGGACCTTTAAAATATATATTTGGGCATCGTCTCGCAGTGTTAGAAAAAAAAGATGGATGGTTAGGAGTGATGGAACGAATTACACGGCGGATAAAAGAAAACGGGCAGGCCTGGCTATCAGACGGATGGGAAGAAGTGTATATTCCTGAACAAAAAACAGGCAAAATCTCAGATGTAAAATTAATCTCAGCGGATCTTAAAGTTCTCGAGCCTGAAAATGAAGATGATACAACTAAAGTATATCTAAAAGGTGTCATTGACATGACGTTGGTAAGCAAATCAGAATATGAAGAGAAAAAGACAAATGCTGTTGATTATTTAATTGAGGACACGACAAAAATAAAAAAAAAAGGCGTTATTGAATTACCCTATCAAAAAGGCTTCAAACGCTATGTTGATAACGCATCTGAAGAAGCAGGTGATAACTACCAGGAATATAATTATTTAGGACAAATACCTTTTTTAAACAAGTACTTAATAACCGAGCAATACTATGAAAGCGGGGATTATAAATTAATAGATAAAAAAACAGGCTTGGTAACTGCTGCATTCACAAATTATCCGCATATTTCTTTCAATAAAAAATATATAATAAGTATAGAACCGGATATTTATATAAGCACTGCGGACCTGGAGTTAGCCGAAATTGATGGACCAGGTATAAAAACAATTTTAAGCGCCAGCTTTAAATACTGGATGCCTGTTACAGACAATAAAGCAATGTTTTGGGGAACAGATGGCTGTTTATATGTCCCTATAACACATTTTCAACTTTTCGAAGAAAAAAGTGCCGAACCTCAGTACTTAAAAATAAGCATCCTGTAATTATCGGTGTATCTCTATCAGTAATACCCAGGCATCGGTTACCGCTTTTATAAACGAGAAAATAATGCCGGGGATAAGCCAGTAAATACCTGTAAAGCCTGTGTTTAAGATAATAATGCTTGCTATAATAAAAGGCAATATGGCGACCTGGCTAAATACAATATTTTGAAAGGAGTATCTTTTATAACGTGCCTCTGTTTTAATTATCAACCCCAGGTCTAACCGTAGCGTAAATAACCAGGCAAGGACACTGATACATAATAATTCTATCCCAAGTGAAAAAGCCGTTTGGCCGGGAATAAGGCATAAAACAGCTACGATCAGCATATTAACCAGCACCACCAACGCGCCCAGCGCACGGGCCGGCATTTTTGGTAAAGAAAGTATCCTGGCAAGGCTGATAGAAACACCAACGAATATAAGACCGGTC
>Ga0302309_10000277_pt1 | contig 65274 bp, 64 predicted proteins | sample III_Palsa_N1_1_FD_200453 | JGI IMG/M metagenome (GOLD analysis project Ga0302309, IMG submission 200453) | Peat permafrost microbial communities from Stordalen Mire near Abisko, Sweden - III_Palsa_N1_1 | ecosystem: Environmental > Terrestrial > Soil > Palsa > Peat permafrost | place: Sweden...
GTTTCCCAGGATCTTCGCCACCGCGACAAGGAGGTGTGTCTGCCAAAAATTTCACCATCCTACATTTTTATTAATCTCAAGCCATTGAGATCGCTGTTGGGGAAGGATTCGAACCTCCACAGAGTAGTTAGCCCGCTTCGGGTTTTCTATGATCTCCGCCACCGGGACAAGGAGGTGTGTCTGCCAAAAATTTCACCACCCAACATTGTTTTTTTCTTTTAAAGAACAGTAAGCATTAGTCATTTGCTTATTACAAATCTAATAGACTCATCAATTCCTTACAAATATTTCAACAAAATAATTTTATTTTTAGTTTTATTTTAATTAAACTTGTATATTAGTATAGAATTTAAAATTTATGTCCCATAGAAAAGCCCAAAATTTAGAAATTGATAATCTGGATATCCAGATTTTATCTATTTTAATGAAAAATGCAACAACTCCGTACACGGAAATTGCCAAAGAACTGATCGTTTCGGGCGGAACCATACACGTGAGGATGAAAAAGTTAGAGGAGATGGGTGTAATAAAAGGTGCCACGCTCGAAGTTGATCCTCAAAAACTTGGTTATGATATAACCGCTTTCCTGGGTATATACCTCGAGAAAGGTTCGCAGTACAATGAGGCTGTAAAACAGCTTAAAACTGTGAAAGAGATTGTTGAACTGCACTACACTACAGGCAGCTACAGCATCTTCGCAAAAATTATATGCCATGATACTACCCACCTGCGCGAGGTATTAAATGAACAGATACAAGGGGTTACAGGTATCCAGCGTACTGAAACTTTTATTTCGTTAGAGGAAACTATCAGGAGGCAGATAACTTTGGAGTAAACTTACTTAAACATATTTTTTAATGCTGCCAGCTTTATCTGCAAATCACTTTCAGGTTCGGGGGCAGCATTTTTATTTGCTGTCTTCGCAGGGTCTCGCGCAGCTGACCCTGCGCGGGGAGGCATCGGTTTTGGTGCCGGTTTAGCCACGGGTTCCCGTTTCTCGTTTTCCTTCATGCTTAATGATATGCGTTTGCGGCCTTCATCTATCCCGGTAACGGTTACCTCAACCTTTTGATGCACTTTTAAAACCTCGTTAGGGTCTTTAATAAAGCGGTTGGTGATTTGGCTTAAATGTACCAGCCCGTCCTGGTGAACGCCAATATCCACAAAGGCCCCAAAATTGGTGATGTTGGTTACAATCCCCGGCAGTTTCATACCGATCTTCAGATCGTTTATCGCGTTCACACCATCAGCAAAGCTAAAAGTTTCAAACTGTTCGCGCGGGTCGCGGCCCGGTTTGGCAAGCTCGGCCATAATATCAGTTAAAGTAGGCAAACCCACTGTGGCCGAGGTATATTTTTGCAGGGGGATGCTTTTGCGCAACTTATCGTCGCCCATCAGCTCCTTTATGGTGCAGCCGGCATCTTTGGCTATTTGCTTCACCAGGTCATATCTTTCGGGATGCACGGCGCTTGTATCAAGCGGGTTAGCAGCATTGTGGATACGTAAAAAACCTGCGGCCTGCTCAAAGGCCTTATCGCCCAAACGCGGTACTTTTTTTAATTGTTCCCTTTGCTTAAAGGCGCCATTGGCATAGCGGTAGTCAACAATATTTTGTGCCAGTTGTGGCCCCAGGCCCGATACATAGGCCAGTATTTGTTTTGATGCGGTGTTTAGTTCAACTCCCACCGCGTTCACACAATTTATAACTGTATCGTCCAGCGAGGTTTGCAATTTGTTCTGATCAACATCGTGCTGGTACTGCCCTACGCCGATTGATTTTGGGTCGATCTTCACCAGTTCTGCCAGCGGATCCATTAAACGCCTGCCGATTGATACCGCACCCCTGACGGTAATATCTTTGTCCGGGAACTCGTCCCGCGCCACTTCTGATGCGGAATAAATGGATGCCCCGCTCTCGTTCACCATCACGATAGTTACACCCGGCAAATTCAGGCTGCGGATGAATACTTCCGTTTCCCTGCCTGCCGTTCCGTTGCCTATGGCGATGGCTTCAATTTTATGTTTTTCAAAAAGGTACTGCGTAGTTTTTTCGGCTTCCTTTGCCTGCCCGGCGCCTGTGTGCGGGTAGATGGCTGTATTTTCCAATAACTTACCCTGTTCATCCAAACAAACCACCTTGCAGCCTGTGCGGAAGCCGGGGTCGATAGCCATTACCCTTTTTTGGCCCAGCGGCGCGCCTAATAATAGTTGACGTGCGTTTTCGGCAAATACCCTTATCGCTTCCTCGTCTGCTTTCTTTTTTGTAAGCAAGCGTACTTCGGTTTCCATTGATGGCTTTAGCAATCGTTTATAACCATCAGCAATGGCTTGCTGTACCTGGGCTGATGAGGTATTGTTACCTTTTACAAACAGCCTTTCGAGTATGGCTATGGCTTCATCTTCCTGTGGTTTTAGATCCAGCCAAAGTATTTCTTCCTTTTCGCCCCGGCGCATGGCCAATATACGATGCGATGGCGCCGATCTTACCGGCTCCGTCCAGTCGAAATAATCTTTATATTTAATACCTTCCTGCTCCTTACCGGTAATTACCTTCGATTCAAAATTCCCCTTCTCCACAAACAAATTCCTTATCCGGGTGCGGGCTTCGGCGTTTTCACTTATTTGCTCCGCGATGATATCCCGGGCACCTGCTAAGGCTTCTTCGGCGGTATTAACGCCCTTTCCCTCATCAATATATTTAGCTGCTTCGGCTTCATGGTCTATCCTGTTTTGTTCAAACAGGGTATCGGCCAATGGCTGCAAGCCCTTGTCGCGCGCCATGGTAGCACGCGTTTTTCTTTTAGGCCGGTAAGGCAAATAAATATCCTCCAGCGCTACCATTGTTTCCGCGGCATTAACCTGGTTTTCCAGCATGGGCGTTAATTTACCCATTTCTGTAATCGATTTCAGGATAGCTTCGCGGCGTTTATCCAGGTCGCGCAGCTGTTGCAGGCGGTCGCGGATGGCGGTTACCTGTACCTCATCCAAAGTGCCTGTAAGCTCTTTGCGGTAACGCGATATGAAAGGCACCGTAGCGCCTTCATCAAGCAAAGCGGCGGTAGCGATTACCTGCTTTTCGGTAATGGATAGTTCGGAAGCTATTTTTTTATAATGTGCGGTCATTTATAAATGTTGGGGTTGCGAAATTGGCACTCTTTATTTGAAAAACAAAAAGGAGTTTTAAACAAATTTAGTATTTAACCGTGGTAATAATAGCAGCGCCAGCCTTCCGCAGGTAGGGATATCAACCCGCGACTAAGTGTAATGCCATTATTTAAAAAACATCATTTAAAAAATGCTCCGTAGGAGCAAAATCTTGGTAGAAAATGCCATTGTTTAATATTCACCGTACCGTAGGTACGTACCTACGGCACGGTATTTTCTCGGGCTGTTTTTCTACCAATATGTAACCCCTACGGGGTTTTTAGCTTTAACTTAATGGTATGGACTAAAAGCCCGTGCAGTATGAGCAGATAGCATAGTCCGCAGGCAACGCCATTATCAGCGATTATAAATTAGTCAGCTGTACAGCAGAAACTACCATCCGATCCCCATATTCTGAAACATAAATGCCCATTTATCGGCCTGCTCATTTATTACCTGCGCGGTTGATTTGCCCGCACCGTGGCCTGCTTTTGTTTCGATGCGGATAAGCACCGGGGCAGCGCCCTGTTGATACTCCTGCAGCCGTGCCGCGAACTTGAATGAATGGGCGGGCACTACGCGGTCGTCATGATCGCCGGTGGTGATCATGGTAGCAGGGTAGTTGCCGGGTTTGAGGGCGTGATAAGGCGAATATTTATACAGGTAATCAAACATGTTCTTTGAGTCTTCGGCGGTGCCGTAATCGTAGCTCCAGCCGGCACCCGCGGTAAATTTGTTGTAGCGCAGCATATCTAAAACGCCAACGGCAGGGAAGGCTACTTTAAACAGATCGGGCCGCTGGGTTAACATAGCGCCGATAAGCAGCCCACCGTTAGAGCCACCCGAAATGGCCAGGTGATCTTTTGAGGTATATTTATGCTTTATAAGGTATTCGGCAGCGGCAATAAAATCATCAAATACATTTTGTTTTTTTAGCTTGATGCCTTGCTTATGCCATTTTTCGCCGTACTCACCACCGCCCCGCAAGTTGGGTACGGCATAAATGCCGCCATGCTCCAGCAATATAATATTGGAGGTACTGAACGCGGGCGTTAAACTGATGCCAAAACCGCCATAAGCGTATAATAAAAGCGGGTTTTTGCCATTCATTATCGTGCCTTTTTTATAAGTAATGATCATGGGGATCTTGGTGCCATCCTTCGAAGCATAAAAAACCTGCTCGCTCTCATACTGCTCCGGGTCGAACTTTACGCCTGATTTTTTATACAAGGATGATTGCCCGCTGGCAATATCGTATTTAAAAATAGTTGAAGGGTATATGTAGCTGGTAAAAGTGTAGTACACTTCCTTTTCCTCTTTTTTTGCCCCGAAACCTGCGGCAGTACCAACAGTTGGCAGTGCGATGGTACGCTCCAGTTTGCCATCCATATCATATTGCTCCACCAGCGAGGTGGCATCTTTCAGGTATTCGGCAAATATTTTACCGCCCCCGGTTGATACCGATAATACATTTTTGGTTTGCGGTATCAGATCTTTCCAGTAAATGGTTTTTGGATCAGCCGCGTCAACCGTAACTATTTTAAAATTTGGCGAGTACAGGTTGGTAATGATGTATAGTTTGCTGCCTACATTATCAATTATGCTGTGCTGATTGTCGAAATTATCAACCACGTTAATAATAGGGCTGCCGGGTTTGCTCAAATCCTGCAGGTAAAGCTCATTGCCGGTAGTGGTATTGGCCGCGGTTATCACCAAAAAATGTTCATCCTCGGTTAAGTAAGCACCAATATAACGGCGTGGAGTGGCTGTACCGCCAAATATCAACTGGTCGGTATTTTGAGGAGTGCCCAATTTATGGTAAAATAGTTTGTGATACTCCGTTATGCCCGCAAGCTGACTGCCAGCCACGGGTTTATCATAGCTGCTGTAATAAAAGCCATCGTTACCTTTCCAGGCAATACCGCTGAATTTTATGTTGGTAAGCGTATCGCCGATGGCGCTTTTATCCGCAGTATTTATAACGATCACCTTGCGCCAGTCGGAGCCGCCTTCTGATAACTGGTAGGCCGCCATGCTGCCGTCTTTGGTGAAATCAATACCCTGCAATGATGTTGTGCCATCTGCCGAAAATTTGTTGGGGTCTAAAAATACTTCGGGGGCGCCATCGCCTACCTGGCGGTATAAAACACTCTGACTTTGCAAGCCATCGTTCTTATAAAAATAGGTGTACTTGCCTTCCTTAAAGGGCGCGCTGTATTTTTCATAGTTCCACAGATTTTCCAGTTGCTGGCGGATGGCCTCGCGATAGGGAATTTGCGAAAGATAATTTTCAGTTACTTCATTTTCGGCTTTTACCCATGCTTTGGTATCGTCGGCGCGGTCATCTTCCAGCCAGCGGTAGGGGTCGGGCACGGGTGTATCAAAGTAGGTAGTTACGGTATCAACCTTTTTAGTTTTGGGATAGGGTAGTGTTTTTATGTTCATTTGCTGGGCGTGCGTATAGCTGCAAAGTAAAAAAGCAGATGCGAATAAGCAGGTGGTCTTTTTCATTTTTGTTTTATTACGGGAAAATAAAGGTAGATTTTTTGGGAGGAAAACAGGTTTAATTTGAAAATTTGCTAATTTGAAGATTTGAAAATGGCCTTTATTTGGATGGTTTGGCTAAGGTGCAGAGGGGGCCATTTCATATATCTCAGGTTACTAAAGCTGGAAGCTTTAACCATGCCTCACCACGGGTTACGCTGCGCTAAACCCGCGGCAGCGGTGCAATTGCCTACTGCCAACAGTGAACTGCAAACTATTTTCCACCGGCCTTTAACATATCCCCCAGTTTTACAAAGGATTTATAGGGGCCGGTGGCTATCGTAAGGTTTACGAGCCAGTTGGGTATACTGCCGCCGGGATCAAGACTGAAAGTATAATCAACATTTATTTTATTACCGGGGGCGGGTGTTATGCGCCATGTAGCTACAGAATACGGTATTCGGATAAAGTGTTTTTTTGGCGGCAAAATACCATCGATGCTTTTGGCTTGTATAATTAATGGAGTAGTGGCAGTGGCAGGTGTTATGTTGAGTTCTATCACTAAATCGCGATCCTGGATAGGCCAGGGCAGGTGGGCTTCGGTAAAGTAAATGATGTCATGATCGTTAACTCTTTTTATAATGCCCGATCTTTTATTGCCATAAACCCATGTAATATAATTGCTGATGTTTTTGAGCTGGGCTATCAAGGCTTCGGGTGTGGCATCAAGCTGGGTTAGCAGGCGCAGCTCAACTATTTTGCCATCACCGGGCCTGCGCGAATAAATGGTTATGCCGTTCTCCTGGTTCCTTAATTCCCATTTATCCTGCGCCTGCACCGCGGAAAGCGATACCAGCAATAGACTCAAAATAAAAAAGAACTTAACTTTCATGGTTAAACTACAAGGCGGCCTGATTATAGTTTGTTTAAAACGCTGAATATGTTGCTTTAGGATAACGGCGATTAAATAAACCCGTTTGTAATATAAAATTTACAGACCGACCCTTTACCTGCGGTCGGCAAGCATTATTTACGCGCAAAAACAGCTTGGGTAGCTTGATCTTAACGCCCGGATATTTTTTAGTATTATATTTGCCTTATGGAATTTGATGAAAATAATGGTATAAAGGAACGTGAGGATGATTATGTTGAGATATATTCAAAAAAAGCGATATGGTGGTTTTCCATATTAGCTTCGCCGTTGTTTGGTGGTATTTTGTTGGTGCTGAATTTGAAATCTGCGGGATACAAAAGAGCTATGTACACCGTATTGGCCTTTGTTATATTGTACGCCCTTGTTACAAATATTTTAATAAATGAATATATATCGGTTTATAAGATAGATATTAACAAAGCGGTAGCTAATGGTAACAACAGCCAGCTACTTACTTTTTGTGGAATAGTTATAGGGTTTAATATTATAGGAGGATTAATTTTAACCCAGTATTTTTTCAGGAAATACTTTCCCGATGATGATTATTACCCTAAAAGCGTTGCTACTCCAATATTTATAACGGTTTTAATAATGTTGGTGTTAAAGCTTTTGGGATTTGGTGGCCTGGGCTTATGATCAATTTCAGCCCTTTCGCCTTTAACTTTTACCTTTCAGCCATATAACGTACTTTTGCCCACATGCCCAACCGCGATAAACTTTATTTTGTTTCTGATGTACACTTAGGTGCAGGCAGTTATACTGCATCGCGCGGGCGTGAAGACAAGCTGGTGCGCTGGCTTGATATGGTGAAAGCCGATGCTGCCGAAGTTTTTTTAATGGGTGATATATTTGATTTTTGGTTTGAGTATAAAACGGTTGTTCCTAAAGGATATATCCGCCTGTTTGGCAAGCTTGCCGAACTGGCAGACGCAGGTGTAAAACTATATTTTTTTAAAGGCAACCACGATATGTGGATGTTTGATTATTTTAAAAAGGAACTGAATGCAAGCATCATCAGCAATGAGCTGGTTATTGTGCGCGATAATAGAAAGTTTTTCCTGCATCATGGCGATGGCCTGGGCCCGGGCGATAATTTATACAAGGTTTTAAAAAGAGTATTCCGTAGCAGGTTTTGCCAATGGCTTTTTGCGCGCCTGCACCCGAATTTTGGCATCGGCATAGCCAATTACTGGTCGCGCAATAGCCGTATTGCCAACAGTAAAAAAGAGGATGGCAAACCCGGCGAGCAGGAATGGCTGGTTACCTATTGTAATGAGGCATTGAAAACCACCCATTATGATTATATGATATTTGGCCACCGGCACCTCCCTTTGGATATACCGCTAAACGATAACAGCCGCTATGTTAACCTGGGCGAGTGGGTTAATTACTTTTCATACGCGGTGTTTGATGGTGAGGAGTTGAGGTTGCTTTATTTTGAGAAAGAATAATTAATTTGAAAATTTGGTGATTTGAAAATTTGAAAATGAAAAAAGCGATCTTCAAATCATTTTCAAATTAGCACACCTTCAAATTATTCACCATGAATAATTGATTTGAAAATTTGGTAATTTGAAAATGGAAAAGGCGATCCTCAAATCATTTTCAAATTAACACATCTTCAAATTTTCAAATTATCCGCGCATCTTACAGCAAAACATCTTACAATCCGGTGAATAAAAATGTGCTTGAAAAATCGTATTTTTGTGCGCTTTTTTATTGAAGCAAATACTATATGTTAGAGAAATTAGAAGCGATAAATCAACGCTGGAAAAACGTTGAAGCAGAACTGAGCAGCCCTGATGCCATGGCTGATATGAAACGCTTTGCCCAATTAAATAAGGAATATAAAGACCTTGCTAAAATTGTTGACGAGTATAATATCTACCGCAACATCATGAGCAATATTGATAGTAATAAAGAGATATTGGCCACCGAAAAAGACGAAGAGTTTAGGGAAATGGCTAAGGGTGAGCTGGATGAACTACTGGTTAAGCGCGATGAAATGGAGGAGAATATCCGCCTGATGCTGATACCTAAAGACCCGGAAGATTCAAAAAATGCCCTTGTAGAGATCCGTGGTGGTACGGGTGGCGATGAAGCCGCGCTTTTTGCCGGCGACCTTTACCGCATGTACATGCGTTTTTGCGAAAAACGCGGCTGGAAAACCGAACTGGTTGACTATACCGAAGGTACATCGGGCGGTTACAAAGAAATTGTATTTAATGTTAATGCCGAGGATGCTTATGGCACCTTAAAATATGAATCGGGTGTACACCGTGTACAGCGTGTGCCTGATACCGAAACCCAGGGCCGTGTACATACATCGGCAGCAACGGTGGTAGTATTGCCCGAGGTGGATGAATTTGACATCGACCTGCAGGTGAGCGACATCCGTAAAGATCTTTTTTGCGCATCTGGGCCGGGCGGGCAGTCGGTAAATACTACCTACTCCGCCGTTAGGTTAACGCACTTGCCTACAGGTATTGTAGCGCAATGTCAGGATCAGAAATCGCAGCTTAAAAATTACGATAAGGCTTTACAGGTACTGCGTTCAAGGGTTTATGAAATGGAACTGCAAAAACACCTCGAAGAAACATCAAAAAAGCGTAAAACTATGGTATCTACCGGCGACCGCTCGGCAAAGGTGCGTACCTATAACTACCCGCAGGGCCGCCTTACCGAACACCGCATAGGCTTAACCATATATAACCTGCCAGGCGTAATGAACGGCGATATCCTTGAAATAATGGAAGCCCTGCAATTTGCCGAAAACGCTGAAAAGCTAAAAGAAGGAACGGTTGCTTAATTTGAAAATTTGGTAATTTGAAGATTTGAAAATGAGGTGATCCTTCTATATTTTCAAATCTTCAAATTCTCAAATCAAATAGTTTTGTCACTTTTTTGACATTATCAAACCCGCAACCTCCTTTTCATCTCAATTTCATAAATCACAACTACTTTAGGGTATAACATTAGCCGTGTTATGTTACTGGCTGCTTGTTATGAATAGTTTATTGATAAAATTAAAATTATTTACCGATGCTGGCTGTTAAAACCTTAAGGAGTAATTTAAATATTTTCAGGCGTGCTATATGGCTGATGGGGAATCAATTCGAGATCAGTGTTGTTGGCAATGACCCTGTTTGGGCAGAGGAGCAGATATCGGCTTCTATAAATGAAATAAACCGTGTTGAAAAACTATTCAGCACATTTAGCGATGGCAGTAAGGTTAATGAGATAAACCGTAATGCCGGTATAAAACCCGTAAAGGTTGATGCTGAAATTTTCAGGCTGATAGACCGTTCGCTAAACATATCCGAACTTACATACGGCGCTTTTGATATTACCTATTTTTCTGCTGATAAAAGCAATGCCGAAACAAAATCTTCGGTATTTACAACCAATCACAGCAGTTATAAAAATGTTATCCTCGACCCAATAGCTGTTACCGTTTTTTTGAAAGAAGAAGGCATGCGTATTGGCTTTGCGGCCATAAGCAAGGGATATGCAGCCGACAGGGCTAAATATATATTGCAATTACGTGGCGTTAGCAGCGGCGTAATTAATGCCGGTGGCGATTTGCTTACCTGGGGCGCACAACCTAATGATGAGCCCTGGACAATTGCAACTGCCGATCCGGAGCAACACGCTCAACCATTTGCTAATCTCGATATCAGCAATATGTGCATTGCCACATCTGTTAATACCGATAAATATGTTACCATAACCAATAAGCCACAGTTTGCCGTAGTTAATTCAAAAAAAGGATTCCCGGTTAGCGAGATCATGAGCGTGAGTGTTATTAGCCCAACGGCCGAGCTATCAGATGCTATGGCTACACCTGTTATGACCATGGGCGTTAATGCGGGGCTTTATTTAATAAACCAGCTAAATCAAATTGCCTGTTTTGTTATTGATGACCATAACCGCATATACACCTCAAAAGATATTAATAAGGCTGATTAAGTTGATCTGCCTTGTTGTGTTTGTAATATAATATATTAAATTTATCCCTATAAGCCTGCGTTAGCCCCAGGGCATTTTCATAAACGCATATTAATTAAACATGCTCATTAATGTTACCATCTAAATACTGCAGTTATAAACTGCTTGTGTTATTTTTGGGTAATGAAATCATATTTAACAAATTTTTAAGTTTTTCTCTTCCTAAATGATAAAGTGGTTTGCGTATATTGTCCTCCTATTGGTGTTTACGCCCCGCTTATCATCAGCTAAAAAACGTGGCGTACACTCTATTTTTAACGCATATAATTTACGTTTGCCGGCGCTAATACCTGCTTTAATTGATACATCAGCAGCAAAAAAGGCCAAGCGCCAGCAGGAGCAGGAGGAAAAAAAGATAAAGGAAATTGCAAAGGCAAGGCGGCAGCCTAAGCCCGAAAAAATTGATGCAGGCGGCGATGCATCATCAACCCAAAAAACAAAACCGAAAAGACAGCGGCGGCCTGAAGGGCTGGAGCGCCCGCCGGAAATACCCAGGAGGAGCGGTGGCGGCTAATGGATAATTTTAACAAACAATTTACTGATTGATGAAATATTTTTGCCTTATCCTTTTTTTAATAACCGGTAGTGCCCTGCATGCAGCCGTGGCAAAGCCGTGGCTGTATGCAAAGGATACAACAGTACGCTCAAAGGCAGATACTACGGATACGGTTGTTAAAAAAATGTCGGTATCGGCAGGTGTTTCGTATGGCAGCGATGTGCAGTTTTTTGGGCGCACAGGGCCTATTACCTACCCTTTTGTATCTTCGGATGTTATATTTAATACAAAAAATGGCTTTTTCGTTTATGGTTCGGCATTAAAGGTTTTGGGTTACAATCCCTTTTTTGACGAGATAGACCTGGGTGGGGGCTACCTGTTTAATTTCTCGAAACAATTTACCGGTACCGTAAGCTATACCCGGTTTTTGTTTAACAAGGATGCCGCCCAGATCATAAAATCGGCATCATCAAATGATCTCAACCTTAAAAACACCTACGACTGGAAATTCGCAAAATCAAGCGTAATTGTCGATTATCTTTTTGGTAAAGAGAGTGATATTTTTGTCACCATAAACACTACCAAGCATTTTGAAAGTAACTGGAATGTGTTTGATGATAAGGATTACATTTCCTTTGACCCTATGATAAGCGCCATACTGGGTACGCAAAATTTCGTGCAGCGCTATGCTATGGATCATGACTACAGGCAGGACGAGGATAATATATATTTCAGCGACCCGGATGCACCACGGCAGGCACATGATAACAGTATGTTTAACATGCTAAACTATAGCTTTAAAATACCTATAGCCTATAACAGGCCGCATTATACCTTCGAGTTTGCGTATAAATACTCTATACCGGTTAATGTGGAGGGCCAGTTGATGAACCGGCACGAATCGTTTTATAATTTAACATTTTACTATGTATTTTACTAAATGAATGTTTTAATTATTGAGGATGAAAAGGCGCTTGCCCGCGAGTTGGAGATATTTTTGACCAACTATAACTACATGTGCGAAATTTGTTTCGACGGCACATCGGCATCGGAAAAAGTAGCGGTTAATTTATATGATTTTATTTTGATCGACCTTGGGCTGCCCGATTATGAAGGCTTGGATTTGCTTAAGGAAGCCAAAAAATATAACCCCGACGCCGCCTATATTATTTTAACAGCACGCGCCGAAATTTACGACCGCATAAAAGGCCTCGACATGGGCGCTGATGATTACCTGGCCAAACCTTTTTCGTTACTGGAATTGCAAAGCCGCATGCAGGCCATTACGCGCAGAAAGTTTGGGCTGAAAAACAATGTGGTTGAGCTGGGCGATTTTTTGGTGAACCTTACCGAACGTACCATCACACACAATAATGAAATTATAAATTCTATCACCAAAAAAGAATTTGACCTGGTGGCCTATCTTATATTGCACAAAAACCGTACAGTAACACGTAACCAGTTAAGCGAGCACATTTGGGGTAGTGTGGTTAATGATGATTACGACTCGAATTATATTGACGCGCATATAAAAAACATTCGCAAAAAATTAAATGCCTACTCAGCACCCGACTGGCTGGAAACCGTACGCGGCTTAGGCTATAAAATAAGGATAAACGCTTGATAGCTTGAAACTCAGAACCAAACTTACGCTGTTTAACACCATATCAAAACTGGTGATAGTGACCTTGTTTGTGGCGCTGCTTCCTGTACTTATCAAAAACATCAATCAAAGATATACTGATAGCCGCCTGCGCAAGCAAAAAGATAAGGTGCTAAAAACTGTGAAGGAGCAAGGGATTAAATCCTATATCCAGGATGGGGAGAGCTATGCGGCTTATACCCCCATAAAAGACGATTATGTGAGCCTTGATGAGGACACCTTAGCAGGATACCTGGATACCATACAGAATTCGGTACGTAAGATTGATGGCGATACCATTGAATATCGCATACTCAGTCATGATTTCAGGGTAGATAATAAAAAGTACATTCTTGAGATAGGTATAAGCGTAGATACCGTAAATGAGCGAAGCGGCCCGTTGCAAAACATCGCCTTTGTGATTTTGGTGGGGATGATCATCCTCACCATAATTGCCGATCAGCTATATTCGGATTACGTGCTGCGGCCATTGGGCTTAATTATCAAAACCAAGTTAGTCGGCACTAAATTCCCAAATTTTGGATCCTATAAACAGGTAAAAACCAGTACTTCCGATTTCAGGCACCTGGATATCAGTATCCATAAAATGATCCGTACCATCGAGAGCACTTTTCAAAAGGAACGTGAGTTTATCTCAAATGCTTCGCATGAGTTGATGACACCAATATCTATCCTACAATCGAAAATTGAGAACATGTTTGAGCAGGAAGATATTACCGACGAGCTGAAAATACGCATGCTGGAAATGCAGAAGATACTGAACCGGCTAAAAAGCATCACCAAAACTCTGCTGTTGATATCGCAAATTGAGAACGACCAGTTTTTAAGGGAGGATAAGATCAGTATAAGTGAATTGTTACAGGAGGTTTATGACGAAATATCTATACGCCTGCAGGATAAAAACATTAGTTACGAGGTAGTTATTACCGAGGACTGGCCTTTGGTTAACATAAATAAGTTTTTGCTGTTTAACCTGTTTTTCAACCTCATTAATAATGCTATAAAGTATAATAAAGAGGGCGGCAGCATCAGGATTGAAGCGGTAAAGGAAAACAATGCCTTTGTAGTGAATATTACCGATACCGGGCTTGGCATAAGCGACGAGGACCTGCCATATATTTTTAACCGGTTTAAAAAACTGCGCCAATCTTTACAGCAGGATAGCTTTGGTCTGGGCCTGCCTATAGTAAAATCCATCGCCGAGTTCCATCATATTAAAATTGAGGTGATATCAGAAAAGAATGTAGGCAGCACATTTAAGCTGATATTTTCAGGGGAGTTGGTGGGATAGGTTCTTTTTCACACGTGATTACGAGCTAATTGAAAAACGCGTCATTGCGAGGCACGAAGCAACCCCACAAGCTAAGTCGGCAATATGCAATGTTAAATACCTGTCCCGTGAGGTTGCTTCGTGCCTCGCAATGACGTGTGATGGATTACGCGCCCTTTTTATTGCTTAGACTTTGCATCAGTTGGTCATACAGGTTATCGCCGGTGGCTTTATGCGGTTTAAGCTTTTTAACTGTGGCCTGCTTGCCCTTTGATTTATCTTTGATGATCTTCAACAACTCATCGTTATATTCATCCTTAAATTTCGATACATCAAACTTTTCAGCGTATTGATTGATGAGCGCCAGCCCCATGTCAAGCTCTTTTTTGCTTACGCTGATGTCATCCTCAATTTTAAGGTCGTCGGTATCGCGAATTTCCTGCGCGAAGCGGATGCGGGTTACTACCAGCACATTTTTAACCGGGTGTACAATGCATAAACTCTCGCTGTTGCGCAGCACAAAACGCGCCAGGCCTGCCTTTTTTGATTTTAATAAGGCCTGTACCAGCAGCGCGTAAGCCTTATTGTTCTTGGTATCCGGCTCTACGTAATACGATGTTTCGTAATACATGGGGTTAACATCCACAATGTCAACAAAACTTTCAATCTCGATCACCTTGCTTTTTTCGGGTGCAGCTGTTTCAAAATCATGCTCATCAAGTACCACATAACTATCATCAAGCTTAAAGCCCTTTACAATTTTATCGTACGGCACTTCCTTGTGTGTATGCTCATTTACACGCTGATAACGTATGCGCGAATGGTCGCGGCTATCCAGCATATCCAGGTCGATAGAACTGGTTTGCACAGCCGAATATAATTTAATGGGGATACTTACCAACCCAAAACCGATAGAACCTTTCCAGATGGATCTCATAGCCAATGTGTTTAATGGATATTTATAACCATTGAAATGGTGAAAGGGTTTTAGGTGTATGCGTGAGAAATTTTTATACTTTTATTAAACTTAAATCAAGGCAAAATGAATGTTGACTTTAACCCTAATAATGAATATATAGCAATTCCCAATAGCAAAGGAAAAATCATTTTATTGATAATCGTAGCAATAATATTTGTGATTGGTGGCTTATGGTTGATTATTGATCCTTCAACGTTTGAACATTCAGGCTTATTTTATAGGCCCAATTGGGAAACACAAACAGTAGGTTATACTACTATTATTATTTTTGGTGCATGTGTTTTAATGGGAATGTTTTTATTTTTTACTAATAAGCCCGGATTAGTAATAGATAAAAATGGTGTTACCATTAAGCCTGGTTCGGTAACAAGCCTTGTTAAATGGGGTGATATTGAAAAATTTGACATAAAGTATGTTTCACAAACAGCACTAATACTGATTTATATAAAAAATCCTAAAGAATACATTGAACATCAAAAAAGTCCGTGGAAGAGAAAATTAATGTTATTTAATTATAAAACAGATGGATCGTTATTGGCAATTGCTACAGGTACTTTAAAATGTAGTTTTGATGAATTGTATTCGCTTTTAAATTATAAATTAAATGAATACAATAAAGAGTTTCTATATTAAGCATTGTCATTCTGAGCGCAGCGAAGAACCTATCTGCGTTCCACACAAGCTCTTGGTAAACTGTCGCTTCTATAATAGATGCTTCGCTGCGCTTAGCATGACAAGGATTTTTTTAATTATTTAACCCTGTACTCCTTGGCAATCTCTGGGTAAATATCCATATAGGCGTTTGCTTTGCCATCCCGGTCAAATATATTTTCCCAGGTGCTTAACGGTTCCCAAATGAAGGAGCCTACAGCCTTATGGCCGGGAGCGGTGAAGGCAATGTCATTCACTTCCTTTTTAAGTTGCGAGTATTCGGCAACCATTACCTGTTGTTTGTAACGGGTTGCCAGATCGGCCATATTGTTTTTCAGGTCGGCAGGTGTGCCATGCCATTTGGGGTAGTAGGATAGGCCTATCACATCAAAAGGCACCCTGCGGGCCAGCATATTATCTACAAAGAAGCGTGCCTCGGCATTTTGGCCGCCCAAGGCAATATGCAACATGATAATAGTTGAGGGGCTAACCGCCTTTACGCCCTGTACACCGGCATAAATGAGTTGCGCAAGGCTATCCAGGTTATTTATCCCGCCATCGGGCCAGTCCATACCGTGATTAATTTCATTACCTACCTGTACCATATCGGGCGTGGTGCCCTGTGCTTTTAACGCGGTCATTACACTTACGGTGTAGTCATATAACGATTTTTTCAGCGTTGGGAAGTCTTCGCCAACCCATGCCAATGGCTTGTTTTGCTGCTGCGGATCGGCCCAGTAATCGCTGTAATGAAAATCGAGCAGGAACTTCATGCCTGCGGCTTTTATGCGTTTGGCCATAGCCTCGGTATGCGCCAGGTCGCAAAAACCTTTAACAGGCGAGTAGCCTTTCGGGTTGGCCGGGTTTACGAAAATACGCAGCCTGATATAGTTAAAACCATGCGCTTTCATAATATCAATAGCATCGCCGGGTTTGCCATTGTCGGAGAATTTCATGCCGCGGCTTTCCAGTTCAGGTAAAAAGGAAATATCGGCACCCAGAATTTTACCTTTTACTTTACGCGGCCTATAAACGGCATTAGTAACCGGGTGCGGGGTGCCGGGCTGCACGGTATGTATCTCGGTTGAGCCAGTGTACAGGCTATCGGCCTTTGCATCCAGTTTTATCGATCCAAGAGTAGGGCCGGCCTGTAGTACCAGCCAGCAACTGCCCGTTACCGGTACTGTCAAGCTGGTATCAGTTTTAACGCTTTGATTCAGGTCGGCATTATGGATATTGATGATCTTTCCATCGCCTTTGATATGAAAAGTGATGAGTTCTTTAGCATCGGCTATTTCCTTGCCATCGCGGTCAATTATTTTTACGCTGATGAGGGCGGTATCTTTGCCATTGCCCAGCATGGTGGTTTTGTAGGGGGTAAGCTGTATCTCAACAGGCACACCGGCAGGTGGCATTTTCCGCATTCTGCGGCCTTGTGCATTGGCAATGGTTGACAGGCAAAGCAATGCAAACAAAGCAGGTATAATTTTCATCTTTATCATGGCGGTAATAATTGGTTGAATAAAGCTAAAAATTAAAATTGTAAGTATGACATTTATTTAAATTTATTATTGATTTATAACGTGTTTTTTACAAAAATGGATAAGAGTATTTGATTTACAGTGCTTTAAGCTGATGTATTGCGGGGGGACAGAAAGAGAAAGTTTAATCACTACTTTCCCCGGAGGTTTTGGATGAAGCGCCCTTTTTCCTCCAAACAATCACCTGCCACAAAACTTCGGCGCTCAATAATATCACAATTGCGAAAATTGCGGCAGATACGCTACTGGATGTTGCTGAAGGCGTGCTTGAAAGCGCACCTGAAAGAGCGGCAAAGTATACCGTTACGGGCAGTAATAAGCCGATGCACAGCCCCGGCACACCTAAGGGTATTTTAAACGGGCGGTGTGTATGCGGTTCCATTATCCTCATTCTTATTAAGGCGATATATTCTAATGAAAGGCCCGCACCATATACAATAACATCAATAATAAGCAGATCGGTAAAACCCCAGCGCACCATGGCGCTTACCACAACCGAACAAACGATGATGGATATATAAGGCGTATTGAATTTTTTATGCTTTTTGTTAAGCCTCGCGGGTAAAAGTTTATCATCCGCCATTACCATCGGTACACGCGATACCGACAGCAATACCGAAGCGTATATGCCTAAACAGCTTGCCATACCCGCTATGGCTACGAATGCCCCCAGCCAATGCCCGCCAATTAACACCGCTAAAGCCGGGAACCCATTATTTGCCAGCGTGGCGGCACTAATGCCTGAAAACTGTGCTATCCATATAGTAAGGAAATAGATCACTATGACTATAGCAAAAGCAATAAAGGTTGATATTAAGTAGGAGCGGATAGGTTTTTCTACTTCTTCGGCATACGTAGTGGTATTGTCCCATCCCAGGCAATTCCACATAATGGTGTATAAAGCCATGCCCAATGATGGCAGAGTAATGCCTTTTAACGACGGCGATGCCAGGGCGATACTCCCGCTATGGTGATAAAATGCCAGGATAAACAAAATAATAAAAGGCATTATCACCACGGCCCCTAAAAATACCGACACTTTACCCACCGGCACTATCCCTAAAATATTTAATCCTGCTGAAGCCCAGATAATAATTAAACAGATCTGCATTTTATGTACGGCAACATCCGGGAAAAAGAACCCAAGGTAGGTAACAAACAATACCGGGTAAATGGCCAGGTCGACGAAGGTATATAACCATGTCCACCAGCCCTCATAAAACCCCCAGCGTGTGCCAAGTGCGTGTTTTACCCATTTATAATAGCCGCCTGTAACGGGCATCATGCTGTTAAGCTCAAGCACCGTAAATATGGCAGGTACATCCCATAACAAAGGTGTAAGCAATAACAGCAATATGGCGCCATGCTCGCCGGCATACGTTAGCAGTGGCTCGAGGCCGTACGGGCCACCGGATACGGTAAAGAAAATAACGGCAATAAGCTGTATAAGGCGGATCTTTTTCAAACGCGGCTGATTAACATCATAAACATATAAAATTATATGATTTATGCCTAACCTGGCCAAATATATCAGTGCTGGGGCAAATAGCCCAGCTTTAAACGCAGCAGCAGCTTAACCAGCGCGGTGCTTGCAAAATAACAAAACACAAAGTTTACAAGGGTAATTAAAATTATCTTATAAATATTGTACGAGAAGAAACCGATATGAAACTGACGGGTTATCCAGCTTTCAAGCACAGGGATAACAAAGAAGATGAAAAAGGTATGGTACAAATAAATGCCATAAGTTTCCTGTCGCGGGTTAAATATGCCAAAGTTTGGCGCCTTGCCGCAGCATCGTATTAAAAAAATAAAAATGGTAACCGAGTAAAGCTGGTTGGTGATACGCAGGGTATTAATGCTATCATGTGTATGGGTATAATTAAACAGGTACCAGGTTTCCAGGTTGCTCAAAACAAATATCAGCAGTAATATACCCCCAAGTAATGCCATATTTATGTGTTTTATTTTGCTTACCAGGTCTTTCTTTTTAATGTACACCCCAAGCCACATATAAAATACAAAACCAAATAAGGCCGTGGTGTGCGAGCTGGTATAATTATCGGAGTAAACATTAAAATAAGTGTAGCCAAGCGTAACGAAAAACAAAAAGCCACCAAAATATAACGAGTTTACATATTTATAAAAACCAACAATAACCAACAGGCATATCAGGTAATTAGGGATATACCAAAACGCGGTATAAAACATGGCATATTTAAACAGGTTATATAAATACTGAAAATCAATAACCGGCTTTACCGTTATGTAGGAATAAATAAGCAATGCGGCTATAAAAATAGCAAAGGCTAAAATATAAGGTTTTGCTATGATGTTGAGCCTGCGCATGTAATAGGTAAATGGATTGGAGCCTATCGTTTTATCGGCCAGTAAAAAACCCGCTATCAGGAAATAGCAGATGGTTGAAAATTTGAATAGCTGCCGCAGTAATAAATAGTATTCAACATGCTTCACGTGGTGCAAAACCGTGTTGAAATCACTGCCGCCTACTGATATCTCGGTATGGATAAAAACAATGCCTATTGTTGCAATAAACCTGATAAGATCAACAAAAGGGTAAATGACTTTAGTAGCTGATTTTATGGGATGGCCGGGAGTTACTCCTTCGTTTAAAGTTCCGGGAACTTTATTAGTATTATTGGAGGCCGTTGAATCATGAGGGGGCATGTATCAGGCAGTAAGTATTAGTTAATTTTTATAATGATACGACAATATAATTTGAAATATGGGCTATCATTAATAATCTAATTCTATTCTAATCTTTATTAAATTAGAATTAATTATTACATTGAATTCTATAATAAACCGCCCCCCATGACAGATCCACAGATATCAAAAGCTATCAGTACCGGTAACAAGGCTAAATATGGTGTTGATGCTCCCGGCGTTATCCGTAACCTGGCTTTTGGCGGTATAGCTTTATGCTGTATAGCTATATTTTTTCCGGTGATAAAAATCGGTTTGGTAATAATTGATACCAGTGGTTTGATATGGTCGGGTGCGGGTTGTTGCTTAGGTGCGGTACTGATGCTTGCCTATTCGCTATATGGCAAATTTAAGCACCGCGAAAGGTTGCTTAATATGATAAACTGGACGGGTAGCGAGCAAGTTTTAGATATTGGCACCGGCAAAGGTCTACTGATGATAGGGGCTGCCAAACGGCTTACCACGGGTAAATCGATTGGTATAGATATATGGAACGCCGAAGACCTGACAGGCAATAATATTGAGAACACCTTACGTAATGCTAAAATAGAGGGTGTTGCAAGTAAAATTGAAATAAAAAATGAGGACGCCATGGCGATGAGTTTTGCGGATGAGAGCTTTGATGTGATATTAACCAATATGTGCCTGCATAATATATACAACAAACAAGGCCGCAAAACAGCCTGCAAAGAAATAGGCCGTGTATTAAAAACTGGCGGAACAGCCATTATTGCAGATTTTAGGCATGTGAGGGAGTATAAACGGAACTTTGATGAATTAGGCTTAGCGGCAACACGGTTATCTGCCAACTACCTTACCACCTTCCCCGCGGTAGGTATAGTAATCGTAAAAAAGTAAGCTGCGGTTTAGATAGAAGGTTTTCTAAACAGACAATTTATTAAAAGATAAAAGTCAGATAGATACAAGCCCCGTATCGGCTCTTCAATAGCCAACTACTTTGAATTTTTACTGTGCGACCTGGATTTATAGCGTATATATGTTTCTTTATGGCAGGTATCGCACTTATATCTTTTAAGCGGTAACCAAAACAGTAATAATTTAACAAAAAAGCTTCTTTTGGTGCGTACACTTAAAATCCCCTGGTTGCATTTAGGGCAAACTCGTATAGGTTTCTGGGGCATAATTATTATTTTTCAGGTATTGATCAAAGATAAATCTACCCGGTATTCATCTAAGGTATAAATATTATTATCATTCCTTTCGTAATATATCCCTCGGGCTAAAACAACATGCATAAAATAATTTTTGCAGGTGTAGCATTTTCATTATCGCCGTATCTAAAAGCCAAAATCAGGTAAAAAGGTAAAAAAGGATAATGAAAAAATAATCGCTAAGGGTAAGCACTTTATTATGTTTGATGATACCGATTGGTATAACCAGCAACTGGCGGCTTTTATAAATAAATAAAATGGTATTTGACGATATATATAAAACCTATTGGAACAAAGTTTTCCGCATATGTATGGGCTATGTGAACAACCACGACTGGGCCAAGGATATAGCGCAGGAAACCTTTGTCACCATTTGGCAGCAATTACCCAAATTCAGGGGTGAAGCGGCCATAGGCACCTGGATATTCAGGATAGCATCAAACCATTGCCTGCGGCAAATAGAGCGGCAAAACAGGATGCCACGATCAGAAATGCCCGAACATTTGGAAGAACACATAGAACCTGATAAAGAGCCGCAGGTGCAATTCCTGTATAAATGCATTGCTGAACTGCCCGAAACAGACCGTATCATCATCTCGCTGGAGTTGGAAGATGTTAAACAGGCCGAGATAGCGAAAATTGTGGGCTTGAGCGAAACCAACATCAGGGTGAAGGTATTCAGGATAAAAGAAAGATTAGCTAAAAAATTCGAGAATTATGAGCGATAACATAGATTTTAAAGCTTTGTGGAACAAAGAGGGTATAAGTGATATCCCCAACACAAAAGAGCTATTTGAAAAAGCCGATGGCCTGAAAAGAAAAACACGTAATAGGCTGATCGGCTTAAACCTAATGCTGCTGGTAACCGCTGCATTTATACTATATATTGGGTTTAATATTGATAATGAACAACTGACAACCAAAATTGGTATAATGCTCATCATCATAGCCATAGTATCGTATTTAATTGCTTATAATCAACAATTGCCCATGCTGTTTAAAACCAATATGCAAAGCAGCAGCCAGGAGTATTTAAACCAACTGATAAGCATAAAACACAAACAGGAGTTTTTAAATAAAGTAATGATAACTATTTACTTCATCTTATTATCTGCCGGGTTGTTTTTGTACATGCTGCAGTTTGTAATGAAGATGAGCATAGGATGGGGTACAATATCTTTTGTTTTAAGCTTTGGATGGATAGCATTTTCCTGGTTTTACCTAAGGCCCCGCAATATTAAGAAAAAGCAAAGGGCATTAAATGAGATGATAACAAAGCTGGAAGCGGTAAACGGGCAGTTGCGGGATGAGTGATTAGAGATTAGTGATTAGTGAGGATTTTAATTTGTAATTGACTTACGAAGTTTTTAAACGGCGAAGCCATCAATGAGGCCTTTGAAAAACAAAAAATACCGAATTAAACTTCGTAAGTCTTTCTGCAGTTAGTCAATTTGCAATAAGAAAAATAACTGCCTACTGCAAACCGGCAACTGCAAACTGCTTTACAAAGTTTCCGTAAGCCATTTAAAAAACTCGTGCTGCCATACCAGTGCGTTTTGCGGGTGCAATACCCAGTGGTTTTCATCCTGCATAATAATTAGCCTGCTTTTTATGCCCTGTAACTGTGCGGCCTGGAACGCCTGTAAACCCTGCTCCAATGGTACCCGGAAATCCTTTTCGCCATGAAAAATGAGGATAGGGGTGTCCCAGTTAGCTACGAAATTACTTGGCGAGAACTCCTTGTATGATTTTTGGGCGGCGGCATTATCCTTGTCCCAATATGGACCGCCATAATCCCAGTTCGGGAACCACATTTCTTCGGTAGTGCCGTACATGCTGCGGAAATCAAATATGCCATCGTGGGCAATAAAAGTTTTAAAGCGTTTTTTATGCATCCCGGCCAGCATATAAACCGAATAACCGCCATAGCTTGCGCCAACGCAGCCTAAGCGGTTTTTATCAACATAAGGTTCTTTGCTTACATTGTCAATCGCGCTTAAATAGTCCTGCATGGCCAGACCGCCATGGTCTTTACTGATCTCCTCGTTCCACTCGGTGCCATGCCCCGGCATACCACGGCGGTTTGGCGCTACAATAATATAACCGTTTGAAGCCATCAGCTGTAAATTCCACCTGAAAGAATAAAATTGTGTTAAGGGGCTTTGCGGGCCACCCTCACAATACAACAATGCCGGGTATTTTTTAGCCGGATCAAAATTTGGCGGATAAATTACCCAAACCAGCATTTGTTTGTCATCAACCGTTTTTACAAAACGGCGTTCGGTTTTACACATGCCTATGCCGGCATAAAAGGCATCATTTACATGCGTTAGCTGTTTCATAACGCCATTGGTAACATCAACGGTGTAAAGCTCAACAGCATGGTTTATATCAACACGGGCTACTACTAATGTGTTGCCTTTTTGGCCTACAATCTCATCAATATCAAAATCACCCGTAGTAACCTGGGTAATAACGGGCATCATTTTAGTAAGGCCCGGATAGGTAACGTTAAACAATTGAACAGTGCCGTTTATCGGGGCAGTAAAGAACAGGCTTTTGCCATTTTCGGCCCATTTGTAGCCGGTTACATGTATATCGTCCCGCTGGGCGGTAAGGTTTAATTTAAAGGTGCCGGTAGTAGCCACCAGATCCTGCTTATCGCTTTCATAACCATCGCGTTTCATTTGCAGCCAGGCCATTTGCCCCTGTTTGTTGAACGATGGCTGCAGATCATAGCCGGGATTATCGGCTGTTAAATTAGTAGTTACGCCTGTGGCGATGTCATAGGCATAAATATCTGTATTGGTACTAATGGCATAATCGGTGCCGAATTTCTTTTTGCAGGCATACACTACCTTTTTGCTGTCGCTGCTCCATACAAAATCCTCATCGCCGCCATCAGGTTTCAGGGGGCAGTCGTAGGGTTCATTCGGCATAATATCCTTGCCTTTGCCCGGCTTGCCGCCAACCATCGGGGCAACCATCACATGGCCGAATTTGCCATCTTCCCAGGTATCCCAATGGCGATAATTGAGGTTATCATATATAAGTACATTGCTTTTTTTAAGGTCGGGGTAAAAATCGCTGCCTGCTACTTTCTTCACCTTTACATCCACACTGCTGATCTTGTATTTACCATCGGGCGATATTTTGCTATCAGCCATCCACTGGTTAACATCAGTTACAGGCGCTGCCATGCCGCCGGCAATGGGGATGCTATAGGTTTTGCTGTTTATTTTATTAGCGGCAACATCGGGTATGCCCACACTAAAAATTACATATTTACCATCTTTGGAGATGCCTTTACCACTTACCCTGCCTATTTTCCAGAGTGCTTCTGGCGTAAGTAAATTTTGTGCCTGTGCCGTCATGCCCGAAATTAGCAGAAATAGCAAAATAAAGCTTTTGTTTTTCATTGATATTTATAAAGTCAGTTAAAATTGAGTTAAAGATAAAAATAAAAAAGAACGAAGGGCAGTAGTAAACAATGTCATTTCGGAGAGCAAGGTCATACCCGTAGCCATATATCCTATTATCATTTGTCTTTTTTCAATATATATGATAGTTTTAGTAAACCTTTACGTGCTTAATATATAAACCATGAGTTCAACTAATTTTATTATACGGCCTGTAACCCCAAACGATTACGACCAGTGGCTGCCTTTATTTGATGGTTACAATACCTTTTACGGCCGTTCGGGCGCAACCGCGCTTGATCCTGAAATTACCCGTACAACCTGGGCGCGTTTTTTTGATGCTAACGAGCCTGTGCATGCGCTGGTTGCCGATAATGGTGGAGAACTTATTGGCTTAACACATTATCTTTTTCACCGCAGCACTACGGCTATCGGCCTAAGCTGTTATTTGCAGGACTTGTTTACCACGGAGCCGGCCCGCGGAAAAGGCGTTGGCAAAGCGCTTATAAATGGGGTATATGAACAAGCTAAACTTGTCGGGTCGCCACGCGTGTATTGGCATACGCATGAAACCAATCATACGGCCATGCAGCTTTATGATAAGGTGGCGGAGAAATCGGGGTTTGTGGTTTATAGAAAAATGTTGTAAAATAACACGAAAGCAAAAGCCCCGGCATCTCTACCAGGGCTTCACTATATAATAAATTAGGATCTTAATTCGCACTATTCATTCGCATGTACCTCGTCTTCGCGGAATAATTTCGCGCTCAGGTAATCATTGTTCATGCGCGAAATGTTTGTCATTGATATTTCTTTAGGGCATTCGGCTTCGCAGGCACCGGTATTGGTACAGTTGCCAAAACCTTCGGCATCCATTTGCGCTACCATGGATTGTGCGCGGCTATAACGCTCGGTTTGTCCCTGTGGCAGTAAAGCAAACTGCGATACTTTGGCAGATACGAACAGCATAGCCGAAGCATTTTTACAAGCAGCAACACAGGCGCCGCAACCAATACAGGTAGCGGAGTTGAAAGCTTCATCGGCTACAACTTTAGGGATGAGTATTTCATTGGCATCGGGCACGCCACCGGTATTTACCGAGATGTAGCCACCGGCCTGTTGTATGCGGTCGAAAGCTGAGCGGTCAACGGCCAGATCCTTAATTACCGGGAATGGTGCCGCGCGCCATGGCTCAATGGTGATGGTTTGCCCATCATGAAAAGTGCGCATGTGCAACTGGCAGGTGGTGATAGCCCTTTTTGGCCCGTGCGGGTGGCCGTTGATATACAACGAGCACATCCCGCAAATACCTTCGCGGCAATCGTGGTCGAAATGTATCGGCTCATCGCCTTTGTGGATCAGGCCTTCATTCACAACATCCAGCATCTCCAGGAATGACATATCCGGCGAAATACCTTCTGCTGCATAAGTCACAAATTTGCCGGGTGTTTGTGTATTTTTTTGCCTCCACACTTTTAGTGTGAGGTTCATGTTGTTTTGTTCCATTTTGAACTGTTTATACTAAAAACTCAGTTTCGCTTTTATTAAGTGTTACCAGCAAGTCCTTCGCTTTCTCACGGTAATTTGGGCAATACTTATTTGTATCTTCCAGATAAAAACCTGCCTCAAGGTCAATATCATTTTTCTTGTTATTCGCTCCCCATGAAAATAACTTTTCAAAAAAAGGGAGTAATTTATTGTCTTTTATTTTTTCGTAGAAATATACTTCATGCTCCTTTTCGCGCAGGCTCATTTCATATAATATTGCATCGTGCTCAGTTATATTAAGCGCATTAAATAATCGCTTCATCCTAATATATTCACATACATTCCCACTTTCTAAACTCCCTGCGAAATAAAATGGCATAAACCATCCTATTAAATAACAACCTGCACTGATAACTTTACCAATGAAATAGTTTTTTACTTCGTACCACCGCGAAACAGGCACCTGGTATTGGTGCATCATTGTCAATACTTCGGCCCTGTGGTTCCATTCATCTATTTCTATTTGCTTTATCGCTTTCTTTTCATCAACATCCTTTACTGATCCTGCATGACCCTGGTAAGCAAAAGCCGCAGCTTTTTCAGCTGAATATGCTTGTTGCAGCAGGTCTGTCAATATAGGATCTTGTATCAGCATGAATTACTTATAATTTCTCTGTGTTAAATGAACATATTCAAATTCCAAAGCTTCTTTATGCAATACTTCGGGCTTGTTGTCGCCTTTATATTCCCATGCTGCTACGAAGGCAAAATGCTCATCATCGCGTAATGCTTCACCTTCGGGAGTTTGCGATTCAAGCCTGAAGTGGCCTCCGCATGATTCCTTGCGCATTAACGCATCATCAACCATCAGTTCGCCAAGCTCTAAAAAGTCGGCTACGCGGCCTGCCTTTTCAAGCGAAGCGTTTACTTCCTCATTTTCGCCAACCACTATCGCATTTTTCCAGAAATCGGCCCTTAATGCCTGTATCAGTCCTTTTGCTATGGTCAACCCTTCTTCTGTACGTGCCATTCCGCAGTATTCCCACATAATGTGGCCAAGCTCGCGGTGGTATTCGTTAACAGTTTTGGTGCCTTTAAGCGCCAGCAATTTGTTAATATAGGCTAAAACATCCTGTTTGGTTTTTTCAAAGGCAGGGTGGCTCACGTCAACCGGTTTCGGGCCGATGGTAGCCAGATAATCGCCCAAAGTATAAGGGATAACAAAATAGCCATCTGCCAAACCCTGCATCAGTGCCGATGCACCTAAACGGTTTGCGCCGTGGTCGGAGAAATTACATTCGCCCAAAGCGTATAAGCCCGGTACGTTGGTACTCAGGTTATAATCAACCCACAGGCCGCCCATGGTATAGTGTACTGCGGGATAGATGCGCATAGGTTGTGTATATGGGTCTTCATCGGTAATTTGATAATACATATCAAACAGGTTACCGTATTTTGCAGCAACGGTATCTTTACCCAGGCGGTTTATCGCGTCAGCAAAATCTAAAAAAACTGCTACACCTGAGCCACCTACACCGCGACCTTTGTCAACCATTTCCTTAGCGTTACGTGATGCCACATCGCGCGGAACAAGGTTACCAAATGCCGGATATTTTCTTTCTAAAAAGTAATCGCGGTCACCTTCAGCTACCTGGCTGGCTTTGATCTGCCCTTTGCGTAATTGCTCGGCAACCTCAACAGTTTTTGGCGCCCAAACACGGCCATCATTACGTAATGATTCCGACATGAGCGTTAGTTTAGATTGATGATCGCCGGTTACCGGGATACAGGTTGGGTGTATTTGTGTGTAGCAAGGGTTGCCAAACAACGCCCCGCGTTTATGCGCGCGCCAGGCAGCGGTTACATTAGAGCCAGCGGCGTTTGTTGAAAGATAAAATACGTTGCCATAACCACCGGTACATAATAATACAGCGTGACCAGCGTGGGTATCTATTTGCCCGGTTATTAAACTGCGGGTGATGATGCCTTTGGCTTGCCCATCAACCACAACCACATCAAGCATTTCGGTGCGGGTGTACATTTTAACTTTGCCATGGTGTATCTGGCGGTTCAGGGCCGAGTAAGCGCCTAATAATAATTGTTGTCCGGTTTGTCCCCTCGCATAAAACGTACGCGATACCTGCGCGCCGCCAAATGAGCGGTTATCCAGCAAACCACCGTATTCGCGGGCAAATGGAACGCCCTGTGCCACGCATTGGTCGATGATGTTTACTGATACCTCGGCCAAACGGTAAACGTTGGCTTCACGGGCACGATAATCGCCGCCTTTAATGGTATCGTAAAATAAACGCTGAACGCTGTCGCCATCGTTCTGGTAATTTTTGGCAGCATTAATACCACCCTGCGCGGCAATAGAGTGCGCACGGCGGGGGCTATCCTGGAAACAAAATGCCTTTACATTATAACCCAGCTCGGCCAGTGAAGCAGCAGCAGCAGCGCCCGCCAGGCCTGTACCCACAACAATTACGTCGAATTTACGCTTGTTGGCAGGGTTAACCAGCTTAAGGTCGAACTTATGCTTGTTCCATTTTTCGGCTAATGGGCCTTCGGGGGTTTTAGCATTTAAAATCATGTTCTTTTATATTTACGATTTACGGATTACTATTTTAGATTTCTGACGCTTATTCGTAAATCAAAAATCGTAATTCGTAAATCAACTATCTATTAGTAAAATAATATACCACCGGCATAGCGGCAAAACCCAGCGGGATGACCACCGCGAACAGCCAGGTGCCTATAAACTCAACAATTGGCGTGTATTTTCGATGCACCCATCCCAGCGTTCGGAAAGCGCTTTGGAAACCATGCAGCAAATGGAACGATACCGCGCCCATGGCAACCACGTATAATAAAACGTACCATAAATTGCTAAAGCTGTCAACCACACGCGCATGCAGATCTTTTACCCTTACAATTTCGGTATTGTTTTCTGTTGATACAGAGTTTTCAAAGCCCGGCGAGGTTGGTGTGTAATCTGATGAAGTTGTTTTGCCTGATGACAGGTCGGTACGGTACTCCTTAAAGGCTACTTCGTTAGTAAATTTGTACCTGAACCAAAAATCCCTCATGTGTACCACTAAAAAGAATAATAATACAGCACCCAGCAAGCCCATGTTTTTTGACGACCACGATGCAGGCGATTTATTAACCACCGCATAGCCTACGGGCCTTGCCCTGTGGTTTTTTATGGTTAAAATAAGGGCATACAAGGCATGTACCAATATACACAGGTATAACAGGTACGCAATAACCTCGATAGGCGGGAAATGCGTCAGGAAATTGGCATATACATTAAAGCCGAAACCATCATCGTTTTTAAACAGCAACAGGTTGCCGCCCAGGTGTACTATTAAAAAAGTACACAAAAACAAGCCTGTTAAAGCCATTATAAGCTTTTTGCCCAGCGATGAGTTAAAGGTTTGTTTAAATTCGCTCATTATGAATAGATTTATTTGGCAAAAGTATTTATTAAATGCCAAAAGATAGAAATGCTTTGGGCTTATTAACACTCAAATAGTTATTTAGAAACAATCTAAGCTTTAAACATAATTTGCACATAATTTTCATACGCTTATATTAGTGCACCTAATTAATTTAAATGAAATATTTATACCCTATATTATTTGCCCTATTATTAACTGCCTGCACCAAATCAAAATATACTGATATAACCGGAACGGTAAAAGGCTTTACCAGTGGTACTGTTATTATAAAAGATGCTGCCGGTGCTGCCAAATTTAATATAAGCATTGAAGGCGGGAAATTTCACTTTAGGCAAATAATAGATACAGCAGGTTATTACACCATGCGTATAATGGAAGATAGTTTTATTGGCCACCGGAGAAACGGTTATGATGTTTATCTTGAACCCGGCACCTATACCATAACCGCCATGCCCGAAACGGCACATCAATACCCGGCTATTACCTCATCATCGCCGATGCAAAACGAGCTTTCGGCATACTATTCAATTGCTAATCAAAAAACAGGCGCTTCTTCTAAATTATTAGAGAAATATACCGATACACTTAATGGAAAAATATCACGCGATGAATTGATCAGCGCAAGTGTTAGTTTGAATGATGCCCTAAAATCGCGCGATTCAGCAATGGCAACTGCCCTGCAGGTTTACGTTAGCAAATACCCGCAAAGCCACGTTGCCGCGCATATTATGTATCAATTGAATTATGCAAGCAACCCGGCTGTTTACTATCCAATTTATCAAAAATTTACCGATGAGCAAAAGAAAAGCATTGAAGGCGCCGATGAAGGAGATAGGTTAAGCAGCCTGATGAAACTTATGCCCGGTGCTGTGGCGCCTCAATTGGTAGGGAAAACATTAGATGGTAAGGCTTTTGATTATAAGGCCCTGAATAAAAAGATAATATTGGTAGAGTTTTGGCGCGCTGATGATGAGGTGAGCCGTGCAAACCATAAAAACTTAATAAAAGGTTATCGCAGCCCTATAAAAAATAAGGACATGGCTATGGTAAGCGTATCATTGGACATAGAACATGGCGTATGGGCAAATGCTGTTAGCGACGATAAAATAACATGGACACAGGTTTGCGATCTTAAAGGCCAGGATTCGCCAAATGTGAACAACTGGCAGATAAGCAAAATACCAACCTATTACCTGCTTGACGGCACTAACTGGAAGATCATTAAGGGGAATATGCTTTTGGGCGATGTGCCTGATGTAATGGAAAAATACCTCAAATCTAAACCTGCATCAAATAATTAGTCGATTGCTATTACTTTATTTTGTGCGATGGCGAAAATGCGGTCGGTTTGCTGATTGCGGATGGCCACCCTGCCCGTGAACTTGCCGAATGATGGCAGTATAACCTGTTTTTGACCAAAGGCAAAGCAGGGTAGAGTGAGCTGCTGGCGCGCCCGGCCTGTTAAACTGATGCCCGGGTGTATATGCCCGCAAAACACGTACTGATCAACCATCAGCAAATTAATACTATCAAGAGGGTGGTGCAGCATTAAAAACGGGCCTATGGTTAATGATTGGTGCAGCTTTATATCCAGCTCAATATAATGCCTGTCGTGAATAATATCATGATTGCCACGGATGAGGATGAGTTCGAGCTTTGGGAATTGTTTTCGCCACAGCACAAACCAGTCCCAGTCGGCATTAAGGTCGCTATGAAAAAGATCGCCAAGAAAGATGATCTTTTCGGGGTAGTGCTCATCAACCAGGTCGGATAATACGGCAAGGTCGTTTTGTTCCATATCCCTGGGTACCGCAATGCCCGCCTTACGAAAATGCCCTACTTTTCCTAAATGCACATCGGCCACGATCAATGTTTTTTGCTGCTGCCAGTAAATTGCTTTTTGAGGGAGCAATAAAAGATCCTGCTTAAGTAAACTGAACGCTATGCCTGCACTGGTTGCCATGTGGCAAAAGTAAGAAGCCCTTGTAAATCTTCCGTATTTAGTTAAAACTTTTTTAATATTATTGTTACTATATAAAAAAGTTTAAAGATTGTATTTGTAGTGTGGTTTGGAACACATAAGCAATACGATAATATTGATGTTAAAACTATAAGTTATGTTAAAACCAATAAAAACTGAAGCCCAGTATAACGAGGCATTGGCCCGTGTATATGAGTTAATGCAAACTGAGGTTAAAGAAAATACTACAGCATCTGATGAACTTGAGGTGTTGAGTATACTGGTTGCGATGTATGAAACAGAGCATTATCCAATGCCTTCGCCAACCCCATTAGAAGCTATTAAGTTTCGGTTAGATCAGATGGGCCTATCTGAAAAAGAATCGGGCGAAATACTTGGCTACCGTTCGCGAAAATCTGAGATACTATCAGGGAAAAGAAAATTAAGCCTTGCTATGATACGCAGACTTAACGAAGTTTTACATATCCCTGCTCAAGTGTTGATACAGGCGTATTAATTGAGATAAGTTTTAAAAACTACAAAACATAAGAAAGGCGTTTCATGTACATGAAACGCCTTTCTTATGAATTCGAATTGTGAATTAAATAGCTGTTGGCCGCCTGATGATGCCTAATATTAAGGCTATAATTGCAATAACCAACAATATATGTATAATGCCCGTTGCAGAATACATGAAAACGCCTAATGCCCAGCCTATCAGCAGGATAACGGCAATAATATACAGTAATGAGTTCATAGTTTTGTTTTTTAATTAATATTCTTCATAGATATATTTACAACACAGCGTTGTTGAAGAATGTTTTTAATAATTAACAATTTATGCCCTGATTACCTGCTTATTACAGTTTAAGCCATTTATTTCTAACTGTAATTTGTTGTGGCGTTGGGTTATTTAGGGTATCTATTTTAAATTTCACCGTGGGGCTTCTGAGCAATGTTACTGGTAGGGTAAGTGCTTGCCCGTCGCGGTTAAGTGCCACGGTAATTTTATCGCCGGGCTTTTTGCCGTTTAAACTTGTGCTGCTTATAGCGGTGCCATCTATGCTTACCAGTTCATCGTCGGTATTAATGCCTGCTACCCAGGCAGCGCCATCGCGCAGTACGCCTGTAACTAATGTTTTTCCGTTGTTTGTTACTATGGCTGCGCCTAATGAGGCATCGTTACTTGCTGCAAGTTCGTCGGTTGCCTGGTAACCGGCATAGGCCAGGTATTTGTTGTAAGCGATATCATCAAGCCCATAAACGTATCGTTTGTAAAATTCATCAAGGTTTTTGCCTGCGAATTTTTCCAGCCCCTGTTTAAATTCCGTATCGGTATAGCCGCGTTTTTTTATTTTGTAATACTGCTGGTACATGTATTTCATCACATCATCCAGCGAATATTTTGCATGGCTGTCATTAATAATCTCCAGATCGAGCAGCATGGCCATAATGGAGCCTTTGCTGTAATAGGATATGGTTGAATTAGCGGAGTTTTCGTTAGGGCGGTATGCCTTTATCCAGGCATCATAACTGGCATCGGCAAGCGCCTGTACCTTTTTACCCGGCTGGTTCTCTACCGAATTAATGTCGTTCGACAAAACATTTAAATAATTATCGGCAGGAATAATACCGGCATGCCGCAGGATGATGTCCTCATAATAAGCGGTAAAGCCTTCGGCTATCCAAAGGTCGGTTGTATAATTTTCGTTGTCGTAATCAAAAGGGCCTAAGGCTATCGGTCGCAGGCGTTTCACATTCCAAAGGTGGAAATGCTCATGCGCAACCAAACTCAAAAAATTCTGATACCCCCCCTCGGTGGCATAATTCGCGCGTGAAGCACCCAATACGGTTGAGCTTAAATGCTCCAATCCCCCGCCGCCACGGGTATAATTATGTACGATAAAAACATAGTGCTTATTAGGGTTTTCGCCATAAACGGCAGTTTCTTGCTCCACAATTTTGGCCATATCCTTTTTAAGGCGCTCCTTATCATAACTGCCGCCGCCAACCATGCATACTTCGTAATTTACACCTGCAGCTTTAAAGCCAAATACATCCTGCGTACCCACTTCAATGGGCGAATCAAATAGGATATCATAATTAGGGGCATGCAGGGTAAACGGATCGTTACCCACCACCTCTAAACTTGTTGAAATTTTATTCCAGCCCTGGTAGGGGATGATATGGATGGTTGATGAGGCCTGCAGCATGCCTTCGGGGTACATAAAAATACCTGTAGTTGATAAAAAACCATGCGATGCATCAACCGTGCTGGTGCGTACCGAAATTTCGTTACAATAAATGCTATAGCTAACTTTCACATTGGTTAAGCCCTGTGTGTTGATGCTCCACCAGTTTTTACGTGTTTTTTTAAAGGCTATTGTTTTACCATTTGTGCTTGCATTAAAGCCCTCAATGTTTTTGGCAAACTCCCTGATCAGGTATGAGCCAGGCGTCCAAATGGGCATTTTAAGCACCAAGTCGGGTTGCTTTAGGTTGGTGATGGTCATTTCGATATCAACATAATGAGCCTGGGCCTGCGGAAATGTTACTGTATATGATATTTGGGGTGTGCTTGCCGCGTTGCTGATATTTACAGCCATAAAAAGTATTATTAGGGAAAAGGAAGCTGTTAACTGAAGTTTTTTCATTCGCAATTTATTAAAAATTATATTCATTATATTTATGAGCAATATTGAAACAGCAAACTAAAAAAAATATTTGCACTGATGGCAACTTAATCCGCCAAAATGAGTATAAATACTTCAAAAAGGAATTGCTAATGGTTTGTATCTAAAAAGTTACATAATATTCATGTAAAGTATATATTCCCGTTAATAATATTTTACCATAAACTTAAGATATTGCTTTTCTAAACAATTTTAAAAAGTTACATTTGAATTGAATGAGCATGCGCTACAAAACCTGTTTATTGATTGACGATAATTACATCGATAATTTTGTCACCACTAAAATTCTGGAAAGCGGCAATTTTGCCGAAAATGTGATCATCCGTCAATCACCTGATGACGCGATAGAATCATTGCGCGCGGGCTCGGTTAAGCCTGATGCCATATTTTTAGATATCCGCATGCCCATGATGAGCGGCTTTGAGTTTTTGGAAGCTTATGATAAACTTTCACTTGAAAATAAGGAAGACATAAAAATATTTATGCTTTCATCATCACTTGACCCTACCGACATCAAAAAATCATTAATTAACAAACATGTAAGCCATTTCTTACATAAACCGGTTACCCATAAAGCTTTAGAGGATATTTTTGCAAATGATCTTAGTTGCCGATAGCGGATCGTCAAAAACAGATTGGCTGCTGGCTGTACCACAACAGGAACCACAGCAATTCAGAACAGCCGGACTTAACCCATACTTTTTAACGGAAAAAGAAATAGTAAAAATTTTGCAGGATCAGGCCTCCGCGCTTACTGCCTATGCGGATGATATTGCCGAAATATATTTTTTTGGAGCGGGATGCTCAAGCCCCGACAGGCACGAGATAGTATCAAACGCTATAAGCCAGCTTTTTCCGAAAGCATTTATAAGTATCGACAGCGACCTTTTAGGCTCGGCCTACGCTACCTGCGGGCACGAAAAAGGCTTGTGCTGCGTACTGGGCACAGGCTCAAATATCTCTTTTTTTGATGGCGAGGATATACATGCCGGTAAGCATGGGCTCGGCTTTGTTTTGGGCGATGAGGGATCGGGCACATGGTTTGGCAAAGCGCTCATAACTGATTTTTTATATGGCAGCATGCCCGCCGATATCAACACCAAATTTGATGAAGCGTATCATTTGGACAGGGAAACGGTTATAATAAATGTGTATCAAAAACCCGGTGCGAACTCGTACCTGGCCTCGTTTGCTAAGTTTTTAAGTGAGATAAGGGAAACTGAATACGCCCAAAATCTACTAAACAGCGGCCTGCTGGAGTTTATTGAGACGAATATAAAATCATACCCACAATACAACCGGTACAAGTGCAATTTTGTAGGCTCTATAGCCTATGTATTTGCTGATGAGCTAAACGCGCTTTGCAAAGCCAACGGCGTACGCACTGGCAAGATCATTAAACAACCGATACATGACCTGCTGCAGTTTATTGTGAACCAGGATTAAACGGATTTTCGCTATAATGTTTCTGTGATTATTAATTACTGTCACGCCGAACTTGTTTTTTTATTGGATAACCGGGAAATAAGTTCGGCGTAACAATATAGGCTATACCACCTTTATCACAATTTTCCCGCGGGGATGCCCTTTTTCGCTTAATATTTCAGCTTTTTTCGCATCCTCCAGGTTAATAATGCTGGATATTACAGGGCTTACTATGCCATCGTCTATCAAATCCGCAATCTGCTCCAGATCTTCGGGGTATGACTGTGCCATAAAGGCCTCCAGGTGGATGTGTTTTTCTTTGGCTTCCTGCTGGTGGGACGGCATTACAGTGGTGATAAGCCTGCCGCCTTCTTTAAGTACCTGTAATGATCGTTTTTGGGTATCACCTCCTATAAGGTCAAATACCAGATCCACGTCCTTTACTTTATCTTCAAATCGTTCATTTTTATAATCTATAGCTTCATCGGCCCCTAATTGTTTTATAAAGCTCAGGTTTTCAGCAGACGCGGTACCTATCACTTTAGCGCCTTTCCATTTCGCGAACTGAACGGCAAAACTGCCCACCCCACCCGATGCGGCATGGATCAATACGGTTTGCCCGTGCTGTAATTGCCCGTGTTTGAATAGTCCCTGCCAGGCAGTAAGGCCTGCCAGTGGAACTGCCGCGGCGTTCAGATGATCGATACTTTTTGGTTTCAGGCTGATCTGGTTGGCTTTTATTACCAGGTACTCGGCAAAAGCCCCGTTAGTTGTCGGAAACGGGCGGCCATAAACTTCATCGCCAATGCTAAAATTCCGCACTTTGTTGCCTGCCTGTTCCACAACACCCGATACATCCCAACCCATAGTAAGGGGGAACTGTGTGGGGAATTTTTCCTGTGCCTTACCTTCAAATATTTTTTGATCAACAGGATTAACGCTGCTGGCATATACTTTTATCAATACTTCGTCCTCGCCCGGTTGCGGTATGGCTATGTCTTCTAATTCGAGCACATCCGGCCCGCCAAATTCATGGATTCTTATCGCTTTCATAGTTTTATAGTTTATGTTGCCTGATAAGACATAAACCGTGCCTCAATGAAAACTTACTGGTATTAAAACTAATGTTTCGTTCAAATAGGAAAGTTTGAACGGGCGAGAAAGGCTATTTTGCCTTTTTTAATAATTCATCAATCCTTGCATCGGGCATTAAGGGTGTTAGGGCAACCAATTTTACCTTGTTAAAATCCGGGTGTAAGGTATTCAGCACATAATTGTGGCATACGCTTAATGCGGCTGAGGGTACTTTTAAAACCAGGCTTTGCATATCATCATACCACGGGTTTGCTAACTTTTGGCATTTGGAATAATCAAATGGGCTATCCCAGCCTTTTTGCAAATTGGAGAGTAGTATTTCTTTTATAATAGCGCTATCCGGAATTTTAATGAGCGCGATCTGGAAGTCGTTATTAAAACCAATTCCCTGCCGCCGTATCATATTTTCCATAAAGGCTAATGGTATCGATTCGCTGCAGTACAACACTTTTTTGCCTGCATTATTCCACCGGCCTTCCATACCCGGCGCAAAAAGAGGGTCGCCGAACTTTTTATGTAATATACGGTAAGCGAGCATTACGCAAGGTAGCCATAAGCTATGCGGTCAAGTTCCAGCATTACCAGATCAACGCCACCGGGAGTGATCAGCCAATCCAAAGGCTTTTCAGTTGAGTTCCAAAAGGATTTGTTTAGCCAGTAGTTAAATTCATCAATGGTTCCTAATATTTCAATGCCCTTATCATACAGGGCAATAAGCTTTAACAAATGCTCGCCCTGTACAGGCTCAAGCGCCTGTTTGTTCTGGTGGTAATTGCTGATGGTGCGCGATGACAGGTGCAATATGGAAGCAAGGGATTTATTGCCCATTTTAATAGCTTCGGCAAAATCATAAAAAAGTTTGGTATCGATTCCGATTTTTGCCTGTTTGAAAATTTGTACATCACTTTCAATCCAGCGGTTATTAAAGCCGGAGATCGCCATGCGGCTAGTTGAAGTATCAATCAGCGTTGCCATAATATTAAATCAATAATCAAATGTAGTGAAAATATTCCATTTTAAAAGTGAAATATTTCATCCAATAATTATGCCTGATTAAAAGTGTAAGCAGGTGTACGCTACACCCTGATTTTTTTAATCCGTTTCGTCCAGGTTGTCACCAATATTACCACTATCCCCAATATAGCCAAAATGCACCCCATTTTTGGCAAATAATCGCCGTGCATTACATAGAAGGTGAGATCGGAATTAAGGTTGATATCTTGCTTTATGGCAGTTTTAACCCACCATTTGGTGTGCTGCACTATATCGCCGCGCTGGTTGATGAAGGCCGAGATCCCTGTATTTGCCGAGCGGCATACCCAGCGGCGGGTTTCGATAGCGCGCAGTTTGGCATAATCCAGGTGCTGGTCTTTGCCTGATGTGTTCTCCCACCAGCCATCGTTAGTAATTATGGCAATGAACTGAGCGCCTTTGTGAACCGACTCGGCCACATACGCGCCCCAAATGGATTCATAGCAAATAACCGGGTCGGCCCCAATGCCACCCTGCGAGTAAAATACGCCTGCATCCGGCTGACTGCCATAGCTGCCCGCCGCGCCGCCCAAATGTTCAAATACAGGTTTTAAAAAGGACAAGGCATTGCCAAAAGGTAAGGTTTCGGCGCCGGGTACCAGTTTTGATTTATGGTAAAATTGTAGTTCGGCAGAATTTTCGATGTTTATGGCCGCGTTGAAATTATCTAAAAATAGGTTGGGCCTATCTGCCGGGCTCGCGGTTTTAGTTGCCCTGGTGGTGTACAGCTTATAGGTTTCGGCACCGGTTATTACGTTGCCATTTTTATACTTGCCTAAAAAGTGCTGTATCTGCGAAAAGTAATTACTGCTTCTAAACTGGTCTTCATCCACCTGGTCGGCGATGGCCGTTTCGGGCCAGATGAAAAACTCGGTATTGGCCTGGCCTATGGAGTCGGAAACATGGGTTAAAATGTTTATTTGTTCGACAGGAGGATAGGTCGATTCCTTGGCATAAGGATCAATATTAGGTTGCGCCACTACAATATTTGATGGGTCGGATTGCTCCTCGTAAGTATAATACCTGTACAGCGAAAAGCTTAGTGGTAAAATTAACACCAGCACAAAAGTGGTTATCAGCCTTAATCTTAGTGCCCTGCTTTTCCCTTCGCGCAAGCCTATATATATTAAAAATACGAGGATGTTTATTACCCATATCCATATAGTGCCGCCGTAAACGCCTGTATATTCATACCATTGTATCCATTGGTGGCTTACCGCGAACCCGTTGCCTAGTGTCATCCACGGGAATGCCAGATCCCAGCTTTGGTGCAGATATTCGTAGCCTATCCAAAAACATACTAAACCAAGCAGGCTTAAACCGCGGTTGGTAGTAAGCCGCAGCCGGTAATACAGCCAGCAAGCCGTAGCCATTAGCAACGGCCCCAGCGAGTAAGGTATCAGGCTGATAGGCACGGCCACCAGTGCACCTATTACTTTTAGCGAGTTATATACCCAGTAAATGCAAAGTGTATTCCATATAAAGAAGCCTAAAAAAGTAATGGCGAATAGCTTTTTGCCTTTTTTTATAGCCTTCGATTGGATGATGTTCTCCATCGCTACCAGCATTGGCACAAAACCAATAAACAGTAAAAAAGTAGTATATGGTGTAGGCGGCCAGGCCATCCAAAGTAATAAGCCGGAAAGGATGGAAAGTAATATGTTTTTTTTCATTAATTAGTTATCTATTATGTCATTGCGAGCGATAGCGCGGCAACCTCGTCGCTATGCATTATTCATTAGCTGTGTCGACGGAATTGCTTCGTCGCTCCCGCGCTGGTACCCGTTCTGCTTCTCGCAATGACAAATTTTATTTTTAATTATGTCAATTGAAATCAACCTTTCCCTGCCACACAAATCACAAACTCGCCCTTTATCACGTGTGTTTCAAAATATGTTTTCACTTCTTCAACTTTGCCCCGCACGGTTTCCTCAAACATTTTGGTCAGCTCACGCGATACGGATATCTGGCGCTCCGCGCCAAAATAAGTGGCCATTTCATCCAAAGTTTTTAATAGCCTGTGCGGCGATTCATATAGTATAATAGTACGTTCTTCTTCGCTTAATATTTTATAACGGGTTTGGCGGCCTTTTTTAAGCGGCAAAAATCCCTCAAAACAAAACCTGTCTGTAGGGAAACCTGAGTTAACCAGCGCCGGGACAAATGCCGTGGCGCCCGGCAGGCACTCAACCGCCAGATCATGCTTTAAAGCCTCACGCACCAGGTAAAAACCCGGGTCGGATATGGCAGGGGTACCCGCATCAGATATCAATGCCACATTTTTTCCCTCTTTTAAAAATTTGATGATCTCGTTTGATGACTGATGCTCGTTATGCTGATGATGCGCGAATACCTTTTTCTGAATATCAAAATGCTTCAGCAATGGCGCGGATGTGCGGGTATCTTCGGCTAAGATCAAATCGGCCTCTTTTAATATACGTATCGCCCTGAAGGTCATGTCTTCAAGGTTTCCTATCGGGGTGGGTACTAAGTAGAGTTTGCCGTTCATTGTTTAGTTAGCAGTATGCAGTTTGCGGTGGGCACTATCCGGATTGCAGTTTTCAGTTGGCAGATGGCTGCAAACTTTTGATAGATAGAAAAAAACTGCAAACTGCATACTGCAAACCGCCAACTGATTATATCTTTGCCTAAAAATAAATTAAATGCTGCAAGTTAGTTATATCCGCGATAACAGGGAACAAGTTTTAGAACGTTTGGCTGTAAAAAATTTTAAACAGCCGCTACTGGTTGATGAGATCATCAATTTGGATAATGAACGTCGGATTTTACAAATGTCGAGCGAAGAACTACAATCCAGGGCGAACGCCGAAGCTAAAAAAGTTGGCGAGTTGATGCGCAGCGGTAAAAAGGATGAGGCGGAAGCTGTAAAAGCAAATACCGGCGCCTGGAAAGAGGAGATCAGGAACCTTAACGATCAACTAACTGACACCGAAGAGAAATTGCAGCAAAAAATTGTACTGCTGCCCAATTTGCCACATTCATCCGTTCCCAAAGGATTAACCCCCGAAGAAAACGAGGTAGTGCTTGAAAATGGCGAGAAACCGCATTTGCCCGGTAATGCTTTGCCACATTGGGAGCTTGCCACTAAATATAATTTGATTGATTTTGAGCTGGGCGTTAAGATAACCGGCGCGGGTTTCCCGGTTTATAAAGGCAAGGGCGCTAAATTGCAAAGGGCCCTGATAGCTTATTTTTTGGATGAAGCCGAAAAAGCAGGCTACAGCGAAGTTATGCTGCCGCTGATGGTTAATGAGGCATCGGGCTTTGGCACCGGACAATTACCCGATAAGGAGGGCCAGATGTATTTTGTGGGATTGGATAATTTGTACCTGATCCCTACTGCTGAGGTGCCTATAACCAACCTGTACCGCGATGTTATTTTAAAGGCGGATGAGTTGCCGGTAAAAAATTGTGGGTATACTGCCTGTTTCCGCCGTGAAGCCGGCTCATACGGGGCGCATGTACGCGGACTGAACCGCCTGCACCAGTTTGATAAAGTAGAGATCGTACAAGTGGTGCATCCTGATGAATCATACAAAGTACTGGATCAGATGAGCGCTCATGTGCAGGGCTTGCTGCGAAATTTAGGTTTGCCATACCGCGTTTTACGTTTGTGCGGCGGCGATATGGGCTTTGCATCGGCCTTAACTTATGATATGGAAACCTGGAGCGCGGCGCAACAACGCTGGCTGGAGGTTTCATCAGTATCAAACTTCGAGACTTTTCAGACCAACCGCCTTAAACTGCGTTTCCGTAATGCTGAGGGCAAAACCCAACTGGCACATACGCTTAATGGCAGCGCATTGGCATTGCCGCGCATAGTAGCTACCTTATTAGAAAATAATCAAAAGGAGAAAGGGATTAAAATACCCGAAGTATTAGTGCCTTACACTAAGTTTGAATGGATAGACTAAATATTGAGAGAGGATATTAATTAGTAGGGTTAGATGCTAATCCAAGTATAGAGGTATCTAACAGCACACTAAAAATATTTAATATATTCTTGCTTTTTTGGGCGGCTTTAAGTTCTTCCTGGTAAACAAAGTAATCAACGCCTATGGCTTTTAACAAGCTGTCGGCCTTTGGCTCGGCCTTGGTTTTGTAGCAGCAGATCTTTATTTTATTGTAAAAATTATTAGTCCTTATGCGGCGCACTATCTTTTCCACATCCTTGCTAACGTAATTGTAATCAAATACAATCAGGTTAGGGTTTAATTCATAAATGGAGGGGAAGACACGATCGATGGCATGAATATGCATAACATTCTCATAACCAGTGGTTAACTGATTTGATGGAATTTGGGGTGCAATCAATAATACCTTTTTAAACCTGCTACGGATCATGCTCAATTAGGATAGGGAGCATAAATATAAAATGTAAAAATCACATTGCCAACAACTTATTTAATAAAATTGTAATTTTTTTGTTAGCTTAATAATTTTTTAACACTAACTCCGTTTAGCAGGGGAAATTTAGGGCCTTATATCGTAGCTAACCCTAATGGCGGCAGTAATATCTATCTGTCCTTTTGTACCATTATTGGTTGCCTGGATATCAGATGATAACTCTTTGAATTGCATATTGTTATTGAAGAAATTGGTATACGATGCTTCATCAACTACCTGTAATATCCTACCGAGATGTATTTTACACGCGTTAGCAATGGCAAGCGCCTGTATCCTGGCATCCTTTAATGCTTCAATGCGTAGCTGTTGCTTTAACTGCAAAGTTTTAGAATAATTAAATTGTGTACTGGTAGAGTTTACCCCCGCCTCAATTAATTTGTAGGCAACCTCGTCATACTTGCTAAGGTCTTTTAAAACAAATGTTAATTGTAACGACGATTGATATGTTTTTTTACGATTTTCGGTTTTGGCGTTATAATCATATGTTTCATTAAAAAAACTGTAATTGGTTTTAATATCGCGGTCATTTATGCCTTCGGCTTTTATTGCCGATAATATTTTTTCAACCTTGGCATCGTTCTTCCTTTTTGCTTCTTTCATAACAGAATCTGATGTAGCAACCGAAATGTTAAAACTGGCTTCATCCGGGTTAACATAGCTATCGGCACTGCCGGTAACAATAATTCCTTTATCGGGTGTTTGGGCCTGGCTATAGCCAACTGCGGGATAAAGAATGATCAGTAATAAAAGTAGTTTTTTCATGAATTAAATATAATCATCATTTCACAATTTCAAATGTGGCATTAACTGTGAAACTCAGCTTTATCATTTTAAAATCAATGTCCGACTCGGGTGTTGCATTGGCGGTCATGGCCATTGCCTTAAACATTACCGGCCGGTTTTGCGGGTAATTGCTGTTATCATTTTCGGTGATGCTAAGCGCATCGCCCAATTTGTCGCCTATACCACTTAGTAAAAACGCGGCTTTATCTCTGGCATCCAGCAAGGCCTTAAGTTTTAATTGATTTTTTAACTGATCAATCTTTGAATAATCGTAGCTATCGATATTGGTTGATTGTATGCCTTTCGGGTCTATCTTACTTAATATCTGGTCGAACTTATTCAAATCCCTAAACCTGATGCTGTACTGTTTGCTGGCTAAAAAATCGGGTGTTTTCTTTTTCTGATAAGTATTGTTCCAGGCAGAAATATTGTTAATGGTGAAATCCTCTTTAGCAATACCCGCATCTTTTACCGCGTTCTCTAACTGGTTTTCCAACTGATCGATGGTTACTTTGGTTTTACCATTCAGATATTCCTGCAACGAGATGGAAACATTTATAATATCGGGGGTAACTTCCTGTTCAGCGGTGCCGGTAACTTCAATTTTGCGGCGCAGGTCAACAGCTTGGGCAAAGGCGCTATAAGTAAGGGTAACGAATGCTATCAGGGTGAATAACTTTTTCATGATATGTAATTTTTAGGGTAGACAATCATTACTAAGGTAAAGTTTAATTGGTATCATAAATAATCGCGCAGGCAAAGTTTTAAAATAGCTATCAGTTCGGGGTCGCCAAACTGGTAATTATCTTCAATATCCAAAACTATAATGGGCTTATCAGTTGAGAATTGTTGCTTTATGATATCCTTGTGCTTTCGCTCCATTACAAAAATAACATCGGCCCAGCCTATCATTTTTTGATTAATCTTTATGCGTGCCTTATCACTTGTACCGGCGGAGCGTGCCCGGTGTTCGGAATGATTTTTAAACAATAGTTCGGCAGTTGGGCTTCGCCATTGGTTTTTACTGCAAATGAAAATGAGATTCGACAAGCGTAAGTGTATTATTTTTTAGTGGTGTCTGCAGCATTCCTTTGTTTCTGATCATCAATAATTCTTTTCCAGGCCTGCATGGTTAATATAACCAGATCATCCTTTTTGCAATCCCATATAGAAACATAGTTTTTAGAAATAACATAATGTGTTTTCCATGTAGTGAATTTTTCGTACAGCATTAATGTGCAGATATCCGTTGCCGTTATAAAATCTCCTGTTTCCGGCAGGTGCGAGTGCATTGTTGCTATTACCGAGGTATCCTTACTGGATATTGATATGATATTTTTATGCAGCCTTTTAACACTTGCAATTGAATTATCAAGGTTGAAAGTCATTAAGTAATCATTCCCGAAAATTACCACGCCATTTAAATTTGTACCGGTTAAAAAGTAAACTTTCTTTACACCTTTATTAATAATTGGGATGGGGTTTAAACTGGTGTTTTTATAAAATTTAAACAGGGTGTCTTTTTGCACATCTTTTAAAGCCGCATGCCTTATAGTGAACATGGTTTTTTCAAACGGGGTAAATTTCCTGTTAAGGGTATCAATCGAATAATTCGAGGCATTAAAATCATAACCGAAAGATGTGGTAGCGATCACCACCGGATCGTCGCCCTTTGTGAAAAAGATATTTTTCAATCCCGTCCCGGTATCGTAAGATAGATAACCACCTGATTGGGCCACTTTATCGGGGCATTTAGCCCTGAAAATATCTGTGCCATACCACGATGCCCATTCAGATTTATGGAGCATTTTACCTTCATTTTCAATACTGTCGGTTATTTTGTCAATACGGTCGCTATTCTCATCCTGCGCAAATGAATGGTTAACAAAAGCGCAAAAAACAATTAGGGCAAAAAATTTTCTCATAATTTTTTGCCCTAATATAAAAAAGAGTGATTAAATATTTTAAGGCAATATCAAAATGATCGCCAAAGATAAAGACATCAGAAAAAGCCTATCAGGTCAACCTTAAACACCAATACAGCGTTTGAAGGTATTGAACCTGTTGCAGTAGTTCCATAACCGAGCCTTGAAGGCATTATTAAAAGTATGCGTCCATACGGAACGTCGCCATTAGCGCCAATAAGTTGAACGCCTTCCTGTACACCGGGTACCAATTCCGATATCTGGAAATTTTGAACGGTTTCTGTATCGAAAACGGTGCCGTTTAATAATGTACCCGTAAGCGAAATCTGTACAGTATCAGAGGCTATAGGATGGGGGCCGGGGTTTGTTTGTAATATCTGGTAATAAAGGCCCGAGGCAGTTTTGGTCACAGTCAGGTGGTTGGCAGCTATATAGGCCTGTATCTTTGTATCGTCGATAGTTGCTTGTTTATCAGCATTAAAGCTTGTTTTTGTGCAAGCAGAAAATAGGATAATTAATAAACCAAATAGTAAAAAATATCTCTTCATATGATTGTTTAACGCTATAACTGATTTTTTAACTGAAAATTATGTACTGCTTTTAATTTTATTACTTAATTATAAACGCCGCCAAGTTAATAAAAACATTTTATTGCTGATATTAATTAACACATCTTAACACCTATTTTACAGCGCAACGGTTGTCTTTATTTTTAACTCATTTAATTGAGCGTCCGAAATGGTTGATGGCGTATCAATCATCACGTCGCGGCCCGAGTTATTTTTAGGGAAGGCTATCACATCGCGAATAGAATCCAACCCGGCAAAAATAGAGCAAAGCCTGTCAAAACCAAAGGCGATACCACCATGCGGTGGCGCCCCATATTCAAAGGCATCCATCAAAAAGCCGAATTGTTTTTGTGCTTCTTCCGGCGAAAATCCCAGGTGTTTAAACATCAACGATTGCAAAGCCCTGTCATGAATACGGATGGAGCCACCGCCAATTTCAGTTCCGTTTATCACCAGGTCATAAGCATTGGCGCGTACTTCTCCCGGTTCGGTATCCAGCATGGCTATATCCTCGGGTTTTGGCGAGGTGAAAGGATGGTGCATGGCATGATAGCGTTCTGTTTCCTCGTCCCACTCCAATAAAGGGAAATCAAGCACCCATAAGGGCGCGAAATTATTTTTATCGCGCAGGCCTAAGCGTGAGCCCATTTCAAGGCGAAGCTCATTTAATTGCTTGCGTACTTTTTGGGTATGCCCGGCAAGCACCAATATTAAGTCGCCTGGCTCGGCATTAAAAGCGGCAGCAAGGTTGGTAAGGTCATCCTCGCCATAAAACTTATCAACTGACGATTTTAAGGTGCCATCGGCCCCATAGCGGCAATAAATTAAACCGGTAGCGCCAATTTGCGGGCGTTTAAGCCATTCGGTCAACTCATCAATTTGCTTGCGGGTATATTCAGCACACCCTTTGGCATTGATGCCGACAATTAACTCAGAATTATCAAATATGCTGAAGCCTTTACCTTTCAATATGCCATTCAGTTCAACAAACTCCATCCCAAAACGCAGGTCGGGTTTATCTGATCCGTACAACCTCATCGCATCGGCATATTGCATGCGTGGGAAAGTTTTAAGGTCGATGCCCTTTACGGTTTTAAACAGGTGACGGGTTAATCCTTCAAAAATATTCAATATATCTTCCTGGGTGATAAAAGCCAGTTCACAGTCGATCTGTGTAAATTCCAACTGGCGGTCAGCACGCAAGTCCTCATCCCTAAAACATTTCACTATCTGAAAATAGCGGTCGAAACCGCTTACCATCAGTAATTGCTTAAACGTTTGCGGCGATTGCGGCAGTGCATAAAACTCGCCCGGGTTCATGCGGCTTGGCACTACAAAATCGCGTGCGCCCTCGGGTGTTGATTTGATCAGCACCGGGGTTTCCACTTCAATAAAATCAAGCCCATCTAAATATTTGCGCACTTCCTGTGCCATTTTGTGGCGCAGCATCAGGTTGTTGCGTATAGGGTTACGGCGCAGGTCGAGGTAGCGGTATTTCGCGCGCAGTTCCTCGCCGCCATCAGTTTCATCTTCGATTATAAATGGCGGGGTTTTGGCCGCGTTCAATATTTCTATATCGGTAACAATAATTTCTATTTCGCCGGTTGGTATTTTAGCGTTTTTGCTGGTACGCTCAATCACCTTACCAGTAACTTTTATCACAAACTCGCGACCAAGACTACGGCTTTTTTCGCGCAAGGCCTCATCACTATCGGTATTAAAAACCAATTGGGTTAAGCCATAACGGTCGCGCACATCAATAAAAGTGGTGCCGCCCAGATCGCGCGATTTTTGCACCCAACCGCATAAAGTTACGGTATCACCTAAATTATTGATGTTTAATTCGCCGCAAGTGTGTGTTCTTAACATAGTAACGTATTTTTATAAAGTTTGCAAAAGTAGTGTTTTGAGCTGAAAGCTGAAAGGGAAAAGGTGAAAGGAAACCAAACGCAGCAATGTAATAGCTGGTGTTTTAAACCTGCGGGGTATGGTTAAAATGAGCGGGCAAATTAGTAAAAGATTATAATTAATTTATATTTCTTTTCCTCCTTTGATGTGTCCACACCATACAATAGCCAAATGACAGCCACCCGGTACAAACCTTATTTTTCAACAATCTTAGGGATGTAAATAAAAATAAGATATATTGGGCCCGATAAATGAAAAGATATTTAACCCTGATTAGTCTTTTATTTTTATGCGGTGTATTGGCTGGTAACGCCTATGCCCGTAAAAGCCATCACGGCCATAAAGCGCATTTCGCCCATAAAAGGCATCATGCCCATGAACTAGAGTTGCCTGAAATAGCATCATCAGCATCATCATCCATACTTTCAGATAGCGTATCGTCCGACAGTCTTTTGTCCTTTGCCCAAACCTTACTAGGCACACGGTACCGCCCTGCATCATCTGATCCTTCACGCGGCTTTGATTGTTCGGGGTTTGTGAGTTATGTTTTTAAAAAGTTCAATTTTGCTGTGCCGCGTTCTTCTGAAGAATTTTACAATGTTGGCGAAAAAATAAGTCTTGAAGATGCCATGCCTGGTGATATCATACTGTTTACCGGCACAAAAAGCCATCATCCGCACCGCATTGGGCACATAGCCATAGTGTATAGCAATGATGGCGATGAGCTTAAATTTATACATTCAACCTCGGGTAAAGAGTACTGTGTAACCATATCATCAATGGATGAAATCTACAAACGCCGTTTTGTGCAGGTGATACGCCTGTTGAAGCAAAATGATGATAAAGACAGCCTTATCTCCGCGGCTATTCCCCAACCTGCCCGCTTGTCTGCTCAATAACATCAGGATGCAGGTACTGCGTTTCCGAAATTAAAAAATTCCATTTCCCAAATCAAACCCTATATTTGCCTCATAATTCTCAAGGGGTGCCTTGCTTTGAGCAATCAAACTGAAAGACAGGCTGAGATCAAACCCATGCCCCCCGACCCTCTGAAGGGGGAGGAATAGTATAAGCTATTTCTCCTCCCCTTTAGGGGTCGGGGGCTACACCTGATCCGGGTAATGCCGGCGTAGGGAGAGGTAACAAGTTAAGTGTACTGCATATTCAACCCTGGTGTGCAGATGGTTTAACATTATTTATTTTATTCACATTTGAAAACTTTACTTACGGCGTTATTCGCCATGCTGCTGCCTGTCCTGGCATCGGCCCAATTCTCCATTTCCGGTAAAATTACCGACCAGCAAACCAATCAAACCTTACCTGGTGCAACCATCACCATCCAAAACACGGGCATCAGCACCGTATCCGATGCTGCGGGCAAGTACAACATCAGTAACTTAAAGGCAGGTGACTACACGTTAAAGGTTACTTACATCGGCTACCAGGCATCAACACAAACTGTTGTTTTAGATGCCGATGCGACCGCCAATTTTTCGCTCACGCTTAGCACTATGCTTACCGACGAAGTTACCGTAAGCGGCACACGTGCGGCAAACAATTCGCCAACTACATTTACCAACCTCAGCAAGCACGATATTCAAAAGAATAACCTGGGGCAGGATCTGCCATACCTGCTCGATCAAACCCCGTCATTGGTGGTACAGTCGGATGCCGGGGCGGGTGTTGGTTATACGTACATTCACATACGCGGCTCGGATGCTACACGGATAAATGTTACTATAAACGGCATACCTTATAACGACTCGGAAGAACAGGCCGTTTATTTTGTTGACTTGCCGGATTTTGCCTCCTCGGTAGATAATATCCAGATTCAGCGTGGTGTAGGTACATCAACCAATGGCGCGGGCGCTTTCGGGGCAAGTATCAATATACAAACTACAACCCGTCGTGATACGGGTTATGTGGAACTGAATAATTCGGCAGGTTCATACGGAACGGTAAAAAACACCATTAACATGGGCACGGGCCTGCTCGATAACAAGTTTAGTTTTGACGGGCGCCTGTCGCGGATAGTTTCTAACGGGTATATCGACCGCGCAAGCTCAAACCTGCAATCTTACTTTTTAAGCGGCGCTTATTATGGCAAAAATACGCTGATAAGGTTTAATACTTTTGGCGGTACAGAGCATACTTACCAGGCATGGGATGGCGTGCCGGAAGATAGTGTTAAAGCCGGTAACCGCACCTATAATGGCCTCGGGCTTGAACCCAATGGTACATTCTATCCCGATCAAAAGGATAATTATACGCAGGATCATTACCAGCTATTGGTTGATCAAAAAATATCCGACAAGCTTTCGTTTAGTGGCGCTTTGCATTATACGCATGGTTTTGGCTATTACGAGGAGTATGTACCCGGCGATTCGGTAAAAAATTATGGCCTGAAACCTGCAATTGTTGGCGGCGATACCATTAGAGCTACCGACCTTACCCGCCGCCTATGGCTTAATAATAAGTTTTACGGCCTTACCTATAATTTAAATTATGTGCCTCAAAAAAACCTGCACATTACACTTGGCGGGGCATACAATCAATTTAATAATCAGCATTATGATGATATTGAATGGACGCAGCAAACCACTAACATTACGCCCAACTATCAGTATGCCAGTAATAATGCCTTTAAAACAGATTTTAATATTTATGGCAAAGCAGATTATCGTATAGGTGATGTTACGCTGTTTGCCGATATGCAGTACCGGCATATTTATTATACCTATTTTCTGGTAAACAACTATGATCAGGTAGAAAGCCCTCAACAGGTAGCTAAGCTCAACTTCTTTAATCCAAAGGCAGGGATCTCTTACCAGATTGATGCTAAAGATAATTTGTATGTCTCGTTTGCTGTTGGCAACCACGAGCCCGATAGGGACGATTACACCCAGGCAACCCTTGGCGACCCACCTAAGCCTGAAAATCTGAAGGACTTTGAATTAGGCTACCGCACGCAGCAGGGCATATTTACCGGTGGCATAAACGCTTACTATATGCTTTATTATAACCAGCTGGTATTAACAGGCGCCTTAAATGATGTGGGCGACCAGATACGCAGCAATGTAAAAAACAGCTTTCGCGAGGGTTTGGAATTTGATGGCAGGCTGAAAATAAGCAGCCAGTTAACCTGGTCGGCTACGGCGGCATTGAGTGAAAATAAGGTTAAGAACTTTAACGAGGCGTTATTTGATTATGATAATTATACCACGGTAAATTATCAGGACAAGGAAACCGACATAGCGTTTTCGCCCGATTTTGTTGGTTCCAGCGAGATCAGCTATCATCCGCTAAGCAATGCGGAAATAGCCTTCATTAGCAAATATGTAAGCAGGCAATACCTTGATAACAGTTCGAACACCAACCCGCCGGGCTATGCCGCAGCTGACCCAACATCCAACCGGTACCTTAACAGCTATTTTGTGAATGGGGTAAGGTTGAGTTATAATTTCAGTATAAAGGATGTTAAAAATATCGGCATCAGTTTGCTGGTGAATAATATTTTCAGCGAAAAGTATGAATCAAACGGTGCTACATATCCCGATATTGAAAGCGGCAAGGTGGTAAACTATAACTACTTTTTCCCGCAGGCACCTATAAACTTTTTGGTAGGGCTGAGCTTGAAATTTTAGAGTGCACTTTGTCATCCTGAGCGCAGCGAAGGATGACAAAACTGCCCTCGTGCTAACATTAAGTTAACATGGCCTAACATAAATATCACATTGAATTTTTATTACATTACTGATATTTGCGGTTCTTAAATTACACAGATGAAAATTAAATACCTGCTTTTCACCGCGTTCGTGTTTGCCGCTGTCACAGCCTCGGCACAAACAAAAAAGAAAGTACACCCGGCTGCTATTCCCGCTGTTGCAGCTACTTCAACCGAATTGCCCCGCCCAAAACTGCTAGTAGGTATAGTGGTTGATCAAATGCGCTGGGATTACCTGTACCGCTATTACGCCCGTTACCAAAGCAATGGTTTTAAACGCTTGCTGAATGAAGGTTACAGTTGCGAAAATACGCAGGTTGACTATATACCAACCGTAACTGCAGCCGGGCATAGCTGTATTTATACCGGCTCGGTACCAGCAATACATGGCATAGCAGGTAATGATTTTGTGATACAGGCTACCGGCAAACAAGTGTATTGTACCGATGATACTTCGGTTAAAACGGTAGGCAGCACCTCAAAGGCAGGCGAAATGTCGCCGCGCAGGCTGCTGGTTACTACCGTTACTGATGAGTTAAGGCTGGCCACTAATTTTCAGTCGAAAGTGATTGGTATTGCCCTAAAAGACCGCGCCAGCATTTTGCCCGCGGGCCATGCGGCCAATGCCGCTTATTGGTTGGATGATAAAACCGGTAACTGGATAACCAGCACCTATTACATGAACGACCTGCCGCAATGGGTAAAGGATTTTAACGATCAGAAACTGGCCGAGACGTATTTGAAATTAGACTGGAACCCCTTATATCCTATCGACACTTATTCGCAAAGCACGGCAGATAATACCAAATACGAAGGTAAATTTAAGGGTACTGATGCGCCTACACTCCCGGTAAAAACATCAGCCATATACAAATCTACAGGCTTAGGTTTAATACGTACAGTGCCTTATGGCAATACTATCAGTTTTGATTTTGCCGTAGCTGCCATAAATGGCGAGCAATTGGGGGCAAATACAAGTAAAGCGACTGATTTTTTGGCGATCAGCCTTTCAACACCCGATTATATAGGGCACCAGTTTGGGATTAACGCGGTAGAAATTGAGGATACCTATTTGAAACTCGACCGCGAGATAGCCACGTTTCTAACCTATCTTGATGCCAAAGTAGGCAAGGGGAATTACACGGTTTTTTTGACCGCCGATCATGGGGCAGCACATAATCCGGCTTTTTTAAATGATCATAATATCCCGGCAGGTGTTTGGGATTCGGGCGCAGCCATGAAGGATATGAATAAGGTTTTGATGGATAAATTTAAGGTTGATTCATTAGTGATCAGCCTGGATAACTACCAGGTTAATTTAAACAACCACATCATAAACTACCTGCATCTGGATGAAGAAGCGGTAAAGGCCGCATGTATTGCCTATCTGCAAAAACTACCCTTTGTTACTTATGCTGTTGATATGACAAAAGTTGGGTCATCAAGTATTCCCGAACCATTGCGCAGCCGCATTATAAACGGCTACAACATAAAAACCAGCGGTGTTATTCAAATAGTTTTAGACCCGGCATGGTTTACAGGGCATGGCTCAGGCGATGGCGGCCCCACAGGCACCACGCATGGTTCATGGAACCCCTATGATAACCATATCCCGCTGGTATTTATGGGCTGGGGCATACAGCATGGTAGTTGTGTACGCGAAACCCACATGACGGACATTGCGCCAACCATTGCCGCCCTGTTGCATATCCAAGCGCCAAATGGTAGTATTGGCGTGCCTATAGGGGAAGTGTTGAAATAAGCCCCACCCAACCCTCCCCGGTAGGGAGGGCTTTTAAATTTGTAAACGATTAATAAAGATAAAATTAAAGTCTCCCTTACCGGGGGAGATTTAGAGGGGGCTCAATGAAAAAATACATATCAAAATTCCACTATCTCACCCAGGATCTGCCTAACCGCAGCCATGTAAAACAGGCCGAAATAGCCTGTGCTGCAGGTGCAAACTGGCTGCAATACCGTTGCCTTACTAAAACCGATGATGAACTGATAGATGAAATAACCCAGATCGCGGATATCTGCGATGAATGGGGCATGACACTCATCATCACCAACCACTATCATTTGCTGGATAAGGTTGACGCGCAGGGTGTTCACATCGAAGATTTTGATGCTGACTTTGCCGCGATCCGCCATCATATCGGCGATGATAAAACCTTAGGCGCATCGGCAACCAATATCGAAAAACTGTTGCATGTTCAGGCTACCGGGGTGGTTGACTACTGCGGATATGGCCCATTCGCGCATACCGATACCAAGCAGAATAATAAACCTTTGTTGGGTTATGAAGGTTATCGCCAGTTACAAAAGCAGCCCATCGAAATACCCGTAATAGCCGTAGGCGGCATTCAGCTTGCAGATGTTGATCATTTGTTGGAGGCAGGTGTTTATGGTATTGCAGTATCGGCGGCGGTTAACCTGGCTGTTGACCCCGGCAGGGCGGTTAAGGAGTTTTATAGAAAGATGTATTGATCCGAGCTAATGAATTTATTTGCAGCCCTAATTCATTGCCGTTGGCTTCAGCCAACGGATAAAATTAATGTCAGGGTGGCTTTAGCCTAAATTTCCTCTCGTGTTAATTTAAAGCGCCCTATTTAAATTATTTCAACGGTGTTGTCAACCTACCGTCATCACCCAAAACTTTATTCCCTTATTAAATTAAGGCTGTGTAAATTTGCCCCGATTATAAATTATGTAATTGGTATTAAATCTTGATACCTGATACTAATTACTTGATACTTCAAAAAAAAAATGAGAGTAGCGATAAACGGATTTGGCAGGATAGGACGGATATTTTTAAGAAATGCCATAGCCACGCCCGGCATACAGGTAGTAGCTATTAACGATCTGACCGATACCCATACGCTTGCGCACCTGTTTAAATATGATTCCGTTCATCGCGGCTTTAATGGAACCGTAACCGCCGATGATGATCACCTTTATATCAATGATCAAAAAATAAGGGTACTCGAAGAGCGCGACCCATCCAAGCTGCCCTGGAAGGAACTGAATATCGACCTGGTGATAGAGTCAACCGGCAGGTTTACTTCAAGGCAGGGGGCAGGGCAGCATTTGGCGGCAGGGGCAAAACAGGTTATAATTTCGGCCCCATCGGGAGATAAAAATGTGCCTACGGTAGTATTGGGTGTTAACGATGGGCTTATCGATCTGCATTCGCCTGTATTATCCAATGCCTCATGCACCACCAATAACGTAGCGGTAATGGTAAAAATACTGGATGAGCACTGGGGTATAATAGATGGTTACATAACCACCGTACACTCCATGACGGGCGACCAAAGCCTGCACGACGCGCCGCACAAGGATTTGCGCAGGGCACGGGCGGCATCGGCATCCATCATTCCAACCTCTACAGGTGCTGCAAAGGCAATAACCACCATTTTTCCGCATTTAACGGGCAAACTTGGCGGTGCAGGCATACGTGTGCCGGTGCTTAACGGTTCCCTTACGGATTTTACCTGCAGCCTTAAAAGGCAGCCAACAGTACAGCAAATTAATGATGCCTTTAAGCAGGCCGCATCGGGCCCAATGAAAAATATTTTGGAATATACCGAAGATCCTATCGTATCGACAGATATATTGGGTAACCCGCATAGCTGTATTTTTGATGCACAGCTTACCTCGGTAGTGGGTGGCCTTACGAAAGTAGTAGGCTGGTATGATAACGAAATGGGCTATTCAAGCCGTTTGGTCGACCTGGTGGAAAAGATCAGCAAGCTTTAATCCGATTTAACATAATACACCCCTACGCTTGTGGTGCTGGCGGGATACGTTTTTGTGAAATAAACATACGACGAAAAGCTTATTTTATCTGACTTTAAATTAAGTACCGAATCCTGTACACTAACAGCGGATTTGTTATCGGTATAAGTTTTTGAAAAGGTAAATGGCCGCTGTACGGTTATTTTACTCCATTTAGCGGCGTTTATAACGGTATCTTTTATAGTTTTTGCAGTTACATTATTCAAATTATCATCAACCCAGTCAAAAGTAACATCACCCGACTGGTCAACCGTTGTATAATCAAAGCTCTTTAGCGCGGCGCTGCTAAAATCTTCCTCTAAATGTAAGGCATAGGATAAGTTAAGCCCGTTGGCTGGTATTAATAAGCTTACATTTTCGTAATAGATCATGGTAAGTTTACTGCCTGTAACACTGGTAGCCACAAATTGCGATGGGGCGTTAAAGCTTATTTGATGTATTAACGCATCTGTATCAATTGGCTTAGCAGTTGGGCTTAAACCCGATTTGCTGCAACTTATAGTTAAAAAAGTTATCAGCAGTATGGGTAATATATATTTTAAATATCGCATTGGCTATTTCATCTACAATATACGTGCTAAGTATTTGTTCTGAATGAAAATTATGCCCTGTAGGAGTAAAGTAATAGGTTTTTTACAATCTTCTTACGCTAATTAATCTATGGTTAATTATTGCGCGGATAATATTTGATTTTATTATTATTGCGATCTTTACCGCATACACAAGTTGTAGAACAAGCGCCACAAACAGATGATAAAATTTATTGAGCCCGAGGATCTACTGCACATCCGTAACGAAGTGCTGCGCGAGGGTAAACTCACAAATGACGAATGCCGTTTCCCAACAGATAAAATCCCGGGCGCTTTTCATTTAGGGTATTATGCTGATGATAAACTGGTAAGTATAACATCCCTGTATCCGCAAGTTTATGGCGAATTTACAGGCACAGGTTATCAATTGCGTGGTATGGCTACGCTATCGCCATATCGGGGAAAGGGCTTTGGCAACCAGCTGGTTAACTTTGCCCTGGTTTACCTGCGGGGACAAAAAGCAAATTACCTGTGGTGTAATGCCCGCAAAAAAGCGTTGAAGTTTTACCAGGATAGCGGGTTTGAAGTGATCTCGGCTGAATTTGAAGTAAAAGGTATTGGGCCGCACCATGTTATGTACCTTAAAATACAATAAATTGCAGGCAGGTAAAACACCTTTTTTACTTTTTGCGTGAGGATTTAGAATTAAAATGCTGAATTTGGCGGCAATTACATCAAGAACAAAACTTATGAAAACGATAGATCAAATTAATTTTGCCGGTAAAAGGACCCTGATAAGGGTTGATTTTAATGTCCCGCTTGATAAGGATTACAATATTACCGATGATAACCGTATGACGGCTGCTTTACCAACCATCAAAAAGATTTTGACGGATGGGGGCGCGGTAATATTAATGTCGCACCTGGGCAGGCCAAAAAGCGGCCCCGAAGAGAAGTATTCGTTAAAGCATTTGATCCCGCATTTATCCGATCTGCTCGGTCAGCAAGTTGAATTTGCTGATGATTGTATTGGTGCCGATGCCGTTGCAAAATCAAAAAAGCTTGCCAAAGGCGAGGTGCTTTTATTGGAAAACCTGCGTTTTTATAAAGAAGAAGAAAAAGGTGATGTGGAGTTTGCCAAAAAATTGGCCTCCTTAGGCGATGTGTATGTGAACGATGCCTTTGGTACAGCCCACCGCGCGCATGCGTCCACAGCAGTTATCGCGCAGTTTTTCCCCGATGCCAAATACTTTGGTTACCTGATGGCCGGCGAACTGGCCAATGCCGAAAAAGTATTGAACGGTGCCGAAAAGCCTTTTACCGCTATTATGGGCGGCGCCAAGGTATCTGATAAAATTGAACTGATTGAAAAACTGCTGGATAAGGTAGATAACCTTATCATTGGCGGCGGCATGGCTTATACCTTTGCTAAAGCCCAGGGAGGCAAAATAGGCAAATCACTAGTAGAAGAAGATAAACTGGATTTGGCAAATAGTTTGATCAAAAAGGCAAAAGAAAAAGGCGTGAATTTATTATTGCCTACGGATTCTGTTATTGCCGATAATTTTTCAAACGATGCCAATACAGAAGCGGCTCAGAACGACAATATAAAAGACGGATGGATGGGTTTGGATATCGGCCCGGCATCAATAAAGGCATTCAGCAAAGTGATCGAAAACTCAAAAACCATTTTGTGGAATGGCCCGATGGGCGTTTTCGAGATGGAAAAATTCGAGGCAGGCACCAAAGCCATTGCCGAAGCTGTAGTTAAAGCAACTGAAAACGGCGCGTTCTCGCTCATTGGCGGCGGAGATTCAGCGGCGGCGGTAGCTAAATTTAACTTTACACACGATGTAAGCTATGTATCAACCGGCGGCGGCGCCTTACTGGAGTATATGGAGGGTAAGGAATTGCCGGGCGTTAAGGCCATAAACGAGGATTGATGATCTCTCCTCGCAATAACGCGTGTTTCAATAACATTTTCATAAAGGCCCCGATAAACCGGGGCCTTTTTCATTTTATTTGTACTTTTAGGTTTTTAACTGAATTATAAATGAAAAAGACCCTGCTCTTTGCTTTAAGCCTCCTGCTTTTGGCTTTCACTGCGTTCGCGCAAATGCCGCAAGGCCCCGATGCTGGCTACGTAAAAGAAAACTACACCAAGTACGAATACCAGATCCCGATGCGCGATGGTAAAAAGCTGTTCACTTCGGTTTATGTACCAAAGGATCAATCAAAAAAATACCCCATCATGATGGATCGCACGCCCTATAGCGTAGCGCCTTATGGTACCGATAAATATAAAGGAAGCCTGGGCCCATCATCCTTGTTTTTGCACGATAGCTACATATTTGTTTACCAGGATGTGCGTGGTCGCTGGATGAGCGAAGGTATTTTCCGCGAAATGACACCCGAACTGGAAGATCATAAAACCAACGCTGATGTTGATGAAGGCACCGATACTTACGATACTATCGACTGGCTGATCAAAAACATACCCAATAATACAGGTAAGGTAGGCGTATGGGGCATATCCTATCCCGGCTTTTTCACCACTACATCGTTGCTTAGCCGCCACCCGGCTTTAGTGGCAGCATCGCCGCAGGCGCCAATGTCTGATCTGTACCGCGATGATGCCTTCCATAACGGCGCTTTTATGCTGGTGGCAAACTTTAGCTTTTACCCATTCTTTACTAATCGCCAGGATGGCACACCAACCCAGCGCCGTGGCTACGAATTTAATTATGACACACAGGATGGTTATGATTTTTACCTTCGCTTAGGCTCTATTAAACACACTAATGACAGCAAATGGTATAACGATACCGTGCGTTTGTGGAATGAGATGCTCGATCATCCTAACTATGATCAGCATTGGAAAGACCGTAACGTTTTACCCCATTTGCACGATATTAAAACCGCCGTACTGGTTACAGGCGGCTGGTATGATGCCGAAGACCTGTACGGCGCTATAAATACTTATAAAACGCTGGTAAAGGACAACCCCAAAACGCCAATATATTTCACTATGGGCCCTTGGGTGCATGGCGGCTGGGCACGCGGGCCGGGCGATCATTTGGGCGATATTGATTTCGGCGGCTCAACCGGGCCTTTTTACCGCGAGAAGATAGAGTTTGCCTTTTTTAGTCATTATTTAAAAGGTACCGATACCGATATTCCCAAAGTATCCACGTTCGAAACCGGCACAAATCAATGGAAAACTTACAATACCTGGCCGCCAAAAGAAGCGGTTGATAAAAACCTGTATTTACTGCCGGGAGGGAAGTTGTCTTTTGATGAGCCAACAAATACAGGCGACAGTAACGACGCTTTTGTATCTGACCCAAACAAACCGGTACCTTTTATCAGCGAGATCGATATGGATATGAAGCGCGAATACATGACCGCCGATCAACGGTTTGCTGCCCGCCGCCCCGATGTATTAACCTATGAAACCGATGTGCTGGATAAGGATGTAACCCTTGCCGGTAATATATGGGCAAACCTTAAGGTATCAACCACAGGTACCGATGCGGATTGGGTGGTAAAGGTGATTGATGTGTACCCGGATTCAGCCAAGGATAATAAATTTACCGATAAGGACTCGCACATGTCGGGCTACCAGCAAATGGTACGCAGCGAGTCTATGCGGGGCAAGTTCCGCAACAGTTTCGAAAAGCCGGTGCCCTTTGTCCCCGGTGAGGTAAGCCCGGTTAATTTCGAGCTGCAGGATGTGCTGCACACCTTTAAAAAAGGCCACCGCATTATGGTGCAGGTACAAAGCACCTGGTTCCCGCTGATTGACCGCAACCCGCAGGTGTTTGAAAATATTATGAAAGCCAATGATGCCGACTTTAAAAAGGCCACCAACAAAGTGTATACCTCAAAGGAGCATCCGAGTTATTTAAAGGTGAGGGTGATGTAGTAAGATGCTCGCTGCCGCGAGTTTAGCGCAGCGTAACTCGTGGTACAGCATGGTTTAAGTTTCCAACTTAAACAAAACAACAAATATCAATTAGCGTTCGAACTCACCGGTTTATTTTTCAAAAAGCGGGTTTTAATAACCGCTAATTGATCATCGGTCAAATTGGATGTTTTCTTTAGCAAGGCGGTAAAATAAGCCACTTCATTATCTTCTGCGGGGCAGCCCACATTATCTTTACTGGTGCCCGGTGTTTTCCCGTCAGGCGACATGTACGAGTTGCCCAGCACATTGCCTTTGGCATCAAGCACCAACCAGTAAGGTATGCCACCTTTAGGGTCGCCACCCAATGATTTCAGCATATCCAATGATCCTGGATTTTCCAGGGCATCTTTGCCCGGGTTTTCCAGCACATCAAGGTAGGTAACTACATAATTATCATCAAAAAACTTGCTACAGGTAGGATCGTCGATGGCGGCTGTCATTTTTTTACACCAGCCGCACCATGAGGCATGGAACATCAGTATCACATTTTTATGCTCGCTCTGCGCTTTAGCGTAAGCGGCTTTTAATACAACGTCCGACGCGGCGGGAGTGGTTTGCGCAAAGGTTCCAAAGCTTAATAGCACAAACAATAAAATAAATGCTGATCTCATATATCTGTTAAATTAACGAATAGTAAAAATACACTTATCCTTTTTAATTACAATAGCTCGTATCGTCTTAAACAAAAAATGACATTTATAGTTATTTAAATAGCAGTTAAAAAACTATAAAACAAAATGTCCCCAATTGAAAGTGCGGTAACCAGCATAAAATTTGTAGAACGGATGCTACTCGGGCTGATTTTTGTGGCCTTGATGGTGCATTACTTTTTTCATTACCAAGGCACCTTTTTCATCCAGATCTTCGCGATAGGTCTGGCTGTGCTTTACTTTCCTTTTGGGTTCTATGCCATTGGCAAACCCTCCGAAAAGTACAGCAATACCATATCCGTTATATTAGGGTTGGTTTATGCCCTGGGCGTACTTTCGCTGCTCATCAGCGCCGCGAATTTAGGCAGTTACCGCTACCCGCTCATAGCCGATTTTTTTGTTTTATTAGCTGTGGTTATTTACCTCATGTTTAAAATGCGTGCAGCCGAATATCCCAAAAACTATATCAACGCGCAGTTTATCCGCATAGGGTTTATCGTTTTATGCGGGCTGATCATCCTGTTAAAATAAAACCAAATATATTTTATCAAACCTAAAAATATTGTTCACATTTGTATAGTCCTAAACTACTCATGCTAAATGAGTTCTGTTTTTTATCATTTTGCGATGTTTAAAAAGAATTACAGGCAGCATTCGTACATCTGAATTAGCAAGGCCATCAGGCCCTGCACTTTACATTAAATTAAAATGTAATCCTATCTGAAAAAAGCAGCAAAAACAGGCCGCAAAAAATGTTGAAAACTTTCGGGGAAAAAATGGGTTTATATGGGAGGAAATTAATTAATTTTACCCTACAGTAATAGTCGACGTGTTTTATGTCCAATTTTTTAGGTGAATTTGATTGCAAACTTGATGACAGGAATCGCTTAATGATCCCTGCCAACCTGCTGAAGCAGCTTTCCGGAGCTGAGGATGACGGGGTTGTAATCAATCGTGGCTTTGAAAAATGCCTGGTGCTTTACACTAAAAAAGAGTGGGATAAAATAGTTGATGAACTAAGCAAGCTTAACCCATACGAAAAAAAGACCCGCGAATTTATAAGATATTTCACACGTGGCGCTTCGCATTTAAAGCTGGATAAATCAACCCGCGTGGTTTTGGCAACGACGTTGATGGATTATGCGGGCATTAAAAAGGATGTAGTAATATCATGCCAGGTAAGCCGCATCGAGATATGGGCGCAGGAAGCTTATGATACCGAAATGATCATCGAGCCTGAGGATTTCTCGGATCTGGCCGAACAGGTAATGGGTAATAAAGCAAGGAGGGGCGATGATGAATAATTACCACACCCCGGTTATGCTGAACGAGTGTATCGAAGGGCTTAACATCCGCCCGGAGGGTACTTATGTTGATGTTACTTTCGGCGGCGGTGGCCACTCGCGCGAAATTTTAAAGCATTTAGGTAAGGATGGCCAGTTGCTGGCTTTTGACCAGGATGCCGATGCACAAAAAAATATAATTGATGATGAGCGTTTTGTTTTTGTAGATCAGAACTTCCGTTACCTTAAAAACTTTTGCCGCCTGCACAATGCGCTGCCGGTTGATGGCATATTGGCCGACCTTGGCGTTTCATCTTATCAATTTGACCAGGCCGAGCGGGGGTTTTCTATCCGTTTTGATGCGGAACTGGATATGCGCATGAACCAGGCTACGGGCATAAGCGCTAAGGATGTGGTAAATAATTATACCGAGGCCGAACTGCACCGCATCTTCGGCATTTATGGTGAGATACAAAACGCCAAATCGTTGGCCAATACCATTATTATGGCCCGTTTAACCGCGCACATAGTTACGGTGGCTGATTTGAAGAATGCCATATCGGCACGCATCCCGAAGGGAAAAGAAAATAAATACCTGGCGCAGGTTTTTCAGGCCTTACGTATCGAGGTGAACCAGGAGTTGGAAGCCTTAAAGGATTTTTTGATCCAGTCGGCAGATGTGCTGGTATCGGGCGGCAGGCTGGTGGTAATGTCATATCATTCGCTGGAGGATAGGCTGGTGAAAAACTTCATCGCCAAAGGCAAATTCAGCGGCGAGGTAGAAAAAGATTTTTATGGTAACGATCAAAAACCATTTGAAGCGATAAGCCGCGGGGCCATAACAGCATCAGAAGAAGAGATACAACAGAATAACAGGGCACGGAGCGCTAAATTAAGGATAGCGGTGAAAAAATGACCAATCGTTTACGTACAGAAGTTCAGGAAGAAGAGGAAGCGGAAAGTAAGCTTATTGTTGAGGAGAAGATCAAAAGAGAGATCCCCGATAATGTGTTAACGCAGCTTTTTACCAAAGGGTTCGTTAGTACCGAAGCGGCTACCCGCGCGCTTCCGTTTGTGTTGTTTATGGCTGCTTTGGGCATGATATATATTGGCAACAGGCACCTGGCCGAAAATAATATACGCGATATTGATAAGTTAACAAAAGAGGTTAAGGAATTAAGCTGGGACTATAAATCAACCAAAGCCGACCTGGCCTTTAAAAGCACACTATCTGAAGTTAAAAAACGTGCCGATACGCTGAAGCTGGATATCAAAGAATCTATGCAGCCACCGCAAAAATTAGCGGTAAGGGAGGACGGGCAATGAGTATCAGGACAAATATATTACTCAGGGTTTACCTTGCTTTCGGGCTTATCCTGCTGTTGGCCGGTGCTGTTGCTGTGCAATTGTGCAGGCTACAGTTTGTACAAGGCAAAAAATGGCAGGCTATGTCCATCAAGCTATCCACCAAATATGTAAACGTTGAGGCTGCCCGTGGCAATATTATATCGGTTGATGGCAGCCTGCTGGCAACATCGGTACCCGAGTACGACCTACACATGGATATGCTGGCCGGTGGTATTGCCGAGGATAAGGTATTTTATGAAAAAGTTGATTCGCTGGCGCTGAGGCTATCGCAATTATATCCGGATAAATCCGAAACTGAATACTCACGAATGCTGCGCAATGCACGCAGGGATAGCTCGCGTTATCAGCTCATCAGGCACCGGGTAACCTACCAGGAATTAAAGGAAATACGTAAGTTCCCGATCTTTAATATGGGCAAATATAAGGGCGGCTTGCTTATCGACCCGCAAAACAAACGGATCCTGCCGTTCCGCACACTGGCTGCCCGTACTATCGGCTACAAAAACGAAAATGTAAAGAACGCGGTAGGCCTTGAGGGTGCTTATGCCAATTATATAAATGGCGAGAACGGCAAACGCCTAATGCAGCGTACTGTTGGCGGTACATGGATCCCGGTAAATGACGATGACGACGAAGTGCCCACAAAAGATGGCGCCGATATCATCTCAACCATTGATGTTAACTACCAGGATGTGGCGCAGGATGCCCTGAAGCAACAATTGATAAAAAGCGCTGCAGATTATGGCTGTGTTGTTTTGATGGAGGTATCGACAGGTGAGATAAGGGCTATTGCAAACTTTACCCGCACTAAAGACGGCGATTACCAGGAAAAACTGAACTATGCCATCAGCAATGCTGCCGACCCGGGGTCAACCTTTAAACTGGCCAGCTACATGACCATGTTTGATCAGCATAAAATTGATACGAATTCAGAAGTAGATGCAGAGAACGGAAAGTATGATATGTTTTACAAAGGCAAACTGCTGAAAACGTTCAGGGATGCGGAATCGGGAAATTATGTCATTACAGCCAAAAAAGCTTTTGAGGAATCATCAAACGTGGCGGTTGTAAAATTTGTTTCATCGCATTACAGCGACAATCCCCGCGAGTTTACCGATAACCTGCGCAACAACCTGCATTTAAACGAATTGCTGAAGCTGCAAATCCCCGGCGAAGCACAGCCGGTAGTAAAAGACCCATCGGCGCGCAGTTGGAGCAAACTGACATTGCCCGAAATGGCTTATGGTTATGAGATGCGCATAACGCCATTGCAAATGCTCACCCTATATAATTCGGTTGCCAATAACGGAACGATGATCGCCCCGATATTTGTACGGGAGATCCAGCGGCTTGGCAACACGGTTGAGCAGTTTCATGCACGTGTTATCAACCCTAAAGTTTGCTCTGATGCCACGCTTGGCAAAATGAGAAGTATGCTGGAGGGTGTTGTGTTGGAAGGTACCGGCAAAACCGTTATAAAAAACTCATTGTATAGCGTGGCCGGTAAAACCGGCACAGCGCAGATAGCGAATGGTGCAACAGGTTATGGCGTAAATAAAACCTACCAGGCATCATTCTGCGGATATTTTCCGGCAAATCACCCAAAATATTCCATGATAGTGGTGATCAATCACCCTACACAGGGCGATTATCTTGCCGCCAAAGTTGCCGGGCCGGTTTTCAGGGCAATAGCCGACAGGGTTTACATGAGCGACCTGGATATAAACCAAGCGCCCACTACCCGTTTTGTAGGGAATATTACCATGCCGGTAGTTAAGCATGGCAATATTAAAGCGCTGCATACTGTTTACAATTCGCTTGGCATTAAAGCATTATACGCTTCAAATAGTACCGCCGGCGGCCCCGATACCAGCAATGGCATTGCCCCGCAGGATATGGAATATAAAACAGGCACAGTGCCATCAGTAGTTGGTATGGACTTGAGCGATGCCCTTTACAGGCTTGGCAACGCGGGCTATAAAGTAGCTGCAAGGGGCAGCGGCACAGTAACAACCCAATCGGTAACAGGCGGGAGTATAATTCCTAAAGGATCAAAAATAACCATAGAACTGCAATGATGTATTTGAGCGACATATTAGAGGGGCTGGCATTCACGGAGCTACAGGGAAGTGCTGATACGGAAATTAGCGCCGTGGTTTTTGATTCGCGCAAAGTTGTGCCCGGCTCATTATTTGTGGCGCTTAAAGGCACCGTAGTTGACGGGCACGATTATATAGATAAGGCCATAAAAGATGGTGCTGTAGCCATAATATGCGAAGACCTGCCCGCACATACCGCAACCGAGGTCGACTTTTTTATGGTAGCGAATTCGGCAAAGGCATTAGGGATAGTAACCGCCAACTTTTATGGCAATCCATCGGGTAAATTAAAGCTGGTGGGGGTAACGGGTACTAATGGTAAAACTACCATCGCTACGCTATTATATCAGTTGTTCCGCGATCTTGGTTATAAATGCGGCCTGTTATCAACCGTTGAAAATCAAATAAACGGCAAGGTCTCCCCATCAACCCACACCACTCCCGACCCGGTTGAGCTAAATAAGCTGATGAGCGAAATGGTGGAGAGCGGCTGCGATTATTGCTTTATGGAAGTAAGCTCACACGCTATTGCCCAGCACCGTATTGAAGGCCTGCAATTTGCCGGGGGCATATTCACCAACCTAACGCACGATC
>Ga0302309_10000279_pt1 | contig 65111 bp, 60 predicted proteins | sample III_Palsa_N1_1_FD_200453 | JGI IMG/M metagenome (GOLD analysis project Ga0302309, IMG submission 200453) | Peat permafrost microbial communities from Stordalen Mire near Abisko, Sweden - III_Palsa_N1_1 | ecosystem: Environmental > Terrestrial > Soil > Palsa > Peat permafrost | place: Sweden...
GTCCAAGCCCCAAAGGGTGCGCTATAAAGCGCGCAGACTTGACATCGTTTCAGCTCCCTCTCAAGCCATAAGCCTCTTTGTCATTCCCAGATTAATATCAAATTGACACAGTTTGGTGAACACTATCCTAAATCCACATAAAAGAAGTTGATTGTATTTTATTTATATTTGTACTCTATGTATGCATCATATATAACCAACCGGAAGTTGGATTATTTTTTCAGTTATCCATTCCACTCTGTCACTTTGGTTGATTACAATACCTAAGGGTAAATTTCTTTCATCAACAAATTGGATTAAGGAACGAATTTGTTTTAATTTTATAGTATTACTAAATTTAATTTCTATTGGTAAAGTTCCAAAAGAACCTTCTAGAATAAGATCAATTTCTGCGCCATTGCGAGTTCTGTAATAAAAACAATCCCAATTCGTAAGCAAAGTAGCTTGTAAACCCTTAATTATCTCTTCGATAACAAATGCTTCAAAAGAGGCACCTAAAAGATAATCATTTATTAAGTCATCCATGGAAGGGATACGACTTAAAAAATGCAAGAGCCCAGAATCTCGGATATAACCTTTGGGCATTTTTATGACCGATTTAATTATATTTTTTTCATAACTAGGTAAGGTGCGCCATAAATAAGTATTTTCTATAATACCAAGATATTCTGTTACTGTGGGTTCTGATACTTGCAATGCCCTAGCTAAATCACTTTTATTAATAATAGTGGAGGACAATTTGGATAAAATGCTCAAGAACTTTTGATAAGCTATTTTATTTAAGCGGGGGAAAAGTCTGGCAATATCTCTATTAATATAACTATCGCGATAACTTTCCATCCATAATTGATAATCATTTCCTTCCATTTTGAGTAAAGGCTTAGGATACCCTCCTCTAAACCATACTTTACTCATTTCTAAGGCAGTCAGTGGAGGAGTTTTAAAAAGATATTTTTCTGGTGTTATTTTGCTTAAAAAAATATTATAAAAATCGCTTAAGGGTTGTTGATAATACTCATTGGCTTTTAAAGTACCTAATTCGATTAAAGCAGCTCTGCCTGCTAATGTTTCAGCGGTATGTTTTAATAACTCAGGACTGCTTGAGCCTGTTAAAATAAAACGCCCATTTAAATCTGGTTGAGCGTCTACAACGCCGCGCAAGATTTGAAAAATTTCTGGGTAAGTTTGGGCTTCATCAATTATGAGTTCTTTAGGGTATTGTTGGAAGAAAAAAGTAGGATTGCGGAATATAGCTTCAAAATCTTCAGGTTTTTCTAAATCGTAGTATTGCCAAGTAGGGGCTATTCTTTTAGATAAAAAAGTTTTACCCACTTGTCGCGCACCCAATATTATTACTACTGGGAATATATCCAGTAATTTTATAATTTTTTCTTCAATATTGCGTTTCAAACCAGTCATATTCAAAGTCTACCCTTGAATTTGACTGCTGTAAAGGGAATTTATTGATTTACTCATCATACTAACAAGCCTTAAAAAGGACATAAGAGTAACCTAAAACGGACATTTCTAAATGTGGCTTACATAAAAAATGCTCAACTTGATGTTTTATGCATTTTGAGCATAAAAAGTTGTATAACTTAATATTTTATTATGATTGGCTAATTAAATAAGGTATGAAACTAAAAAAAACTTGCTTTTCTTTGCTAAAAGCATTGTTTTAGGATTACTAATCATTAGTCAATAACTAATTATACTTAATTTGGAGATGTATCATGCCTATCCCATTGAATTTTAATACTTCAGCTATTTCACCTTCCGTTTTCGAAATTTATGAATCTTTTCTCTTAAATTCAACCGCTAGTTTTTTAACCGGCCAAGAGATTGTTTTATTTTCTAGTGTAAACAAGACCATTTCTCATGCATTTACTAAGTCACTTTCTGCACCTATATGGCAAGGTATTTTGCAAACTGAGCAACTACCCCTTCCCAAAACCCGAGTCGAGCTATCTAAAGCTTATTATAAAAAAAGTAAACTTGAATCTTTAGAAAATCAGCTTAAATTCTTAAAAAATTATAAACTGGTTGTTGACGTAGCATCGGTAGATACTGCTAGAGAAGTTGCCATACTAAAAGAATATTCTAAAGAATTCTCTCTTTGGAGTATAAGTCAAAAACAAGCTTTTTTAGACCATTGGAATACGGTCATTGGTCTGCACCAGCTGCGTGAAACCGCAAATGAATATTTGCTTACCGGTTTGACTGCAATTACGCCACAGATTGTTAATAGATTACATACCCTCAATCAAAGAAATCCTAGAGGACTGATAGAATATTTAAGTATTACTGAGAATCACTTGCAAGTTCTGCCTGATAATCTCTTGACAGGGTTAACCAATCTTAAGGCAGTTAATCTGGCTGATAACCAATTGCCAGTTTTACCTGCTAATTTGTTTACGGGCTTAAGAAATTTGCAGGCCATTAATCTAAGTGATAATTTATTATCAGAGTTACCGCCTTTTCTATTTTTCAAATTAGCATCTTTGCGTAAACTGAGTCTTAGAAATAATCGAATACAAACCTTAAATAATAATCCATTTAAAGGATTAAGCTTGTTACAGGAACTTAATCTTAAAGGCAACGAAATTGAAAGTTTAGAAAACGACCTATTTCATGACTTGGTACGTTTACAAAAACTTAATTTAGGCCTTAATAAATTAAAGCGCTTACATCAAGATCAATTTCATAAGTTATATGCCCTAGAAAAACTCTATCTTTATTTTAACCAGCTTGAGATATTAGATCCTTTTCAATTTAGAAGATTATCTGCTTTAAAGAAGTTGTTAATAAATAACAACGCTATACTTCACATTGGTCCAAATCTCTTTTATGATTTATACAAGTTAGAAGTATTGGACTTAAGCGGTAACCGTATAAAAGCTTTTGATGCCAATCAGTTTCAAAGTTTACTTGCTTTAGAAGAGCTAATATTGAGTAGTAACCACATAAAAAGTTTACACCCTCAACAATTTAAGCATTTAAGGGATTTGCGAATACTTCATATAAACAGTAATTATCTTAAAACTTTAGCGGTACAGCTATTTGCTGACTTAAGCTCATTACAAGAGCTAAATATAAGTGAAAATACTATAAGCATACTAGAGCGCAACTTATTTAATAATATGAAAGATTTACAAAAACTGTATTTAAGTGACAATTATATTGAAAATCTGCACCCCAAATTATTTTGTGCGCTGAAAAACTTGCAAGAGCTTGCACTGAATAATAATAAAATACAAACTCTAGCATTAGAACTTTTTAGCCGATTACAAGCTTTAACAGTACTTAGCCTCAATAACAATGAATTATTTTGTGTACATACGCTACAGTTCAAAGATTTAAAAAATTTAGAAGTGCTTTTGTTACAAGAAAATTACTTGGAGCCAAGTCTGAGAAGAAGTTTTTTTATAGGTTTAAATAAAAGTTGCAGTGTATCACTGGAATCGCAAATCCCGCTTAATGGTTTAAAATTGTATAGTAATACAGCTATGGAAGTGGATACCCCAAAAAATGTTTATAAAAAAAGCTAGAATTAGCTAATATTATGATATGATCAGAGTGTAAATACTATTGGGAATGGAGGCCCTTTCATGTTAAAAAAACAAAGCTATTTTGCTTTATTACTATTTGGATTTTTTATAGTAATTACGGGCCTTACTTTGTGCGGTAAAAACATTCACCAATATTATTTTGACACTAAATCTAAAGCCTTATACAGCTTGCCAGCTATAACGGTAGTTATTCCGGTAGCTCCAAAGGATGCCAGCCTTTTACCCTTTGTCATAGAACGTCTAAAAAAGAATTTACAAAATCCTATTTATAATATTGTAATCTTAGGTCCCAAAGAACCAGTAATTATGGAACAAGCCAACACGCTTAAAGTTGAATTTCTTGATGAAAATATTATTTATAATAAAAAATTTTTCACTGAAGCAGTAAAATCTATTTTGCATTCTAAAAAACAATTACTTAAACCACATGACTGGTATTATCAACAAGTATTAAAGTATTATTATGCCAATTTCTCACCTACCATTGATTATTTTGTATTAGATGCCGATATAATTATTAATCACCCTTTTACGCTTAAAGACGAACGAGGTTATACATTTTTTAGAAGACCTGATGAACCTTATCAAAAAGTGTATGCTTGCGCTTTAGAAAAATTATTGGAAGTGAAGACTTTACCTTATCCCTCTTTTGTAGCCGATATGATGATTTTTAATAGAGTATATGTTAAGTCTTTGCTGAGCATTATTACCGCCAAAAGCCAGCGAGACTTTGTTACGAGTATTATACAGCTTGAGGAAGAGTATTGTATTTTTTCTGAATATGAAACTTATGGCTTTTATGTAACAGAATGGCTAGTACAACCTGCTCATTTCAAGCCCAGTACTACTTTTAAAAGAAGCAGGAAAAATTTGATAGAAGATATGAATAATTTATATTTAACTTGGAAATATCCTTATATTGGCTATCATCACTATATGGATGATAAGTAAGATATTTGCTTTATGGGGAAGAAAATATTGGCTTCCAAGAAAATTCTAAAAAGTAACCTTCTTCTGGATTAGCATGATGCTTAACCCATTTTAGGAGATTAATATAAAAGGCTTTAGTGTGTTTATGAATAAGTGCCCTTGTGACCCCAAAGCACCCATAGGAGCTTAAAAAAACCGGCTCCGGAGGAGGAGTTTTGAAAACATCTAACCAAAAATCTCGGTAAGAAGTAAGTGCCGGATAAATATCTCCGTGTTTCATACCTTCTTTATATCTTTTTACTTCAAGCCTTGCTTCAAGGCTGGGAAATTTTCTTACAATAGTGGCGTAAAAATCCTGTTTAAGGGTTTGTGCTATATAAGTTTGAATATTTTGTTTAACGTCATGGTCATCAATTTTCCCTTGTAAAAATACAATGACATTGGGTAACTCATCATAATGATCAATAATATAAGTTAAATAACTATGGCCTTCTCTACCTACATTAGGCAAATTTTCCCATTTTTTAAATAAGTATTTATATTCTTCGTGTTTAGGGCCGCCTTTATTGTAGACATATACTTTATCCTTATAGGGCTTTAACCATTTTAAATTTTCGTTATAATGAGCAACTACAATTTCGTAGTCGGTATAGCCGTAAGTTTTATAAACATTGTAACAACTATCACAGATAATTTCGTAAGGTCCGACCCAAAAACCCGCTATGAAATATAATATGGCAACCAAACAGAGTATTTTTTGTTTCCAAGACATTAATTAATTTCTCCTCTTGTTTGTATAAATTAATAGTTAGGATAAAAAAAACTTCTATTCTGGTCCTTGTTTGCTTTGTGGCGTAGGTGTTGCTGTTGGAGTAGGGCTTGTACTTTCTTGCTCTGGTTTTGCAAAATTGGCTTTGAAAGTTTTTTTATCCATGGCTATTAGGGTTACTAATTTTTCAAAAACTTCGTTATTATTTTTAAAGCTTTCTAATTTGTGCACAAAACTTTTAAAGTCTTGTTTGCGGGCTTCTATATAACAAAGCGCTATATTTTCAGCAGCCGTGAGGGGGCCTGAAAACATCACAGTTTTTTTTGGCACTTCTGCATTTCTATCGGGGGGTAACCTTGCAATTCTTTTAAGTAGTGGTTCGATTAAGTTTTTATCAAAAGGCTCAGAGAAAGTAACACTTATTAAGCTATGTTCGGTAATATGCTCAATTAGTAATATAGTTTTAGCATCGCGTACCATTTCATAAGATTTTAAAAAATAGTTATTTACTTTTTCTATACCACTTTCTGTAAGGCTATATAAATCTATTGCTTTTTTGGTAAGGGGATCTATTTCAGCTGGTGCTAACTTATTTAAATCTTTTACTAATTTGTGTATCCAGTCCCTAAAGGGTAGATTACTAGCATGCAGGGTTGCGAGCGCCATAATTTTGGCATTACGTTGGCCTTTAGATTTTTCTCCTATGATGCGGTTTAATAGTTCTGGAACATTTAAGGGATGACCATAAACTTTTACTTTAGTAGGATTAGTTTCTGGATTTAGCTTTGACATTTTAAGCGTTCCTTATCACTTTAACTATATCGATATCATTTTTAAATCATTCAGGCAAAGTACTTACGGGTTGAGCCTGATGCGCTGCCAAAATTTCTGCAATGAGTTCTTGAATAATACTACTAGACTCCTCGTCGGTTATGAGTGAGCCTTTAGCTTTTAATTGATTTAAACGTTCTTCAATCACCCGGGTGGCAGAGCCTGTAGGATATAATAGGGATAGGATTTTTCTGGCATTACGCGCACCAATTTTATCGTATAAGGCATTACGAATCCGGGTATCTTCGGCAGTAGTATTAAATGCCCATAATTCATTAGGACCAATAGTGCTCGTTAGCAGCTGCGTATTAATACCTTGTTTAGTGGCAAATTGTGCTAAAAAGGTAGCGCCGCCTGCACGCGGGCCATGTACTTTAGTCTCTAAAGCAATGCGGGCGGTATCCGATAAACCAAATACCTGACAAGAGCGCTCTACCGCTTGCTTAGGGCCTGCATCCATAATAAATATAGAGGTTGCAAATTCTACCATTACCGAATCAAAATCATCGAGCGATTGCGAGAGTAGTGCTACCTGTACTTTCCACTTACGGCCTTCTCGCATATCCACTATTACTTGTTCACGCACAGCCTGGGCTTTAGAAGTTCTATGGAACTCGTCAAATACTATTCTTTTTGGATCTTCACGAATTTCTAAAATACGTTTTAAATGGTGATTGCGATAGAGCTCAGGCATATCTTTTGCGGCATCTTCATTCAGGTAATAATGTCGTGCCAATACATAACGAGCTAGCATATACATTACGGCGGTTTGTCTATCGGCGGCTTCGCCACCTGATTTGGCTACCTCATCTAAATCAAGAGAGACAATACGAGCGTCACCAATGTCGAAAACCGTTACTCGAGAAAGAATGGGGTATTCCCGTACGGCGCTAGAAATCATCCGTCCAAAGGCATTAATTAATGATTCTCCCGTAGGGGCTTTAATATTGCCATACAAATCTTCTACAGCTTGGGTGCGACATATGGAAGCGGCATCCGCCAATAGGGGTACTGCATAACGTTGTGCAAGCAGTGCTTCGTGTATAAATCCTAATTTAAATAAGGCATCGGTTACTTCCCACCAGGTAGAATGGGGATCAAGTTGAATCCCTTGCTCTTTAATGATGGCGTCTACAGTTATATCTAAATTAGCAGTATAGCGATGTGGATTGCCGTCGTCTTTTAACTCTTTATAGAGTTCATCTACTATCATTCCGGCCATATCGGTTATGCCATCATAGGGTTTGGCTTGTCCCACGGGCGTTGCAAGCAGGGTTAAAAAATTAACTAAAAAAGCCCGTTCTTGTGGGGTAGGGAAGCGGCAACCTAATTGGGTATCAAAAGGGTTAATAGCCATATTGGGTGTCATGCGCAGCCGGTGATAAGCTGCTAAATATTTAAGAGAATCAGGCAGCGCTTCTTTTATTAAAGAAATAAGACCACTACTAGAAGGACCAATATCAATAATGGCTATGTGCGGCAGGCGGGTAATGCCAGCTGATAAAGAAAGTGCTAAATTAATAGCGTTTGAAAGTACTGATTTACCAGAGCCGGGTCGTGCATACACTAAATCAATCCAGGTGGTTTGTTGACTAGAGCCTGGTTGATATGGCCACGGTTTACCATCAATGGAGCGGAATAACACAGCGCCTGTAGTCCAAGGAGAAGCAGGGCGGGTACAAGGCAACATATAGACTACATCAGAAAGAGGGGCGACCGCTGTAATAGCTGCACTTTCAGTTGAAAGTCCTAAGTTTGAAGATAAAGCGCCACTAAACGCATCCCCACAATTTTCACTGGTTTCACAATACCCCCAGCCCTGAATAGCTTTGGCAAGCTCTGCTGTACGGGTGCGTAATAAATTTACCTCATCTTCCTTAGCCCAGGTGGACGCACAAACCCGCAATTTAACAATGGCATCATCGGTATTAACTTGTAAATACTTTAATAAATCAGCAGATTTAGTGATTAATTTATTATTGGAATGGGCAAAGCTTAAAAAACTTGCCAAAGTAGTTTTAAATCCTAGCGCCTCTAAACCGCCACTTTCAATCATAAAAGAAATACGCCAGGGGGTGCGAGCATTACGCACTCGGTTTAAAAGTTCCCCAAAGGGAGCAATATCTTGAGGGAATAAATCAATAAATACCGTGGAATAAATTCTATCTCCAATTCTACAAGTACGGGCGTCTAGGTTTTGACCATCGCGTGGTATTAATTGCCTTTTTAAAGAAGGCCATAATACATCAGAGATTTCGCCTTTAAAATGTTGGGTTTCTCTGATAGGAATTGGGTCGCCCGGTAAATAAGGGCGCCAATCATGGTGCGTGAAATCGGGGTCGACCGAAAAACGAATTGCTTGGCAGGCAGCATGCACATCTAATAAAGCATGGGCGAGGCCTAAATCCTGTAAATCTGCGAGCGTTGCTCGAACAAAAGAATCATGACTATCGCGCATTTCGGGGATAGCACTTAAAAAATTCTGGACATTTTCACTAAAAGGGGGGGCTTTGGCGGCACGCACACGGGCAATTTTTTCTTTAGAAGACTGCTCGCTTTGGGTTTTCGTCATAATATTGGGACGAGTCCAGAGTACAAAATAGAGCGCTTCGCTGGAGCAATATTGCTTTAAATATTCTACTCTTTCTTTAAAAACATCGTTTAAATTTAATTTTAAGCGTTCTGCAGTTTGAGTGGCTGGAAATAATATCTGCTCTAAATCCCGCTCCACCATTTCTTTGTCATCATAGAAATATACTTGGAGCGCATGGCCTTGGCGGGCGAGGGATGCCTGCAAAGAGTGACTTAAGCCTTGATGAATTCGGTCGAATTCAGCCGGACCTACAAGATAAGTTGCTCCCTCTATTTTAACAATGCTTGCTAAAGAGCCGTCTCTGGCGACAAGGCAGTGACGGCTATCAGCAGTTTCAATCGCGCAGTAATTTTCAGCTAATTGACCCATTGCTGAACTAAGATAACCAATTAAGCCATCAATAGTATCCAGTAAAGGGTCAATTAAAGTACGCACACAGCAACCTTTTGCAATCGATAACTATTTTTAACTAGTACCTGCTGACCAACCAGAGTAACCTGTAGTTTGAGCATTCGAGGTACCAAATAGCGTATTAGCTGCGATATTCATTACAGTGGGTAAAAACAATAAAGAACCTGCAAGCAGCAATAAAGTAATAGGTTTACTAATGGGTTCTTGAGTAGGGTTATCTTTATGTGCTTTAAACTTCATTAAGGCAGAGACCGCAAGTCCGGTACCCGCTACATAAGCCACTACAGAGATTAAATGCCCTACATAATTTAATTGACCTGCTAATTGAGAGGTTAAAGTAGATGCATCAGTTGCTAATACAGCAAAGGCTAGGTTTGCATATCCTACACTCAGGCCTAAAGCTAGGCTTAATTTCATTGTTTTCAAAAAGGTTGCTTTTTTCATAGTAAAGGTTCTCCTCAAGTTTACTCATTCATTATAGCGGAATTTTTGCAAATACTGTATTGCGCCAATACTCTATTTGTTCTTTAAAATATTTTTTGGCCGGCAATATTCGTAAATGCTGCATAATGGGATGATTTTGTTGCTCTAATGATAATTGACTATCTATCAAAGACTGGCCAAAAACAGCCGCATCACTAGTGTTAGGGCCAAATAAATTAGTCACTTCCAGACCTCGGTCCTGTAAGCTTAAGTAGGTCGCTTGTAGCTTACCCCTGTAAGGCGCATCTTTTAACATACTACAAAATAACACTCGACAAAAATGATTAAGTTCACTCTGAGAGATTTCAGGTAAATAAATAACAAGCCCCCCCAGATGCTCATCCTGACCAATACCATCCAATAAAATACATTGAGCGCAAAAAGAACAAGCGGTCATAAGATTTTTGGGGGTGTTATTGTTAAAATTATAATCTGCGTTAATTACTTCCTGAAATTTATCACATTTAAAACCACAATAGCGGCAGGTATAATCGTCACGAGTGAGAATTTCATTGCTTAATTTAATAAAATTGGGGTTACGTTTACGCTGTGAATATAATAACCAATTGCCCCGTACGGCTTTTAAAGTTATTGGTAAATAATCTGTCATACCGTAATGCCTGCGGTAAGCTTGAAGATATTCACTACATTGACAAAATTGATAGCAATAACTCCCCCAATGATATGGGTCATGCCTTTACCTACTGAAGCCTGTTGCGATTGTCCTTCAGCAGTTTTAGCAATTAAAAACCAGCCCCGCACAAAAGATAAAAAACCTATAAATTGTATAAGCAATATTAAAGAATTAGTAAAAGTAGTCCACTGGGCAGATAAACTCCCATTAACATTATAGCCAAATAACTGAGCCCCCGTTCCAAGCGAGCCATAATTAAGCGTAGTGCCTAAGGCCGCAAAGGTATCACTGTAACCAAATATAGTATTTAGTACCACAGGAAGGGTTACATTAAGCGATAACAGGCAAGCCCCCACCATTAAATAAATCAGGGGTCCTTTATATTCAGCATGTTGCGTCATACTAGTTTGCATTGTGAATTTTTTTAACATGGTCAAGGCTTTAAAAATAAACCACATGCCAGCTATATAAGAAAAATATATAGTAATGTGGGTAATAGGCACTACAACATTGCTGGCAATATTATTTAAAATAGTGATGACGTTAGTAGTGCTAGTGTCTGCATGGGCTATGGCAGTAGTAGATAATAGAATAAAAAAAGTTAATATTTTCATCTAAAAGATATTCCCGAGCTCATTAAGACCATACCATTAGCTGCATCTATGGTCAGTACTTTACCATAATCTCCAACTGATTCCCCTTCGGTAACAGTAATGATGTTGCCTTTTTTAGGCTTAAGCCACGCACGACCTGGAATAACCGCATGCACTACATAATCAGGGGTATCATAAGTTAAAGGCTCGCTATTTTTATTTTTTTTATTAACTTTTTTAGCACTTTTAAAGTCATCGCTGGAATTGTTTGCTTCAAGCGGTAATGGGGGTAAAGGCATTATCGGGGCTAATACATCGATACCATCATCATTTAATGCTTGCTTGACATTACCTAAATCCGTAGACAGGGCATTGACTATATTCGAGAGTCCTAATACTCGACTATCCATGGAGTTTACATCGTTATTAATTTTATTAGTGGTTTTAGAAATAGTATTAAATGAATTTTCAAGGCGCGCAATTTGGGTGGTAGTATTTTGCAATTGGATACTTAATTGATCAATATTTCTCGATAATGCTTGGATTTGTGCGAGTGTGGTATTTTGTTGTTCTTTTTCTTGATTTAAGGACGCTTGTAGGGCAAGGGCTTGGTTTTGTAATTGCACGACCTCAGGAGTCGCAAAATTTGTCGCTGCTTGCTTGGGTGGTAAGGCGATAATGGTTTCGGTACTATTTTTTTGGGGGGCAGGCGCAGTTCCAGCTTTTTCCGTAAACAATGCCTTCATATCATTAAAATTTGAATCTTGATGGGCCATAACCTGGGGAGCAGAATTTTTTTCAAGGTTAGGCTCAGGAGTGGGTGCGGGAATTGGTTCGGAAGGCGACACTACTTTTGCTTGCGCTATCGGATTTTCTGTTTTAGAAGCTATATCAATAATAGGAGCAGGAGCAGCAGGAAGGGCAGTGTCTTGAATATTAGCTATGGGTGCTATTGCAGCACTAGGGCTGTGGGCCATATTGTTTTTGCGACCACTCATTAGATGATACACTTCAAAGCTAATAAGCCCCACAATTACGAGGGTAGCTAACTTAGTTAAATGCTTTTTGTATTGAATAAAATTATTGGAGCTTGCGCGATTAACTACTGGTTCGTTATTGGCAATCTCATGAAATTCCTCTTCTTCAGGAAAATCAATTTCCTCATCTAAAGGATCAATTTCTGTATTGTTAGTTTTGTCAACCATGGTGTAACCTCAAGATTATATTGTATTTAACCAAAAACATCATTTAAAAATAATAGCCCAATTCCAACTCCTGAATCTATAGTTATGGTAACTGGTCTATTGACATTCTTTGCAATGGCCGTACTCCATGCCTGCCCTACTTGACCTAAGGAGGCAAAAATTTGTTGCGAGGGGTTTAATTGCGCATAAGTATTAGTGCTACTAGTACCACCTGGCACAGTAGTCGTAGTTTGGCTAGTGCCTTGTTGACCAACTACAGCAGCATACCCTTGCATAAAGGCAGAAGCAAATAAGGCCCCATATCTGGCAAGGTAATGATTATCAACATCGGAAGCAATGGCCGTACGAGCTGTATCAGGGTCCACCGCAACTGCCGTAATAGGCATACTTTTGTCAACATCGGGAAATACTATAGTAGTGAAATTTAAAGCTGCTTTTTCTGCTTGCGGGCTTACCGTCATAGTCCCAATAAGTTTTGCTCCCTTATAAGGCCCTTCAACAATAGAAGCCATTACTGGTCCTGGTTCATCACTATTAACGGCGGTATCTAGCACCGCAAATAAAATGCTGCCAGCTTTAAACAGCAATTCTTTTTTAATCGCGCTGCCGTCGGCATTTTGCCCTGGCGCTTTATCTGTGCCCGCTTCTTTTTTGGGCTCAGTCCAACCATTCCCTACATATTGCATTGCATCCACTTGATTCCATTCTTGCAGGGCTTGCGTGCTCTGTTTGTCCATACCTGCAATAAGCATATCTAATTTTTTTTGCTGCGCTTCTGATAATTGCAGCATTCGTTCTTGGTTTTTATTTTTAAGTAATTGGGCTTCTTGTTGTTGTTTAATAAGATTATTTTGAGCCGCTAAAGTATCCAGGTTGAATAGACCCGTATTAGTACTGGCTATTCCCTGAGGCGCAGCAGGTTGTAGTAATTTGTTTAATTCTGGATTATTGCTTAATAAAGCTTTTGCTAAATCAGGATTATCTTTTAATAATTTTTTTAAAGTTTGTGGACTACTCTTAGCAAGGGCCAGACCAAGACTTGGATCATTTTTTAAGAGCTCGGCTGCAAGTTTAGGATTATGTAAGGCTAATAATTGTAACCAGGAAGGATCTTTTTTAGCTAATACCTGGGCAAGCTCTGGATGTTGAGCTAATAAGGTAGCAGCTTCCAGCGGAGCATTTTTAAGCATTGATTTCGCAAATTCGGGATCGTCTTTCATTAATTGGGCACTAAGCTCTGGGTGATTAGTTATAAAGTTTTGTGCAAGTTTTGGGTTATTTGTAAGCAATTGTTTAGTGAATTCCGGATTACTTTTTGCAAGTGCTGCTAAAATTTCTGGATTATCTTGCATTAATTTTACAGCCATTTCTGGTTCTTTTTCTAATAAATTTTTTGCAAAGTTTGTATTGGTCATTAACTTTTTCATTAAACTAGGATCGGTTTGTAGCAAGGCAAGCGTTGACTCGGGCGTTTGGCTTAATAAAGTATTTGCTAATTCTGGATTTTGAGCCATAAAATGCTTTGCAAGCTCAGGATTTTCAGCTACAAATTTTTTGCTAAGTTGTGGGCTAATAGTGGCAAATTGATTAGCCAATTGGGGGTCGGATTTCATTAATTGCATAGCAAGTTGGGGATCTTTGTCAGCAATAACTTTGGCAAAGTCCGGGTTAATTCCTAAAAATTCCTTGGCGAATTGGGGATCGTCTTTTACGAGCTTCATAGCTAAGGCCGGGTCTTTATCTGCTATTATTTTAGCGAGCTCAGGGTCGCTACGCATTAATTTTTTAGCAAGTTCTGGGTTGCTGGTAATAAGCTTCATAGCAGCTTCAGGGGCATGTTTTAAGAGGGCTTTAGCAAAATCATTATTTTCTTTCATAAATTGGGTGCTAAGCTCTGGGTGTTCCTTAAGGAATTTCTTTGCCAAATCCGGGTTATTTTTTGCAAATTGTGCTGCAAGGGTGGCATTTTGTTGCATTAAATGCATGGCAAGGTTTGGATCTTTTGCAGCTATTACATCCGCAAAATCAGGGTTTTGACTTAATAAATCTTTGGCAAATTCCGGATCCCCTGCGGCTAACTTCATCGCTAAATCTGGATTTATATCGGTTATTAATTTAGAAAGTTCAGGATTACTTCGCAATAATTTTTTGGCAAGGTCAGGGTCTTGCTCAATTAATTTCATAGCTTCGTCAGGCGCTTGTTTTAATAAAATTTTAGCTAATTCCGGGTTTTCAGCCATAAATTTTTTGGCTAATTCTGGATTTTCTTTCATAAATTTTTTCACAAGCTCAGGGCTATAACTTGCTAATTCTTTAGCAATATCGGCCGAAGTTTTCATTAATTGCAAAGCCTCGACGGGTTTACTCGTTGCTAAAAATTTTGCAAGATCTGGATTTTTTTTCAATAATTCACTCACCAGGCCTGGGTTAGCATTAGCAAGCTTGGTAAAAAGTGCAGGATTTTTTTCGACTATATCTTTTACCAGCTCTGGATTTTTAGTTAATAAATCTTTAGCAAAGAGGGGGTCATCAGTGATTAATTTTGCAAAAAGTTCTGGATTTTTATCCATTATTTGCTTGGCAATTTCTGGATCATATTTCATCATGGCTTTGGCAAGCTCAGGGTCTTGAGTAATGATTTGCATGGCAGCAGGTCCTGCGTGCTTTAAAAGCGCCCGCGCAAATTCTGGATTGTCTTTCATAAATTTTTTGGCTAATTCTGGATTTTCGTTTAAAAATCTTCTAGCAAGTTCTGGGTTATCTTGGGCTAATTGTGCAGCCAAAGTCGCATCTTGCTTCATTAAGCGCAGCGCAAGGGCTGGATCTTTAGCGGCTATTAAATTAGCAATTTCAGGATCCATTTTCATGAGTTTTTTGGCAAGTTCTGGATCTTGTGCTATGAGTTGTAAAGCCATTTTACTGTCATTTTTTAATAATGCTTTAGCAAGATCTGGATTTTCGCTCATCCATTTTTTAGCAATTTCAGGATTTTCTGCCATAAAACGTTTAGCAAGATTAGGATTTGCAGCGGCTAGGCTTGCTGCCATGCTGGCATCTTGCTTCATAAGGTCTAGGGCGTAATCGGGATCTCTTTGGGCTAAGAGCTTGGCAAATTCTGGATTTTTCTTTAACATTTCTTTAGCCAACTCTGGGTTTAAGCGAGCTAATTTTAAGGCAAGCTCAGGATCTTGTTTCATTAGTTCTGCTGCTAAGCCAGGGTTGCTTTGTAATAGAGACAGAGCTCTCTCTGGGTGTTCACGAATATCTTGAATAAGTTTGGCGGCTTCTTCAGGCGTTAGGGTATTATCAGAGTCAGCGGCACAGCAACAACCCCCGCATTTAGGCTTATTAAAATCATCTTCTATTGAACCTTTGGGTCTATTGCGTATAATAGTCGCAGTAGCACTGGTACCTGTTGCTTTAGCGTTTTCTGCCCGTCTTTTATTGTCTTCTTCTTGTAGTTGTAAATATTTAGCAGAAGTATTACCCCCGGGAATAGGAGTAAGATTGCCAGGAATACGAGTGGCGACAGAAGCTTGGTTTTTGGTACTATCTTTATCATTAGTAAAACTGCGATAAACAAAAAGTAAACCAATTAATATAAAACCAAACACTAAAATAACTAAGGTACGAGCTTTAGTATTATTAGCACCTAATAATTTTGCCATTTTATAGTCCTTTTAATTCAATTTTAACCGGCTTACCATTCATAGAAGCTAAGATGAGCGGCGTTTGCATCATTTCATAAACATGGGTGCCATCTGGGCTTGAAATGGTAGCACTCCATGCGGGAGATAAAATAGTCATTTTGGTACGTAAAATCAGTTTACCGTGACTAAGCCAAGCGCGCCCTAGTCCCCCTGTAAATTCTAATTCTTTGCTGCCTTCTGGTGGGATACCATCTAAAACACTTAATAAACTAGTGGGAGCAGCTTTTGGTAAAAAATCACCGCCGATTGGATCTAGGGCATTAGGGCCTCGTCCTGGGACTTGGATATCGACTCTAAAATCAACTTCTTTTTGTCCGGTAACAAAAGTAAGTACGACAGGGGTATCTAATTTAGCAAGCCGTATGGCCATATTCCCCGTTGAAAAATCTGCCATGCTTTGTAAAAAAATAGTGCCCGTCTTAGTATCTACCTGTAAATTAAAATGTTTGGCATTGCCTAAGCTATAATCAACAATCGGCCAGGTTTGTCCTGTACCATCTACAAATACTAAAGAACTAACAAATCCTTTAGCTAAACGAATAATAGAAGGAATACTCCCAGGAGATAAATCTACGGTAATGGTTGAAGAAATAGGGCGTGGCGGTGGAATGATGGGGGTATTAATTGCTTGTTCAGTTTCATTTTGAAATTTTCTAAACTGTAATATTTGCTCAGGGGTGAGAGGAGAATTTTTTTCTAACAATTGCCTAAAAGCCTCTTGACGCAAAGTAAGTGGTACTTCAGCCTTTGGGGTAATAAGCGCGGAATTGGCTTGCACCATACTATCACTATCGACAGAATTGGGTAGAGGTACGATCTCGGTCGTAGTAACGGTGGCGGGAGCATCCGCTGCGACGACTTCATTAGGCTGGGGTGGCTCTCCTGCCTTTTTTATCAGCGCGTTCCATTTATCATAAGGCCCTGCACTAAAAGCAGTAAAGCTCATAGTACAAAAGATGAGTGTCAAACCTAATTTTACATACATTATTTTACTCACTTTACGCATCACTTGCTAAAAATTGTGTTATTCCAATACCTTGTAAGGTTTCAGAAGTAGGTACTCTAGTCACTAATAAAACTATTACTTTACGTTCTTGGCGGTCAGGCCTGCCAATCGTTTGATAGTTAACTAATAATTTAATTCCAATTTGCCAGGCTTCTTGTCCGTCAATTAAACCACTTTGCAAAATAATGGGTGGTTCAACAGGCACTGCATTTAAAGCCAATTTATTTTTTACGATGTTTTCTATAAAATTTGCATCTTGCAAAGCATTATATAAATTATCAAAACCATTCGCTGTAAAATATTCTTTACGTATGTAATCTAGAGTTTCTTCATAATGTACAAAATCCATAGTATAAATAGCCGTTACTGCTCTAGTTGCCCAACGTAACAGCGCCCTTGAAGATACATTGGGTTTAGTCTGCGCATTAATTTCAAAAGGTGTATTGCTTAAGGGTAACCCAAAGAAACGAGGGGAAGGAATTTGCAAATATTGATATAAAATGTACGCTTGCATAGCAATAGCAAGCGAGATTATAGCAAAAGCAATAAACATACCTATGCGTTTAGTTGGGTACTCAACATTAGTATTCAAATTCAATCCACCAAATCTTACCAAAACTTAAGGTACTGATAGTATAGCAGCACTATTTTTAAATGCGGCAATTTTTTGGCAGGGAACGAACTTAACAAAGTGTAGGTCATGTTAAAAATATATCAATAAATGGCTGCACTGTAAAAAAAAGCCTAGGATGGCTATTAAATGGACTGCTATACTTGACATTAACAATAAAGAGTAAGGGTGGTTAAATGCCAGAAAACGGTATTGGCCTAGAAGTAATAGGGCATCGTAATAAATTCTATTATGACAACTATCGACAAATGATGATAGTAGTGTTGATGCTTTTCGTCATTATTATCGAGTTATCCATTTTTATTACTATTCAGCAAATCAATGATCCTATACCTTTATATTTTCCTTGTTTTCCAGATGGCAAACCTATAGAAACTCCACCGCTCAATATTGCTTATTTTAGTGATGAAACCGTAGTAAAGTGGGTCACTGCTGCCATAGAAGATACTTATAGTCTAGATTTTGCTAATTATAAGAAATCCTTAGAAGAAGCCAGGCAATATTTTACTCCCAAGGGTCATAAAGATTTTATAGATGGATTAATTAACTCAGCTAATATTGAAGCAGTGAAGGCTAAAAGTTTTATCGTATCAAGCAAAATTAGTGGGGCCCCAAGCCCCATCGATAAAACCAATAATTATGCAGGTGCTAGGTTTGCTTGGCGTTTTACTATTCCTTTATTAGTGACCTTACAAAATTCGCGTCTTAATGTGATTACTCAAAAATTAGAAGCTAATGTAGTAGTAGTGCGTACTAGTACATTAGAACATCTTTCTGGTTTAGCTATTGAACAACTGATTTTATCTGAGCGTTTTTAAATGGATACAAAACTTGATGAAGATGAAATAGTAAGTATTACTGTTAACGGTGAAGCAATTGAGCCACAACAAATATTGCATCATAGTCTATTTTTCTTTAAAGAATTAAACGGTTTATTATTACTATTACTTTTATTTTTGATAGGATTAATTATTGCTTTATGTATTCTCATTGGTTTGCAGACTCGCTTAGACCCGCCACCTACCTATTTTACAGCTACTGAAAGTATGCAACTTATACAGGAACTACCCCTCACAGAAGCCTACTTACCCACCAACGCCATGTTAAATTGGGTAACCGAAGCGATGATTGAAGCTTATACTTTTAATTTTGTTGATTATCACAAAGCCTTGCAAAACAGTGAAGCCTATTTCATGCCAGAGGCCTATCAAAGCTATCTAAACGCGGTACAAAATGTATTAATTGGTGAAATACAAGAGGTAGTTGCAAAACGCCAAGTATTGCAAGCAGTCCCTTCAGCTGCACCTACTTTATTAGAAGATGGTGTGGTAGAAGATGCAGCGTTGGGTAAGCTTTATGCTTGGCGGGTCCGCTCTCCTATTACCTTAAGTTTTTTTTCGGCCGATGGTATGAGGCAAAAAAATTTGAATTTACTCTTAACTATAATTCGGACGCCACTTAAAAGTTCGGCAGTAGGCATTAAAATCTATCGTTTTACTGTAGATTATCAAAATAAAAGTATCGCAGAATAAAAAGTAATATAACTCATTTTTGAGATCCTTCTACCAATTTTGGGAGAAGGTGCCGCCAGGCGGATGAGGGTTTACAAAAATAATAATTAGCAATAATTTAAAAGAAAAAATCAAGCAGATTTTTTAAATGCAGTTGTATTGCTCATGTTAGAGTTTTAAAATAACTAAATTTCTTAGTATTAACATTGTATTATGAATTAACCCTCATCCGCCTGGCGGCACCTTCTCCCAAAATTGGTAGAAGGATCTCACATTCAATCCTCTTTATGTAGTTAATGCCTTTTCTATTAATTAAGTAACTCATAAAATCTCCATTAAATTTTACATTCTTTGAAAAATAATAAGTAAAGCAACCTATCTGAATAGATAAATTGCTTTACTTTATAAAAATTATAATTTTTATTAGGGACGTGGAGAAGAAGCGGTAGGACCTGCAATTCCCTTTACAGAATCAACATAAGTTCTAAGATCTACAATGGATGCAATAACGCGGGTTTGCGTTCCTTGAGTTATGGTGAAATTGAAAGTAGTATCGACCGATTCAAATGCTGCTATAGCATCGAGTACGCCGAAGCTTTTTAAAGTTTCATAAATTTCATCAGTGTTTAAAAGTCTTGTAGTGATGGCGGTTCTCATTGCTTCGAAACAAAAGTTATTGGGTTGACCAGTGAATTTTGCTACAGTAAAATCCCAAGATAATCTTACTAAATTATTAGAACTTGAGCTTGTTGAGCTAGAACTGGAACTAGATTTACCAGGATTATAACTGTAAGTTTGGGTGTTTTGTTTAGCTGCGTTTGCAGTACTGGTTGAAGCATTACTAACAGTAGCATTGTAAGCTTGAGAAGCTCTTGGCGCTATGTTAATAGGGCTTGGGGTTACGTTACTTGGAGTAGTGTAGGCTTGGGAAGTTCTAGGCCCTAAATTAATAGTGCTAGCAGTTGAAGCACTTGATGAAGAACTGGATGCATAAGGTTGAGGACTGCGTGCGGCTGCACTTGCAGTACTTGATGTTGTTGCATCAGGGGTATAGTTATAAGGTTGAGCATTGCGTTTATACATGGTAATAACTCCAATAATTAATATGATTTATGTTTAAAAATTAATTTTCATTAATTTTGTTGAAATACTATCATAAAACTCTATGGTTGAATAGGCTGGGCTAAAAAATTGATTAGATTATATATTGTAAATGTACTTACACGGGGTTTTTTAGTATTTATCATTAATTAGACAGAAAAAAAGTTTCACTGAAGCAATCTATCAAAAATAGATTGCTTTGTGATTTATGCATGATTATATTTTAAATTGATTTGTAGAAGAAGTGCCCATTACATAATCAAAACCTTTTACAAAATTATCTAATTCAAAAGAAGATTTAATAATAATGTTTTGCGTTCCGTGCTTTATAGACACTGTGAAATCTGAATCTTCGTTTGCACAACCAGTGATATTTTTTTCAAGGCTTGACAGTAAACTAATCACGAACCCTTTACAATCTTCTGCAGTACTGAAACTAGTATAACCTTTCTCGCCGTGACCCTTTATATCACCATTATTATTTTTTACATTTAAAAAATCCCAAGATACTTTATAGGCAGCTGAGCGTGAGCTTGTTGAGCTAGAACTTGAGCTCGAACTGGAACTTGATACACCAGGATTATAACTGTAAGTTTGGGTATTTCTTTGAGCTACATTTGGAGTACTGGTTGAAGGATTAGTAGCTGCAGCATTATAAGCCTGGGAAGCTCTTGGCGTTATATTAATAGTGCTAGCGGTTGAGGTACTTGATGAACCATAAGGTTGTGGACTGCGTGCAGTTGCACTTGCAGAACTTGCTGTTGATGTGTCAGGGGTATAGTTATAAGGTTGAGCATTGCGTTTATACATGGTAATTACTCCAATAATTAATATGATTTATGTTTAAAAATTAACTTGCGTTAATTTAGTTTGAATACTACCATGAAATTTTTCTGTTGCATAGGGGGGAGTGAAATTTTTTTTAGGTTTCAAAACATGTGTACTTACATTTCCATCACTTCGAAGATTTATAAGATTTTTCCTATTAAATGAAGGCTTAATTGTTTGGTTCCCTCCCTCGAAGGGGGAGGGCTAGGGTGGGGGAAAATTTAATCCGAATTGATTGGCAAAGGAAGGGAACCAAACATTTACTTTTATTTTGACAAAGGTTTAATTTCTATTAATTTGCCATCGGTAGTAGTCACAAAATAAGGCGGTATGGGTCTATTTAAATGTTTATAAATAATAATACTTATTAAAATAAAAATTATGCCTATAAAAACAAAAGCTACCCACATCAAATTTTTATAATTTTTTCTAAAAAATTCTGGGTTTTTATAAATTAAATCTAATCTGTGTAAAGGCATTTATAAACCCCACCACGGTTTACTCACGCGATAGGGTCCTGCTAAATAGGAACGAAACCAGCGTCTAAATACCGGTAAGGTAAATTTAAAGCGCTCTAAAATGGCTAAAAATATTATTAATACTGCTGCTAACTCTGCAGTCCAAGTTCTGGCATGGAGCAGCCAAATAAGTATGGGAAAAACAGAGTAAGCATCTAAAAAATAAAATCGTGCTGAGCGGGAGGCATCCCGCCAATGTGCATCACCGCTATAAGTTTTTGCCATGGTTTCTCCTGAGCCCTAAATTTAGCACTATATTCCAGAATCTTTATCTAACATTTTAGAACGAGCCATAAAAATTTTATAGTCTCTTTCACTTAATAAGCCTGCATCAAATTTAAGTTGTACATCCACCGACATAGGCTTACCCCTTTCTTTTAATAATAGTCTAGTTTTGGCACTTAAGTTTTCAACTGGAGTATCTACTAAAATATCGCGTATTTCTTCAGTAAATACCAAATATTCGCGTAAAGCTATACGCTTTCCATCAAGGCTTGGTACAAGTTTTTGCCATATAATTAATCGTAATGTTTCTAATATATCTAAAGCTCTACCATTACGTTCTTCAGCAGGAAAACTAGAAATCATTCTGCGCACGGCATCGGCTACGCCATTACTATGTAGAGTAGTATATACCGGGTGCCCCGTTAAAGCCGCATCTATTACTGCACTTATAGTTTCGGCATCGCGTGCTTCTCCCACTAATATAAGGCGTGGTTTACGGCGCAAAGCATTGCGTACCCCTGCAGCAAAACTGGGTAAGTGGCGTGGGATCTCGGATTGGCTGACAATAGAAGAAGGGGTTTGAATCATATCGTATACAAATTCTATGGGGGATTCATAGGTAAGCATTTTTCTATGACTATCTGGATTTTCTGCAAGCTCGCGAATTATAGAAGCAAGTAAAGTACTTTTACCAGAGCCGGTGGGTCCTGTTACTATCACCGTACCTTGTTCAGGGCCCATGGCACTAATAATTTTAGGATCGAGATTAAGGGATGCCAGTTCAGGAGGGGTACTTGGAATAGTACGAATAGTGATTTGTATACCATCATGGCCTTCTACTTGGCAACCGGTGCCATTAACCCGGAAGCGATATCGTTGCGCGCGATTGGGCCGTATTTCATAATGCGTATCCACGTCTTTACCACTATAAATTTGGGTAGTACCATTAGCTCCATAAATAATATTGAGCATATCACCCAATTCTGGATTGGTGATTTTTCTGGTGGTAATAGCGTATAAACGGCCATGAATTTCTGCATAAATTAATGAGCCTGTTTGTATAGTAATGTCGGAGGCATTTAATTTAACACAGTGCAATAACAATCTATCTAATGACTCCGCACTAAAACGAACGGGTTCATCAATTAATAAATACTCATTCATGCGGGGTGATCTCGGTTTTCCATTCGGTACTTTCTGCTTGTAAAGCAGGGAAAGAAGTAATGCGTAATACGCGGTCGTGTACGGTTAAATTATCCCCTCCTCCGGTTACTCCCATATCCATACTAGCGACAAAGGGAGGGCTTACCATATTTTTTGCCAATAGACTACGATATCGAATCATACCTTCAAAATCTCGTTTTAAACGCCCTAAATTTTCTTGATAAATGATATCTGCTTGTTGCAAGCCTGCTTGCCAACCTTCTTCTATAAACTCACGCCACATCATGCGTTCGCTGGTATTACGAGGTAATAGGGTGCGATTCGGTTTTTCAGGGGGCGTATAATGTAACCATAAATAATCTCGCCAACTAGGCGCGCCCGTTACAAAGCGAGCTTGCTTTAAAATATGATAATTGCGCTCTGCAATGCGAATAGAATCGTTACCCGATAAATTTAAAGTATTGCGGGCCTCTATTAAAACGGGTGGTAAGACATTTTTGTCTAGCATCAAGCTGTGAAACCGAAAAATGCGATTCAAGTAGCTTTCTTGTTTAGTTAAGAGTTGATTAATTTGGTCGGCACGCCAGGCAAGCCCACCTCTAGCGCCAAGGCTTAAAGCTGTGTCTCGTAACGCTTGAGTGCGTAAATTACTCGTTTTATGAGGTTGGGTGGCATTGCCACTTTGCAGCCTTTGCAAAGATTCTAAGCTAGGTTTTTTACCTAGTACAGCATTATCGTCTAATTTAGGGGCACAACCCGCTAAAAAAAGGTTAAGACTAAGCATGCCAGCTACAATTAAATGCTTAGCACGCATTGGTTTGGTTTTGAAATGTAAAATTTTATAATACCCCATTATGGTGCTTGATACCGTAATTCAATCACCCGAGTACTGGGGTAGACCATAACTTGTGCTTTATTACCTGCTTGCAGACTCGCGTTTTGTAATATCTCGGCTACAATAGCGTTTTTAGCAGTAATAGTAACAATTACTGGAATTGCAGGCTCGTTTCCTAAGGTTTTTAATCGATAATCTGTCATTTCTGCAATTTTGCTGAGCAAGGGGGCGATAGGACCAGTCCAGTCGATATCGGCCGTGCCGCCCATGCCACCTTCGGGGGTTACCAAAGGGCCGGTGTTTAGAATAGGGGGGCTCGTCACTTCTTGAGCTGCTGCCAAGGTGTGTAAAGATTTTTCAATAGCCTGTGCGGTTTCTGCTAATTGTGCTTCCACCCCACTTGTATTAGGATCTTGATAAGCTCCATTGTCTTGATCTACCTTTTTTCCGAGGACTGAGCAGCCGCTGTTAGAGGCGATTAGGCTGATGATTACGAGGAGAGACGATAATTTTAGCATACCAGTTGCCCTATTTTGTAAAATAAACCCTTCCATCATAACAAAAAAAGCAGCCAACTTGGATTCTATTAGCTAAAATTAATAAGTAAATTATTAAATATAATGTTAATTTAGCATTTGACCTATATGTTTGTAGCTAAAGAGAGTGTGACCTATGTCTATTACGACGCAATTAAGTGTGATTGCCGAAACTTTAGGATGCCATTTTTTTGTCAAGGGGCAGCCTATACCTCGTGAAACGGTTTTTTCTCCAGTAGGATTATTGCCGGCTATATTGAGGCGTGCCGACCAGCTTTCATCCTTTTGTTTGGGGTATGGTTTGGGTTTAACTTTTGAACGCGCTGAAAGCGCCTTAAAAGGGGTGGTAGTTCAGTTAGATGAAAAAGTACCTACCTCCTTACGTTTATTATGTGCTTTAGATGTCATAATTGAATTAATGCAAAATGCTCCAGCACCCGATAAAATTTCTTTAGATGATTTAATGGTGGATTAATTAATAATGAGTGGACAACAAGGCGGACAAGGCCAAGTCGATAATTCAACGGATATATTATGGATAATCACCCTATTTTTCATAATAGGAGGTATTATTTGCTATAATTATTCGGTAGCATTAAAATCAGCATTTATTAGTTTTCGTTATTACGAAACCCTCATACTATATTATATTTTAAAACCTTTTAATTTAAGCGAAGAGTTAGGCCTACTATTGACGGTACTTGGCAACCTGCAAACTGCTCCCGATTTTTTATCTCCTGAAAACGCCTACGACATCAGTGTAACGATTGGTACTTATATCCGTTACCCCATCGCATTATTATGTGTTGGTTTGGGCATTAAATATTGGTTAACCAATATCCAAGTAAAATTTAAAAATAAATACGATATGCGTCGTTTAAGCGATAATCAAAAAGTATTGTGGCCACAGATTAATCCCGTATTAAAATTAGATTTGGTGAATGCAGATGTCGATAAGGGGCCGTGGGCTATGGCGATGACGCCGATACAATATTGTAAAAAATATAAATTAGTAAAAATGTTAATAGTGCCGCCTAGTGAATCTTCTATTTCTAGAGAAATGAAATTTAAAATAACCCTAATACCGGCCCGTGCAGAAAGAGCGCTTAGTAATCAATTAGGGCGGCCCTGGCAGGGAATAAAAAAAATGCCGGCTCACAGAAGGGCAATTTTTGCGATTTTTATAGCACGGGGTTGTCGCGATGCTAAATCGGCGACGAGCCTTATGGCACAATTATCGGTTTCAGCAGCTGCAGGTAAGCTAGATTGTACGGGGGCAGATGAATTATGGCAAAAACATATTAACTATAAAGCCGTACAAGAAATTTGCAACCGACATGCTTATGAGCTTACGGTGATAGCCTCTTTATTATTATTTGCACGTGAAGACGGCGTAGTGGCTTCTGCTGATTACTTATGGGTAAAACCCCTTGATAGGCGTTTATGGTATGTTTTAAATACCGTGGGTCGACAAACCCCATTTGTAGAAGTAGCCGGCATTTTTGCGCATTGGATAACAGAAAATGCTCTTAAGAGACCTTTGAGTGTACCTCAAGTCAAAGAAGCATTAAAAGCCCTGGACATTGCTTTATCTGAAATGGTTTATACGCCCGATGATAAAGAAAGAGAACAAATTATTAATGAAGCCAATACAGCCGCTGAAGGGGAGAAAGTGGCATGAGCCAAATTCGCGGTATTCAATCTAAACATGAACATGCAGCCAGTCAGTTAGCACGTGATACGCGCCCCCTTGGCGTACGCATTGCCGAAACTTTAGCCCGACCTGAATTTGTAATGATAATGATGTGTATGGGGGGTGGAATAGCAGTTTTAGAACCCATTACTGCCGATTTTGTCGTCATTGTATTAATGTGCCTTTATCTTTTTGCAAATAGTAGAAAAGTTAGTTTACCCTTTAGAATGCCTAAAAGTGCTCATATGTTTGATAATAACGATATCAACCCAGGTACGGGTAAACCTCAAGTTGGTTCTGGTATTTCTTTTTTTGGCAACGACAGGGTTTCTAACGAAGAATTATGGTTTACCAATGATGATTTACGTACCCACGTGTTAATTTTTGGCTCTACCGGTAGTGGTAAAACCGAAGCCTTAGTTTCTATTGCTTATAATTCTTTAGTGCAAGGTAGCGGTTTTATTTATATCGATGGTAAAGGGGATAATAGTTTATTTGCTAAAGTATTTTCGATGGTGCGCAGTATGGGGCGCGAAGATGATTTATTATTAATAAATTTTATGACCGGTGCTCGCGATGTATTGGGCCCCCAAAAAACTCGTCTTTCTAATACTATGAATCCTTTTTCACGCGGCTCTTCAAGCATGTTATCGCAATTAGTGGTGAGCTTGATGCCGGGTAATCAACCCGGGGGCGGTGGGGATGATATGTGGAAAGGGCGTGCTATTAACTTTGTAGAGTCCTTAATGAAAGTCTTAGTGGCCATGCGGGATGCCGGGCATATTTTATTAGACGCCAATTCTATACGGGATTATTTTATTCTAGAAAAATTAGAACAAATGGTAGTAGATAGGACTTTCCCGGTGACAGAAACCTATAGTGTGTCTTTAAATGATTTCCCAAAACAAATTTTAGAACCACTTACCAGCTATGTATTAAATTTACCCGGTTATAACCGACAAAAAAAAGGGAATCAAGCCAGTGAAGTGCGGGAACAACATGGCTTTATAACCATGCAGTTAACCAGAGTGTTCGGCTCGCTTGCTGATACGTATGGGCATATTATTAGAACCAATTTAGCAGAAGTAGATTTTAAAGATGTAGTCTTAAATCGACGCATTATGGTAGTGTTACTACCAGCGTTAGAAAAAGCTCCCGATGAATTAGCTAATTTAGGAAAAATTATTATTGCTTCTTTAAAAGCAATGATGGCAGCAGGGCTTGGTGATGAGGTAGAAGGGGAATACCGGGACGTTATTTTACGTAAGCCTACTAATTCCCCATCTCCGTTTACTTGCATAATGGACGAATATGGCTATTACGCGGTCCCAGGCTTTGCAGTAGTACCTGCACAAGCCCGTTCTTTAGGATTCTCGGCAATTTTTGCCGGGCAAGATTTACCGGCGTTCCAAAAAGCATCGAAAGAAGAAGCCGCTTCCATTGGTGCAAACTGTAATATTAAGATTTGTATGAAACTTGAAGATCCGCAAGAAACCTGGGATTACTTTAATAAAGTAGCGGGAGAAAGTTATGTGACCAGTGTGAGCGGATTTGAAATGGATTCTGGTAGTATGACTATGAATTATTTAGGCAATAAGGCAGCCTCTATTGATAGGCGCCAACGTATCGATTTACAAGATTTAAAAGATCAAATGCCGGGTGAAAGCCATATATTTTTCCGTTCCAAAATTGTGCGAGCGAGAATGTTTTATGCGGCACCAAAGCCTGTAAAAACTATGCGCATAAACCAGTTTTTAAAAGTCGAAAAAACGCTTGAAAAAGATTTGCTGGAATTCGATAGAAGATTACAACAATTTAATCAAATTTTTATGAATCCCAATACGTCTTTACCAAGCCCAAGCCTAAATGAAGATATTCAAATTATTACTAAGGCCTTTGAAGAAGCGCCGGATAATCTTAAACCATTTGAAACGGGTATTTCTGCACTTATTACGGTATTAGAGCAGGAAGTTGCCCGTCAACGAGAAATTAGTGCGCCTTATGAGCAACAAGAACCGAGCGACCAAATGTCGGCCTTTACTAATACTCCGGTCCCTCCTTTAGTAAAACGCATGATTGGTGCTGAAAATGTAGAGCTTTTTTCGCTGCCGCTTATAAGACGAGGCAGCACGGTTGAAGAATTAAAACATATTGAAAGGTTATCGGGTAAATCTGAAAGTGAAGCTAAATTAATAGCCCAAAATTTAATGCAAGATGTAGAGCTTGCCACTATTTTCCCCCCTCCAGAATTACCGTTTAAACCCGATGCCACAATGTTAAAAATCGATCTTATAAAAATTATACAATCATTAGGTGGGCGTGTGCCGGTTACAGAGCCAGGCGGGGTTATGAATAGTGCTGCTGCTGTTAATCCTTTGGAATCAACGAATATAGATACAGAAGAAAGTGATGAATTGCACGAACATGCAGATTTATTTGATTTGCCCTCGCTTGCCGAAATGCCTGAATTGCCCGATTTAGAAACTTTAGAAAAAATGATGCAAGAGCACATAAAACAAAACCCAAGTTTACAAAATAATAAAGAATCTCATCTTTCTGCCGAAGATAAAGAAGAGGAAGAGGATGAAAAATAATTATTGAGCCTCAATTTTAGTTTTTTATATCGTGCCCCCCCATCGACTATTTTCAATTTTAATAATCAAAATATCTTTTTAAATTACGCGAAGGATGATAACTGTATATATGTTTTCTGACCATAGTTCAATGTAACGGATAATTTAAAAGGAACTTAATATAGAAAAAAATGTCTACCATATTGAAAATTTATTTTTTATAGTGAGTATTTTAGTATGGCAGACGACATTGATATAGCAACAAGTGGTTCTGCCAATACTTCATCTGGCTCTTCACCTGCCTCAACCCCTGACCCCACTACCTCGAGTCTTGATATGCCTGATGGCTCTCCTGACTCAAAGCCTGACGACCCTGCCTCCAATCTTGATATGCCTGATGACTCTCCTGCCTCAAAGCCTGACGACCCTGCCTCCAATAATGAGACAACTAAAGAAGCTACTGAAAAGTTTGATCCGGTTAAGCATTTTTTAAGTGATAAAAAAAAGGAGGAAATTGGTTCCGCTACCCTCACCCAAGAACAATATGGGGCATTAAAAAAAGAGTGGCGTGAAGCCATGAAAGCTGCACATCCTGATAAGCCAGGAGGCTCAGAAGAGCTTGCTAAACAGGTGATTGAATGGGGTTTGAAGTTGAATAGCAAAAATCCTAAAAATGTTCCTGATGAAGAAAAATCAGCTACTTCTGAAAAATCGAGCGGTACCTCGGATAGTAAAAGGGGTTATAAAGAAAATGATAATTCTCAACAGAATTCTTATGACTCAAAAAATTCTTTTAGAAATGGTAATCAGGAACAATTAGCACAATATACAAATATGGAAAATGGTAAAAGCAATGAAAAGCTTGCGCAAAATTCTATTTTACCAGAAGGTTTCTTGGCTGCTGAAAAAGAAGATGATGAAGACGAATATGGAGACTCTTTTATTGATGAAATTGCCAAAAATATTAAAGACTTTTTTAAATATATGAACTCCAATACATCCTCTATAGGCATATCAAATCTTAACTCGGCATTTTTAAAGTTAGTGGATATTGCCATGGCGCAAGGTGGACCCACTGTTAAAGATACGCTATCTGACATAGAAATGGATAAGGGACCTCAGTGGCGTACTTATCCTGAAAAGCCAAAGCCAGGTGGGCCTGCGACATCAGGTGATAGCAGTGCACCACAGCCCGCGAACAGCAGTGATTCTACTGCTACACCGGCTAATAAGATGATTACGGCTGGCGGACCAGCAGATATGCCCATGCCAGGGGGGGGCGGTGATCTTGGCACCCTGTCTAGTTCTGGAATTAAGGGCAGCGGCAGCCCCACATCAGAGCTAAGTGCCTTGATGAGCTTAGCAAATAGAGATCCAAGTGCTCTTTATAATAGCTTAAGTCAAACAGCTAATGCAGTTCCAAATGCTCCTGGTGGGCCTACCCAAGCAGATAGTGAAGCCAAAACAAGTGCCTCCAATTTTTTACAAGAAACCGATAATCCAAATAGTAGTTATGCGGAATATTTGAATGAGGGTAATCCTCCTGTTTCAAACGTTGAAAATCCTGGCGCAGAAGGTCAAGCAAATGATAAAGTTGACAGCAGCAAATCAACACTTTCCATCTAAATATTAAACATTGATGGGGTTATTTTATATATTAGATTTCAGTTATAAATGTACTTTGAATTGTAGTTAATAGTCTAAAATTAACTGCACAATTGACAAGCAATACAAGCACAAACCATTTTCTGTTTATGGTTGAATGAGAGTTATTATGGTAGTTCCGCCAAAAGATGTAAGTAACGATTGGGATGTTGCAAATAATTGCATCATTCATAGTCTTGCATCACTCTTTCCTTCCTTAGATATTCTACCAGGCAGCGAACCCGCTGTATTAAATAATAAAAACACCCCGAAACCTAACCCAGAAGAAGATGAAAAATTAATTAACTTTAAAGCTATAGATTTTTTACATACTTTTAGCAAAATAATATTTAAATTCAATAAAATGGAACTATTTTCTAAAATCAAAGTCTAAATCTTAAATACTCAATTAGAGATTGTATCAACATTCAACTATAATTTTGTGAGGCTTATTATGGCAAAAACTCCTTCTGATGTAACTTCAAGCAACTCTCCTGCCCAACCTGCTGCAGGGCCACCTGCTGCTGCGCCACCTGCGCTCGATGATGTTAAAAATTCGTCCCCTGATTCGAATTCTATAACGCCGAGTGCAACTCCAAAACCTGCACCAGGTGGGGATGCAGAAAAAAAGCTTAAAAGGGAAAAAATGGAAGAAGAGGCTCTTGAAATCAAAAGAGAAATGCGAGAGATTGAAAGAAAGAAAATTGCTGATGCAGAAGCTCAAAAAAAAATTGATGCAGAAAAACAAGTTATACAAGATAATGAAAAAGCAGCAGAACGCAACGAAAAAAAAAGAGATGATCAAAATGACAAAAATAAAATTTCTAATTCACAGGATCTTGGCGATTTAATTAAAAATGCAACCTTCATTAATAGGCAGGAAGGAGTAGGTATTAAACCAAAGTCTACTGCAAGAGTTGAAGTCACGAATAACCCTGTGCATAAACATCATGATCAAACTGTCAATGTGGGAGTAAATGATAACGGGAAGAAATTAGGAAAAGATGCAGAAACAATTGGGGTTAATCTTCAGGATCAGATAAAAGGGTTAAAGCAAGCTTATGAAAACGAACATCAAACACCTAATAAGGGTATGGATCCAATTACAAATAAGCCTACACAAAGTGTTGAAAATGGGCCGGTAATTCCGCAGTATGGAGGAGAGCAAGAGATGCCAGATCGTGACCAATACGAAAAAAATCATTCACAAAAAAGTGCTGTTAATAATAAGGAGGTAAATAATTCAACACCTGATATGCGTGTGAATCCTATGTCAAGTAAGCCCAAATAAAAGGGATGAGAATTTGTAATATCTATATAATTTCACATCTTCCATTTAAGGTGTAAGCATATTCGTACAGTGATTTTTTTCGATTAATAATATCAAATAACCTAATTTTTTAGAAATTTAGTTGCTTATGATACTCATTTAGGGGTATAATTTGTTTAAATATTATTTTAAACCAAATTAAGTGAGGCAAATAGCATGAATGGAACAACTATAAACCAATTGTTTGATATACACCCTTCAGGGTCTCAAGGATTATTGAGCCGATTTGATGCTGCTTACGATAAAAATGAGATGGACAATGAACTAAAAATTGTTTTAGATGAAATTCGAAATAATGCAACAAATGATGAAGCCCATCTGAAATTAAAAGTCTTTTTTGACGAAGTTGCTAAAAATACTAAAGATAATAATCTGAAGACTAAGATTCAGGATGCTAAACAAACAGCCGATGAAACAACCCGTAAAAAGAAGTATGCAGACCTTCTAAGAGATAATGCTATATTTGAGGCTTTATCAAAAAATATTAAGTCCGCAATCTTAGAAAATAAAGAACCTAGCCCCATTGCGGACGCGGTGCAATCTTTTCATGATAAACTTATGCGTTACAACAGTACTTTAGTTGGACAAGGCCTGCATGGGGGGCCAGCTTCAGAAGCAGCACTAATATTAGCTGATATTTTTATTTTATTTGCTTTTAAATTGCCTTTAGCGACTGTAGGGATAAGAATGGATTCAGAAGCTAAACCGCAAACAAGGAAAAATGAGGATGTTACACCTAAAATTAATAAAGATGGCTTAACCTATCAAATGCCTTGGAGATAGTAAGTTAATTAGAATATGTACTACCCACCTGGACATAAGAATGCAGGTGGGCTATAAAAACTAATCTTATCATTATTATTTCTTTCCCACTTTTTGCCCTGCTGCATCCCCAGCTTTACCTGCCGCCGCTGTTGCCTCGCCTTTGAAAGCTTTATCAGCTTTACCAACTTGCTCTTCTTTCTTAGAGTAGCTTTCTTTAGTTTCTTTCGCCATGCTCATATCAGTGGCTTCGCTTTGTACACCCATCCAACGTAAAGCTTTATCAGGTACTAAATAAATCAAATTAAAACATTGGTTAATAAAGGCCAATACCAAAGAAAAATAGAGAAGGGGGGGTAAGGCCCAACTAAAGATCCCTACAGTAGCACCCTGAGGGATTAATTTGCTTACGGTTGCGCTAAAACTAAAATTAATTAATGCAATTCCTGCTTGTATGAATCTGGAAGCAAGTACTAAACCAAAAATCATCAATACTGGCTTGAAAAACACAGTTAATAAAATATTCATGCCATGTTTAAGATTACCAAGTTCTTCTTGGCTGGGTAAGACAAGAGAAAGTGCCATAAGGGGAGCAGCAACGACTGCCTCTATGACTGAAACTAACCAGCTTATTGATGTAGTTAAAAATATTATATAAGGAATCATAGGTAGATAAATAGCAAGGCCTGCGCCCATACCCCAACACAGCATATAAAGCCCTGTAATAGCCATTAAAACCCCAGAAAGAAAGGTTCCTAATGTAGCAGCAAGAGGGTTGATGGCTTGGCAGCCTGCAGTAAAAAACATAAGAACAAATTGCCCAGCAAATTGTGCAATCCAGGCTTGTTCAGCTTTTTCCATCATCATAGCGCCAAAGTTTGCAATTTCATGCAGGGGGTTAGCACTATTAAATGCATCCATAGCAAGTACATCATGTAAACCGCTTATTATGGTATTAGCTACGTCTTGAATAATCTCCCCTATAAATGCAACCGTTTGCATATCAGGGCTCGTACTGAATGCTCCCATATTTATTTGTATTACATTTTTGGTACTAGCCTGCGTAGACGTAACTGAGGTTGATATAGCACTAAATGCTTGGTTTAATAAATTTATTTGTGGCTGTGTTAGGAAAGAAGGGCCAGGGCTAGGGCCAGAGGTTGCGATAGTTGCTGCAGTCGTTGCTGTAGGCATAGTAAAAAGTAATGCGCTGTAACCCACAGGTTTTATGGCACCCAGTGTATTGCTTGTAGGTTGAGTTAATTGATTGTAAAAACTTCCTGCATGTATCCAACCTACATAACTTGCATTTTGATAAATATCATTAGTATTTACCCCACTCAATGCCGTTAATTTTAAACCTAATAAATTTATAGCTTGATTATTGTAAGCATCTTGAGCTAATTGAAAAAATCCTGGTATATCATAACTGGTCCCTGTGTTAATCATACCTGCATCTTGTACGTAGTTTAAAAAGATTACGGAAGCTTCGGCATCTAATGATTGGAACACGGCTGCTATTGCGCTTAAATTAATAGTTAATGAATCACTCGCTGTCCAATCACCAGTAATGTTGATTGGATAAGTCCCACAAATGGTTGGGGAAGCTCCTGGCCCATTGTTAACGCCAACATTAAATGCACCATTAGCAGTACCCAAAAAAGAATTACCGGATCCAGTAGTATACCCAGTTATAACAGAGGATTTATTAGGCAATATATTGTTAGAAGGAAGCATACCATTGGCGGTCCACCAATTTAAAGCTTTCATACAAACAGCGGAACTTAACATACCCTTTACAAAGGTGGAATCTAACGCAACCGGGGTTGCGGCAGCGCCAGTTACGCTGATGCCAGAATTTAGCTGGGTAAGCACTACATTCCATACTGTATTTGCAGCCCCTATCCCTTGCAGTACCACCCACATAACTAACATTTGTACTAATGAGTAGCCATTACCTGTAGAAGGTACCATCAATAACATACCACATATTGATTTCATTGGTATCCAAATGGAAGAGAACTTTTTGCCCATTACTTCGCCTTCATGGGCGGTATTGATAGTGGATAAAATACCTACATAAGAAACCACTAATGTACTTACTGCCAAAACAATACCATTTAATTTTTCAAACATGAGTCCTAAAATTGGATTGGGGACTTGTCCCCCTAAGGTAATAGAACCAACACTTCCTCCAAAAATCATACCTAAATACTGAAGGGATTGATCAGTAGGAGAGACATCAAATAGGGTTAAGTCTGCATAGACTGAGGTGCTTAGCAAAGGCAAAAAAATACAAGAAAGATATTTAACTAATTTTATAATCAACATAATTATCTACCTAGGGTTCAGGATGTAATGATGTAACCAATCTTTTAGGGTAAGACCTAACTTTTTTTGTTGTATTTGATAAACCCAAAAATGATAAAAAAAAGCACGGGATAATCCATACAGAGTGAGAGAAAAACACATTAAAAAACCTATATAACGGTGCGCGTGATAAGCAATATAAAAACCATAACTAAATAATATCAATGCCCCAATTAAGTAAAATATATAAAAAAAAGTGTATTTTATTTTAATTTTTGTAAGTTCAGCTTCGTCTACACTTAAACGTTGCTGTGCTTCTTCAAACGTCTCAACGCGTTCAGCCTGTTGAATTTTGAATAAATTTTTTGCGCAAAGCGCAGTATTTCCTAGAGACTGTTTAATATTTTCAACACCAATCCATTTGTCAGCCCTTACGTTGACAAATACATTTGCCGTTTTGGCAGCTCCTTTTAAAAAACCCATACTGAACTATCCCCATAAAATAATTTATTACTGTACACATGCTATAAGTAATATAACTTTAGTATATATTCAATGATATTGCTATAAATTGAAATTGTAGCTAGCTGGCATAAATTGAGTTTAACACGTATTATGTGAATAACGTGGCAAATAAATTACCTTTTTTTAAATGAGGTTTGACCTTAGATGTTAGATTTACATGAAGATGCTGTACATGCTTTTTGGGACAGTTATGACCGCAGAACTCTATACCGCATAGTGGTAGGTCTTGAAAATGTCGAATATTGGACCCTTGATAAACATCCCGAGATTGAGCAATTAGTAATTGCTTTAGGCGAAGCATTAGGTAATGGCCCTCCTAATGAATTAGATGAAAAAACTATGGTACATTTATTAAGCAATTTGCATGCAGGGAGGGCGCTGAGGCTTTTACAAGCAATCGACATGATGAAACCAGGCACTGCCTCCCAATTACTAATGTATGCTGAAGAAGCCAGCCAAGGAGGGGCGCAAGGACAAGATCCTAATCCTCACGCACAAATTTTTTTAAAAAGAAATTTAGTGTTCGAGCGCTTACAATTATTGTCTAGGGTGTTTTCGCCACAAAGAATTGCGATTATTTTGAAAGCATTAGAAAAAGAAAATGCATAAAGTTTTAGTTTATTAATTTTTTCATAAGCATGGAGTAAATATGAAACAAGCAACCATAAACAGTAAATTGAAAAAGCAATTGTGGTTTGTTAGCCCACTTATTATTGGCGTGCTATTTATTTCGTTTATGGGTGTTTTTTATAGTAAGCAAGTGAATGCAGATACTCCAGCAGCACCAGATATTACTCGTTCTACTTTAAGTAGTAATATTACTACTATTTTAAACCAATTATTAACTTTTTTTACGACTCAAGCAGCCATTCCAGCCCCTAATCAAACTACGGCCAGTAATAATAGTAGTAATCTGGCTACTAATACTACCCCTTCAATTACCGATCCTAATACTAACTTAACCATTTCTAAAGAAAGCGCATTGATTAATGATTTACATAATCAAGGCTTACTTTTAGAATTATATGGCGAAACCGTGGCCGATCCTGTCTATGGGCAGGTAATGCCAAGCGCTCCTAGCAGCGTTAATAATAACCCAGATTTTGCTACACAAGCCGTATCTACCCATGCAGTTACTTATTGTCCGCTTATGTCTTCAATAGTAAGTAATGCTTGGAATAGTGTGTGTTCCAGTAATAATGGTCCGCATATCCAATTTGGAGACGTTAAAGTCTCTTCTCTATTAAGTAATATTAATTTTAAGACGAGCGCAGTTGCCCAACAAGCTGCTAAAGATTTTTTAACCAACCTTTCAGGGCCTTTACCTAATACAGATTTGAACCAAACTTTATCTCAGTATACAGCCGGAATGAAAATGGTGCAGCAAGCTAACAAAACTACTGGTGCAAAGGATAATGTTCCTACCGCATTTACTCCTGATGATCTAAAGAAATGGGCACAAAATTTAGGCATGCAAGCTAGTGGATCTGTCGCACGGCATTCTTTTTATAAAATGTATGCAGATAGAATTCCTGATGAAAACGGTAATTCTTTGCTGCAAATTATGGAAAATGAAGTTAAGAGTAGGTTTACCAATGCTGCATGGTACCAAAGTTTAACTACAGCGTCACAAGAATCTTTATTAAGAGAAATGGCACAAATGGATGCTTTTAAAATTTGGTTGCAATACCAACAATTTAGGCAAGGTGAACGAATGGAAGCCTTGTTAGCAACCCAATTAAACACTTTAATCAATCTGCAAAGTCAGCTTAATTCTAAAATGAATGCTACTACTTACCCTGGGAATAATTGATAATTTTTACTATGTCTATTAAGAAATATATTACACCAATAATTGCTAATATAGTTATAGGGCTTAGTATACTGGCAAGTTATAATTATATAGTGTTGGATTTACTTTTTTTTAAAATAGCAATTTATGCTTTAAGTATTCTGGGAATAGTAAATCTAATAAATAAATTGTTAAAAAAAAATTCTCTAGATAAGCCACAATTATTAGTAGAACATAGAGAAATAATTACTATACAGCATCCGGAGCTTAAATTAATGGGGGTGCAGTTAAGTATTATGGTTTTAGTGCTGCTGTTTATAGCGCAAACCGTTTACCAGTCACAAATGAATATCCGTTTATATTCTATTTCTCAAGATGTCGCCTCTCAATTAATTCAAGTGAATGCCTATGGCATTTTCTTCTTTCCCTTTTTGTTATATTTATTGCTCGGCTTATTTTATAAGCAAGCATATTTAACACGGCATACAGCAGCTTTACCAAATATGTTATTCGAAAAGCCTAAAAAACATCCTAAATTATTTATTTTTAATTGGGCTTTAGTGGTTAATGATTATGCCTTATATTGTGCTCTTATCTTGTGTATGACTTTAGGTATGCTATTACTTTTTGAAGGCTTTAATCAAATTTTGAGTTTGAGTTCATGGTTCAAGTACCCAGCCTGTAGTACCTTTACGGTGATGCTTATCACCCAATTTGCCTTTGTTATTGTGAAAAGATTTGCTAAACGTCATATAAAAAAAACTAATTATAGCCTTGGTATTATACTCTTTATTTTTGTTTTATTATTTGGATTTATTTTTTTATTTTTGAACCCTAAAGTTGGGCAATGGATCCCTCGTTTTATATCAGCTAATGAGGAGCTCGGTAAAAGCCCTATAGCTGGCAATTATGCAAGTAAAGATTTTACTATACGTTTTGCTTTACTGCTTTATGGATTTCCGCTGCTTTTATTACCCTGTGTAGCCACCATTATGGGGCGATTTGCATTGATGTTTTCTAATGCCAAGATGATATTGGTTTCAGTCATAGTACCTGCTTTAATGTTACTCGTATTTAAACTAGAGTGGGGTAGGCTATTTTTTACCATGATTTATAATGATTTACAAAAGGGCGCATTCAATATATTAGCGGGATTATTTTGTTTGACTATAACAGCGTATGCATTTTTACCTGCGAAGAGTGTGAGTCGCCTGGCACGTTTATGGATGCCAAAGGGGGCGGGTTCTTGGAAGCATGGTAAATTATATATGGTAGTGCCTAGTGTATGTATGAGTTTTTCGACCTATTTAGCAGGAATTTTTTTATTAGGCTTAGCGGTAGAGCAATTAATCATTACGGCAATTACTATTAATATAATTTTTATGCTTGTTGTAATATTTATAAAAAATTTGAGATTTAAAAACTGCTAGGATTTAGGCTTTAAATAAATTTTATTTTTCGAGTATTTTAGTGATTTGTTGTTTAACCAACTGTAAAAATCAGCAATATAGTTGTTTAAAAGTTAAATTTCAAGGAGTTAGCATGAAAAGTGGTGTATTATCCCACATTTTTCTATAAAATCCTGTATAAATAACCTTATTGCAAAATCCACTGCCCGCCCGGAATCAAATTCTTATTCTTGCAGTATCCAAGCCAAAAATGTACCTGATCATTTATTGAAATCTATATTCTGTTATTTTTTTATCACCGCGTTTAATTAATATTTTTAGTTTTACACCCCTTTCTAGATCACGACTTGCCGTAGCAGGAGCAATAGTTTTATGAAGAAAAAGATAATCTTTTCGAGTAAACCATTTATTTTTTAATGAAGATTCGACATATTGAAGCCTAATTTCATTATCCATTTTTTTATTTAATAAAGGCTGTTCTAGATAATCGTTTAGAGTACATAAAATTTGTTCTAAAGAGAATTCTAAAAACAAAGTAGCATCACCCGTGCTATCGCTTTGAGCCAAAACGTTGTAATAATTTGCTTGCTTATCTTTTATTATAGATTCTACGGAAATATACTGAAAAATTCTATGTTCTTTCATAAGCAGTATTTGCTGCCATAATCTCCCAATTCTGCCGTTACCGTCACTAAAAGGGTGAATAAATTCTAATTCATAATGAAATACACAGGCTTTTATGAGCCAAGGAATATCAATCTCATTGTTGAGGAAAAAGAATAAATTACCCATTAAGAGCGGCACTCTACTGGCAGGTGGAGCTACATGTGCCACTTTCTTTCCTTTAAATATTCCTATGCCTTGAGTCCGCCAGTGACCATTATTAGGAATAAGATTTTGCATTAATAATTGATGTGCTGCTTGTAATGATTCAATGGAGCATGGATCCCATTTTTTTAAATTAGAATATATCTGTATTGCATTGTTGACCTCTATAATATCTTGTTGTGGACCTATTACCCTTTTCCCTTCCAGTAGTCCGGTTACTTGTTCAATTGATAATTGATTGCCTTCGATGGCCAGAGAGGATTGTATACTTTTAACTTGATTGGCCCTTCTCAAAGTAATGTTAAAAGCATCTAGTTTTGAGCCCTCTAAAACTCCTAATGCAAAAGCTATTTTTTGACATTTTTGAAAGATTAAGGGGGTCAAATTAAAAGGCGGTCTCTTGTAGCTCATCATTTGATAGTATCATATGATACTATCAAATGCAATAAGATATTCTTAATCTTTAAATAGGCGTAATATCCCATACTTCAAGCGCTAGCACCATGGAGATTATTTATATCTGAATATTAAGCCATAATAATTAAAACTTGAAATTTTGCCCAAAAACAGTATAATTATTTTTTACAAATTTATAATTATTTTTAAAGGGGATGGCAATGACAATAATTAATGTACTTTTTATCAATTTTCCAGGTAATGTTGTATATGAACTTAAATTTTCTCAAGTAAATTTTAATTTTCAAACGGTTCAGGATTTCCAATACGCAAAAAAACTTATTAAAGAACAATTTTTTGATTTAATTATTGCACCTAATTTTATTACCTCTCGCTTTTCCTCCTTATCTTTACAAGATAAATTTATGGTTGCTTTAAAAAAAAGCGTGGCGCGGATTAATAAAAGTAGTCATGTTTATGTTTGTAAAGAAGAAGCAACTGGGCAATGTTTTGCAGAGAAACAAATTATTTCCAAATTTTCTACTACTGAATCTTATAACGTAGTAAAGGCCCCTAATATGCAAGCATTATTTTTAGAGATTATTAAACAAAAAGCGGAAGAACTTAGACATTCTCAGTTGAATGAAGTGGTAGGATTACGCGCTAATAGTCCTTCACTTGATTTTCTAGATTATTCCAATATTAATTTATCTTTATCCCCACAATCGATTACTCCTCTTTATAAGGTAAGCCCTTATATAAAATCTGAGCCTAACTATCCTATGCCAAATCATATGTTAAGTGCGGATGAAGAATTATTTAACAACCCCAGCGTTTCAAAATTAGTATTGAGTGAAAACAGACTAACTTTTTTTAGGCCTGCGGCAAATATTACAATGCCGCGGCGTGAAAGTTTAAGTATGCAAGATATTGAAGACCTAAATAGTTTTTTATCAAATTTTAATTACAAGCCAAAAATTCCAAAAGTTTCAAATTTTCTTGCAGAAGAAAAAAGCTCAAAAATGGCTTGCTGTATGATTATGTAAAAGGATCTCACCACCAAGCCCCTATAAATAATTACTGTTTTTGCTATCGACTCCAAAAGAGTCAACATTATAACGGATATGGCAAAAGTTTATGTGGGATTAGGCACTGATATAATTTTAAAATTTTGTACCAGGTGGCTTAGTATGACTTTTTCTAGGATCGCGTCTTTTTTGTTGCTGTCGCCTAAATTCTGCAGTATCCCGAGGCTGAGTGCTGACATCAGCATTGAGGCGTTCAAAGCTTCTTAGCAATTCGTCTTTGTGGCTTTTTTCTTTAGTAAACGATTGATTTTTTTTATCTGTTAAACTTAATGATTGATTAGAAGGTTGTGGTGATTCAAAAATAAGTTTTAATTGATTAATCATTTTTTCAACCGTTAACTTATCTAGATTTAATTGTGAGGCAATAAAGGTTATAGAGTCGGTACATCCTAATAAATACCAGCATTGCATCCATACTTGTAACGGTGGAATGCCATGTTCAAAAGGCGTGCCGGTGGAATCATCAAACTCTGTGCCGCAATTGGCGCACTGGTAACGATAATAACTAGCAATATTGCTATTTTCGGGTACAAAATATGCTTTAACATTATGAGAGCCACAATAGGGGCAGACTATTTTATCTTTCCAACGTTCCTGGCGATTAGTTTCATAAGATTCAGCAGGCCCTAAATAGTAATTAATTTCTGCAAAACGTCTTGCTAAATTAATCTCTCGGGGCTCTTGCATGACTTTTCTTAGCGCCATCAAATTATTAATAACTTCGCTTAAGGTAGTGCCATGCACATTAGGAGTAGAATGGTTTGGCAGGGTAAAATCAATTTCGTTTAGGCGTTCGAAGGGAAAGGGGTTACCTTGAAAAAGATCTTTTTCTTTTTCTTTTTCTTTTTCTGTTACAGAAGTATGCGCTTCTTGCTTAAGCCCTAATAGGGAATAAACAAATTGTTTTAGTTTATTAACAATTTGTTTAAAAAATTGCGGCACGAATAAATTCATTTTTGTAAATTACATTTCCTTGTAAATAGTCAAAATGCCGAAAATGCCGCTGGATATGATGTTACAATATGAATAAAACCCTCTTTAACATTCGCAAAGAGGGTTTTATCAAAGAGTCAGTGTGCGCCGGTGGCAAGTTCTACATCAGTTACTTTTTGAGTGCTGGCATTATTAAGCTCAGTTTCCTCTTGCCAATGGCGTGCGGTGGTAGTTAAATTTTCAAGTATTTCAACATCTTCTTCTTGCAAAATGTCGAATAATTCCATAAGTTGTTGTACCGGCTCTGCAAGGCTTGCGTTGGCAATACCACGCTTATTATGATTTTCAAGATCGAGTACTTGTGCTAATTGTTGAATATGAACTTTTACAATTTTTACATAAGCTAAAACATGTTTAGACGCTGATTCTAATTCCTGCTCTAAGCCGGGGCCGCCATCAGGAAATTCTGTCAAACAAGTTTTTAGTTTTTGCAGATGTGTCTGTAATTCGGAACTTTGTAAAGTAGACGCCATGAGATTATTCTCCTATCTCTAATTAAACTGTAGCAGGGCTTTCGCGTCGAATCGGTATACCCGCGCGTTTGAATTCCGCTAACATTTCACGGCTCGTTAGCCCTTCTTCCTTGTAATGATGAACAATCGGTAATAAATTCAAGATAAAACGATTAATAACTCCTATTTCTTGAATTTGTTGCACGCGTTCTACTAACTTTTTAACCTGTGTTTCATCCCATTGATTGCGTTTTAATGCGGGGACCGATTTAGAATTTAGTTCAGCACTCATCTGTTCAAAATGTAATCCTCTATTTCGAAACTCAGATAAAATGGGTTCAAATTCAGTTGCTAACTCGTTAAGACGCACTCTGTCTAATACTTTTTGTAATTGACTTAAGACCCATTTTCCGCCTTCAGGAGCGGTAAAGCCTTCTTCGTTTAAAGTTTTTACCATATAACGCTGGGAATAGCCCTTACGTTTATAATCGTTAATAATAGGCTGTAATAAAAACGCAAAAATGATAGCGGTATCAATTTTAGGTTTATTAACCTTACTAATTACTTCAGCGGCATTAGGGTTGCCTGATTTGGCAGAAGTCATTTTTAAACCTTCCCTTATTAATTTCCCATGTAATTTCTTTTGCACTAAGGCATGTTTAGATAAAGCCTCTAAAATGGTTTGATTGACAAAAGGCTGATCACAGCAATAAAATCTGACGCCAGCATTAAGTAAAGTTTGAGTAAAACCGTCGTTGCTAGCGAGTAGACCTAATTCTGCAATCAAAAGTGTAGCATTTGAAACACGGCATAAATCTAATGCTTTATGCAGTTCAGTCCAGCGATGATTTTTGCGATTTTCTAAGACTTCAATAAAAGAGCCAATAAGATTGGTTCCTTTTTCTTGTGGTTCTTTATTTAAGTATTCTTGAACTACTTGCTGTTGAAGCGCTATAGCTTCTTCACCTTCTGAAGTTTGCAACAAAGGAGTAGAACTATAATTCTCCTGAGTTGTTAAACCAGTTTTTGTGTTCTGACTAACATAATACACAACAAAATTTGTTGTAGTGGTTTGAATAGCTTCTGACACGACATTACCCCGCTTTGAATTGGTGTTGCACTTCCCTTTAAGAGCGTAAATTTCCTTAAATGCTCCTTACAAGACCTATTTTATCCCTATAAATGGCATAATATCAACTTACATATACCTCTAGTAATTTAAGATATATATAGCACGATACACTAGTTAGTGAACTCTGGCCATAAAAATGTTCACTTACACTGTTTTTTTTTTATAATTCTTAATCGTATTTATTTATCCAGTTGACTATTTTTGGCTGAGTTATTTTTTTCTTGCTTTTACGAAGAAGCATATGGTATAAAAGCGGGCTTAAATACAGAAAATTTAATACACACACGTACCGTCACACCATTTGGGTGCCTTTTTTGATTTGTAAAGTAAATCATTAAAATTTGGTTAAATGGTGGGGTATGTGGAGGCCTAACCCTAAACTGGAGTCAAAATATGAGTACTGTTGCGCTTACTATGCGTGAAATGTTAGAAGCAGGTGTCCATTTTGGACATCTAACTCGTTTTCGTAATCCGAAGATGGATCCTTACATCTTTGGAGTCCAAAATCGTGTCAATATTATTAATCTAGATAAAACCCTTCCATTATTTAGAGAAGCATTAAAATTTATTCATGCTATCGCTAATAAAAATGGAAAAATTTTATTTGTAGGTACTAAGCGCTCGGCCCAAACTATGGTCGCAGAATATGCACAAAAATGTGGTATGCCTTATGTTGATCATCGATGGTTGGGTGGAATGCTAACTAATTATAAAACTATTAAGCAAAATGTAAAACGCTTAAAAGAATTAGAAGTCACCTGTTCCAATGGTACCTTAGAAAAACTAAGTAAAAAAGAAGGGCTTACCTTACAGCGCGAATTAGATAAACTAGTACGTGGCATAGGGGGCATTAAAGAAATGACAGGGTTACCAGACGCTTTATTTGTTATTGATGTCGGCAATGAAAAAATTGCTATCAAAGAGGCAAATCGTTTAAAAATACCGGTTATTGGAATTCTTGATACGAATAATTCCCCTGAAGGCGTAGATTATCCTATTCCTGGAAACGATGACGCTATGCGTGCTATACAGTTGTATCTGCATCAAGTAAGCGAATCTATTTTAAGTGGTAAAAAGAATCAAACCCAAGGCTTTAGTAAATTTAAAGAAGAGCCTGTAGCAGAAAAAAATGATGATTCTGTATCTGATGCTTCAGAAGCCAAATAACATAGGTTATAGATAAGATAAATCAGGATAAAAAGGGGGCTCAATACCCCCTTTTTTATTTGTTTAACTAACATTTTAGAGGTGTAATACAGTTATGAATAATACCGTAGTATCAGCAGAATTAGTAAAAGAGCTTAGACACAGAACCAATGCCCCGATGATGGATTGTAAAAAAGCATTAGTGGAAGCTAATGGAGATATTGATTTAGCTATAGAAAATATGCGTAAAGCAGGCCAAGCTCGTGGTGTTAAAAAAGCAGGGCGGATAACGGCCGAAGGCTCATTGGGGGTTTTAACGGATGCTAGCAATAAAAAAGCGGTCATAATAGAAATTAATTGTGAAACTGATTTTGTAGCTAGAGAAGCCCAGTTCCAACAATTTGTAAAAGAAGTAGCAAGCCTTAGCTTGGACAAAGAAGTTTCAGAACTTGAGTCTTTAAGTTCGCTACCTACTAAAGCGAATCCAGCACAAACGGTGGAAGAATATCGTTTAGAATTGATTGGAAAATTGGGTGAAAATATTTCTATGCGTAGAATGCATTTGCAGAAAACCCAAGGTGTCATAGCTACTTATGGGCATGGAGATGCCAATGGCATACGTATTGCAACGGTGGTCGCTTTAAAGAATGGTACACCTGAATTAGCAAAAGATTTAGCAATGCATGTGGCTGCTATGAATCCTGAATATATTGTTGAATCTGAAGTACCGCAAAGCCGCATTGATAAAGAAAAAGAAATTTATTTGACACAAACCCGCGAAAAAGAAGTGGGTAAACCAGAAGCAATGATAGAAAAAATAGTAGAAAATAAATTAAAAAAATTTGTAAGCGAAATTAGTTTATTAGGACAAGCTTTTGTTAAAGAGCCGTCTGTAAAAATAGAAAACTTATTGAAAAGCCATAAAGCTGAAGTTGAATTTTTCTTACGGTATGAAGTGGGCGAAGGTATTGAGAAAAAAGAAGATAATTTTGTGGCTGAAGTGATGAATCAAGCACGAGGAGCAGTTTCTTAAATTGGGAACAGTAAAAGAAAGAATAGCGGCAGAAATTCCATTTTCTATTGATGCCCCTATGATTTATAAACGCATATTATTAAAGCTAAGTGGCGAAGCCTTATTAGGGGATGGCAATTTTGGCATCGATGCTAGCAAATTAGATAGCATAGCCAAAGCCATAGGTGAACTTGTGTTACGTAAAGTGCAAGTCGGAGTCGTGATTGGTGGGGGTAATATGTGTCGTGGCCAAACCTTGTCGCAAGCGGGCATTGGGCGTATTACGGCCGATCATATGGGCATGTTAGGAACGGTTATGAATGCCCTCGCTATGCGAGATGCTTTAGAGAGAGCAGGTGTGGTAACGCGTATCATGTCTGCTATCCCTATGAGTGGCTTGGTGGATTATTATGATAGGCGTAAAGCTATTCATCATTTATCCCATGACAGGGTAGTATTATTTGCAGCAGGCACGGGTAACCCATTAGTGACCACTGATTCGGCAGCAAGTTTAAGAGCTATAGAGATAAACGCAGATATTTTATTGAAAGCGACGACTGTAGATGGTATTTATTCCAGTGATCCTAAAAAAGATCCACAAGCGAAGCGTTATAAAAAACTTAGCTATAAAGAAGCGCTCCGGCAAGAATTGGCAATAATGGATTTGAGTGCATTTTGCCAATGTCGCGATCATAATTTAACAATACGTGTTTTTAACTTTAATAAGCCCAATGTTTTATTAAAGATTTTATTAGGCCATGATGAAGGCACTTTAGTCCAAGGAGTAATATAGAATGCTAGCCACTATTCAAAAAGATGCAGAAACTCGTATGAAAAAAAGCATAGAAGCTTTAAGCCACGAATTACAAAAAGTGAGAACAGGGCGTGCTCATCCTAGTTTGTTAGAGTCTATCAAGGTCTCTTATTATGGCAATGAAACCCCTTTAAGCCAAATGGCAAATATTGTGGCTGAAGATTCACGTACCTTAACTGTCACCCCATGGGAAAAAAACCTAATATCTACAGTTGAAAAAGCAATTCGCATGTCAGATTTAGGATTGAATCCAGTAACCGCAGGAACTACTATTCGGGTACCGCTACCGGCGTTGACTGAAAGCCGCCGCAAAGACTTAATTAAACATGTTAAAGTCGAAGTGGAACACGCTAAAGTCGCTGTGCGTAATATTCGACGAGATGCAAATGCTCATGCTAAAGAATTACTAAAAGATAAAAAAATTCGTGAAGATGAAGAGCATAAAGCAGAAGAGCATATCCAAAAATTGACCGATAAATGTATTATCGAAATAGATAAAGTTTTCGCACAAAAAGAAAGTGAACTAATGCAAATTTAGGGGATTATAATGAGGTATTCATCTAATACTATCCCTACCCATTTGGCAGTTATTATGGACGGTAATGGGCGTTGGGCGCTCAAGCGGTTTTTACCAAGAATTGCAGGCTATAAAAAAGCATTGGATACCACTCGCTTAATTATTGAGCTGTGTGCTAAAAAATCTATCCATTATTTAACTTTATTTGCTTTTAGCAGTGAAAATTGGCGCCGACCGGTACAAGAAATTACTTTTTTGATGGATTTATTTTTGCAAGTGCTCACCCATGAAGTGCAAGAATTGCATCAAAAAAACATTCGTTTAAAAATTATTGGCAATTTACATCCTTTATCAGCAGAAATCAAAGAAGCTATTTATCAAGCAGAAATATTAACTCATTCTAATACTGGGTTAGCCTTAAATATTGCCATCAATTATGGAGGACAATGGGAAATTGTAGAGGCTACTAAAATAATCTGTAATAAAATTCAAGCGGGCGAATTAACTATCGACGACATTACCCCCACTGTTTTTGAAACGGCTTTGCAATGTAAAGATACTCCTCCCCCTGATTTATTGATTCGCACGAGTGGGGAGCAACGCTTAAGTAATTTTTTATTATGGCAATTAGCTTACACCGAATTATATTTTACCGATACCTTGTGGCCTGATTTTACTGAAAAAGATTTCTTAAATGCCTTGTATTTTTATGCGAGCCGTGAGCGCCGTTTTGGGGCAAGTAAATCAATAAATAATACTGCAGTAAATAATAGTAAAAATATTTCTTTCCTTAATTCACAAGGGGTATTACAGCATGCTTAACACTAGTAAAAATATTTCCCTCCTTAATTCACCAGTGGAAGTGCCACATGCTTAAAAATAGAATTCTTACGGCAAGTGTTTTATTACCCTTAGCTATTTGGGGTATTTTACAATTACCAACGATATTGTTTTCTATTATTAGTGGGATTTTATTTACTATAGGTGCTTTTGAGTGGGCACGTTTATCGGGTCAAAAAAATATTTATACCCGCTGCATGTATACTTTATTCATTGTGCAAATGGGGATTTTGGGACTGCGCAAAATTACCCTTTCACACCAAGAAATTATATTTGGCTTAACTTTATTTTTTTGGCTTTTTTTTATACTGGGGGTAATACTTTATCCTAAGGGTAAAAAAATATGGCAAAATAATTTTATAGGGTATACAGCTGGTCTTATTGTATTGGTACCTTCTTATTTAGCGCTTAATTGGTTGAGGGTATTGTATTCGCCACTGTGGGTATTATTGCTTATGGCGCTTATTTGGACTGCTGATTCTAGTGCTTATTTTGCCGGTAAGCGTTTTGGAAAACATAAATTAATGGTTGAGGTAAGTCCTGGTAAAACCTATGAAGGGGCAGCCGGGGCCTTATTAAGTACTATTTTGTTAAGTGTTCTTGCATATTATTATCTGGATTTTGTACGAGCTTATCCGTTATCAAAAGTTATACTACTTAATTTACTTACGGTAGGTGTTTCTATATTTGGTGATTTATTTGAAAGTTTATATAAAAGGCTTGCCAATGTTAAAGATAGTGGTGCTATTTTCCCAGGCCATGGTGGAGTTTTAGATAGAATTGATAGTTTGACGGTTGCATTGCCTTTTTATATATTCGGCTTAAATTTTCTTAACTCGTGAAAATATTTGGTTGAATAACTTTTTAATTTTTATCCCACAGTTCAAAGCTGCAAACTAATCAGAAAATCAGTATAATAGTTCTTTAGACTACTATGTGGATATCATTTTTTGAAACAGATTATTAAAAAGACTTCTCATGCCGTTATCCCTATGCAAAATATTGGGCCTATTCGTATTAGTGGGCCAGAGCTTGAAGCTGAAGTAATGGTGCCTCTTGCGACCTTCGAAACTCCTTTATGGCCTTCTACCGATAGGGGAGCTCGTATTTCTAGGCAAATTCCTGGTGGCATTCAAGCCATGATTTTGCATGAACACATGACACGGTCAGTTATCGTGGAAGCCCCGTCGGCTATAGATGCAGAATTGATTATCAAGGATTTACATAAGAAATATGATGAAGTCGCCCTATGTATTAAAGAAACGGGTCGTTTTGTAAAATTAAAAGAATGGCATTTTGAGTTGGTTGGAAAACTAATATATATTAGACTAGCCATGAATACTGGGGATGCCTCTGGTCATAATATGGTCACAAAAGCTGCAGATACTTTTTTACAATTTATTTTAAGCCATTATCCTAATCTGAAATATGTTTCTATTTCAGGCAATATGTGCGTTGATAAAAAAGTCTCGGCTATAAATGGTATTTTAGGCCGTGGGAAATACGTAGTTGCTGAAATAGTAATCCCTCGGCCTTATTGTCAAAGCATATTGCGTACTACCCCTGAAAAAATTGTAGAGTTAAATAACAAAAAAAATTTATTAGGTGGTATATTAGCAGGGAGTATTCGCTCTGCTAACGCGCATTTTGCAAATATGTTGTTGGCTTTTTATTTAGCAACAGGACAAGATGCCGCGAATATTGTTGAAGGCTCTCAAGGTATTGTGTACGCACAATTACAAGGCGAAAATTTATATTTTTCAGTAACGTTACCTAATATTATTGTTGGAACCGTTGGGAATGGCAAAGAATTAGGCTTTGTACAAGAAAATCTTAAATTATTAGGCTGCTTAACCGATAGTCCCCCGGGTCATGATAGTAGACGCTTGAGTTTAATTGTGGCTGCAACCGTGTTATGTGGGGAATTATCTTTATTGGCAGCACAAACTAATCAAGGAGAATTGATGAAAAGCCATTTAAAATTAGAACGCATAGCATCTACTGTATCCGATAACGAATTGACTGAATAAAGGCTTTATAATGCTAAAAGTTGGTATTGATGCAATGAGTTTTTATAGCTCGCACTATTACTTAGATTTACATACTTTGAGTAAAGCTCGAGGTATAGATGTTAATAAATATTATGTAGGTTTAGGGCAGCGTAAGATGGCTGTGATACCTCATGATGAAGATGTTGTGACTATGGCAGCTGATGCGGCGGAAAGAGTGTTACGGCATGTGGATAAAAATGAAATAGATTTTTTATTATTTGCCACCGAAAGCGGTATCGATCAATCCAAGTCGGCCGGTATTTTTGTTCATCAATTATTGCATTTGCCCGCAAGATGCCGAGTGGTAGAACTTAAACAAGCTTGTTACAGTGCAACGGCTGGATTACAATTAGCGCTGCCATTGTTAAGACAAAATCCAAAACAAAAGATTTTACTTATTGCCTCCGATATTGCCAGATATGGATTAGAAACTTCAGGAGAATCCTCGCAAGGGGGAGCGGCGGTCGCCATGTTATTGTCGGTTAATCCACGATTATTAAGCATTGAGCCTGAAAGTGGTTTTTTTACTGAAGATGTGATGGATTTTTGGCGCCCTAACTATCGCGCAGAAGCTTTAGTAGAAGGTAAACATTCTTGTGATTTGTATTTACGTTTACTACAAAAAACCTGGGAGCAGTATCAGTTACTATCTTCTAGGGATTTTAATAGTCATGCTAAATTTTGCTACCATGTGTCTGTACCCCGTTTAGTTGAAAAAGCCCATCAGGTACTTAGCAAAATGAATGGTATGGCACGTCTTGATGACCTCGCATTACAAGAGGCGGTAGGGGATTCTTTATGCTACGGCCGAGTAATTGGGAATTGCTACACCGCAGCACTGTATTTAAGCATTATTTCTTTATTAGAAAACTGTAACCAAGATTTAAGTAATCAACGGGTGGGCCTTTATAGTTATGGCTCAGGTTGTGTTGCAGAATTTTTTAGTGGGGTGGTGCAACCTGGTTATAGAAAAATGTTAGATGTGGAATATCATAAAAAGTTATTAGAAACAAGAGAAGAATTATCTATAGAGCAATACGAAATATTTTATCGTTTTCAAATTCCAACCGATGGCAGCCATGTTGCAATTGCCAATTATAAAAAGGGCTTGTATCGCTTAGCTGCTATAAATGCCCATAAACGTATCTATGAGACAAATCCATAAAATGGCATGCAATCTTTAGCGCAACCTATTAAAGCTCGTGCTCCTGCTAAATTAATTGTGAGTGGCGAGCATGCGGTAGTATATGGTAATCCTGCATTAGCCATAGCACTCGATTGTTATGCAGAAAGCATGATTAGTAATAAGCAGACGACGGGGATTGGTTTTCAATTAGTAAATATACCTTACATTAAAGAGCTCAGTTTACAAACCCTACTAACCCTAAAGCAACGTTTACAAAAAGATTACGGGCGTTTTTTACAGGGTAAATGCTCCCTCAGCGAAGTATTAACTACCCCTTTTGAATTATTACAATATACGGTAATGATATTGTTAGAGCAATTACGTACTCCCTTACGAAGAGGGATGCAAATTCAAAATGCTTCTTATATTCCCATAGGCTGTGGTTTGGGTTCTTCTGCTGCCAGTATCATGAGTACTTTGTTAGCGTTACAGCATTTTTTTAAATTAAGCTTGACTGCTGCAGAATTGCTTGCGCTAGCCAAAGAATCAGAAAATTTACAACATGGTCGTTCTAGTGGTGTAGATTTACATATGTCTTTGCATGGGGGATTTGCTTATTTTACAGCAGGAAAAATGGCAAGCAGAGCAAGTAGCAGAGCTCCGTTATATCTAGTACTAACGGGCACGCCCTTATCTAATACCGGTGAATGTGTGGAAAGTGTGCGGCATATTTTGACACAAGGCTCCTTACTCAAAGATTTTGAAGCGGTAACTAATTATATAGATGTAGCTTTTCAATCCAATAATATTCCTGCAATAGAGCAGGGTATTCATGCTAATCATGAGCTACTAGTAGCGCTTAACGTCGTGCCACAACGCGTGCAATCTTTTATTAAAAAATTAAATGCCATAGATGCAGTGGCAAAAGTTTGTGGGGCAGGCGCGGTGCGAGGAGAAAATGCCGGCGCCCTTTTAGTGGTAAGCCAAACTCCTATGGCGCTTTTAAAAAAAATAACCGATAGCTTTGGCTACACTATCCAAAAAATTACTATTGATAACTTAGGAGCTCGTCTTGTTTAAAGTTTCAGTACCCGCAAGTCTTGTGTGGTTTGGCGAGCATTCTATTTTGCATCAAAAAAAAGCCATTGGCATTGCTATTAATAATAGAATGACGGTAGTGTTACGTCCTAGACAAGATCAAATAGTTACTATAACTTCTCTCTTGGGGCATTACCAACAAACAATAGCTAAGTTAGCAGTGGTTAAACCTTTTAACTTTGTTTTAGCGGCTATTTGTTTGTTTAAAGCGCAGTATGCTTTTGCTTTTTCTAATGGTTTTGATATAGAAATCGAAGCTGCTTTTTCCGAAAAAATAGGTTTTGGTTCTTCTGCTGCAGTGACGGCTGCCGTTATTGCGCTGCTTTATCTGTATATAAAAAATGAAAAAGCAGATAATGCTAAGATTTGTGAACAGGGAAGAACAGTCATCCAAAGTATACAAAAAATAGGCTCTGGTTTAGATATTGCCACTAGTGTGTATGGTGGAGTAATTGCGTACCAAATGTATCCTTCATTTGAAATTGAGCCTTTAGGCATCGAGGCACAATGGCCAGGCTGGATTGCTTACTATTGTGGCTTTAAAACTCCCACGCCGCTCGTCATTGATAAAGTACTGCAATTGCAAAAAGCAAAACCAGAATTATTTTCGAAAACTATAGACCAGATGGGGGATTGCACTGAAGCCGCTATTAATGCAATAAAAGCTCAAGATTGGCCCTTACTGGGTACACTCATGAATGTTAATCAAGATTTACTAAATACCCTTGGCGTGAGTCTACCTATTTTAGAGCAATTAATTGCAGAGTTGCGCGCCTTTCCTACTATTTTAGGAGCTAAAATAAGTGGTGCAGGGCTTGGTGATTGTGTGTTAGGTTTTGGGAAGGTGGCGGTAGAAGCTATAAACAATGCATCGCCTAAAAATCATACAGACAATAATACTTCATTGCTGATTCCTGTCACATTAGATAAAGAGGGATTACGTTATGAACCAATATGAAGTTATAAATTATATTTTACCAAAAAAACATTATAAAGCAGAATTTGACAGTGTGACTCAATATGCACCTGCTAATATTGCTTTGTGTAAATATTGGGGGAAGCGCGATGAAATACTTAACCTTCCGATTACTTCTAGTATTTCAGTTGCGCTACCTAATAAAGGTGCCACTACTACTTTGCGGGTTTTGCCACATCAGGAAAATGTTACCGATAAAGTGACTTTAAATAATAAAACGGTAAGCCCACAATCTGAATTTTATAAAAAAATTATAAGTTTTATTAGTTTATTCAAAACTAAAACCTCAGATTGTTATCAAATTGATACCATTTCTACTATTCCCATAGGGGCAGGCCTTGCTTCTTCTGCTTGTGGTTTTGCTGCCTTAACTTTATGTTTTAATGCCTTATATGGCTTAAATTTACAACCTGCTTATTTATCGATACTCGCTCGTTTGGGTAGTGGCAGTGCTTGTCGTTCAGTATATTCAGGTTTTGTAGAATGGCAGGTTGGACAGCACAAGAATGGTATGGATAGTTTTGCAAGCCCATTGCCGTCTGCATGGCCTGATTTTCGCATTGGCTTATTAATGGTAGATGAAAACGTGAAATTGTTAAGTTCAAGGCTTGCGATGCAACGTACTATAGAGACTTCTACGCTTTATCCTTTGTGGCCTATACAAGTAAAAGAAGATTGTGAAAATTTAAAACAGGCTATAAAAACTAAGGATTTTACATTACTAGGCGCCGTAAGTGAGCATAATGCCCTGACTATGCATGCTTTGATGTTAAATGCATGGCCCCCTATTTCTTATCAAAAGCCAGAAACTATTCAACTCATGCATACCATTTGGGAAGCGCGTCAAAATGGACTGCCTATTTTTTTTACTCAAGATGCAGGGCCTAATATAAAATTATTATTTTTATGCAAACACACCCAAGTGGTGCAAGCTTTGTTTCCTGCTATTGATATCATTATCCCTTTTGCTACAAACCCTATTACAGAGGAATTGTAAAATAATGACAGCAGTAGAGTATGTGATTTTAGTAGATGAACAAGATAATCAATTAGGCATAGAAGAAAAACTGACAGCCCATCGCGATGCACAATTACATAGAGCATTTTCAGTTTTTATTTTTAGACAGTATAATAATAGCCTGCAAGTATTGCTGCAACAAAGAGCAATGCATAAATATCATTGTGGCGGGCTTTGGACCAATACCTGTTGTTCTCATCCTCGTCCTGGTGAAAGTGTAATAGAAGCAGCGAACCGCCGCTTGCAAGAGGAAATGGGTTTTAGCACTGCTTTATATACAGTGGGAAATTTTACTTATATGGCAAAATTTGATAATGGGCTTACCGAGTATGAATTAGATCATGTGCTTATTGGAATGATAAAAGGAAATTCACCTATAAATTTCAACCCGCAAGAAGTGCAAGCGTATCAATGGGTAGATATAAAATCGTTGCGGCAATTAATTTCACAACATCCTAACTTTTACACCCCTTGGTTACTCCAAGCTTTCGAGATATCGTTGACCAATAAAGATTTCATTAAGGAAAATACCTAATATGTTATTAATCGTACAGTCGATTTGCGGATTTATTATTGCTACCAGTGTACTTATTGCAGTGCACGAATGGGGCCATTTTTGGATGGCGCGCCTATGGGATATTAAAGTGTTACGATTTTCAATTGGATTTGGTCCCGCTCTCCTGCGTTGGTTCGACAAATTAGGGACCGAATATACAATTTGTTGGCTGCCTTTTGGTGGATATGTCAAATTGTTGGATGAAGCAGAGCAAGAGCAGGAAGTAGCACTTATAGAAAAACCTTTGGCGGTAAACAATAAACCTGTTTGGGTCAAGGTTTTAGTCATTCTTGCAGGGCCTCTGTTCAATTTGTTGTTAGCGTTATTTTTATATGTGATAGTTTTTATGGTGGGCAATGAAGAATTAATTCTTTGTATTGGCCATCCCCCACAGGGTAGTCCTGCGGCAATCGCTGGTCTTAAAGAAGGCTTTGAATTAGTAGCTGCAGATAACAGAGCCATATCTACCTGGGAGGAGCTTGGGGTGGTATTTTTTAAACATATAGGTGAGCCAGGGCTTCTTGAAATCACGCTCGCTGCTAAAGACCGCAATACTGGTTTAACAAAAGATTATAAGATAGTCGCCAGCAAGTGGTTTGACAAAGGAGACGAACGTACTTTTTTAAGTAATGTAGGGTTAAAACCTTTTGATCCATTTCCAGCAGTGATAGCAAAAGTTGCAGCCGGATTGCCTGCAGATGTAGCGGGTATCAAGGCGGGGGACAAAATTATAAAAATAAATAACGAATTAATTTCAAACCGAAGCCAAGTTATAGAGCTTATTCGTGCAAAAGCTAAGCATTTGGTTTTTTTAGAAATTGAGCGTAATAAAAAAATCATTAAAAAAACGGTTACACCACTTGAAAAAGCAGAAGAAGCCCCAAGTGCAGAGCAAAGAGTCGGGTTTATTGGGATTGAGTTTGCAAAAGCTGCCTGGCCTTCATTTTTGTTACAGCATAAAAGTTTATCTGTAATTCCTGCAGTTAAAAAATCAATGCTAAAAATAATAGATTATTCACAGTTAACTATAAGTCTTATGGGGAAAATGTTAACTGGCACATTATCTTTGCGTTATATAGGTGGGCCAGTTTCTATTGCTGAGCAAGCAGGTCAGTCTATCCAAAATGGCTGGATACATTTTGTAAGTTTTATGGCTTTAATTAGTGTTAATTTAGGTATTTTAAATGTAATGCCTGTGCCAATTTTAGATGGGGGCCAGCTATTATACTGCGTATTGGAAGTATTAAGGGGTAAGCCTTTAAGTAATCTTGCTAAAACGATTGGTCAATGGATTGGCGTAATTATAGTGGTTGGTTTTATGTCTGTGGCTCTTTATAATGATTTATCACGCTGGTAATTATGTAAAAGTGTGGTAAGATTGTCGCCTAGTAAATAGTGGGCTTTGTATGATGAAAAAAAGTTTAGTTTTTGTATTGTTAGTTGGTTTCTTTTCTTGCGGGCAGCTGCTAGCAGAGACTTTTAATGCTCATAGTATAAGAATAGAAGGGTTGCGGCGTATATCTAAGGATGCCGTGTTGCAAGCATTCGATTTGAAAATGCCGGCGGTAATAGATGAGAAAAAAAGTACCGAAATAATCCAAGCTCTTTTTAAAACTGGCTTTTTTCAAGATGTTAAACTAGAAAAAGAAGGTCAAATCTTAGTAGCTAAACTAAAAGAACGTCCTACGATTGAAAAATTAACCTTAACTGGTATTAGAGAAAAAGACAAAATCACTAAAATCTTAAAAGAAAAAGGCCTAGCAGAAGGGCGAGTTTTTAATCCAACGGCATTGGGAGCTGCCCAAAAAGAATTAGAGCAATATTATTTAGCCCGTGGTAGATATGGGGTGAGAATTGAGCCCACTATAAAAGAAACCGAAGATAAGATAAACCTCCAAATAGCTATTTTTGAAGGTGACATGGCCCGGATAAGAGAAATAAAAATAGTTGGTAACAAAGCATTTAAGGTAGCTGCTCTCTTAAAAGATTTACATTTATCCACTACCAATTGGTTATCATGGTATACGCATGACGATCAGTACTCCAAAGAAAAGTTAAATGCAGATTTAGAAAGCATTCGTTCTTATTATATGGACAGAGGTTATATAAATTTTCAAATTGATTCAACTCAAGTTTCTTTGTCTTCTGATAAAAAATATGTCTACATTACTATTAACGTTACCGAAGGGGATGTTTTTTCTATAGGTCAAACTACTATTAGTGGAAATTTTCCAGGTATAAAAAACAAAATGGAAAAAGTATTAAGCTATTTAAAAACAGGCACTACTTTTTCTAGAAAAAATATTTTAGAAGTAAAGCAAGCTTTAGAAGATAAGTTAGGCAGCGAAGGCTATAGTTTTGCAGAAGTACGACCCAACACTGAAGTTGATGTCTTAAAAAAGCAAGTACATATAGACTTTCATTTGGTACCTGCAAAACTAGTTTATGTGAGACAAATTCATATTACCGGTAATACCACGACTCAAGATGAGGTAGTACGTCGTGAACTTCCGCAAATGGAAGGCACTTGGATTGCTACCGATTTAATCAAAGAAGGTAAGACTTATATTCTACGACGAGGTTTTGCAACGAATGTAGAAGTAGAAACTATTCCTCTACCGAATGAAGCCGATAAAGTAGATGTTTTATATAAAATAGAAGAAGCCAAGGTAAGGGAGTTTTCTGCAAGTATTGGTTATTCGCCAACCGAACGTTTTATGTTTCGTTTAGGATTGAGCCAACAAAACTTCTTAGGAACCGGCAAAACTATCGATTTTATGTTTGATAATAGCCGGGCAAATACTACTTATAAATTAGGATATCTTGATCCTTTCTTTACAATAGATGGTATAGGTTTAGGAGCCAATGCCTACTTTAGTAAAACAGATTTAAGTAATGCAACCAATGTTACCGATTATTCTACTGATGCACTAGGAGTAGATGCTAATTGGATTTTTCCTATTAGTAAGCATGAAGTCTTCCGTATCCTTTTAGGTTATAATCATACGCATTTAAAAGTAGATCCATTACGAGAAGCTGAGGAAGTCAGGAGTTTTGTCAACAGGCATGGTAAACGCTATGTAGAATATTTGACTGAGCTAGGCTGGGGTTTTGATACTTTAGATAGACATATTATGCCAACCACGGGTATGTCTCAAAATCTGTCTATGAGACTTGCTTTACCTAATTCAAAATTAAATTATTACCGTGTAAATTATGAAGGTAATTATTATCAACCTATTAAGGGAGATTTTATCCTTAACCTAACAGGAGCTGCGGGCTTTGGTAATGGTTACGGTAAATCTAAGCGTTTACCTTTCTTTAAAAATTTCTATGCGGGTGGCATTGGGTCAGTGCGTGGATTTAGAGAAAATTCTTTAGGACCTAAAGATTCCAGAGGTTCCCCATTTGGTGGTAACGCTATGGTGTCGGGGACCGCTGCGGTGATTTTCCCTAACCCAATTAAGCCGGATGCTAAAACTATACGCACTTCAGTTTTCTTTGATGTAGGGCAAGTATTTGATACGCGGAATAAAAGTACCCACAAGAATATCGGTGGTTTACGATATTCAACTGGTTTAGCATTAAGCTGGCAAACCCCACTTGGATCTCCGCTTATCATTAGTATTGCTCGTCCCCTGAATCTAAAGCATGGGGATAGCAAAAAGGGTATAGCAGTTACTTTTGGAACACAGTTATAATTTTAGGAGAAAAAACTTGAAACAGACTAACAGCGTATTTAAAAACCTGGCATTATTTTTATTAGTAGGAAGCAGTTGTGCTTTTGCGACAGAAATAGGCGTAATCGACGTTGAAGAACTGAATAAAGCTTCTCAAGTAGAAGATGCTAATAAACGTTTAGAAAAAGAATTTGCATCCAAAAAAGAAGAATTTGAAACTAAACACAAGAGCTGGGGTGAAAAAAAACAAAAGTTACAACGCGATAAAGATATTTTGTCGGCAACTGACAAAAAAAATCTTGAAAAAGAAGCGAGTAAGCTGGAAGAAAATTTACAACAATTAGATGAAAAATATCGTAGCGAATATACTGCTCGTTATCGGGAAGAAATGGATAAATTCCAAAAAACATTAAAAGAAGTAGTAGCAAATATTTTAAAAAGCGAAAAATTAGATCTAGTCTTGCCTAATCAAGCTGTAGTGCAGTATACGCCTAAAGTTGATATTACTGCGAAAGTATTAGAAGCATTAAATAAACAAGTAAAAACCCCTCATGCAGAAGTAGCTCCTGAAAAAAAATAAATGAGTAAATCGAGCAAAACTTTAGGTGAAATCGCACGATTTTTAAAGGCAGATTTACAGGGTGATGCAGAGTGTGTAATACACTCTGTAGGCCCCCTAGATACTGCAGGGGTAGGTACCTTATCTTTTTTAGCAGAGGCACGTTATCGTAAGCAGTTGAAAGATACTAAAGCTTCAGCTGTTTTATTATCAAGCCCCGATGCGGCACTATGTACCACTAATACTATTATTACTCCTAACCCTAAAGTAAGTTTGGTGAGCGTTATTAATTTGCTGTACCCTACTATGCCTCCTGTATGGGGGGTACATCCTAGTGCGATAGTACATGAGAGTTGTCAATTAGCGCCCGATGTCTACATTGGGCCTCATTGTGTTATCAATGAAGGCACCACGATTGCTGCACAGGCAATAATAGAATCTGGAACTGTTATTGGCAGCCAGGTACATATTGGAGCCAAGACCGTATTAAAAGCAAATATCACGATATACGATAAAGTTTCAATTGGTGCACAATGCTTAATTCATAGTGGGGCCGTAATTGGAGCTGATGGTTTTGGTTTTGCCAATACTCAAGGCACTTGGTTGAAAATACCTCATTTAGGTGGAGTTATTATAGGCGACCACGTAGAAATTGGAGCAAATACTTGTATTGATAGGGGTGCTTTTGAAAATACTACCATTGGGGAAGGCGTTATCATTGATAATTTAGTACAAATTGCCCATAACGTTACTATTGGGAATCATACTGCTATTGCAGGATGTGTCGCCATAGCAGGTAGTACTACCATAGGCCAATATTGCTTAATTGGTGGAGGCTCAAGTATTGCAGGACATTTAGAAATCGCAGATAAAGTATGTATTACTGCTATGAGTGGAGTGAATCATTCTTTAAAAACTGCTGGCGTATATTCCTCTGGTTTTCCTGCAAAACCCAGTGCCCAATGGCGTAGAAATGCTGCCCGCTTTAATTATCTAGATGATATGGGTAAACGCGTTAAGTACTTGGAACAACAACTGAAAAATTTACAACCAATTAGTTAGAGAGAAATTTATTTATGTCTGAAATGAGCATTCAAGAGATATTGAAATTTTTACCCCACAGGTATCCTTTTTTATTAGTAGATAGAGTACTTGAATTTGAGCCCAATCGTACGCTATTAGCGGTAAAAAATGTAACTATGAATGAGCAGTTTTTTACAGGACATTTTCCTATACAAGCGGTTATGCCTGGAGTACTTATTGTAGAAGCCCTAGCCCAAGCAGCTGCTATTTTAGCTTATCAAACTTTAAATTTAGAATCTCAGGATGCTTTATTTTATTTAGGCTCTATTGAAAATGCTCGTTTTAAAAAAATTGTTACACCAGGTGATCAATTACGTTTGCGGGTTGATATCGAACGACGTAGAACTAAAGTATGGAAATTTAAAGGGATGGCAACTGTGGATGGCGAGGTAGTATGTACCGCCGAAATGACTAGCGCAGAAGGGAAGGTAAGCCAGTGATAGATAAACACGCTATAATAGACGCTAGCGCTCAGATTGCCAATAATGTGCATATTGGCCCCTTTACAGTAATTGGCCCCAATGTACATATTGACGAAGGAAGCTGGATTGGCCCCCATGTAGTGATACAAGGCCCAACCACCATTGGTAAAGATAATAAAATATTTCAGTTTTCTTCTATAGGCGAAGCTACTCAAGATAAAAAATATAATGGGGAGCCAACCCGTCTTGAAATTGGAGATAGAAATATATTTCGAGAATGTTCTACCGTACACCGAGGTACTATGCAAGGCGGTATGGTAACCCGTATAGGTAATGATAATTTATTTATGGCTTATACTCATGTAGCCCATGATTGCATTATTGGTAATCATATAATTTTTTCGAATAATGCTTCCATTGCAGGGCATGTAACTATTGATGATCATGCACAATTAGGAGGCTTTGCAGGAGTACACCAGTTTTGCCATATAGGTACTTATAGCTTTTCTGCCGGTGGCAGTATTATTGTAAAAGACGTTTTGCCTTATATTACGGTATCTGGCTATCCTGCCGAAGTACATGGTTTAAATACCGTAGGCTTAGAGCGAAATGGGTTTTCAGCAGATAAAATTGCCTCTCTGCGTCGTGCGTATAAAATTATTTTTAGAAAAAATTTAACTATTAAAGAAGCTATTGTTGAATTAGAAGAAATGTCTATAGAAGCACCTGAAATATCTATTTTGATTGGGTTCTTATCTCAATCAAGCCGTGGTATTACGCGCTGAGTATCGAGACTGGGCATCCTGTATTGGGGCTAGTAGTGGGAGAAACCTCTGGGGATTTACTGGGGGCAGATTTACTATTAGCAATCAAACGAATTATAAAAAATCCTTTTCAAGTAGAAGGTATTTGTGGCCCGCAATCTATGAGAGCCGGGGCACACACTTTATTTCCTATGGAGCGCTTAAGCGTTATGGGCTTATGGGAACCCTTAAGCCGCTTGCCCGAGCTTTATTCTATGCAGCAAGCTATTATAAAACATTTTATAAAACAACCCCCTGAATTATTTATTGGAATTGATGCGCCTGATTTTAATTTAAGTATAGAGCAAGCTTTACGTGCTAAAGGTATTAAAACGGTGCATTACGTAAGCCCGAGTGTATGGGCTTGGCGCCCTTGGCGTATTCATAAAATTAAAAAAGCCGTAAGTCTTATGCTCACTTTATTTCCATTTGAAGCCAAATATTATGAAGCCCATCAAATTCCGGTGTGTTGCGTAGGCCACCCTTTTGCTGATCAAATTCCTTTACGAATAGATATAGATGCTGCTAAAGAAAGTTTACATTTTTCTTTTCATCAAACTATTGTGGCGTTAATGCCCGGTAGTAGAATGTCGGAATTAAAATATCTAGGGCCACTATTTTTACAAACTGCAGCCTGGATGCATGCCCGTGAGCCCGCTATGCAATTTGCTATACCCTTAGTCAATGAAAAACATGCCGTATTCATGAAGGCCTTATGTGAACAATATGCTCCTCACGTACCTATCACTATCATTGTTGGCCGTACCCGTGCGGTTATTAGCGCCTCTGATGCGGTGCTAGTTACCTCTGGTACTGCAACATTGGAAGTGATGTTACATAAAAAACCTATGGTAGTCGCCTATAAAATGCACCCTATTACGTATCAAATTGCCAAAAGAATGGTAAAAGTTCCCTATATATCGCTACCCAATTTATTAGCAAACGAGAAAATAGTGCCAGAATTTATTCAACAAGATATTCATATTAGCACTCTAGGCGAAACCTTATTTAAACAGCTTGAATTAACTACTGAAACGGCAGGAATGCTGCAAAAGTTTACTGAATTACACCAAGTCCTACAGCAAGATGCCAGTTTTAAGGCAGCCGAAGCTATTAATAGGTTATTGCGGCAATAAAAATAAATAATTCTAATTATCTTAAAAACTAAAGTATGCTAAAAAGGTTTGACTGTATCACCAACAATGTTGAATCTTTTACAATTAATTTTAATTTTTTAGTAATTTAAAAAAAAGTTTGCCCTTGTCCAATTATCCTGTAGCATTGATAATAATAGTAATTTTTGAACCGTAGATAGGTTGATGTTTTTAAAGGCCTGATCTTAATTCTTGCCCTCATTGTAAATATAAAGGAGACCAAAATGAATCGCCCTAAAGCTCAACTGTCAAATAAGATTGCTTCTAGCTCAAGTGATTCCGATTCCAGTCCTCATCCAAGCGTAAGTCCTCATCCAAGCGTAAGTCCTCATCCAAGCGTAACTCCTCATCCAAGTGTAAGTTCTCATCCAAGCGCAAGTTACTCAAGTGCTAGCCATTCAGCAAGCACGATGATGCACCCGTCTCAGAATGTTAGCAGCCATTTGAAAATGAATTTCCATCCTAATTACCCGGCTTATCATAGTTCTAATACTCACGTGAACTCTAACGCTTCTATGTCTAAAAGCCCCAACATACATACTAGTTCAAGTACTAATAGTACTCATATAATTACAAGTTCTCATGAGAGTGAGACTACCCCCCATGTCAGTACTCATTTAAATACTAGCAGTACAAGCAGTGCACATAGTTCGACTGCTATGCCAACTCAGGGCGCCGAAGGTAAATTGTCGCTCAAAAAATAACAAATTTATTGTTTCCTGCTTTATTTAGGATTTTTTAAAAGGTACTACGGCAGTATTATAGCTTAGGTTGTGTGCCAAAGGTTGGAAGGGTATATTAGCAAACAAAGCAACTTCTTGTTGTAATTTATCGAATCTTTTCATAAGAGTTTGTATTCTTTCTTTGTAATTGCCTCCGGGGGCTGCAAGTAAAATTTTTGATTTAAGATTGCCTTCAGAGCGTAGAATTTGATTGGTATAAAAATCAATATAGCATAACTGATTTTTTAACTTGAGCGTAAGGCTGTCGTTTTCTTGATAAAAATGTGTTCTAATAAAAGAATTAATTTCTTTGTACCATATGTGATGGGGCAGCATAATAATTTCTCTAAGCGCATGTTCCCTAAATTCAAGAGCGGCACCCAGTCGTACCGTGACTTCTACAAATCTACACTCTCGGACTTTATGTGCCAAGTCTTCTCCACTAGTGATGAAAAAATCACTTTCGCTAATTAAAACCTCGGCTGTTTCTAAATGTCGTTGTTTTTGTTCCTGTAGTAATAGCATTTGTGAGTGGTATGCGGGATACAGTAATTGCATTGAAATAGGGTAAGTAAAATGGCAGGGCATTTCAATCCTGCTCGGGGAATAATGCAAAGTATTTAAGGATGCAGCGGGATTATTTGTTTTATCTTCGGATATTGGTATTAATGAGGTTTCACGATTTGCATTTTGAGATTCTTTTGCCCGTTGCGAAGCACGACGGCTACCCCGAGAGGGTTTATTATTAGCTTGTAAAGAATTATTTTTATACTGATTAAAGTTTATGCTAACCATAGTTGTTTTTTCTGTGGCATTTTTTTCATGAGCGGGAGGTATTTCAGTTATGCAATCCATTTTTTGAGGTGCGGTAGAGTCTACTGGGGATAAGGCAGAAAAAATAAGGGGTGAAGTAGCGCTTGTTGATTCTACTATCTCTTCACCGGTACTGTTTTCAGTATAGTTCTCTTGTACCTTCCAATGTGTTTTCTGAATCGTTTTTGTGCTCTTTATTTTATTATTTTTTATTGAGGTTTTCTTTGCTTTGTTTGCACCTGAAGAAGGAGAAGCAATTTCTGCTGTTTCAGTTAGCTTTTCAAAATATAAAAAATTGTATATTAATGGGTAATGTTTCTTGAATTCATGTAACTTTTTTTCTATTTTTTCAAAAATTTGAAAACCATATAATAAATTTTGACCTTTCAAATTTGGATCTTTCACAATTCGCGCTAAGTGCGGCATCATATCATAGATATAATGGATATAGTCTTTGAGTTGGTTTTTGTAAGCAGAAGTACTTAATTTGTAGACGTAATTAGTATTAGACAAATGCGGGACTTCTTGAAATATTTCATCTTCATTGAGGTTATAAATGTGCTCGAGTTCTGTATAAGCATTGAAAACATGCTTTTGCTGAAATTCATAAAATTTTTCTATTAGTCTTAATAAAAAATTTTTAGTACCTTCGGAAAATGCTTTATTATTTAGGCATTCGTAAAATGTTTTAACCCCATCGCGTAATTCTATATAATTGCGGTAGTAGCCATATTGCAAATTTGCAGCTTTCAATAAATTTATCTCTAAAGAATTTTCATCCACAGCTTTGTTAAATCCTACAGCGGCCTGCTCTCGATGTGCTTTTTGTAGTTGAATGAGTTCAGTGGTTGGTTTCTGTAAGGTTTGTAAGGCTATCATTTGTAATATAGCATTTTGGGCTCTTAAATAGTGTGTTACAGGTATTATTAAATTAGATAAATTTTTTATATCGCTATTCGAATTATAATTTTTAACTGCGGTCACCATAGTATTATTAATGTCAACTAAAATATTAAATAAATCTATAAAGCGACTCATGTAGGTTGTATTAATTTGGTTGTCTATGGGGCCGCCCACGTGAGATATTTTGGAATCGATGCTAACAGTTAAAAATTCTTGCCTTTCCTTAGCTAGCTGAACACTATTTACTTTTATTGCTCTAACTAGTTTTTGTCGTATATCATGGATAACAGCATTTTCAGAATTTGTATTGTTTTTTTTAGATTTATTAAGATTTACATTGTCACAATCAAGGCCCTTAAATAAAGCTATAAGTGCATTATGAAATTCTTGATTTTCATATAAAAAATTTTCGGTAAATATAGTTTGCTGTTGTTTATGCTTAATAATAGGCGAATAAAATATATCGGCTGGAAAAGGGTGTTTTAGTAATAGGGTTGATTTAAAATCAAAGGCCGCTGGGTAACTTTTTCGAAGTTTGTCTAAGTAAGAATTAAAATTCCCAACATTTTTTGAATATACGGTTTGAGGTATGTTAAGTCTAAAATATAAATTAACTTCCGCAGGGTGAGGGTGTAGAATACCCATTTTAGATATAAAATCTATTAATAAAATATTTAAAGCCCCGAATTCCAAGCAAATTTTGCCCACTACACACCGAATTTGTTAGTTAGATCACATTTGCCCTAATATAGTAGCAATTTATTTAAATTATTGTTTCGACAGAATGCTTGACATTTTTATTTGTAGT
>Ga0302309_10000280_pt1 | contig 64842 bp, 68 predicted proteins | sample III_Palsa_N1_1_FD_200453 | JGI IMG/M metagenome (GOLD analysis project Ga0302309, IMG submission 200453) | Peat permafrost microbial communities from Stordalen Mire near Abisko, Sweden - III_Palsa_N1_1 | ecosystem: Environmental > Terrestrial > Soil > Palsa > Peat permafrost | place: Sweden...
AAAGCCAGAGGCTATTGACCAACAGTTATTTGAATATCTTGCCTACTACAACCAAGAAAGACTACACTCAGGAATACAGTACAGAACTCCTTCTGAAATGTTGCAAAGGTCTTGAGCTAATTACGTACATCTAACAGGGGTGTTGGATTTGATAATTTTACTTAACGACTAGGTTACTTGAGCCTACGAGTTCAGCTAATTCGCTCATGCCTGAACTGCCTTTATCTATACCTTGAGGTAATTTAATTGCCTGCTTATTTTCAGCTTTGCCAAGTACGAGCACAACGTCAGTATCACCCTTGTAATTATCTATCGTCTGTTTAAGCGTTAAGAGCACATTTTGATTCTCGGTACTGGCCAGGCGTATATAAACTCTTTCGTTAACGGTCGGTTCGTCACTGATTGCCTTAGCTCCCGGGCCGGGCATGGAAACTGATTTACTGGCTTTAGGGGCAGCTTTCTTCTTACCTGTGGATTTGTAGTTTGCAGCTTCTTCTGAAGTTATCTCTCGGGCTTCATTTACCATCACTTTGGTTTCACCGGTAAAGTTACCGTTTTTATCCTTAGCATTGACCTTGCCTTTGACGAGAACTATTTTGTCCCTTTGCCAGACATCGCCGGTTTTCTCGTAGTTGCCTGGGAATAAAATTATTTCTGTCTCACCAAAGAAATCTTCCATTTTTACGAATGCCATTTTTTGACCATTCCTGGTTACTATTTCACGAACATCAGATATAGTACCGCCGATACTGACAGATTTACCATCGAGCTCTGGTTTTAGCTCGTTTAAAGGTACGGTTTGCTCCCTGAGCATTAGTTCATAGGGATCAAGTGGGTGGCTGCTTAAATAAATTCCCAAAAGTTCGCGCTCCCAAACTAGTTGCTCGTGTGGATCTAGCACAGAAGTTGGGGGTTGAAGCTGTACTTTAGACCTACTTATACTTGTGTTGGAGCTGTCAGCCTCGCCAAATAGGTCTGTTTGGCCAGTGTTAGCTTGTTTCTGCAATCTGGACGCATAGGCTAGGACCGTATCGAGGTTAAATAGCAAAGTGTTTCTATCGGAAAACCTATCAAAAGCACCGGCTTTAACTAGACTGTCCATAGCTTTACGATTACTAACCTTGGAACTTACTCTAGATAGGAAGTCTTCTAGGTCTTCAAAATTGCCATCTTTTCTAGCTTCGACTATTTCCTCAACTACTCCAGTACCAACATTCTTAATACCAGCCATGCCAAACCTTATCTGATCAAGCGTTGGCGTAACGGTAAATTCACCGTAAGATTCGTTAACGTCTGGCTGTAATACAGTCAGACCCATATGCTTACATTCGTTTATCTCAATCGCCAGACGTTCATTGTCGTCGTAGTCACTCGTCATAAGCGCGGCCATAAAGGCTGCTGGGAAATTCGCCTTTAAGTAGGCTGTCCAATATGCAATTTGCGCATAACAAGTCGCATGGGCCTTGTTGAAAGAATAATCTGCAAAAGGCTGAATTTGCTTCCACAGCTCGGCAGCTTGCCTTTCAGTAAGTCCTTGCTTAACACAGCCGGCAATGAACTTTGGCTCTTCAGCCTGCATAATATCGCGTTTCTTTTTACCAATTGCTTTACGAACAAGATCAGCCTCGCCAGCACTATAGCCAGCAACAAGCTGCAAAAGTTGAATAATCTGCTCCTGATAAACCATCACTCCGTAGGTATCGCTAAGGATTGGCTCTAGCGACATATGCATGTACTCAATTGATGACTGGTTGTTTTTACCCTTAATAAACCTAGGGATTTCAGACAATGGACCAGGCCTGTAGAGAGCGTTCATGGCGATTAAATCGGCAAACTCTGTTGGTTGGAGTTCTTTTAAGTAGCGCTTCATGCCGGCAGATTCAAACTGGAACACACCGGTTGTGTCGCCGTCTCGGAATAGCTTAATGGTTTTTTCGTCATCCATCTGTATCTCACTCAGCTCAATATCTTTTTTATAGACTTTTCTAATAATGCGAAGCGCGTTTTTAAGTACAGTCAGGTTAGACAGCCCCAAAAAGTCCATTTTAAGTAGGCCTAGCTCTTCAATAGGACTCATTGAGTACTGGGTAGCAACAACTCCCTTTTGCGCCATTTCAAGAGGAGTGTAATAGACTATGTCTTCTGGAGCGATCACCACGCCGGCAGCATGAACTCCATGAGAACGGATAGTCCCCTCCAATTGAACTGCTCTATCGAAAACTGTTTTAGCGGTAGGGTTATTAGCGTACTCATTAGCCAAATCCTTATCTTCCTTAAGCGAAACAGCCAATGGTATGTGACGCCCTTGAACTGGAGGAGGAATCATTTTAGCCAGGCGATCGGCTTCGGCGTATGGTACTTGAAGTACTCTAGAAACGTCTCTTACTGCATTACGAGCCGCCATTCGGCCAAAAGTTACAATGTTGGCCACCCTATCTTTACCGTACTTCTCGACGCAATACTGAATCACTTCACCACGCCTTGTGTCCTGTATGTCGATATCGATATCAGGCATAGAGATACGATGTGGGTTTAAGAATCTTTCGAACATTAGCTTGTAGCCAAGTGGTTCAATTTCGGTAATTCTAATAGCGTAAGATACGATCGACCCAGCCGCTGAACCACGGCCAGGACCGAAGATGATTCCTTGGTCTTTACCCCATTTAATAAAGTCTTGGACGATTAAGAAGTAACCGTTAAAGCCCATTGAATCGATAGTGTCGAGTTCATACTCTGTTCTGTCTATAACTTCTTTGGTTAGAGACTTCCTAGCATCATCGATGCTTAGCTTAATACTTTTTTCAAGATCGACATTGCCGTAGCGCCAGGCAAGACCCTGCCAGACCAGTTGGTGAAGGTAAGTCTTTTCTGATTCGCCTTTTGGTACTGGGAATTTTGGTATCAGTATTTTACCCAGTTCTATATCTACTTGACAGCGCTCGGCTATCTTTTTGGTATTTAAGATATAGTCGGGATGATCCTTGCCCCATCTGTCTATGACTTCTTTAGGATCGGTTACGTGTAGCTCAAAATCCTTGAGAGACATTCTCTTTTCATCGCTTAAGAATGATCCTGTTTGTACACAAAGCAGGATTTCGTGCGCCTCCTGGTCTTCGTGCTTAAGATAATGCGCGTCGCAAGTGACGACACATGGTATGTCTAGCTCTTCAGCTATCTTCATAACCCCGGCATTGATGTTTACCTGTTCGTCCCACCTGCTGGTATGCTCTGGATGCCCGTGATCTTGCAACTCCATGTAGTAGCGATCACCAAAAGCTTGTTTGTACCACTTAGCACTTTCCAGGGCAGCTTCATACTGACCATTTCGTAGTGCTTCCCCAATTTCACCGCTGGCACAACCACTGAGGCAGATAAGGCCTTGGTTATGCTTAGCTAGCAAATCGCGGTCGATTCTTGGCTTGTAGTAATAGCCCTCTAAGTTAGCTATTGTTGAAAGAGCCATTAAGTTCTGATAGCCCTGATTATTCATGGCTAGCAGAATAAGGTGATAATTTGGCTTGTCTTTACCTGGTTCTTTATCTGTATGTGACCTAGCGGCAATGTAGGTCTCCATCCCTATAATGGGTTTAACATGATTGGCTTTAGCTTCTTTATAAAACTCGATCGCGCCGCTTAGAGTACCATGGTCGGTTATAGCAACAGAAGTCATGCCCTTTTCTTGGACATATTTAATCAGGCTTGGAACTTTGGTTAGTCCATCAAGCAGGCTGTACTGTGTATGATTGTGCAAATGCACATAATCGCTTGGCTTTAAAGCTGTTTTTGTTGCCAAAACTCCCCCTCTTTAGAGTATTGGTTTGTGTCTCTATACAAGATAAATTATACCAAAAAGCCGCTGCTTAAAATACGCCTATTTCTTTAAGTAGTCTTTTAAATGCTCGACAGCGTTGCTAGCATTTTTAACGGCTCTCTTGAGGTCTTCATCTTCAGCAGTACCATCATGAATAGCACTAATTACTTCTTTAAGTTTTTCTTTTGTATCTAAAGACTTTTCAACCAATTTATTAATTTCTGCTTGGCCTTTCTTATTGGCCTTAGAACTTTCCTTCTTGGCATCTTTGACAACTGCAACCAACTCTTTATTAATAGCCTTAAATTCTTTTTCTAGGTCTACTTTTCCTTTTTCAGCAACGTCGAGAATGTCGTCTCGAGTATCTCTGCCACTTTTAGGAGCAGTTAGAAGACCGGCTATATAACCAGCTACAGCGGCTAAACCGCTACCAATAACAACTTTTTTAGTCGTTTCTTTCTGTCGTCTTCTCATTTGGACTTTCTATTAACTAGCTTTACGATATTACGGATTAGCTTTAGGAAAGCTAAACGGTCTTGAGTGTCTCTTAATACTTCGGTAGCCGACTCAACCGAATCAATAACATCTTCAGCTTTATTAAGTACTCGGCGAACATCGCCAATTATTCTAACTAGATTTACTAGGACGACAAAACCTGCCAGGAAAAACAGGCTCAAGAAAACTGTAATTATGATAAGTAGGACTGTGTCAGTATTAGAGGTCATGGTCGTATTATATAACGATTATCTTATAAGTACACCTAATAACTTACAGGGTAAACAGTTTTGACTATGTAACGATATGGTTTAGGATAGTGCATATGGAAGAGTTAGCACCCCATTATCCCGAAGAGTGGTCTGACGATGACGTTACCTTACTTGAATCTCCAATAGAAGGAGAGCATCGAATCTTACGACTGACAAGGAGGAACACTCATGTCTATCGCTTCTACTTTAACAAAGAGTATGACTACATAGTTCATGCTTTCGGTGAAGGAGAAAATGATTACGTTGTCTATTTTCTTGATTTTGACGAAGAACTTGATCGACTCCTGTCTGAACGCGATTACCCCGAGATACCGTTAGCTCAAGTTAATGCTGGAGTTATGGAACATAAAGAAAAACAAAATAATATTGCTCTTTTCTCAAGAACATTTTCCGAGATCAATAGTCCAGAAGATTTATTCAATGCCATCGCTCGAGATGAAGAACAAGCAGCTTAAAGCTTAGCCTTTAAATATTCCTTAAGTGCAGGTCCTATATCTTCGTTCTTAAGCGCAAACTCAAATACAGTTTTTAGATAATCCAGAGGATTACCAGTGTCGTAGCGTTCACTGTTTTGAATAAGACAACCATAGAACGGCTTGTTATCTTTAATCATAGGCTGGATGAGGTAATCGGTTGCGTAAAACTCATCGCCTTCCTTGAGGCTTTGTTTACCCTTCTCCAGATAGTCAAAAACGTCTGGGGTAAGCAGATAACCAGCGACGCTAGCAAAATCAGATGGAGCTTTTTCACGACCTGGCTTTTCAATGATTGAGTCTACTTTAATAACACCATCTCTAACCTGGGGGCCACCAAGCATACCGTATCTGGCAAAATCTTTATCTTCTGTCACCTTAATGCATGGCAGAATACTGGCATTATATTCTTCATAAAGTTCAATCATCTGGGTAAAAGGGTTGGGGTCTGAGACAAATATGTCATCCGCGAACGTAAATATAAAAGGTTCATCGCCAATCAGTGGCGCAGCGCAGAGTATAGGCGTGGCCGTACCATAAGGGCCTTTTTGCCTTATGTAGGCAAAGTTAGCCATATCGGCAACGGAATTAATCTCATCGATGTAGTGGGCTTTGCTAGGGCCACCTTCAAGCAAGTTGTTAATCAGGTCCTTGCTGGGAGTATCAAAGTGGTCTTCAATCGGCCTTTTGCCGTAGCCACTGATAATAATGATGTCCCTGATACCGGCTTCAACAAGCTGTTCAGCGATATATTGAATAATAGGCTTATCTACAAGAGGCAGCATCTCTTTGGGCACGGCTTTTGTCTGTGGCAAAAAGCGGGTGCCATAGCCCCCGGCTGCAATTACGGCTTTTTTGACTTTAGAAGGTTTCACTCTGAAATTTTAGCATGTATTAGCTTAAGAAATATCTACAATATTTAAAGACCGAGTTGTTTTTTGATTAGTTCGTTAGCCATCTGTGGATTGGCTTTGCCTTGGCTCAGTTTCATGACTTGGCCGACTAAAAAGCCGATTGCCTTCATTTCGCCGTTCTTAACATCTTCAGCCGCCTGAGCGTTTTCTTGTAAGACCTTTTTCACTATATCCATGATTTCAGCTTTGTCAGAAACTTGAATGTAGCCACTTTTCTCAGCGTAAGCTTCTACTGCCTGAGTAAGGCTAGCTGTACCAAAAGCGCTAGATATTTTAGAGCTATCTTTGAGTAGCTCTTCGATCAATGCTTTAGCGCTATTGGAACTTAATTTATTAGCCTTAACTAGCTCGTAGATACTGCTATAAATGGCTGCTTTATCTTTACTGTTAAGTGCTGGCAGGCTGTCGTTTTCGTGTCTAAATGGTATTTCAGTATTGATCATCCAATTTGACATGAATTTAGCCAGCTCAGGCTTGTCAAGCTGGTCTTGTATAAGAGACAAGTAATCGACATTTTCATCGTCAACTTCTGCTTCGAGCAATGTCTCAATTGAGGAAGCGTCTAGCTCTAACCGGCTTAGAAGACTCCTCCATGACTCAGGCATGACTGGCATAGATTGTTTTATCGAACTGACAAAACTTTCATCTAATACGATCGGCGGTAAATCTGGATCAGGCATATAACGATAATCATCGGCATCCTCTTTGGTTCTTTGAAGAAAAGTTTTTTGCTTGGCATCATCCCAACCCCTGGTTTCCTGGTTGATCTTTTGTCCCTTTTCAAGCAGTTCGATTTGCCGGTCAATTTCATACTCAACCGCTTTTTCGACACTTCTAAAGCTGTTTAGATTCTTACTCTCGGTCCTAGTCCCCATTTCATCGGTTTGGCTGACGCTCACGTTCACGTCAAAACGCATATTGCCGTAGAAGAGGTTGGCGTCTGAAACTTGGGCATAGCGCATCCTTAAATAAAGTTCTCTGGCATAAGCCTTAGCTTCCTGGCTAGAAGACATATCTGGTTCACTAACAATTTCAAGAAGTGGCGTACCGGCTCTGTTTAAATCAACTAGGCTGTAGTCTTTTCCGGTTGGATGGACGCTTTTACCAGCATCGGCTTCTAGGTGCGCCCGGGTTATACCGATTGTTTTCTCTTGTCCGTCAACTTCTATTTTGACTTGACCGCCTAGAATTACTGGCTCTTCCCACTGAGTTATCTGATAACCCATAGGAAGATCAGGATAAAAATAGTGTTTGCGGTCAAACTTGGAAAATAGCTGGGGGGTTGAATTAAGAGCAAAAGCAGCCCGGGAGGCTAGTGTTAAGACTTCTTTATTTAAAACAGGTAAAGCACCAGGTAGTCCAAAGTCTATGTGGCTTACAAGCGTGTTTGGTGGAGCTTCACGGGCATCGTTAGCCACACTTGAGAAAAGCTTAGTCACAGTCTTAAGCTGAACATGGCATTCGATACCAATGGTCACCTTATATTTAGCTTTTGTTTCAGGACTTATCATTTTTGCGCTTTACTACTTTATTCTTAATTGCCTTAGTTCTACTAACTTTTTCTAGTGCGCCAAGATCCCTCAGAGCTTCTCTAAAGCCAGCAAGAGCCATGGCAACATCTTTCTTCTTGAGCTTGCGCACGTCAATCTTATCGTCTTCACTAAGCTTCTTGGAATACTTATGGCTAAACCAGACCTCCTCATTAAATGAAAGTGACTTCTGAGCTGAAACCAATCTTTCACCAGTTGACTTGCCTTTAAAGCCACGTTGCTTTAAAGCTTTATCGAGGAGCTTATCGGCATCGGTTATGGCTTTTGGCCAGGTCTTTCTGGACGAACAATACGACTGAAGATCATGCCATTTAGCATTGAAGTAAGCAACTTTTAAGCGACGTCTGAACCTGGGTATTCTCATGCGAACGCTTCTTCGCTGGCCTTAGCGACGGCAAGTAGTTCTTTATCCTGACGTCGAGCGGCCATAATTTGCAGGCCAACCGGTAAACCGCCTTCAGCTTTTCCTGCTGGAATACTAATAGAAGGGTTGCCGACCATGTTAGACGTAACGGTCATAATGTCGCAAAGATACATTTGAAGAGGATTATCTACATTCGCACCTATTTTAAAAGCTGTTGTCGGAGCGACAGGACCGATTAGGAAATCTACATCTTTGAGTGCGGCTTCAAATTCGTTAATAAGCTTTGTTCTAACCGTCTGCGCCTTACGATAGTATGCGTCATAGTAGCCACTGCTTAGTACGTAAGTTCCAATCATGATTCGGCGCTTAGCTTCCTTGCCGAAACCTTGGCCACGAGACAAGAGATAACTTTGGTCTAGATTTTTGGCATCTTTAGCGGTGTAAGCATAGCGCTGGCCATCATAGCGGGCTAAATTGCTACTGACTTCAGCTGGGCAAAGAATGTAGTAAACAGCTAGAGCCATATCTGTTGAAGGTATACTCACTTCACTTATTTCTGCGCCGGCCTGTTTTAATTTGTCGATTGATGACTCAATCACGTGCTTAACTTCCAGGCTCAAGCCCTCGCCCATATATTCTTTGATAACGCCGATCTTTTTGCCCTTTAATGATTGATTCAATTCCGTGTAATCGTCTTGCCTGGCTATTGTTGTTGAATCTAGTTCGTCTGGTCCGGCCATAACATCGAGCACAAGCGCAGCATCGTCAACGGTACTAGCAAGAGGTCCAATAACGTCAGTACTACTGGCCATAGCAACTACTCCGCTTCTAGAAACTAGGCCGTATGATGGCTTATAGCCAATGCAGCCACTAAAGCTTGCTGGTTGTCTGATTGAACCTCCGGTGTCGGTGCCAAGAGCAAATGGAGCAAGCTCTAGTACTACAGATGCCGCTGACCCACCAGAACTACCACCAGGGACTCTGGTTTTATCTTGAGGGTTAAGAGTCGTAAAGAAATCGCTGTTTTCTGTACTTGTACCATGAGCAAAGGCATCTAGGTTGGCTTTGGCGACGCAAATAGCACCTTCCGCTTCCAGCCTATTAATAGCCGTTGCCTGATATGGCGCACTAAAGCCTTTTAAGATATTGCTGGCTGCGGTAGTGTCAGCTCCAAATACGAGAAAATTATCTTTAGCTATAAAAGGCACGCCAGCGAGCCGGCCAGCATCGTCGCCTCGAGCTATAGCTTCGTCAATCTGCTTAGCCCTTTTTCTAGCCTCAGTTTCAGTAGTGGCAACAATTGCCTTATATTCGCTTTTTTCTTCTATTAGCTTAAGTGACTGCTCTACTAAATCAGCGGCTTTAAGTTCCCCGGCCTGGACCTTGCTTGCAATATCTTTAATTGGTAGCCATACGGATCGCATTTAGCCTATCATCCTTTTAACTTTAATTTGGTTGTCTTCAACTTCAGGCACGTTCTTTAGTAAATCAAGCGGTTCATAGCCGTAACTTTTCACTTCGTCAAAGCGCGTGACATTCGTTAAGTCACTGACTTGGTTGGTTGGCTTTAGGCCAGTTACATCCATTTGATCCAGCTTTTCAACATAATGCAAGATATCAGACAGCTCTTTTATGTATTCTTCAATTTCAGCATCAGACAAATCCAGCCTTGCCAATTGAGCCAATTTTAAGACATCGTCCCGAGTAAGGTTTGCCATAGTTAGGACTAATTGTAACAGAGACCTTTTCATTTATTTAGTTATTTTAATTAAAAAGTCTATTTACAAAAATTCACAACAGAACTAGTATTATCTTTAAGCGTAGGCTGAATAAGAAATTATGAGTTTAACGGCTGCTCCACCTCTTGAAACAATCAACTTGGTAAATCCAAGTCTGGAAGAAGCGTACGTCCATGTCGGTGGCGCCAAGATACACGTCACTGTTCATATTCCCGATGAATTCACTGATGATACTAAAAGATTCTTAATTGGTGACGGTTATTTTAGCCGAGAAAGAAACTATACTGAGCTTGCGAAGAGCCTATCAAGACTGGGCCACGTAGCCATAACTCATCAACCTGCGGATAAACAAGATATCTTTAAACGGACTCATCCTAGTCATTGGGATGGTGTTAAATTATCTTGCGAGGCATTAGACGCCGGACGAAAATTCACAAATCGAGTATTAGAATTAGACCCGTCAAGCAAATATATTGTGGCTGGTCATTCTTTAGGCGCTTACACCGGGGCCAAGTTTACAGAATATAGGCCTGATAAGGTTGAGCAGCTGGTACTTATTGCTGCCGCAGGTATGGAGCAACATGATCTTCCTGAGATGCTTGAAAGAACTGGACAGATCGTAATGACCCATTTTCCCGATCTTGCTTATGAATTCGGTATTAATCCAATGAAATTTATGTACAGCTCAACAATGCATGTGCTTGAGACTTTTGGCAGTCCAAGTAAATTTGATAGACGTTTTCGCGAAGGTTATACAGCGGTTTATTGCAACACTAAGCCTTATATACATAAAGCTAAGCAAGCTGGCATACCTGTTGAAATAGTTTGTTTTGAGGATGACGCTTATTCAAAACTTAAAGAGAACGTAAGAGCGGCAAACGAAACAAACAGTAACCTTTATATACTTCCTGGGGACCATTTTACCCCTCAGAAAGAGCCTGTCAGGTTTGCTAGCGATCTGGACAATATCGTTAAAGATCGATATGTCAGATTATGAGTCTTTTTACAAAACTAATTTAAGCTTTGCTTTTGATTTCAGCGATCAGGTCTCTCAGCTCTGCCGCCGTTTCGAATTGCAGGTTGGCTGATGCTAGCTCCATCTGAGAACTCAAATCTTTTATTAAAGAGCCGTATTCATCTTTAGGTATCTTATTAAGGTTAATCTTTGCTCTTTTAGCTTCTTCGGGCAGATCTGATCTCATACCCTTTTCTACTGCTCTAGTAATACCAATTGGGGTTATACTGTGTTCCTTGTTGTAGGCTGCCTGAACTTTGCGTCTCTCATCTGTTTTGTCTAAAGTTCTTTGCATACTGCCAGTAATTCTGTCGGCATACATAATAACGTGGCCCTCTTCGTGCCTCGCGGCGCGTCCAACTGTTTGGATAAGCGCTTGCTCACTTCTTAAGAAGCCCTCTTTGTCAGCATCTAAAATAGCTACGAGTGAGACTTCCGGCAAGTCTAAGCCCTCTCTTAGCAGGTTAATACCTACTAGAACGTCGTATGTGCCTAGTCTTAAGTCTCTTAATATGTCGCTACGATCAAGCGTGTCGACGTCGCTATGCAGATAGGCAACCTTTATATTAATTTCCTGCAAGTATTCAGCCAGATCTTCGCTCATGCGCTTGGTTAAAGTAGTTACCAATACTCTTTGCCTCTTTTTGATTGTGTCTCTAATTTCATTAACCAGATCATCAATTTGTCCTTCAATTGGTCTGACCTCAATCTTTGGATCGAGTAGCCCCGTTGGACGAATGACCTGTATTGCCGGTTCAGGACTCCTGGAAAGTTCATACTCAGCAGGTGTTGCGCTAACATATACCGCCTGATTAACGTGGCGCTCAAACTCAGTAAAAGTAAGCGGGCGGTTGTCGAGAGCACTTGGCAATCTAAAGCCATGCTCAACCAGCACTTCTTTTCGAGCTCTATCTCCGTTATACATTCCCCTGACTTGAGGAATTGACATGTGTGATTCATCGATAAGCATTAAGTAGTCATCGGGAAAGTAGTCGAGTAGTGTTGCCGGCTGCTCACCTGGCTCTCGATTGGTTAAGTAACGGGAATAGTTTTCTATGCCTTTAACAAAGCCTGTTTCTTCTAGCATTTCAATATCGAAGCGGGTTCGTTGCTCGAGTCTCTGGGCTTCCACCAGCTTGCCTTCATTTTTAAACTGATGTAGCCGTGTTTCAAGTTCTTTTTCGATGTGACCTAATGCTACTTTTAGCTTGTCCCCCGGCGTGACATAGTGAGATCCCGGAAAGATTTTGTACGAATCAAGATCGGCCAGGATTTCACCCGTTAAAGGATCGACTTTCGTAATACGGTCAACTTCGTCACCAAAAAATTCCAATCTATACGCAAGTTCTTCGCTGGCCGGGAAGACATCGACGACGTCACCTCTTACTCTGAACGTGCTTCTATGGAAATCTATGTCATTTCTCTGGTACTGAATATCTGTCAGCTGCCTTAGGAGCTTATCCCTAACTTTTCTTTCGCCTTTAACAACGTCGATCGATAGGCCGTTATAATCTTCAACCGAGCCAATACCATAGATACAGCTAACGCTGGCGACAATAATAACGTCTTTTCGGCTTAGCAAGGCATCCGTGGCAGCGTGTCTTAATCTATCTATCTCTTCGTTGATCTGCGAATCCTTTTCAATATAAGTGTCTGATCTGGGGATATACGCCTCAGGCTGGTAGTAATCGAAGTAGCTAACAAAGTAATGGACGGCGTTCTCGGGAAAAAAGTTTCTGAATTCGTTATAAAGCTGTGCTGCTAATGTTTTGTTGTGGCTAAGCACAAGAGTTGGCTTGCCAGTATTTTGAATGATGTTACTCATGGTAAATGTTTTACCAGAGCCCGTTACACCTAAGAGTGTTTGGCTTTTATCACCATTATTAAGGCCCTCCGTTAGCTGCTTGATAGCAGACGGCTGGTCACCCGTAGGCTTATAGTCTGACTTTAGTTTGAAATCACTCACCTAGATATTGTAGCAAGCCCGAACGAGACTAGCTCTTATCCATTGTGGCCGGCATGATCGCCATCAAAATTCAAAAACCACTCTTGATCATGGTTCTTCAGGTGGTCCTTGATGTCCTTAGATTTCTCATCAAGTATGTCAACTATCTTCTTAACCAGTCTTTCTGGGTTATCATCGTAAACAACCAGGCTCTTATGAGGTGGCTCTAAAATTTCCATTAGCGCTTGGATCTCGTCAGCCGTACCACCACTGCCAAGGAGTACACCGCAAGGTTTGTGGGCTTCTAGAGCAGAAGTAAACTCGTGCAGGCTGCCAAAGCGTCCACCTATAGTTATAACTGCATCACTAGATTGGACTAGATAGAGGTCACGTCCAACGTAATGAAGACCAGTGAAGTTAAGAAAGTCGAAACAAGAACTTGGTAAGCGATATTTATGTATATGCTCCCTAAAGCTTATAGCAGGAGAAAATCCAACGCTCATACCACCAGCTTTTCGGGCGCCAACCGCTGCATGATAAGGCAAGCCAACAGTAGCGCCAGTGGTTATGATGTGGCCGCTTTTAGCGATTGCTACGCCTACTCTGTCGGCAAGTCCAGCCGAGTTCTTTACTGTATCACCTGATGCTGCACCCGATACGCAAATAGAGTATTTTAGGTTGTATGGTTTTTCATGACTTTCGCTTACTGGGCTCATTAACTGATTGCCTCCATTGCAAGTTCTGGTTCAAGTTCACTTAATATGGTTCGTTCAACAGGCTCATGGTTAAAGTACCTAAGTAGAAGCTCGTGCCAGAGTGAGCGTTTAAAATAATGGGTTAGACGTTCGTTGAAGCTGACTTCATTACATAAGTTGAGCGCGCTATCGAGTATGTTAAATGAAACCGGCTTACGGCCACTTATAACGCCTAAATGCGATGTATCTTTCCAAAAGCTTAACGACTTATCTATTTGAGCCAGTTTTTCTTCAATTGGATGCCAGACCATATCTTCTAGCTGCAAATAAGGTTCAAAGACGTCTTCTCTAAAATGCCCATTGATTCTTGAGTAGTATCTTTGGATTAAATTCCAAGGAACGGGCTGATCAAGCAATTTTGAATTAAGCTCTGGCTCGGTATTTATGATCCGGCTAACGATATCTCCAAAATCGGGTCTGACTTGATTGATCTTTAGGAATGTTGAACAAGCTCTAATTTCATTTAGCTCGTGCAAACTTAGGCTCAAGCTAGCCGTTACTACACCGGCTGGTGGACTCGCCGGTAAAGGCAAGAGTACAATTGCGCCTAATTCCTTAAACGACAAAATATTATGCTTAGTGCTAGTTACAATACTATCCGACAGCTTTTTCCATTTAGCGCTATTTGGGCTAAGTATGGTTATGTTCCTATCTTCAAAATCAGTCGGGGACAGCTTTTTGTATTGATCGGTGTAGTGTTTTTTCCAGGAAGCTGATTCATTGAGCCAGGCTGCCGATAAGACAAGGCTTAGGTGCTCTTGCTTTAGCATTGACTCGAGTGAGCGGTAGCCGAGCGCTTTCATAGCCTTCTTTGGCGGAGTCTTTCTTAGTAGCGTCTTTAGCTTGGTTGGTTTAATCGCAAAACATCTCTTTGAATCGGGTAAGCGCTTCATCGCTTCAACTATGCCGGCAACCACGTCAGCTTCGGCCGATACGTGCGTAGCAGCTAGTGTTCTTAGAGTCTTAGTGACTGATTTATCGTCTAGTCTAAGCTTCTCGATTAAGGCGTGGTAAAGCTCTTCTTCGGTCGTATCCTTATGATCAAGCCCTAACTGTCTAAGCTTTGATTTACTTAAAGAGACTATTTCACTAGACAAACGTATATCTGTTGAAGGGTTACCGTTGGCAGACTCAAGCTGCCTAAGACCAGTTCTAAAGAAAGGTTCTTTGGCTTCTAAAGCTTCTGATAAAAATCTAGTCATTTTGGCTTAAATAACTTTTTCTTTTAAAGTTTCCCTCTTAAGGCTTGTTTTTATTTACCTTTTTACTACTTATAGATTACCATAAGCACGTCTTTTAGATAAAGTGCTTTTTTATTACTTTTTAGAGTGGCTTTGGTTTGTACCAATCAGGTGAATTCTTAAGGAATTCGTCTAACTCTTTTTCACTTAGCAGTCCTGCTTGGGCACCAGTCTTCTGGACTACGCTCATGGAGTTAATTGGGGCCCACTGAAGAGCACCTTCAATAGTGTTGCCTTTAATTAGAGCGGCTACAAAGGTTGAAGCAAAGGCATCACCGGCACCTGTTCGATCACTTGGTGGTGCTGGATCAGGATAAAGGGGCATTTGTAGTCTTTGGTGGCCATCTGAGGCATAAGCGCCGTGAGGGCCATCGGTAATAACAACAGTCTTTGGCCCAAGAGCATGGAGTTTATCGAAGAGATCGTTCAGGTCATCGTGATTACCACCGCCAACTAAGGCAGCTTCTTCACGGTTGAGTACCAAAACTTCGCTTCTTTGGTAAACCCTCTTCAATCTTTCTACGCCGGCTTCCATCTGGAAAGTACCAGGCTGGAAAGCAAGCTTAACGTCTGGATTAGCATCAAGCCAGTCAGCCACTTGATCATGGTATTCAATTGCGTGTTCGCTGATTGAGCTAAAGTAGACCCACTTAGGCGTCTCATTTGGCCTTAGGTGCGGCCAGTGATAGTCATACTCTTCGTGCTTAATCAGGATGGTGCGCTCGTCTTTATACCAAAGGACGTAGTGATAGTTGCTTTTCTTATCTGGGTTAATCCTTACAAAACGAGTATCGACGCCATTTTTATGAAGGGCATTGATCATATCCCGGCCATGCGAGTCACCGCCCACGTTAGTTACGAAGGCACTGTTAAGTCCTAATCTCGCAAAAGCAACAGCCGAGTTAGCGGCATTACCGACGGCTTCAATAATTTCGGCGTGGTCAAAAGGCAGCTTCGTACCAAACTTCATGGCTAGCCATTTACCCTCTTCGTTCTCGTAAGTTATTGCTTCGTCATCGATAAGCTTAATAAAAGCATCGGTTACAATGTCTCCGATACTGACGACGTCTGGTTGTTCTGCCATGCTGTTCCCACCTCTTTACTTTTATTAGATAGCCCTTATGGTTTTAGTTTAGCAAGATTTTATTGTTCTTAGCAATTATTAATAATATTGTTTTTCGTAATAAGATTACCAATAGTGATAAAACATGGGACGACAGGAAGAGAGAATAAAAAAAGGAGATGGAGGGGTGAGCCTTTACTCAAACAATTTAAATTTCTCTTCCCTGTTTAACAGATTTGTCGTCACCGACCTGCTTAGAAAACCCTGGTTACTACTCATCTGGAGCATGCATTCTTTCGAAAGTCTCTGGGTCGAATTGCTTAGCAAGCTCCATAAACTTTGCCTCATTCCGCGCTTTGCGTCGTTCTTTGTATATAACGACAGCTGCAAAAATCATGACTCCGGTATAAAGCAATGTACACGCCAAGCGCACCGACCAATCAGACCAGTCGATGTGTTTCTGGAGAGAATCATGCGCTAGATCAAACAACGCATCAACGAAGATATATATCAACATGACACCGAAGAAAAACCATGCAACAGCGATCTTGCACTTCTGATACATGCATCCTCCTATTTGAGAGATTTGTAGGTTCTAACAATCTACGAAGTTTTCTGCAAGTATCAGTCGTCCGATACAAATTTGTCAATTACCACAATGAGCGCAAAGATCAATCCTGCGATGAAGACTGCAAAGAGGACTGATCCAATTATTGCATCACCCATCCAAGAACTTGTGGGCGCAGAGTATTGCACGGCGTGATGAATGGCCTTTGCCAGAAAAAGTATTCCAAATACGAATGACAGGGCCATGGCGAAGGTCAGAACAAGTATTCCTAGAGCACGAGGAAGCATTTTACTCCGATATGTGACTTGAAGGTTCAAGCAATCGGTTATCCGACATCTCTGTTAACATCAAAAGATGTGGGATTATTATATAATTCTTATATATTTTATACAATGATATCAAGAAGTACTAACGTCTTTGATACAGTCTATTTAGCGCCGAGCATCTTGCCGGCTGAATTGAAATCATCTAGCTTTGATTCAACAACTGCTTGTACGGCTGGAACTACGTCTTTACCAACAAGCTTAGCGACTGAGTATTCGTCTGGATTGTCCTTAAACGATTTTTCGAGAGCAGTTCGGTAAGCGTAGCGCATATCACTATTAATGTTGATCTTGGTTACCCCGATTGCAACAGCGTCTTTAAAGTAATGTCCTGGGGTGTCACTACCGCCATGCAATGAAATATTGCAGTCGGTGGCTTCTCTAAGTCGCTTGAGAAGATCAAGGTCAAGTACTTTAGGTACAGGATACTTGCCGTGAAGGTTGCCAATAGCAGCAGCAAAAGTATCAATGCCGGTTGCATCGACGAATGCTTTCATACCTTCTGGTGTAGAAAAGGTCTTCTTAATTTCATCATAATTAATGTCTTCTTTATGAACATTTGAGCTACCGCCAAAATAGTGTGGTTCGCTTTCGACAGACGCGCCAGTAAGCTTTGCGAATTCAACTACTTCTTTTGTCGCATCAATTATATCCTGATCGGTTGCATCATGATTAGCTTGAGAGATATCGATATGGATAAATTCAAAACCGGCTTCTATACCAGCCTTGGCGGCTTCTACGCTTGGGCTGTGATCGAGGTTTACATAGATTTCGACACCGTAGGTGTACTTGTAATTATCTACCATGTCGCGGACGTTGTCGATTCCAATATCATCAACTTCACCTTGGCTAACTTCAACTAAAATTGGAGCCTGCTTTTTAATGGCTGCCTGTGTAACTGCTTTGAGTGTTCCTTCGTCGTCTAGGTTAAAAGCTCCAAAAGCCCAGTGCTCAGTTCTGGCCTGATTCATTCTTAGTCTGGCCATGTGACAGTTTACTCTGATTTGACGAAGTGTTAGTGGCATAGGTCTATTCTAATACGCTTATGGCTAATTACTAAATTAATTTTTATCTACGACTAAATGGGCCGCTAGTCTTATGTGCTTGGCATCTAAGCCAAAGTGTACGAGTAGCTCGTCCGGTGTGCCCGATTCACCAAAGCGATCTTTCATACCGATGCGTTTTAGTTGGACAGGATGTTCTTCGGCTATTAGTTCGGCTATCGCACCACCGAGTCCGCCATTGATTTGGCCTTCTTCAGCAGTCACGACTGCACCAGTTTTTTTGATGCTCTTAAGTATAGTTTCAGTATCAAGCGGTTTAATGGTTGGTACATGAATAACTTCAGCGTTAATACCATCTTTACTAAGACCTTCGGCTGCCACGAGAGCTTGATAAGTCATAGTGCCGGTGGCGATCAGGGTCACATCACTACCATCTCTAAAGACGTAGGCGGGACCTATTTCAAAGGGCGTATCTAGAGTCGTAATAATTGGGGTTTCTTCTCTGGCTAGTCTCAAGTAGTTCGGTTTAGGGTTATTGGCCATAGCAAGAGTCATCTTTTCAGCCTCAACGCTATCGCCTGGAGCTAGAACGATCATATTAGGTAGTACGCGCATAATGGCAATATCTTCAAGCATTTGGTGGGTTGCACCATCAGGACCAACGCTGACTCCGGCATGGCTGCCGATAATCTTTACCGGTCGATCATTAAGACAAATAGTCGTTCTAATTTGTTCCCAGTTTCGGCCTGGGCTAAAGGCAGCGTAGCTACTAACAAAAGGTATCTTATTAAGCAGGGTTAGTCCGGCGCCAACGGTAACAAGATTTTGCTCGGCAATGCCAATTTCTATGAAACGCTCAGGAAATGCTTCTTTAAACAAACTCATTTGCGTAGAATCGGTCAGATCAGCACACGCAGCTACGACATTGTCGTAAACTTCGCCGGCTTTTTTAAGGCCCCGACCAAAGCCTTTTCGTATAGGTTCTTTTTTAATTTCACCCTTAAGATCAGCTAAATGCAGATTACTCATGTTCGCTCCTGATCTTGCCACCAAGGGTTCGGAGTTCATGCAAGGCTTTAACCGCTTGCTCATGATTTGGTGGACTACCGTGCCAGTGGAAATCGTTTTCCATAAAATCGACGCCTTTGCCTGGAATTGTATGGGCAATAATGACAACTGGCTTTTCCACGATGGCCTTAGCCATAGCAACGGTATCAATAATAGACTCAATGTTGTTGCCGTCTATTTCAAGCACGTGCCAGCCGAATGCTTCCCATTTGCCTTTTAGATCTTCAAGGGGCATAACGTATTCGGTCGGTCCATCAATTTGAATATTGTTTCGATCGACAATTGCGATAATGTTATTAAGCTTGTACTTGCCGCCCAGCATGGCAGCTTCCCAGATATTACCCTCATCCAGTTCACCGTCGCCCATGACCACATAAACCCATCTGTGGGTTGTTTTGTCCATGCGCATGGCGAGAGCCGCTCCGCAAGCCTGGCTTAGGCCGCAGCCGAGTGGTCCGCTGGTCGTTTCTAGTCCTGGTAAACGAGTTCTTTCTGGATGACCTTGCAATCGGCTACCGAGCTGCCTAAGCGTCATTAGTTCTTTTCGACCAAAGAAACCGGCTCTAGCCATAGTGGCGTATCTGACAGGTACACAGTGTCCGTTGCTAAGAAGGAGTATATCTCTTTCGTCCCAGTCAGGTTTTTTAGGATCATAGGTCATTAAATCAAAATATAGGGCAGCAAATATATCGGCGAGGCCCAAAGGTCCGGCACTATGTCCGCTACCGGCATGCTCAAGCATGCTGATTATATCTTCTCTTATTTCGTTGGCTACTTCTTCTAGTCTTTGAATTGGTAATTTTTGCATATTATTATCAATTAATTGATTTCTCTATCTTAGCATAAGCATTCCAAGGATCGTCAGATTTTTGTATGAAGCCGCCGACATTGAGCACGTCTACGCCAGCATTGACCATTTGGATTGCGTTGTCATCGTTAATACCGCCATCCCAGGAAACTTCTATATTTGGAAAGTCTCGCTTTACTTGTTTGACTTTTTCTAAGAGAGTTAAGTCTGCTTCGCCACCATGATAGCCCAGCTTTCCGCTAAATATTAGGACGTGATTGTATAAGGCAATAGTATCTTTGGCTTCATCGATGGTTGTGTTCTTTAAGAGAGCCAGCCCGGCTTTGATGCCGTTTTCCTGCAGGCTTCTACTAAAGTCTTCATAATCAACATCAGCTTCATAGTGAATAACTACTAGTGATGGATGTAGCCTTATTAACTCAACCAGGTAGTCGCCAGGTCTTTCATACATTAGGTGAATATCCGCCGTCGTGTCTTGAGGCCACCAGACCGAACTTAAGTCTGGCGATTCGGTTGGTGCGAACTTGCCGTCCATAAGGTCAATATGAACCCTCGTTGCAAATGGTTTAATCGCCCTAAATTGGGCTTCATATTCTTCGTCGTTAAAAGCTGTTATGGTCGGACAAATTGTTGGCATATGTTAATCGTCAAGTTGTTTTATTCTTCGTTCGTGTCTTTCAATTCCACTAAAATCTGTGTGCAGCCAAATATCTACGGCTTGCTTAATCTCATCAAAGTTTAAGAACCTGGCTCCAAGGCTAAGTACGTTGGCATTATTATGCTGGCGGCTGAGTTTCAATATTTCGTAAGGGTCGTCGCTCTGATTGCCTTCGCTGTCTACAGGCTCCACTGGTTTACTTGGGCCGTAATATAGAGCACAGCGAGCACCTTTGATTCTGTTGGCAGCCATAGCTTCGCCCGTACCACTGCCGCCAAGTATTATGCCCATCCTGCATTCACCACTGGCGACAGCCTTGGCAGCAGCAAACATAAACTCCGGGTAGTCATCGTCGGGCGTAAAACTAATTGGACCGAAGTCCACACATTCATAGCCAGTAGATTCGAGATATTTTTTTAACTCAGCTAAAGCTTCAAAGCCGGCATGGTCGGTTGCCAAAGCTAATTTCATTATATCTACTCGTGGTGTTCACCATCCTCATGGTGTTCATGATTCTCATGGTGTTCTTCATGGTGCTCCTCATGATGTTCCTCATGGCCACCGTGAAGCAGTTTACCAATATCGGCAGTTACTTCTACCAGTCGGTTTGAGTAGCCCCATTCGTTGTCGTACCAAGCAACGACTTTAAGCATATTACCGCCAACTACGGCTGTTAGCTTAAGGTCAACTGTAGCTGAATGGCTGTTGCCGATATAGTCACTGCTAACAAGTTCCTCTTCAGTAACGTCTAGGATACCTTGGTAATATGGCTCTTTGGCAGCTTTCTTGAAAACTTCATTAACTTCTTCAACAGAAACTGCACGCTTAGTAATGATGACAAAGTCACTGATAGAAACAACTGGGGTGGGAACGCGTATGCTCATGCCTCCAAAGATTCCCTCTAATGAAGGTAAGGCAAGGGCGGCAGCTTTAGATGCGCCAGTAGTTGTAGGCACAATGTTTTCGGCTGCGTTACGCATCTCCCGCTTATCTTTAGCGCCAGGGCCATCTTGCAAGGCTTGAGATGCGGTATAGCTGTGAACAGTAGTCATCATAGCTTTTTCAATGCCGAAATTGGCCTCAATAACTGCAGCCACTGGCGTAATACAGTTGGTTGTACAAGAAGCGTTTGAAACGATTTCACTGGCACTTTCGAGTGAATCTTCATTTACACCAAGCACGACAGTTGTAGCGCCATCGCCCTTAGCGGGAGCGCTTATAACTACTTTCTTAGCACCGGCATTAATGTGAGCTTTGGCTTTTTCTGGATCAACAAAGAAACCGGTTGATTCAATCACTACATCTACACCTAGGTCTCCCCAAGGTAGAGCTGCTGGATCCCTTTCAGCAAGGATTTGAATATGGTGGCCATCGACTATGATGCCCTTATCGTCAAACTTAACTTCTTTGCCGTACGTACCATAGTTGGTGTCATGCTTGAGTAAGTGCGCTAATGTCTCAGGAATTGTTAGGTCGTTGATAGCAACAATCTCAAGATCGTCACGCTCAAAAGCAACTTTAAAAGCGTTACGTCCTATCCGCCCGAACCCATTGATAGCTATTTTCGTCTTCATTCTTCAGTATTTCCTTGTTTAATAAGTTTATGCTTAAACTTAAGTATAAGAACAAGTCAGAGGTAATACAAGTCATTGTAAGAACAGTGTAAATATGGTATTATTTATCTTCTATGTCAGTCAAAATTTATGAAGAAGAATTACCGGGGGGCTATTGGTTAGTATCTGACGATTCAGAATTCGACGCATTAACTGATATCTCTGCTGGGACTCCGGCGACCGATGAAATATCGATTGCCGAAGCAGATAAAGCTGTACAGGCAATGCTTGGGCTGAGTAAACTGCCCGCTCAGCGTATGCCTAATGGTAAACCTAAAGAACATCAACAAAGAATTGCCATTGGAGACGAGGGTGCTAAAGCTGAGTTTATCGCAAGACGATTCAGAATGGCGTACATGGTTGCTCAACAAAACGCCGCAGAAGTACCATCAGCCGAAACGACAGTTGAGGATTACTTCCAAGATGCAGTTGAGGCTATGCTCAAGGGCATCATTGGACACCAAGCAGGCACTATTTCTGACATTGATCTTGATAAAACTATTAGCACTTACGTACACAGAGACGTTAAGCGAGCAGTTAATAAACGCGGCCTAATAGTTAATGAAAGTTACTATGCCGGTCGTAAGAGAAATAAGCCCGAAAAAGAATCAGAGCCAAATCTAAGTAAAGTAACCTCCGACCCATTGGTTTATTATGATACTGATGTTGTTCTGGGGGTAGAGCCTGAAAAACAAAAAACGGTCAAGAAGACAAAGATACAGTCTGATCATAGCGCTTTGGAATACGAAGAGTTAGTGGATCTAGATTTATACGCCGAAACTCTTGCTGGTGAAAGCGACACATTTAGAGAAGTAGCTGAAAGGCTCAATGCTGCGGTTCTAAATAAAATGCTCATGTCTAAGGGAGTACATGGACATCTCCGGCAAATTATGATTATGCGTTATGGCTTAAATGGCCAAGTACCAGAAATCTTAGAAGATGTCGGCACACATTTTTCCGTTTCTAGAGAACGAATACGCCAAATTGAAAATAGAATGTTAAGTTGGCTTGCCTCAATGTCCAAAAATGGCTCATTTGTTCGTGACGAGTTAGACAACGAAATGCCAAAGTTGAAGCAAAATTGGCGTGAGCAAGACCGTGCAGCATTCTTATCAAGAAATAGAAAAGCCGTTCCGGATAATTCACATAGGCAGACTATTGCCTATAGGAATGAGGGTCTAATTGAAGAAACAATAACTGAAGAGTTTGATAAGCTTACAGGCTTGATATCATATTTTATTGTTAGAGTGACTAACGACTACGCCTCAAGAATGCAGAATGGTAACCTGTCTTATGACTTTAAAGAAGTTAAACGTGAAGTTGAAGATCGCTACTTTAGTCCTAGTGGTTACGAGCTAAAAGACAGGTACTTTGATGATGCTATTGGGGCACTTAGGGATAAAGGCATTATCAAAGACACCCAATCATTTAACTATGGCGATAGCCCTCAATACGTAGAAACGTTTTCTCTTGCAAAATACGACTAATCTAAAAGCTAAAATCTACGCTGACTATAGTTCCAGATTCACTTCCATATACTACTAGTAAGGAAAAGTCTGTTCGTCCCCGGTATAGAGTAATTCAACCAATTGATGACCAATTGTTCTACCATCAACGCCTTGTGGTATATCTTCAGAATCTATAAACATTTTACGCGCTCCTTCGGGTGTAAATGCTATAGTGCTATGTTCAGCACCCAAGGCTCCGGTTACACCAGCCCCTAAACTTTTAAGAACTGCTGCGTGATGAAAAGCAAGTGGGGGTGTTACTTCTGATATGAATAAAGCCGTTTCACCAACACTCATACCAAGCGTACGTATGGTTGCTGTGATTTTTCCGCCACCTTTTTCATAAGCGCACACTTGATAAATGGTAGTAGTATCAATATCGTGCGATGTGTTTGCCATATCTATCCTCTGTTAATTATTAATAGTTATATACAATTATATCTATAATGTCAAATAGGCAACGTTCGCTATTATCAAATTGATTATACAGGGCGGGTACGGCACGGTTCGAGCTTGTAGACGCTAAGTTATAACCTTAAATTCTATTTATTGTTGTAGCGCTCGATTGATTCGGCAATTATCTTTTTAGCCTCTTCAATGTCACCCCAACCAGTTACATTGGTTGTGCCTGGTTTTTTAAGGTCTTTGTAATGACTGAAGTGTTCTTTTATTTGCTGTTTCCATCTTTCGCCTAAATCATCTAAGGAGTGGATTGAATCGCCAGTGTTGCGATCATCTTCAGGTACGCACACGATCTTGTAATCATTGTCACCGTCATCAATAAAGTTCATAACGCCAATTACTTTGGCTTTTAGCCATACGCCCGTCGGTATTGGTTCGCCGGTTACTACTAGAGTATCCAGTTCATCGCCGTCTTCATCTAAAGTCTGAGGAATAAAGCCATAATTAACTGGCTTCTTATAAATACTTGGTTCAACGCGGTCAAGCGTAAAAGCAGCTCGTTCGCGATCCCATTCAATCTTTAGAAAACTCCCCTGAGGAATCTCAATAACTGTATTAACTAATCCATTCTGGTAGTCGCCTGGGTCAAGCACTTGATTAAAGTCAGCCAATGTAAACTTCTCCCTTTTATTCTTCAATATATTGTACACTAACTTATACTATGCAGATTATAGGTCACCGAGGCGCGGCCGGATTAGCGCCAGAAAATACACTCAACGCTTTTTTTAAAGGTCTCGAGTATGGTGTAAATGAACTCGAGTGCGACTTACGGGTTACAAAAGATAATGTAGTAGTGTTAAGCCACGACGAAGCGCTCCATGATCCTGATGGCAACAATGTAGTTATTAAAGATAGTACCTACGAAGAGTTAGCTATGCACCAATCCGATATACTTACTTTAAAGGAGCTGCTGGATCAAATTGGCGGCAAGGTCACACTTGATTTAGAAGTTAAACCAGATGTAGAAGTTAAACCTATTATTAAAGTACTTAAACCCTACTTAGGCAAAATATCTCCTGATTTAATCAAGCTCGCAAGCTTTGATCAGTCCGTCTTGCTAAAGCTACACGAAGCATTCCCTGAACTTGCCACGATCGTGCTTGAAAGCTGGTCTAGTGTAAGGGCAAGACGTAGAGCTAAGGAACTTGATACTAAATACCTAGCAATGAACCAAAAATATCTATGGTCGGTATATATTAAAGCAACCAGTCGAAGATATAAACTTTATGCCTATACGCTTAACGATCCTGTTAAGGCCAAAAAGTGGGCCGGCTATGGACTTTACGGTGTCGTTACAGATTATCCGGATAAGTTTGCTAAAATATAACTAGATTATGAAGGTAGAGTTTAAGTTTAGCGAAGAACAGGCCGCCAATATCCGCAGCTTTTTCTTCAAGCCGGAAAGTCCTATCCGCTATACAGCCGGGCAGTACGTTGAATTATCACTCGATCACCCAAACCCAGACAACAGAGGAAAAAAGCGTTGGTTTACCTTGTCTTCAAGCCCAGACGATGAACTAATTAGTATTACGACAAAGTATTCTCCCGACAAGCCGAGTAGTTTTAAAAAGCATTTATTTAAAATCAAAGAAGGCGCCATACTTGATCTAAATGGGCCAATGGGAGACTTTGTCTTACCCAAGCTTATCCAAACACCACTCACTTTTGTTGCAGGTGGGATCGGCATCACTCCCTTTCACAGCATTGTCGAATGGCTCACTCAAGTAGACGAAGAACGTCCAATCAAACTTTTATATGCCGTTAAAAACGAAGATGAAATTATATTCCAGGATACTTTTGATAAGGCCAAAATCAGGCCAACCATTATTGTCGAAAAAGCCTCGGCAGCGTGGGGCGGCGAAAGAGGACATTTAAGCGCGGAGATGATCCTTGGTTTAAGCGAGCTTAAAGAAGATGGTTTAATTTACGTGTCTGGGCCTGAACCAATGGTTGAAAGATTTGAGAAAGATTTAATGAGAGCCGGTGTAGCTAAACACCAGCTTGTCTTGGATTTCTTCCCTAATTATCCAGATTTTTAGTTCTGGAGCGGGTGCAATCTACCTTCTAAGTATTCACGTATTTTAAGTGCGGCCGTAGCACCTTCGCCGGCGGCTGAGGCGATTTGCATAGTCGCTCCACAACGGATGTCTCCGGCAGCAAAAACTCCTGGCATAGTGGTTTGCAAATGCTCATCAGTGATAACGAAACCTATTTCATCAAGTCTGATCGTCGTTGGCTTTAAGAACTGCGAATTAGGAATTAGTCCAACAAAGACAAACACTCCATCAACATCAAATTCAATATCTTTACCGTCTTTAGTGCCTTTAACTTTGCTGACTACATTATTCTCGCCAATAATCTCATCCGTAGTGGTATGCAAATGAATTGTAACTTTACCGTCTTTAACAAACTGCTCCATTTCATCTTGCAAAACTTCCGATGCTTTAACCGTAGAGCGTACAAGCAGGTCGATATGACTGGCGTAGCGGGTTAGGAAAATAGTTTCCTGGAAGGCTGAATTGCCTCCCCCAACTACAACTATTCGCTTATCCCTATAGAAAGCACCGTCACAAGTTGCGCAGTAGTGCACTCCGCGGGCATAGTATTCAAGCTCACCGGGTGCACCGATCTTTTTATAATCTGAGCCAGTCGTCAAAAGAACCACTTTAGCTAGTATCTCGCCGCTGGTTGTTTCAAGTCTTTTAAACTCGCCTTCATCATGTATACCCGTAACTTCACCTAGTTCTATAACAGCGCCGAAGCGCTCGGCTTGTCTTCTTAGGTCATCGGCAAGCTTAAGACCGTCTACGCCGTCAGGAAAGCCAGGGTAATTGTCGATTTTATCAGTAACTGCCGCTAAACCGCCGACAACTGCACGTTCAAAGACTAGAGTGTCTATATCTTCACGGGTTGTATAAATAGCCGCTGTAAGGCCGGCTGGTCCGCTACCAATAATTACAAGGTCATGCTTTTGTGCTTCCGTTATCTCCTCTGCCATAGATTTAAGCTACGGCCGGTGCTAAACGAGCTAGGTTATAGCCAATAATTACTTCTTTGGTTTCATCGTGCTTGGTCACAACCGTAACTGGAACGGTCATTGCGCCGGATAGCTCTATCGCTTCAGCTTGCCTGGATGGATGTTCGTCGAGGTTAACTTCTTCATAAGTCATGCCTTTTGCGCCCAGATATTTCTTAACCATCTGGCAATAGGCACATGTATTAGTAGTAAAAATGGTAATATTTTTGACCATATTTTTAGTTCCCCCTTGAACTATGCGATTTGCTTATAAAGAAAGTGAGATAAAAGGCCCGCTTGTTAGCGCAGAGCTTACAGTCATTTTATCTAAAAGCGTTTCGTTTTTAATCTTTTTATTGTACTTGTTCAGCTTATTTCTGACTGTAAAAAAGATTATATATAGCGCCGCAAGTAAATGCAAGTACCCTACATATTGTGTTTTTTACCCCAAATATGCACAGTAAAGCGCTTATGTCTTTACTTAGATATTTTGGTAACAGTGACGTCAAAAACTAAATCTGAGTTTGGTGGAATAGTGCTGCCAGAACCCTGACTACCGTAAGCCAATGAGGCTGGTATAAGCAAGCGACGAGTTCCGCCAACTTTCATGCCTGGAATTCCCTGTGACCAGCCGGCAATAACCTGACTTAGAGAGAATGTCTGAGGCCCGCCATGATCCTGAGAAGCGTCAAATATAACGCCCGTACTCATAAGAGCACCCACGTAATCCGCGGTAATTGTGTCCCCTGCCGCAACCGTAGCGCCTGTACCTACCTTGGTATCGACTTCTTGAAGTTCTGTTTGTGGTGTTGAAGTTGGTGTGAAGTTTTGCATCTTTGTCCCCGCTATATTATCGCTATTTGATGTTGTGCTGCTGGTAGTACTTGAACCATTCTTATTTGTCTTGCCTTGATTAATAAGTGACACGACTACAGCTATGGTTAGAGCTGAGCTTGTCAGTAAAAAAAGCATCGCCCCAAAAGCGGCAAAAGCTCTGTGTCTAATTTTGGCCATTACTCCTCCGTTTATCTTAGTGTTTTATTATACCAGCAAAGTCTTAAAGCCGCTCTGCATGAAGCTGCGAAGACGCAGCCTGAGCAGCAGCATCAAGCAGTTGGCTGACTTCATTGTCTGTCATTGTTCGCGTGTAACACGAAATGCTCAGTCTGAGTGTTATGCTTTTATGCTCACTGTCTTTTTCGCTCTCATAAATATCTCGAGGACTAAGACTAAAAGTAGTTTTGTCCGGTTTAGAGCTTGTAATAGATTCGCTAACCAGGTCACTTAAACTCTTGTACGTGACGTCTTTTTTAACCTTCAGGCTTATGTCCTGGGTAATCCCAGGAAAACGTGACAGCTCTTTATAGTTATCAGACTTTTTCATAAGCTTGCTTAGAACCTTTGTGTCGACTTCAAAACCAGAGCAGTACTTAGGCAGCTTCAAGTTCTTTGATACGAGTGGCTTGAATTCACCAACAATTCCCAAGAATTCCTGGGTCGACTTAACTGTGACTTTAGCCGAACGATTTGGCTCATAGAAAGCGGCCATATAGCTTTCTGCCATATTACCTGGCAGTGGTTCAAATTCAAGCTCGGTACTCGCAAGAGCACACAAGTAATCCTTAGCCTGGTAATATGCACTGCCGGCTTTTTTGAGCTTGTCACTTGAAGCCACAACTAGCGTGGTTAGTTCAAATTCTACTATTTCACCATCATTAACCTGGTCAAGCGAATGCGACTTGCCTATTTCAAAAAGGGCAAACTCATCATAGCCAGCTTTTTGGTTGGGATGAACCTTATCTAGTAAACTCGGTACTAAACTAAGCCTATAGAATTGCAGTTCAGGTCTGATAGCGTTAGACAGCTCAAAGGCCTTGGCTTTATCCTGCCCACTTTTCTCGAGTAGGTTACCGTCAACGAAGCTATAGGTCAGGATTTCGTTAGCGCCGTAACGGCTTAAGCGTGCTCTAATTTGTGACTTTGCTTCTAGAAGTTCATCTTTTGCCGCTGGTGCAAGACTTCTTTTTGGTAAAGCCAGTGGCAATTTGTCGTAACCGTATAAGCGCCCGACTTCTTCAACGATGTCTTCTCTAAGCTCAATATCCGTACGCCAAAATGGTGCGCTGACCGTTAGGTTGCCGCCTTCGTTTTCAACTTGAAACTCTACGTTGGATAAAATTGTACTAACTTCGCTATCAGATAAAGTAAGCCCGAGTCTTGCATTGATAAAATCTGGGCTAATTTCAATGCTTGGGAAAAGAGACATTCGCTCCATAACAACTTGCTCGATGTTATTGTTGTCTATTACTTCACTGGCAACTTTAGCACCCGCGATACTCTTCATGTCCTCAACTGTTTTCAGTAGTACGCATAGTGTCTGCAAAGGGCTTTGACCTTTTGTAAACCTAGTTACAGCGTCTGTAAATAAGCCACTAGCCATCGATGTTCGTCTAACCGAGTACATATTAAAGTTAGCGCATTCAATCAGGATATTCTTGGTCGTCGCGTCAACTTCAGTTTCTACTCCACCCATAACTCCACCAATTGCTATGGCTTTAGTATCGGTAGCAATCATGATCGTCTCGCTCTTGGGCTCAACAGTCTTGCCATTCAATAATGCGATCTCTTCTTCGGGACGAGGACTGCGTACTGTCAGCACGGCTTCTTCTCCACTACTTAGCTTTTTAAGCTTGTCATAGTCGTAAGCATGTAGCGGCTGGCCAGTTAGAAGCATGTAGTAGTTCGTGAGATCAACAACATTGTTAATTGACCTTACACCCAGTTTATTAAGGCCTATCTGTAGCCACAATGGGCTAGGCCCAACTTTGACATCGCTCATGGCAATGACGGTAAAGCGACTGACTTTTTCTGGTAATTCATTGTTGACTTTAAATGGCAGCTTTTCTGCTTCTACAACTGGCGAGTCTAAGTTAACTTTGTACCAGTCGGGGCTTTTAAAGGCTTTGCTCTCGATACCGGCAATTTCTCTAGCTAGACCAATAAGGCCGAAGCAATCCGGACGATGCGTGAACATTTTGTTTTCTATATCTAGAATGACATCGTCTTTAAGGTAATAGGCTTCGGCAAAATCTGAACCTGCAAGTTTATCTTGATCTAGCTCTAGAATTCCATCGCGACTATCGTTTAGAGCTAATTCTTTTGGCGAAGCTAACATGCCGTTACTTATTTCGCCTCTAATTTCACGGGCCTCAAGTTTGAACGGCTCTTTGCTTGCGCTATCAGGCACGATGCTGCCTGGAGGCAGCCAGGCCACTGTCAGTCCAGCGCGTACATTAGGCGCGCCGCATACAACATTAATTAAACCTTGGTCATCTCTAGGTACATCCTGAACGTGACCACCATCATCAATTTTACAAAGGCTGAGCTTGTCTGCATTTGGATGCTTTACGCACTCAACTACTTTTACAATAACAATGCCCTTATACTTGTCGCCAAGTTTGTCGACTTCGTCTATGGCGCCCAACTGAGCTCCAATTTTCTCAACTAAAGAATTGACGCTAATATCCAAGAGATCGGCCGACGAGTTATAGTCGAGGGTAAACTGCTTTAATTGGTTTAAGCTTAATTTCATTAAAATTGCCTCAAGAAATCTAAACGACCTGATTCAAAGTACCTGACGTCCTCTATGGCATACTTCATCATAACCAGTCTTTCAATGCCACTACCCCACGCAAAGCCGGTGTATTCATTAACATCTATACCGCCTTCATGGAGCACGTTAGGGTGAATCATGCCGCAACCGAGTAGTTCAATCCAACCAGTTTGTGAACATATGTGACAGCCCTTTTTATCGCAAAACGGACAGCTTAAGGCAAACTCAAACGAAGGCTCGGTAAAAGGAAAATAAAAGGGCTGAGTCTTAACGTCAAGTTCTTTTTGGTAATAGTTCTGTAAGAAAGTTTTAAGCGTGGCTATAAGATGACCAACGTTCACGCCTTTATCGACATAAATACCTTCAAGTTGATAAAAAGTATGCTCGTGCCTGGCATCAAGGTCTTCGTTTCTAAATACTCTGCCTGGTATAACGGCTGCTATGGCTTCGCCTTCGTTTAGTTTGTACTTCAGTCTCTTTAGTATTCGGTTCTGCATCGATGACGTGTGGGCTGGAGCTATGAACGAAGTGCCGTTATCGTCCTGTTGCTTGGTTAAGAACGTATCGTAGTCATCTCGTGCTGGGTGATCTTCTGGGAAATTAAGGCTGGAGAACATATTGTAGTCGTCATCAAGTTCTTTTGACTCAACTGCAGTAAAGCCCATACGATAAAAAATATCTAAAATAGTGTTAAGCTCACGAGTTAATGGGTGTTGGCTACCGTTCTGACTTGGCAAAAACTGCGGTCTTTCTTGCGTCTTGAGATTAGGATCAAAAGGGGCCGTTATATCTAGAGGGCCAAGTGTTTCAAGCTGCCCACTGCTTTTTTGAACCTCAAGTAGAAGCTCCTGCCTTAGGGCGTTAACTTGCTTACCAAATTCGGAACGCTTGTCTGCTGGCATGGTCTTAATTTCATCGAATAAACTTCTTAGCTCAGCCGATTTTAAAATGTCCGCTTTATTACTAAGCGACTGCATTTGGCCTTTGAGCTTATCGGCTACTTCTTTGATCTCGGGAATGTCGTAATTCATAAATACTTTCAAGCTAAAGTATAGCATTTTGCTAATCTGTTATTCTATAACTATGGCTAATTTTTCTTTCGACATAGTCAGCGAGTTCGATAAAGCTGAGCTTAACAACGTTTACGACCAGGTTAAACGCGAGCTTGATAACCGTTATGACTTCAAGGGTACGCCAGCGGATGTGGACTGGTTGAGCCCAGAAAAGATGGGCTTGAAGATAACAGCTAATGGCGAAATGCAAATTGACGCCATTATTGACATTATTAGGAAAAAGCTGGCGTCAAGAAACCAGAGCCAGAAACTACTCGACGTATCCGTTAAGCCAGTTGAATCTAATATGAAAACGACTAAAGAAATTCCTTTTGTACATGGATTAAGCCAGGATAAGGCTAAGACAATAACCAAGCTAATACAGTCTAAGTTTCCGAAGGCCAAAACCCAGATTCAAGGTGAAGAGGTAAGAGTTAGTAGCTCGAGCAAAGATGACCTACAATCAATTATGCAAATGATAGCGGCTGAAGACTTAGACTTTCCAGTTAGTTTTAATAACTTTAGATAGATTATCCTTACGCTTATATTCTTCTAGTTAGGCTATAATTTAAGTATGCCGAATGAAACAAATATTGTTGGTGATGCGACCGCTGTTCTTGAAAAAAATGACAGGGGCCATTACACCCAGCCGTCAGATAGTCTTTATCCTCATCAATGGCTATGGGATAGTTGCTTTATAGCGATTGGGCTGAGGCATCTCAATCTTAAGCGTGCCCAAGTTGAACTAAAGAGTCTAATTAAAGCTCAGTGGTCCAATGGAATGCTCCCGAACATAGTTTTCCGTAACGAAGATAGGTATCGTATCGATAGAGATCAATGGCGCAGTTGGTTAAGCCCGTACGCACCTGAAGGCGTATCGACCAGTGGCATAACTCAGCCGCCAATGCTCGCAGAGGCAGTTGTACAAATTGGCTCAAAAATGGCCTGGCCAGAACGCAGGCTTTGGTACAAATCTATGTATCCGGCCTTAGTGGCTTATCATGAATGGCTATACATCGACCGCGACCCTCACCAAGAAGGCTTAGTGCTGCTAATTCACCCATGGGAAACAGGTCTAGATAACAATGCACCATGGATGAGCGAACTACACGAACATCTTATGCCGCTTTGGATAAGAATGGTTCAAAAGATAAAGCTTCAGCGAGCTATTAATTTCGTTAGACTTGATACCAAACATTTACCACCACAGGAAAGAACCGACGCTATAGACGCACTGTCTATGTTTAGCAGCCAGAGACGACTAAGGCGAAAAGCTTATAACATTAATAAGATTCTTGATCATTCGCTTTTTGCTATTGAAGACCTAGCCTTCAATGCAATTCTTATTAGAGCAAATAGCCGTCTCGAAAGCATAGCTAAAGCAATCCGAGTTGAGCTGCCTGAGGAACTTAGTAAAGACATAGCAAAAACTCGCCATGCGCTTGAGGAGCTATGGGATGAAGCAGATAAACAGTATTACTCCAGGGACTTCGCTACCCATCGCCTGATTAAAGTGTCTTCCATAGCCGCTCTTTTGCCTTTATATGCAGGATCAATCAGCAAAGAAAGAGCTGGCATGTTAGTAAATCTCCTAGAAAATGAGCACGCTTTCGGTACGGCTTACCCCGTTCCAAGTGCACCCGTTAATTCGCCATGGTTTAAACAGGAACAATACTGGCAAGGTCCATCTTGGGTAAATACCAATTGGTTAATAATAAAAGGCCTGCAGTCTTATGGTTATAAAGAACATGCCGAAGCTTTAAAAGAGAGCACGATTGAAATGGTCCAAAAATCTGGTATGTATGAGTACTTTAACCCAATTAAGGCTGGTGGGTTAGGCTCGTCCAACTTCTCGTGGACGGCAGCACTAACGATTGATCTTATAAAGAGCGCTTGAAGAGAAACTTGGCTTTACTTTTCATCCTTTTGGACTCATCGGCATACGCACACACGCATGTAAGTAAAGTTGAAAAGTAATAATTGGGATCCACGGCGGGGACACACTTCAAAATCTTTGCGTGCCCCCGCGCGGCGTCTTTGGTTAGACCATTACACCCCTACCTACGTGCTTGGGACGGCGGCGATATGACTGCCGGGGAACCCTTGCAGATGGGTCATTGCGCCTGCCGGAGCTATCAGGACCCGCCTTGCGGAAATGGTCATCCCATGCCCTGGCCTTTCTATAGAAACGCTTCAAGTTGTTTTTGAGCTTGTCACGAACTGTTCTACCAATCCGGACAAGAGCCGGGAGTCGCAGCTTTGTGTTGATGGCTATCGCCAACATCCAAAGAAATGCGTCCAAACATTTCCGAACTTTGGCCTTGATGCCGTTCTGCAGCTTTCGCGACAGGTGCTGAAATGCAGGGTCCTTTATTGCACATTTGTACACGTAGCCATTGACCAAGTCTTTTTCGACATAGGTCTTGATGACACGACGGGCCCTCACAACACCCTGAACGTCATCTTCGACGTCTTGGATGATCTTCTGCTCCATCTCGCGATCTAGCACAGTCGCCACTTGGGCTCCTTGTTTGATTGGGCATAACACCAACAATTACTTCTCAACGTACATCCGTAAAAACTCTACGAATAACTAAACGTTAACACCAAAGTGTAGGTTTGTCAAAAATAATAAGCATGAGCTTGTTGTAGTTTTTTATTTTTTTGCTATTTAACCCTTTCGTCCTTTTGGACTCATCAGTTTGAATACACATTCAAAGAGGGTGAGAAGAAGTTATTAAGTGTTTTAGCGGGTGATGAGTATGAAAAGCGATCCGTGAGGGATCTGTCATTTTCCATAGCACCAAGCCACTTACACATAACATTACTCGTTCGTTCTCCACACCCTTTTCTTGCTCTTTATGTCGAGCGCATCTTTACTGCCTTCTGACATCACTTGTTGCGCATCTGGGAACGACCAGCAAGATCTGTCAGCAACTGCTGTCAATTAGCTGTTAGAAGTTCTGCTTATTTGCTTATCTTCTAGGAAGTCCTTCTTGTTGGGCGCGATGTGCGCATTTACGGGTTCGCTTTTTCTCTCTTTTAAGGTGAGCCGTAGGCAAATGTTTATCTAGCTAGGCTAGGTAGGAGGCGGCCAGGCCATATTCTCCTTCCATAGGTTGAATATAAAGTTTGCAGAGACACGAGGTAGTCATTTCGGGTGACTAAAAGGTTGTTGCTAATTGGGCGGGGCGCGAGCCAAAATCCTACCTCCACGGTAGATTGGGGTATAGAAAGTGGGGATAACGGAGTACGTTATGAAATTTGTAATCAAAGGACGTATGGCTTTTTTATAAAACTATAAAACGGCCATATGTCCCTTGATAACACTTAATTAACTTCTTAAATAACGCATTGGAAACAATATTGTCTCAACAATGATTGACATATAATATATTAAATTTACTAATATGTCAAGAGTTTTATTTGCTAATTATACCTTTACAACATGTACTATCTGTTATAAACTGTAAGTATGAGATTTACAGTAAAGCAATTCAACCAACTCTTCCCAGATGATGACAGTTGTTTGGACTTTCTGTATAACCAAGGCTATGAATCTATGACTGCTTGTCCGAAGTGCGGCATTGTAAATCCTAGTTATTATAGAGTCTGCAACCGTAAGTGTTACGAATGTAAGGACTGCGGTAACCAAATACATCCACTCGCTAATACCATCTTTCATAAGTCATCTACATCTCTTAAGGATTGGTTCTATGTTATTTATCTATTCTCTGTAGCTAAGAACGGCGTGTCAGCTAAAGAAATAGAAAGACATCTAGGTGTTACTTACAAAACAGCTTGGAGAATAGCTAAGCAAGTCAGAACACTAATGCTAGAAAGCGGTAATCCGCTTAGTGGTATTGTTGAAACCGATGAGACATATATTGGCGGTAGGCATAAGGGTGATGGACGTGGCCCTAGGAATAAACAAGTTGTATTTGGCTTAGTTGAACGTGGCGGCAATGTAAAAGCAGAACATGTTAAAAGTGCTGGTGCTCGTGTACTGCTACCTAGAATTCATAATGGAGTGCAGTACGGCTCAACTATCTACAGTGATCAAGCAAAAGTCTATACAACCTTACATAGAGTTGGTTATTACCACGATAGTGTTAACCACAGTATTGGTGAATATGGCAGAGGTTTAATTCATACCAATACCATTGAAGGCTTTTGGTCTCAACTGAAAAGATCAATGGACGGAACTTATCACTGTGTTAGTGCTAAATATCTTCAGCTTTACTTGAATGAGTTTGTTTATCGCTATAACCATCGGCAGGCTCCAGTTTTTCCGGCTTTGATTGCAGAGGCTTCGAAGCACGTCCAATAGCTTCATTAAAAGTCTTTTCAGCTTCAGAGTTAATCTTGTTTTCAGGTAGATTGTCTACGAACACTTGACGTTCTTCGTCGGTTAAAGGTTTCTTATCTGACATATATACACAGTATAGCTCAAGTCGAAACTGGCGCATTTTAGACTACATAAAACTCGACTAACGAAATGCTGTATATTTTCTTCCATTTACCCTTACTATTTATGTTCTCTTTTTGCTCCTTCTTTTTATATTACATATAAAGTGCTAAACCATAGATAAATGGGAGGAGATGGAGCTCAAAGAGTTGTAAAAACTACCCATATGTTATAATGGAAACGTTATCTAAAAACAAAAATATCAAATGTCAGAAGAACCACCAGTACTAGCGCCAGAACATGATTTAGTAGCTTCTGTACCTGTAGATTCGAAGATGAAAGATCACCCAGAGGCCTTACCGGAAGTCCAAGCAGTTAACGTTGATGGCTATTATGGTCAAGAGGTTGAACGGCTAGAATTACCTTCACTTAGAGCTGAGCCAAGTGCGGAAGTTTACTTCATTACTGACACGGGTAATCAGTATGCAATTATCAATTCTAATGCCAGTAAGCATGATCAGCCTGACCACTGGCTACTTTTAGATAGAAATAGAACTCTATCTGAGAGGCAAGAGAAAGGTACGGTTCATGCTACTCCCTTACCCGAAGTTGCGCTAGGAGAAAGCAGCATCAATGTCGGTAAATGGTTTAGCTACTACCTGGGCAATACAAAAGGTGCCGTAGAAACTATCACTGTCGTTGATCGCACCAAGAAACAGGAAGATGATGGTGAAATTGAGGATCTACCGTCCTCGCATGCCTATACCAACTTCTGGGATGGTATAAGGGATGACATTAAAGCCACTCCTGAACGTGATACTACGAAGGATTCTCTGACACGTGACGATGAAAAAATAGTAGATACGTTACTCTACTCAACACAAGGCCTCTATGCGACTCTGGTGGGTATGGAGCCTTCATCCAAGAACATTCATTGGTCTCCCGAAGCCCAACGTGAAGCTGAGACTGGTATGAGAGAGCTGTTCGAGACAGCAATAGCACCTATAAAAATTGGCGAACCAGGCGTAACCGCAGCGAGACGCGCTATTGTTAATTTAGGTTATAACCCAGATCCAAAATTTCGAGCTACAGCAGATAATTTAAAGGCACAGCGTAAGGGATTGTGGTATCAAAACTGGAATCCCGGTAATTACGAAGGTAAACTAAAACATGTAGAGGGAGACTTCAAACAGACAGGTGATTTTCTCCATTTTGGTATTAACACTAGTGAACCTGACGAGTTATCCTCGCCGGTAAGAGTTTACGTTAGTCCAAAGCCGTGGGCTGTCGGCAAAGTTGCCGCTGAGCTTATACGTAAATCTCGTGAACAGGGTTATGAGCCATATGGTAAAGCATGGGACGAAAGTTCAGTAAGTGGAAGGCTTAATAACAGAAGAGATCGCATACTTATTGTTCCGAGAACAGAAAACCAATTGCGAATCGTCATGGATGGGTTACGTGATATACAGGCGACAAAACCAGAGCTATTTGAGCCAGAAACTGTTCTTCTAGCAGAAAAATCTGATATGCACGGCATTGGCCTGGCTGAGGAGCCGCGACAAGACGGTGGTCCTAAGAAGAGTTTTAATGGCTCCAGGGAAGTCCTTATAGAGTCTGCCTGGAGAGAAACATTGACCGACCTTGTGGGTAAAGAGACAGACTATGAGGGTCAATCTACACAACTTGACCGACTTAGGGCAGCAGTTCAGAGCGGGAAAAAGTCAATGAAGGAAATAGTTGCGTCTTTTAGAGTTCATGCAAAGAAGCAATCTCTTGAGCACGGCATTTCGCCGGATAATATTGCTCGTAATCTTCAATGAGTAACTTAGGCTAACGCATTTTGGGCTTAAGAGGCATAGCTTTAATTATGCAGCTGGATTTCTACATGCCGTAAAGGTATACACGGCTTTTATTTAGATTATATTTCGTCTTCTGCTGGTTTTTCTATTAACAAAGGCTCTACACCAGGGGTAGTGCCAGATATTTTAACGACATCTTTGTCCACTTTTTTTAGTTCTTTATGAGCACTATTGTAATGATTTACTGTTGTCCCTAAGGAATTACCTAGTTTACGCATATATGTCTCATAAGTAGTTAGATGCCTGCCTAATTCACCGACTCTTTGCTGGATTTCTTTAGCCTGCTCTTCTATTTGTAAGCTTCTTAGTCCTTGAAGAACCGTCTGCAGATAAGCCATGAAAGTAGTTGGGCTGACTATAATGACGTGCTTGTCTCGAAAGGCGTACTCGATTAGATCTCGGGCTGAGGTATTAGTCAGGCCAACCTTGTTAACCAGAAGATCGTAATAGATTGCTTCACTCGGGATAAACATGAAGGCATAATCCAAGGTGTTTTCGCTCGGCCTTATATACTTAGCTGTTTCATCTATTCTCTTCTTAAGGTCTTCCTTAAATAGCTTGGCTAAGACCGTGCGCTGTACCTTATCTTTTTCTTCAATTAATCGGTTATAGTTTTCCAGGCTAAACTTTGAGTCAATTGATAGAATCCTCTCTTTATCTAAGTGAATGACTGCATCAACAGTTTCGCCGTCTTTAAATTTATACTGGAGGCTGAACTGATCGGGAGCGAGAACGTTTTCAAGGACGCTCGCTAAATAATATTCCCCAAGAACTCCTCGTTGTTTTGGATTGCTTAAAACGTTTTGTAATACTTTTAGCTCATCGGTTATACCTAAGACCTGCTTATTAGACTCTTTGAGCTCGGTCAAATTCTTGGTAACTTCATTGATAATCTTGCTACTTTCAGAAAACTGAGCCGCCATGTTCTTATTATTAGCGACTAGCTGATCGTTAAGCTGCTTCTGCAAGCCATCTTTTAGATCGAGCATGCCTTTTGTAAGTTCACTCATATCTGCTTTTAAGAGTAGGGCGCTACTGCTGTCACTGTCGTCTTTAGGACGCCTTAATAGAATAAAGAAAAGGCCCACTAAACATAAAGTAAGCAGAACCCCCAAAACTATAGCTAGAATTAACATAAGTATATTTTAACAGCCCCTCAGGCTTTTATGGTTACAGCCGTGCCGTCACTTATCCAGTTGTAAAGCCATGCAGCTGTAGCTAGAGGCAATTCAACGCAGCCTTGCGAACCGTTACTAGAGCTAGGGCTAATATTGCCAAATAGGCTAGGGTCCCGCCATGTAGCATCGTGGAAACCGTAACTGCCGTACTGATTATGCAAGAAAGGCATCCAGTAGCTAACAGGGTCGCTCCAGCAGCCGGTAGAATCACATCCCTTTAGGGTAGTGTCTGTGTACTTGCCATAAACATAGTATGTGCCGGTTGGAGTGAGTGTATCAGGATGGGCTGCTATGCCGGTAATTACTGCTGAATCATATTCTGAGGTTGTACCATCGCAAGCCCAAAGGTGTTGGTCGGTGATACTGACAAAAACTTGTTTGTCTAGGGTATTGCTAGCACACTCTGCGTTGGCTGCAGCCGTTGCAGCTGCAGCGGCCTGAGCCGCCGGAGATGGTGTTGGAGTTGTCTTTAGTTTAACGCTAATTACCTTATGGCTAGTCGTATTATTAACTATCTTGGCAGCATCGTCGTTTTTACCACCAAAAGCAAAAAATCCGGTTGCAGCCAGTACAACCAATACAATAAACCACTTCAAACGATGTTTATGCTTGTTACTTGCCTTCTTTGGGTCTGCATTCTTAGACATACCTTTGGACGCATGATAATACGAGTAACTTTTGAAGCTACTCGGTCGTACGGTTTTATCCTGAAGCGACTGTGAACCCATAAATTTATACTATTCCCGGGAAATGTCCTTAGCACTAAAAAGCTTGGTGATTAAAATTGGCTTAACTTTTTTGTTTTTGTATTTCCCTAGGTGTAATTATACCATAAATGCTATACAAAAAAGACCCGGAAGATTGCTCTAACCGGGTCGGTTGGAAGCCTCACACTTCCGTATTTAGAGTAACGCTTACCGGACATAAATTCAACGTGATATCTATCACTTTTTTGTGAAAAAACCTGCTTTTTGGCCACTGATGTAGAATGTAATAGAGGTCATGAAGAAAAGACGAAATCCACTCAAGAAAAGAATTGTGCTTCTGCTTTTAATTGTATGTCTAATTATTGCCGGAATTGTCGTTGTGATAACACGTCAAAAAGATAATAATTCCCCTCCGAAAAAGCATACTGCGTCTAAAGTAGTCGTCATAGAGCAACCACTTAATCAACTTCTAAGCTCGTTAAGTCAGCAACTTTCAGCAAAATACACCGATCTTGCTCCAACTACGCTGGATCAGACACCAACAACTGGTTATAGGGTTAATCATGCCGACTTCACAATCGCTCTACCACTCACCAATGCTCTATCTTTTAAATACACTGCCGTTTCAAGCGAATCAGGTACATATAGCTATTTAAACTCGACTCTTGCGACACTCACAAAAACACTGGGCTCTCAAGGATACGGTGGACCTGCAAATGCCACGCCGAACAATTCGATCCTTGATAGTACCTATTTTTATCAAAGTAAGGACAATGTCTGTGAAGTAACGGTTTATAGCTTACTAGATATAACATGCGCTAGTTTAATCGACCTATCGAGCTTATCTAGTACAAGTAGTCCATTCGTAAATCTATACTTAGCCACGCAAAACAATGTAGTTAGGCCGACAGTCTTGTCTCTTACGGCTAGTACAAGCAGTAAGACTCCGGGTTATGAAACTGCTATCGTAAACTTTTTAAATGGCTCGGTTCAAACAAAGGCCTTTTACTATCGTCAAACTGGTTCTACCTGGCAAATGGTCAATTTAGGCTGGTTTAACGATCCTAATCAAGACGGAGATATTACGCCTAATTGTCAGGACTTTGATTCATTGCTTGCCACAAGAGAGGCGTTCAAAGACCTTGTCTGCTATAACTCTACTTCAAGGTATAGCAGTTACGTTAATTAGGTGATAGTTCGGTCAGTACAATCGGCTCATCGGAAGTATCAGGTTTTCGTTGCAACAGTGTTGCGTATTGTCTTAAAGCGTTCCAGTGGCTATAGTCCTCTGTGCCAGCCCCGCCAAAAATATTGAAATGAGGTTCGCGGTAGTCACCCTTTAAATCATCGTCAATATACGAGACTATATGATCGTAAAAAATATAATCTATATCAAGAGTGTGTTTATAGCTCCTTACCGCGCCAATCATACTAATCGCACTCTTTTTTAATAATGCTTCATGGTCTTGCGTGACACTTTTATAAGGAAAAGCAATTGTTGCTATCACGCCATGGTTAAAGTCTAAAAGTTTCTCTGCGGCAGGAATACTTTTTTGGTAACGTAAACCATCAATAAATGGCTTCTGTTTTCTTAAACTAGGAAATTGACCGTGTGTTATTTGATCTTTAAATCTTAGTACGAGTGCGTCAATCCGTTGACTGCGATCCAAATAGAAAGTAACTTCACCTGATTCTGGCCGTCTGGAACTATTAAACTCATGGCTCATAGGCTAAAACCTCTTTCTTATTAATTAAATACTTATTTCTATTATGTCACATTACTTATTTTTGTCGACAGAAGCTATAACCCGCTGGACTATTAAGTTACTGGCCTTGGTTGAAATTATATGTTTTGCGCGAACATTATGCGTAAAGACGTTGTCGCTATCCTTACCAAAAATATGTTCTGTTTTGCCTCTTATGACAAACATGTCGAGACTTCCGTATATAACATCCATAGGCGCTTTAACGTATTTAATATCTTCAGCTGCAGTTTGGTGCATGATCGTGTTCTCTAGGCTCTTTATAAAAGGCTGCCAGGTTGCTGGATCAACCTCAAAACCAGCTACCCTCTTGGCAATTCTCTGGGCCATTCTGGCATTTTGTTCTGTAAACTCGGGCTTATAGTTGATGACCCAGGCATAGAAGCGAGCGTATATATTAAGCCTAAGGCGATAGCTTCTCTTTTCTGGCAGACCTTCATAGAGAGGCATCTCATAAAGAACAAGATGTTTAACAAGGTCCGGTCGTAAACGAGCTACTCGAACGGCTATTAAGCAGCCCATCGAATGTCCGACTAGTATGCAAGACTGTTTAGTTTTCAGCTTTTCGATACTTCTTATGACAGCTTTAGCGTGGTCATCGACATCATATTCAATATTGTTGGGCTTAATTGAGTTACCAAAGCCAAGTAAGTCAAAAGCCACTACTCTAAACGGGAAATGCTTCAGGCCCTCGATGACATGCTTCCAGACAACATTGGTCTTACCAATGCCGTGAAGTAAAATAACGGGCGTGCCATTACCTTTATCGACAATCTTACTCAAGACGTACGGCTGCTTAAGTGTGTCGTACCATAACTTTTGAAATAAATTCATTACTCTGATACATTATATAGCTTTTCTCTATATAGATATTGCTTGAGCCTTGGTTTACAATATATATAGGTAATGTTTATATTTTCTTCTCTTGTTGAAAACGGGCACTTAGTTCTTCCAGCCTTTATTCTTGTAGTCCTAATCCTGATTATTATTTCGGCCATTTGCTCGGGGCTTAATATCGCCATAATGTCACTCGACCTGGGAGACTTAAAAAGAAAAGCCAAGCTTGGAGACAAGCAAGCTAAAAGAGTTTTGCCCCTAAGAACAAAAACTCATTTAACACTTGCCAGTATTCTGCTTACTAATGTTGCGGCTGTCTCAGCAACTACTCTTGTTTTAAATGAACGCTTAGATGGATGGTTGTCCGCGTTTGGCGCTACGCTCCTAATCGTTATCTTTGGTGAAGTCATACCTCAAGCTTTATTTTCTAAGCAGCCTCTAGCATGGTCCAGTTTTTTCTCACCACTACTAAAATTTATGGCCTTTATTACTTACGTCATCAGCAAACCGCTCGAAATTCTTCTTAATGAGTTGTTCCCGCACGAAAAAGCCAGATTGCAAACAAGGCATGAACTTGGTCTTATCATGACCGAACATTTAGGTGATGATTCTTCGGAACTAGATGACAGCGAGATTGAGATTATGCGTGGTGCTCTTCTTCTTAGTGAAAAAAGAGCGAGGGATATTCTAACCGACATTCGTCACACTTATTGGTTAACTCCGGAGACATTCCTAAACGACAAGAAAATTGACGAGATTAAAGAAAGAGGTTTCAGCCGTATTCCTATCTTTAATAAAGAACTAACTCTTTGCCACGGCGTGATGCTTATGAAAGATTTGGTAGACATTGATTTTGATGAAAATAATTACCAGGTCAAAGACATGAACTTATATCCGGTACATCTGGTTGGCAGTATGACGGCTCTGGACACGCTCTTTAGAAAGTATATTAATGCTGGCAGTCATTTAATAGCTGTTGAAAAAGATGAAAAGATTATTGGCATAGCCACAATCGAAGATCTAATAGAAGAGATATTTGGTCAAGAAATTGAAGATGAGACAGACCGCAGCCGTCGCGCAACTCAAAATACTATTTAAACTATATGATGTAGAACGCTCAATACTTTCTCGTGATCCGATAGATAAAGTAGAAGATTGGCTAGAAGCAGCAGCGGAAAAACAACTAATTTCTCTTCCAGATGTCCGGTTTTAACTCTAAGTTTCTTAATTGGTGGAAAACCAAATTTTATTGGTATAGGAAGTAGCCACGGTACCCCTTCTTTAGTTAGGCTATCCATAACTAAATGGCTAAACATACCGATCATGAAAGCCCACCAGACGTAACCCGTATCGACGTTGTGCATAATCGGGGTTAAGAAAACCAGTAGAAGATGCACTAATGTACCAAATATGGCTAGACCTATGATTGAGTGTGTTAAAAAGCGGTGTCCCCCGCTTAGCATGTCAAAAACTTTACCAAAATACTTGCCAACCGGTAAATTTCTCCATAATGGTGCAGTTGGCTGGTCTATATCCGGTGTCACTCCGCCTACTAAATTAGCAAAGACAACTATTATTGCCGTAGCTAGAGTTACGGTTCTGACGGGCTGAATTAATACAACTACGCCTAAAGATGTCAGGGCTGCAAGGTCATGGGTACGAGCTATCATGTAACTAGTTTAACCCATAAACGCTTATGCTAGTCTAAATTATCCCAGTAAGTTTCACTGAAACGGGACGTAACAAGAATATCTTCACCAGTTCGCATTTGAAAATCACTAGCTTTACGTATTGCCTCTATTGCCAGTCTTACTTCGTGAAATGACGCCATAATAAGTGATGATTCCGCCACAACATCATTCGGGCTTTCCGTTCTAGCCTCTCGTCTCTGTACGCTTGCATATTTGTTATCTCCCTCAACACGAATAACGTCACTGATTTCCGTTTGACCTATTTGGTTGGGCTTGCCTAGGGGGTCTAGGATTTCATGACTAGATCCATAAACTACGTACCTCCCAATGTGAAGCCTGTTATGCCAAGAATCATTTCTAGGTATGCATATATCGTATCGATAAATATCCTTTTCAACTCGTCTATATACATCGGTAATAGCACCTATAAGCTCCATGGACTGATCGAGGGTTGTTAACTTTTTAAGGGGTTTGGTGAGTCTTTTTTGGTTAAACAGTTTTACATCATTTTCTTGGACAACGTGAAGAGTGCTACTACGCGCAAGCCATTCCAGCTTTTCAGTCTTGGTTCCTTTTCGTGCGCCATCTTGAGCCCCGTCTATAACTTTCATATCCATATTTACATATTGTAATATTTACGTAGTAAAAAATCGAATACAGTTAGCCTTCCTAGTGGTAGTATTTTTCAAGCCATTCTTTTTTCAAAGCCATAAAGCTTTCATCTTCTAGGCTGTGACGTATATCGTCTACTAGCTTTATAATGAAGTGCTCGTTATGAATCGACATTAAAGTATTTACTAAAAGTTCTTTAGCATGAAGTAAGTGATGCAGATAAGCACATGTATAGTTTTGACAGGTATAACACTCACAATCTTTAATAATTGGGCTAAAGTCATGCCTGTAGCGACTAGCGACAATATTCTTTCTGCCCACATATGTATAAGCTGAACCGTTTCGGCCTACTCTTGTTGGCGAGACGCAATCAAAAGTATCGACCCCATTTTCGATCGCTTCAAAGATATCATTAGGTTCACTTATGCCAAGTAAGTGTTTTGGCTTGTCTTCAGGTAGTTCCTCGTTAACCCATCTGACGATTTGACCAAGAGAACTTTTTTCGATTGCCCCGCCTATGCCATACCCATCAAACGGCAGCTTAGACATATTGGCAGACGTTTTTCTTCTTAAGTCTTCATACTGAGCGCCCTGGATAACTCCAAATAGTGCCTGATAAGGTCTATCTGAGTTTAACTGTCTCAGTCTGTCTAGTTCATCAATGCATCTTTTAGCCCAAGCTTCAGTCCGCAAAAGAGATTCGACTTGGTAATCGTAAGAGTCGACTAAAGATGTTAGCTCATCAAAGGCAAACATAATATCTGATCCGATAGCATGCTGTATCTGCATCGATAGCTCGGCCGTAAAACGATGCTTACTGCCGTCTAGGTGCGAATAGAAAGTTACCCCTTCGTTATCTACAAAAGCTTTCTTTTCAGTCTTAGTTGGTTTTGAAATTTCTTCTGCCTCACCACCAACCATATCTATAACCTTTTTATAACCGCTGCCGAGCGACAAAACTTGAAAGCCGCCTGAGTCTGTAAAGGTTGGTCCTGGCCAGTTCATAAATTTACTTAGGCCGCCGGCCTCTTCAATTAGTTCATGTCCGGGTTGCAAATAAAGGTGATAGGCATTAGCGAGCACCGCTTGGCCATTAACCGAACTAACCTGCTCAGGCGTCATGGCTTTTACAGTAGCCTTAGTTCCCACGACAATAAAGGCTGGTGTCTTAATCTGACCATGCGGCGTAGATATTACGCCTGTCCGAGCCAGTTTGCCTTTAAGCGACTTATTATTAACCTTAAAACTGAAATTCTTTTCCATACGCTTGCACAAGTATACGACTTTTTAATTTGCTGTGTCTTATGTTTGTGCTTAAACATATAGATTTTAGTAGTATTAGGGTATGGATAATAGACCGCTTGCCGAAAAATTAAGACCCGAGAAACTTAGCCAAGTTATCGGTCAGGCTCATCTAGTTGGTAAAAGCAAAATTATCTATGAAATTATTAAGCAAAAGCAGCCGACCAGTCTTATCTTATGGGGGCCTCCAGGAAGTGGCAAGACAACTCTCGCCAGAATTATTGCCAAGGAAACTGGTGCTGAATACGTTGAGCTAAGTGCTGTTACTTCCGGAAAAGCCGATGTAGTTAAAGTTATAAGTTTAGCTGAGCAGAACCAACGGCTTGGCATGAAAACTGTTTTATTTGTTGATGAAATCCACCGCTTTAATAAGGCGCAACAAGATGCTTTTCTGCCTCATGTCGAAGACGGAACAATTATTCTTGTTGGAGCGACTACAGAAAATCCAAGTTTTGAAGTTATTAATCCCCTGCTCTCTAGATCCAGAGTCCTCGTCTTAGAACCCCTAACAAAGTCTGAGATCGTTGAAATTATTAAGCGTGCTGCAAAGACTGAGGCTATTAAGACCAAGACATTGCCAGCTAAAAGCATTGACCTGTTAGCCCAATTGTCTGGAGGAGATGCCAGAATTGCGTTAAATAATTTGGAGCTTGCCTTGCAACTGGCCGAAAATAAAGTTGTAACTCCAGACATTGTCGAAACTGCCGCTCAAACCAGATTGCCTGGTTATGATAAAAACGGCGAGAACCACTACAACATTATTAGCGCGTTTATTAAATCTATGAGAGGTAGTGACGCGACAGCCGCACTGTATTACATGGCCAGGATGCTTAAAGCTGGCGAAGATCCTAAGTTCATAGCTAGACGAATGGTTGTATTTGCTTCCGAAGATATTGGTTTGGCTGCACCTGCGGCTTTAAATCTGGCTGTGTCTACTTTTCTAGCAGTTGAGAGAATAGGCATGCCTGAGTGTGAATACAACCTATTTCACTGCGCTTCAGTTATGGCCAAAGCGCCTAAATCTAGAGAAGTAACTAACGCTATGTCTAAAGCAAAGACTGTCGCCAGTGTTTATGCCGACATGCCAGTTCCGCTTCATTTAAGAAACGCTCCGACTAAGCTCATGAAAGATCTTGGCTACTCAAAAGGCACAAAGTGGGAAGCCGGTTTTAAACACCCCAAAGGCTTTTTACCAGACGAACTTGGAGATTTAAATTTCTTTAACGATTAATTTGTTTATTTCAAGGTGATAATTATCGCTTTTTAATTGTTTGACAACAGTTGTATATAGGTATATAAAAAGGATTAAGTGGATAGAAAAGAAAATTTGGCCAACCTTTCCTCGCCTGCAATTATTGAAAGAGAGTTAGTACAGGATGACTCACAGTTAGTTGAGACTGTTAGTGGAGAATCCAATAGGCTTGCAGCCCTGCCAAAACATGCATGGCGTATTGCCAAAGCTGTTCGCCAGGACCTAAAAGAAAGTGAAAGCCTGAAAGATAGGGTGAGCGCATTAGGCGCTGTGGCTATAGGGACTGGCTCAGTAATATTTGTTTCTACACCTTTTAGGAATGTGGCCGAAACTATGGTACAAACTAGGGTCGATAGTGCAGCAGACGTTATTGTAGGAGCGTGTGCTGGACTAACTATGCATTTATTGGCTTACAAGGGTTGTGCATCGGCTATGCAAATGGCATTTGAGCGGGCTCCTCAAGGAATTGAAGAATTAAGCAAGATAATGCCTGGAGAAGATGAAAGCTCAACGCCAGAACCTTTAGACTTTCCGACTGAAGTAAATGGCCGAGGAAAACGCTTAAAAGATTGGTTCAGGCTAAATAGTGAACAAGTCGTAGCCATGGAAGTACCAGGCGGGCTTCAATACAAAGTAGTGGCAGCCGCAGCACAAGGTCTATCACCTAGAGAGCAACGCCGACACGCTAACAGATTTGTTATAGCCGGTGGTATTGGTGCAGGTGTAAACGCTTTTGCTTTCAACTGTGTCGTACCAGAAATTCCCAAATACGGACCTAGCATAATTCAGTTTGCGCATTCACCCGAAGGCGCATTAGCAGTCAGCCTCGGCTGGGTCGGATCATTGGTTTGTGCGCGGGTTGGATTTCGAGGACTAAGGCACTTAAGAGGTGGTGATAAAGAACCTCAAATTGAGCTTACTCAGGTATTAGAACCTGTGCCTGAAACAGCCTAGGTCTATTAAGTTAGCTGATAATTGGCTTGCAATGTAAGTAAGTTAACTTGCATTTTATCTGTTAATGATATAATTTAGTTAACGTACTTAATTAAATTAGGAGGTACAATGAGTTTACCTAGTTACACGAGCAGTATTCTACTCACAAAAGCCTACAGAATCATACGTGCTACAGCTTACGATTGTCTCGATCGGCATGGTATTAATGCTACACAATGGTCAATCTTAGGTTTAGTTCACGAAGCTAAAAATGGCATTACATTATCTGTTGTAGCAGATAATTTAGGGGTTAAAAAGCCTCTTATCACCTTACTCGTTGACGGTATGGTCGAACAAGATTTGATTGAACGTAAGCCGAATAAAGAGGATTCCAGATCCAAGCTTTTATTTATGACACCGAATGGGAAGAAGCTTATTAAGAATATGGAAGCCGAAATACAAGATGTCTTTCAGCCTCTATTTGAAGGGGTGTCCGATCATAGTTTTTCGGTTTATACTGGCGTATTAGAAACTATAATAAACAACGAAGGACTGAACAATGCCTAAGATTAAGATGACCAGTAGACTAGACATAGCGAAATTATCTAAACATATTGCAGCAATCCGAATAGGCTTCGGTGTCATTTGGATTATTGACGCCGCTTTTAAGTTTGAACCAGTCTTCTATCGAGGTCTTTTGCAATATGTTAAATCTAAGGATTCCGGAGAGCCTAAATGGCTCAATCCTTGGTTTCACACCTGGTACAGTATAATTGGTAGCAATCAGCACCTGTTCGCGGTCATTTTAATAGTTGCCGAGTCGTTAGTAGCAGTATCTCTGCTATTTGGACTGGCTAGGAGATCTAGCTACCTATTAGGAGGTGTTATGGCCTTCTTAATATGGGGAGTTGGTGAAGCTTTTGGTGGACCTTATGTTTCTGGCTCAACTGATGTTGGTGCTGGAATTATTTATTGCTTTGTCTTTGCCATGCTCTTTGTTGCAGACGGCGTCATTCAACCAAGCTGGGCTCTAGATAATATCTTGTCCAAGAAAATAAGCTGGTGGTCAAAAATAGCTGACTTTAAGTTTAAATTTAACCCGCCTAAAAGTGTAAAATCTGGAAAACTAGTAACCGGAAAAGTAGTCAGTCACAATTGATCGGCCACTTACACCAGCCTGTTTAAGTAGATTTTTATAAGCAATTACTAAAGCATTTGGTCCGGATATGTAATACAAAGGTTCTTTGTAATTAGTAACTTCTCGCTCTAATATGTCGCTAGTAAGCCTTCCGGTTAGGCCTTTCCATTCTCTGCTAGGCTTATCTCTTGTCAATATTGGCACTATCTTGATCCCCAGTTTAGACGCATCTGATAATGTTTCAGAAAAACAGTAATCGGCTTCACCAGACACGAGGTAAAACATAGTAATGTCTCTTTTTTCCTGTCTTTTAATGAGGTCTTCTAACATGCTTAAGTACGGAGTGACGCCTATGCCTCCGGCAATAAAGACAAGGCGCTTAGACGTATCACTAGGTAGCGTGAAGTCACCAGATAATCTACCGACGCTAATTGAATCAGCCTGCTTTAGTTCAAGCATCCGCTTTTTAAAGCTGCTCGCTTTATCATTAATTTTTGTCACAACTTCTATCTCATTGTTTCCTGGAGCTGAGGCAATGCTAAACGTTCTACGATTACCTCGGCTGTCTGACTTATGCGACAAGGTCCATTCCATGTACTGTCCTGGCCTAAAATATACTGGTTGATTGCTAGCAAAAGTGAAGCTGTATATATCCGGCGATAGCTTCCTAGCTTGTTTAAATTTAAGTCTTAATTTGTACTTAGGACTGAAAATAAAAGAAAAAATATTACCCACGATTAAAGCCATTTCCGGTGTAGCCGAGACTGAGCCTAAGCTAATTTGGCTAGAAAATACTAAGCCGACAATCGCCGCATAAACAAGCTGCTCGTAACGTCTTGCCGGCATTGTCATTGGTTCTGTCATCATAATTGTGCCGAGGAAAAGAAGTGGTGAAGACTCAAAAGCGGTTTTAACTATCGAACCTACGCCCATGTGATGGCCGAGTCCTATAATAATACTGAGGATAAGGCTAAAAAATAGAAAACTAAAGAACATTTCAAAGTGTCTTAATTTCTTGAGCATTAAGAAGCCGACAATTAGGCTGATTATAAACAGGTGTGGATTACCGACCCACCAGACAGCAGGAAGGAGTTTACTGACCGATAAAACTACGGCAGCAAGGGCGGCTGGGTTAAAAATGTGCCTGTGCTTGTATGTAATCAGGTACTTGCCAGCCATAGCAAACAGTCCACCAAGGGCTATTAGACTTAGCCCGTGCACGCTTGATTGCGGCATTAGTATGCAAGCTAGAATCAGCGCAGTAATCAACCATGACTCAGTGTTTGCGTCCGCGTCAGTTAAGATTGTCAAAGCTTTATTAGAGATATAACAAACTACTATTAAAACAATTATAGTTAATGCTAGAGCGCCAGTTGAAAAGAAAAAGTCATTGAATGAGCTGAATATAAGGGCTACGACTAATGTAGTGATGAGAACGTAAAGAACCAGCCTATACATTGTTATTTTATTAAGCACGTTATCTAAAGCATTGGAAATATTATTCATAAAATTCTTATTTCACACTTTCTATTTCTGCAATAAAGTATTCGCCCGGAAAACCGCTTGAAACTTCAAGTGAATAGTCTTCTTCAACAATAAAGTATTCGAAATCATAATGCTGTTTTAATTTACCTGGTGCCACAAAATAAAGTGCTGTTGTCATAGCATCGGCAAGCATGGTAGTCTCTGCTGTTGCCCAGACTGCCTTTAGACTATTGGTTGGCTTCATAAGCTTGGGATTCATTATGTGGTGATAATCTAGCCAAGCGCGACGGTTAGCCGCTGAGCCACAAATACTATTATTGTTAAGAATTGCTACACCGACTGCTTCGTCCGCATGTTCAGGATGCTCTAGGCCAATTCTAAGTGGTCCGCTTGAGCTACTTTTTTGCAGCATGTCGCCACCGGCATTAATAAAGAAGTCTTTAACCTCAAATGATGCAATGATCTGTGCCAGTAAATCCACTAGCAGTCCCTTGCCGATAGCTCCGAAGTCCAACAGTGTTGGTATTTTAATGTTTATACCATTGCCCATAATCTCCAGGGCTTGATCTAAGCTAGGAGGAGATTTAAGTTCTTTTGGCTTAAAAGAATAATCTGCATCATAGCCTGCGCTAGATAGCATTTGTCCGATCAGCGGTGTCATTTGGCCATCACTTAGATCATATAGCTGTTGATATAGATTAAGCATCGGTATTACATATTCAGGTAATTCGTGAAAACCCGTTTGTTTTGACATCAATGTGACTAAGGAATCCTTGCGAAAACGTGATAATAAAAGATCGAATTCATCTATTCTAGCTTTAATAACTCCGAGTAGTAGATCTTTGCCATTCGGGTTTATGTCCTGTAAGTGAATCTCCCAGACAGTACCTATTGCTTCAAAGCTAAATATCTCAGTCTTTAACTTTGATTGGCTAGGCTTGGGCTTGTTTTTCGATTTGCTTGAGGGCATCTTTAAAACCTTTCGAAGTTAAGGATGAACCGGAAACATTACTGACATTAATGTCTGTTATCTTTTTGCCGACAACATATTTTTTGTATCCACCGATGAAAATAGATTGATAGCTTTCTGCTGTAGGATCGTTGGCGCCTGATTGTACCGTCGAAGCTGTGACAACGTTATTACTAAGAGTCAATTTGACCATCAAGTTTTCGTTTCCTCCGGGTGAAGTGTAGCTACCCGTGGCCGTGTAAGTTCCGTCTTTATATGTAGAGCTGCTTGTCGCAGTCGTGTTCATGTTCATATTTGGCGTTGCCTTCATATTCATAGAGCCAGAGTTTTTGTTTGGTGCAACAGAGAACATATTGGCAGCAGCAGATTTGTGACTTGTTGCTACTGATACGCCAACAATAACCACGATTAAAACGAGTAATGTCAGGCTTGCTAAGGTTTTATTGGTTTCGGTTCTGCTCATATGCTTATTGTGTCCTCTAGATTATATACGTACTTGGCTTAGCTTTGTTACATCTTATTAATAAGTTAAAGGCGCACTTCCCTATTAGTTTTAAGAAGCGCGCACTTTAGATTATTGACTAACCTAGCTTAGAATTTGCTTGGATATTGCTTAACTATAGCTGCTGATAGGCCACTGAATAGGGTGGCAATGTGAGTGTTTGCCATACTTAGTTCATTTGCTTCTGCAGTGTAGTTTCCCTTAACATGATCGTCGATCATTGTAGCTGTCATCGCAACGTGATCGCTCAATTCAGTCTGCAAGGCTGACTCAGATATATTTGGGTTGGCGCTGGCTAGGTACTTAGATAGAGGTATCGTGTACTGTGTCTGGATTGTGTTAAGAGCTGTTTGCATTGCTGCAGTGTTACCTTCTTTGTCGGCTACTGCGTAGTCAACAAATTGATCAAGGTGTATTTTCCATACTGCATCAAATGTCTTTTGTGCAGACGCTCCATAAACACTTCCCACGGCTGCACCTATATCGTTACCGTTTGCATAAAGTGATGTGCCTAAGGCAGTAGCATCAGCATTGCCATCAAGCGCAGCATCAACTGCCTGATCTGTTAATGTCATATGATCTATGCCTAGAGTAACTAGAGTAGTTCTTAAGTCTGCTGCTTTGGTTGCAGATGTTGGTACTGTGGCTGCTGCTAGCTTCTTATTATAATGACTGTGTTCTACAATTGCGGTAATTCCAAAGCCTACTAATAGCCCTAAAATCAGCATCACAACCATACCAGTTGTAAAAGCTGTCTTAGCTTTCGTGCTTGGTTTATTTGAATCGTCCATTTCTTTCTCCTTTACACAACTTGTTTTTAAATTAGTTAACTAGATTAATTAAATAGATTAACCAGTACGTTGTCAATGAAATTGGCTGTGTTTTACACAACAAGCTATTAATTATCTTACAGTGAACACCTTTCAGGTGAAACAAGCAGTATGAGTTGACATTTTGTTCAGGTTAGAGCGCTTTTTTGTTATAATTTACCCTTGTAGCTCATTGGGGATTGGCCAAGCGGTAAGGCACTGGGTTCTGGTCCCAGGATCGGGGGTTCGAATCCCTCATCCCCAGCCAAGTCGGATTTAACGCATCATACCATTCCTGCTGAAACGTGATAACAGATACAGATTTGTCCAAAATGATGAAGTTTGAGTAGAACATTTCAAGTATTTCGTTAATTTGGTCTAAATCTTTCAGTTGACCAATGTAATTTACAGCATTTTTAATGAGTTTGAGGAACTTTTCCTCGCTTAATAATGACTGTTTCAAATCACCTTGTTTGCGCTTTACTTCAATTAGCTCACGTTCATACTGCGGCAATTCAACTTCGATATATTTTTTAATGTCTGCTGTGTAGTATTCAGCTACGTCCGCTTTGCTGGGGTCGGCTATGACACTCTTGGCACGCTCTAGGTCGGCCTCTGTTTGTTGTTTGTTAGCTCGTATTCGGCGTTCTTGGCTTAACAAATCAATGCGCTCCTGTTCAACAGCTTGTTTTTGCTCGTCAACATAGCTGGTGTACGCTTTCTTGACGTCAAATTCAGCGGCGGCAAGCGTTTCAATAGCTGCATTGGTTACGACATGGGCGCGGATGGAGTGTTTTTGGTGATTAGGGTTGGCTGGATTATCAGTTCTAAACGGACATTGTTCATTATCACAGCGGAAGTACAAATAGGTTTTTTTCTTGGTTTTGCCAGTACCGGTATTAGCGTGCATATTGCTCTGGCAATGGCCGCAAATTACCCTTCCTGGCAATAGCTTATACAGCTTAGTTTTAGTAACCACGCCCCGCGTTACAATTCGGTCAAGGCTATCAAGGTCGTTCATCTTTAGGTAATCCTCAGCCTCAATCATGGGTTCAAAGCCATACAGCTCAACCAAATCTACCGGTTTAGCTACTCCATATTGTAGGAATCCGGCATATATACTCTCGCGGAATAGCTCTGAGAGTTTCTTGTCATTGAAATGAGTTCTTGACCGTACCTGCTCACGCCCGTAGCATTGCGTATAATCCTGTTTGTTGAGCCACTTGGCGATTTCTACTAAAGATTCCGGCTTGGACTGTATACGCTTCTTAAATGCTTCCTGGATGATTAAGAAGTTATTGCCATCAGGTTCCAACAAACCGGTTGGCATTATACGATAGCCATGCACCATCTTACCAAGATAAATTCCCTCCTCAATTCGCCGCTCATAACCTCGCAATACTGACTCAGATAGATGTTCTGAATATTGCTTAGATAGGGCAAAAGTAATACCAAGCATCATCTTGCCGTTTGCATTGCGTTCGTAAGAAGCCGTGGCAAATAACAAATCTTTTATTGCTAAGTGGTCGAGCATATCTATAATTTCGCCTGCTTCTTTCATGTTGCGCGCAAGCCGGTCAGGATGCCAAGCGATTAACCCCTCATATTTGCCATTCCACAGGTCATTTATCATTGCACGGAACTTATTGCGCGTGTCAGATGTTTTTGCTGAATGCTCCTCTTTTACTATGTCGTACTGAACAATCTTATAAGGTGTCAGTATCTTTTCTTTAATATCGAGAAGCTGGTCAGCAATAGATTTAGTTTGCTTTCTCGCACTTTCATCAGAACTCTTTCGAAGATAAACCACATAACGAAGCTCCTCACGATTTATGTCGCGAAACAAGTGGCCGTAAGTATTCTCATGTAAAGCATTAAGCTGTTGAAATACCTGTAGTCGTGCGTCGCCATCATCCATAACGATATTTTACAAGTAAAATCACGCGAGAGTAATACTCAAAGTAACATGAGCGTCTAGTTTCTAATCTGTGAGGTTACCACTTTTTACCCAATAGGTAGCCGAAATACTGCCAAAGGTTACCAAATATACCTAATGTAAAATAAAAGTGTTGTAAATAATGTTTTCCGCCTCTGTTATCTCAACGCATAAGCGGCGACTAATATTGAACCGTGCGCAAAGAAAATAAATGGTAGCTCGTAGAATATAAAGTGTCTTTTATCAGTAATAGTAAGAATCGAGAGTACGACCATAATACCCGATATTAATGATTCGATTAGAGCGAAGTTTCCAAAAAGTGCCACAGCAAACAATATTGCGGACGATAACATGCCAAATGCCATCAAGTAGGCCATAAAAGTATGAAATCGTATCGTGTTACCTTTTGCGGGAAAAACACCCAGTATTAATTCAGGAAAATATGTCAGGCTCCATGCAGCCGCTTGTAAGCCGCCTAGCCGTATGTGCGGAACTATATAGCCATACATGGTAACTGCGAATAACGAACCACATAGCCAAAGTACGATACGGAAATACCACAAACGATTTGGCTTTAGGGCAGCAAGTTCACTGAGTGTCCGCGGAGTGCCGCGCTCATGTTCCTTCCATGCGAGATATGACAGCCCAATAATTGATAATATGGCAGCAGTAAAAGCGGGAAATATTAATACTGGTATCACACGCTAAATATAACAGAAGTTATATGCAGATTTTCAACAAAATTCTTAAACCACTAACCCCACTTTATCTTACCGCTGTATACCTGATTGATAATTGGTGAAGATAATAATTTTTGTCTAACTTTTACAAAATCCGTTCAATAGTCGGGCGAGGAATACCGTTTCACCTCCTTTAGCTGATAGCTCTGGTCTTTCGACCCCTTCTCCCTATCTCTTTACTAAGATTATATACAAGTTCAGTGGCGAGGCGGCTCCCCGGTTTGTCAGTGGGCGACATATCCAGGGAATTAACTCCGCTACCGAACATTGCGAGTACCTTTTGTTGTCATCAGTGATTTTATAACACTGGTTTTTGTAAAAGTGTTTGTTTCAAGAGTGAGTGTGGAGTGTAGCAATAAGCTAGTCCGAAGCAAGCGCATCCTCCGAGGTATGATTACTTCCGCCTCCACATCACTTACTTCTAGCATGACAGTGTGTTTGACATTATTCAATAATCATTGCATTGGTAATAAAACAACAGTATTTGGCTTCTGGCAAAATGCTAAGGTGATTTTTGCTCCGAGATTTACGTGCCACCTAGCTTTAGAAAAAGCGGAGTCAAAAGAACGCACCGATTACTTGTCCACTTCGTAATCTTGCGCACCGCCATCAATGTTAGTTTTGGCACGTTTACGTGCAGTTTTTGACGGCACGGGCGCAATAGCATTGGTGTCTTGCTGACGCTTAACAATTTCGTCTAAAGCTGTCCTTGCATCTTCGTAAGTAAGGTTGCTGACATCAAGATTCTCAAATATTCGCGAATCCTGTTGTATTGAAAGATAGGCATTACCTGCCGAACTGGCTGATTCAATTTTTTTTGGAAGTTCCAGGAAGGTTTGCAAGGCCGTTAGTGAACCTGCAAGTAAAGCAATAACACCGGCGGCAAGCACGCCTATTGTTTTTGAAGCACCGCCCACTCCAGCCACTCCGGCAAGCAATACTGACGGTATTCCAAGTGCTTTATGAGTATGCTGCCAAATCTTTGCCTGTTCAAACTGTGCTTGTGAGGAGTGCGTCACCGCCTCTTGAATACGATTAGCTTCCTTAGCCAGCTCCCTTTTTTGACTGCTATTCATCTGATAAAGTTCCCCGCGAAGACCATATTCCACCAATAGAGGGCATTGACGGTGTCACCAGCCAGCTGATAATCATACGCTTTTTGCGCTCTAGTTGCTGCTGTACTGATTTTGCTCAAAGCATCAAGTTTTTTAGCTTCACTCGAATAGCCATAAATATAGCCAACTACACCGACTGGGTCTTGAATGGCAGCAAGGTCAATACTGAGTAAGTAGGCAAGAATTGCTTTTACATCATGCCCATAGGCAATGGTAGTCTCGGTTGAACACCATTTAGCTACACGCATTTCAAGATAGAAAGATGATAAGGGAATGTTATTGTAATACTTTACAGCTTTCACGAATCGAATAAGGTGCTTCACTTTGTTATCCAATTTCGTATTCACGTCTCTGACGTACTGATTATGAAGTCTGGGTACTGACAGTTGCCAGCCGCCACCAAAATCCGGGATATTATACACGTTTGCATTATTGACCTGCTTTACGTAGTAGGCGGGAACAACCTCCACTACCTCTCTGTCATCAGAGCCGAAATTGCATTGAACTGCGGGTGTACGGACGCCAATGCTAGAGAAGGGAAAGCGATTGCTCAATGCGTCTCTCACAGCACCAAGCATGTTTACTGAGTTATCCCGCTGCCCATATGACGGGATTGAGGCCAAAATGTCCAAGTCTGCAAAGTTGTGTATAGAAGTGCCGTTATTAAGAGAGCCTGTTTCATAGGTGTACTGAACGCCAAACGAATCTTCCAGCTTTTTGACAACAGCCTGGCGATGCTTTGAGGCGGCATCTTTTTCTGACTGGTAAGGTATCAGGTAATCGTGAAAGGCAACGAATGAACTGTTTAGGCTGTTATACACTGTCAACTCCTTCTTACATTATCTACCTGAAGCAATAAGAATGGAATCGTAACATTATTGTAAAATACCCATATGTCATAATATGTTTTTTAACAGGGGTGGCGATAAAATAGTGTCGCCCTTGACAAAGCCATTTTTAGTCAAAAATCAGAGCTGACCTCTGTTAGCTACTGACGCTCAATCCACATTGTGCGACTAGCTTGCTCATTAGTTAAAGCCAAATATTGACTTGCGCTAATGCTTGCTTAATGTAATAAATTAAGTAATAATTGCGCCTATTATGAGTTACCGAGCAACAGCTCAGGGTTTTGGGCTATTAACCCATCAGCTAGAAGAACGATACCAAGCTGGCGAACCGTTGCATCTAACAGTTCATGGCAAGCCTAAACTTCACATTCTTGCTTTTAAGCCTCTGGCCTATGAAACGTATGGTATGCTCCGCAATCGAGCACCCTATTTAGAGGGAGAATTTGCTTTACGGGCATTTTTTGACTGCTCCCCATCCTTCAGGTACAGGAGCGGCGGTTTACGCAGGTCTACAAGCTGGTGAACGGGCGTATGGCTTTGAAATGGATGGGTATGACCAAAAGGCTGTAAGCGCGATAAATGGTATAGCTAGAGTGCTAGGCCATCCAAACTTTTTGAAATAATGTTCCAGCTTAAATGCTGGCAAGTTCAACGAGTTTACCGTTCATTGTAAAGACAAGTGAGGGGTATTTTATTGCCTTTTCCTGCTCAGAAACTTCTTGTTTGTCGCCGACAATACTTGCTCCCAGAAATGACGGCTTTATATCATGCTCCACAAGCCACTCAACAATCTCATCTAGTCGGCTTTCGAGTTCTTCCATTGATTTGAAATCAAGAATTTTATGCTCACTACCATCTTCAAATTTCACAATGGCTGAACCAATAGCATCAGGCTCCTTGCTTTGCCCTTTGGCAACTTTACCAAGTGTCTGAATAGCATTATAAATATTACCCATGTAACCATTATATATTGAGTTTGCACCCTTCTTGCCTAATATAGTTACACTGATAACCAAATTACAATGTCAGCGAAATGCTGGATTCACGCGGCATAAAGTTAAACCCGTTGAATTCCCGCAACACCTTGGCGACACATTTAGTTCGTTCAATTATTTCGGCAATCAGGTCGTCATGCAGGGTTTGAGTCGACCCTGCTTTGCTCAGCCAAATGCAGCACCAAAAGAGTTAGACCCACATGCTCAGTCAGATTATAGGCCAAACTATTTTAGCGATTTTTATCACGAGCGACAGCTAGTCTTCGTGAGCTTGTTTCTCTATGGTCAGAAATTGTCTGCTCGAGACTAGCTGGAACAGGAGCATGACAGATTACTTTCTTTGCTTGTCTAAGTAAACCACTCGATTGCGCAACGGGACCTGGGCAACCTGTTTGAGAAATATGCCCAAGAAAAGCTTTAACATCTTGTGCTCTAGCAGCCCTTTCTTCTAGACGCTTTTGCCTGTATGCTCTTACTTCTTCTATTGTTTTACTGGCGGACTGCTGAGACTCAGTATATTGTGTTTCACTAGTCAGTACCGCCTCTAAGGCTGTCCTCATTGCTTCCGGATCGTCCTCAAATCTTTGAAATATCCGACGTCTGACAGCTTTGGTATCTGCTGCTGCCCCCTCATCGATAGCTGCTAAATTTTCATTCCCTCTTGCGGCATCGATTTCAAGTCTTTCAGTTGTATCGATGGGCCCTAACGACTCAGTGAACTCTATAGCTTCGCAGTAGTCAAATAAAAGACACCTTCCAGCACAGTTTTCTTTCATGTAATACTATTATACTGTTTATTAGTTTTTTGTCTCATTTTAAGGAGTTAGACGATAATTAATAAGACTCAGCTATACATAGATGCTTCATCTTCGCCCACCACCGATAGAGGGCTCCCGACCTGCATGTTCAGCCATGAGGAAAGATTTATTGCTCTATTGATATTAAAAAATCTGAGGCACTTAATATTTTAATACCTCCATATGTCTCCAGAGTAAGCAGGTCTTTATCGCCACTTATAATATACTTACAATCTCCTGCAACAGCTGTTTCGATAAACTTATCATCATCAGGGTCACGGCTAGCAATTACTCTCCGATTTCCAAGAACTACCCAAATAGCGTAACGACGCATTAGTTTTTCATAGATCTCAAGTTCATGTCTTGCAAGTGGAAATTTTTCTGTAATTACCCTGCGCAGCTCAGTCATAAGCTCTTCAGACATAACGGGCCTAAACTTTTTATCAACGACTAAATCTGTTACTTTGCGCGGAATGCCACCAAAAATAAGAGCAGACACTATAATATTAGTATCTAGAACAACCCTATTGTTTTGTTGAACGTTTTTCACGCTTGTACTCAGCTAAAATATCGTCCACCTGCTGTTCACTGGTAATTCCCATTTCTCGTCCTATTTGATTTCCACGGTCAAATAGAGCCTTCCACTCTCGTCGCTTTTCTAGATCATCAAGCGCTAATCTACGAAAGTATTCACTGCGACTTCCCATGTCTTTTTTAACTGCACCATCTATTTCCTTGAGTAGTTGCTCGTCAATAGCGATATTGAGAGTTTTTGTAGCCATATCATATCCTTATATTTGTATGAGTATATTGTATAGATCTTGTATATTATTGTCAATGATTATAAAGTTCGAATCCCTCATGCCCAGCCAAGCTCAGTAACAGGGGTCGTGACCGTCCAGTGTTGCTGAAAATCATCTTCTTACAGGGGTCATAATTAAGTTACTGACCGTAAAGTCTAGACAAGGCAGACAGACAGCCCAATGACCGCGTTCCTTGACCGTTCAAAACCACTAATTCTGTGATTTTGGCTAGTACATTTGGTACGTTAGAATGGGACCTTATTATGAAAGAAATTGTATGGGTTGTCGGACACAGTGGCGTTGGTAAGGAAACCTTTTGCCGTTTCCTCACCGGCACTCCAGATGCCCAAATAGTAGAGCAACTAGGTTGGGCCGGCTTAAGAATTGGCTTATGCGGTTCAAGTATTGCAGCCGTGCCCCGAGGTCATGATAAAAAGAAGCAAGATGATCGTGACAAAATAGTTGATGAGTTGACAATTAAGCAGGGCTTAATTGATGTAATGCTGCTTAAATGGCAGGCCCTAGACCACCAAAAAGGTCGGGTAATGGCCGTAGATGAATTGTTTAAGGGTGCAACTACTAGAGCATTGGTATTGGAGGCAGAAGATCAGATAGTCCAGGAAAGACATCTAAGCCGAGAAAACACTTGGGAGCCTGAAGGTGGTTGGAAAAGCTTTTTAAGCCACGAGGATGATGTCATAGAGAAAGCCTTGGACGATTTTAAAGTCATTAATTACATAGATACTAACAATAGCTATAAGCTCATTGGATGATTTGTTTTTTCAGTGGTTATCTGCCGATCGCGTATAGCGAAAGTTGTTTTGATGCCCTCTATAAGCTTGGCTTGCTCGTTGTAAGTACCACGATTGAGTACGTATTCGCTGTATTCCGTCAGTGGATCGAGGTCAACTGTGGCTATACCACGTTTCTGGAGAGCTTCCTCGACTATCTCCACATGCCGTACGGCTTTATGAGCTATCTCGTCGGTGACTTTGATGCTTTCATGGTGTTCGGCTACATAATTGACCAACTGGTGGATGAGATCCGTTTCATTGACGTATTTTTCAGGACAATCATAGTTTATTTGCCGAGTGCAGTGGTAGTAGACATGCCTATTGAAGCTACCGTCCTTGAGGGCTTTAAACTTTTCCTCAGCAGTGATTTCCGAGCCACAGCCAGCACATTTGAAGATACCTTTGAAGGCGAAGTTCTTGGTACCCCATTGGGCTTTATTTGGTAGGGCTCGGCTTTGTTGGACTTGCTCGAATAATTCTTTAGTGACGAGGGCTGTGTGCGCACCTTTGTACCATTTACCACTGCCTTCTGGGTATTCAAACTCGCCGTAGTAGAAGGTATTGTTCAGTATTATGAATACCTGGCTAATGGTGACTGGTTTGCCGGATTTATTGGTAAAGCCTACCTCGTCGAGCCAGTTTTTGATACGCCTGCCGCTCCAGCCTTGGGCAGCATGCTCAAATATCTGCGCAATGGTGTTTGAACGGTCAGGATCGAGGATTATGTCATGGACGCCATTAAAGGCTCGATTCATATAGCCCAGCGGAGCGTTGCCGGGACGCCAGCCCATTTCGCATTTGGCTCTAATGCCGCGTTTGACGTTAATGCCTCGGTTATCGTTCTCTAGTTTGGCTTGGCTGCAGAGGATCATGAGCAGGAACTTCTCATTGGGGTTATTCGTAAACGTCTGTGAGAAGGTACGGATTTGAATCAGCTTGCTCTTATCCATACGGTCAACCAGCGATCCAAGGTCGCCTGCGTTCCTGCTGAGTCTTGAGGGATCCCAAACCAGCGCGGCATTGTATTCACCGCTGTCGAAGCCAGCCAGTAGTTCATTGAAGACTTCGCGTTTACCTGAGTCCTTGGCAGAATGGCTTTCGCGTAGCACTTTAGCTACGTGGAGGCCTTCTCTTTTGGCAAGATCTGTCATTTCCTTGACTTGAGAGTCAATTGACATAGCTTGGCGCTCGTCTGATTCACTCGATTTACGAGCGTACAAGCAGTAGCGTAATGCTTGTGGTGAGAGTTGTTGTGCACTTTCCATGGTGACCGTCCTTTCTAATTAACAAGGACAAGGTACCGCAATGGTGGTGGAAGTCTAGACCTATTTAGGATTCGAACCAGTTCGTGGAATAAAAATTTACAGATATTACTTTTTGTGGTACACTAATGTTATGAAAGCCGGTGTTAGTTTTACAGAATTCCCACCATTCACTCCAACTACAGGATTAGCAAGAGCTTCAGCTTTGTTAATTGAGCATGAGGTATGGGGGTACACCAATCCCTCAGAAGAGCAACTCGACAGCGTACTCCTTAGGCATATTATTGCTGCTCACGATGAAGCCGGTAACGTAATGGCGGCGGGTGCACTAGCACCATTGGACTCAGGCGAACATGTTATTACTGAGTTAGGTACAGCACGCCAACACCGAGGAGAAGGGTTAGGACGCGAGATCGTGGAACTGCTCGAAAAAAGAGCAAAGGAATTGGGCGCAACAAGTGTAAGCCTGTACGCCTTAGAAGGCTCAAAGAGCTTCTTTAGTGAGGTTGTTGGCTACACTGAAAGAACTAAAGGTAGTAGCGAAATGGTTAAATCTTTTTTGCCCGCCCCGCACGGCCCACATTCATCCGAGATGCTACCTGATGGAGAAGAACAATTATCACCCGAGAAAATTGGCGAGCTTCTTGAAGAAGTATTGGAGAGGGAGCAGCGTCAAGAAGAACTAGCAAATGACTTTGCGCAAGGTGTTTTTGGCGTCGGACTTGCATCCGAAGAAGATATGCATCCCGATGAGTGGGCAGCTTATTGCGGCGCACGTGGCCAAATGCGAGAAATGTATCTCCAGCGTGCTACACGGGCTGAACTTCAACGCCAGAGAGAGCAGGGGTAGTTTATGTCTCGTACAATCTTGGCAATCCGTCATGGAAAGCCCGAATTACCTTCAGAACATGATGATATATTAGGCCCTCATTTAACAAGAGAGGCCAAAAATGACATTATCAATCTCCGAGCAAACGAACCAAGATTCGCTCAAGGAATTGGCATAATGGCGGTATCTAGTACATGGCGAAGTATGGAGACGGCTGAACTGTTAGGTGCAACAACCCTGTTACCAAAATCGGTTTTACGCGAACTTACGCCGTCACTTCCAGTCGAGGAATTAAGAGCAATGGCGGCAGCTCATAGAGCGCCTCGTGAGTTCATTGATGCTGGACTGGACGTGCTTGCCCGACTAACAGAAGCTACTGATAAATGTGTCGTCCACGGCTGGAACGGTATGGGCATTCTAGGCGCCGTTGAAGAGGTTGGTGGAACTCACGATGCTCCCAGCTTATTAGTGCCTAACTTGGGTATCGTAGAATTCACCTTCTAAAACAGCCTCAGGATTGATTGCTTCTATTTGTTCAAGGTTACAAAGCTTGTCCACTAGAGTAAGTGCGACTTCTGTTCAGCTTCAAAATGAGACAGTTCTTTTTAAGCGATCCTGTGTCCCATTTGTCTCATTTTAAGGTGTTAAACTATAAAAAGTGAGACACGGCTAGTGTTCCGTGTCCCATTTTGGTTCACCCCTTATGGGAAGGTTCCTGACCGGTATGCTCAGCCAGCATAAATTCGAACTTAAAGCAAATAGGCATTCTGATAAGCTTAGCTATAATAGTCTATATATGGGCGAGCAATATGATTCAACTATTAATACAGAACTAGTGAACTCACTAGAGGCACATGTTGCTACCTGGAGAAATGAGCTGTACGGTCTTTTACCGAGCGTACCAGAAAATTTAGAAATTGACTGGGATAATAGGTGGTTAATAAGTAATACAGGTACAGGCGGAGCAACTTTAACAACACATAAGATAGCTCTGGCTTTCGACCCAAAGTTTGAGGGCGATAAAGCTCAGCAACTAGCTGATTTAAAAGGTTCCTACTATCACGAAGCATTCCATACAGTACAGGGCTGGACATTCGAGGACACAAGGGAAAAAGAAATTAGTGCTATTGAGCAAGCAATTTTTGAAGGTGCGGCCACAGTATTTGAAAGAGAAAGAGCTGGTACTAAGCCACTTTGGGGCGTAGCAGACGACAAAGATGCTATACGTAAATGGCTAGAAGAAATTCGACAATTACCATTAGATTACGATTTTAGAAAATATAAGTTTTACGATCCTGAAACTGGAAGGCGCTGGATTTTGTATAGAGTTGGAACATATATTGTCGATCAAGCACTTAGAAATAATCCAAAACTCAGAATAGAAGATATCGCGACTAAAGAACCTGAGGAGATACTGAGACTCTCTATGTTATAAATACATGACTTAGTGAACAGAAGCTGAAAAGGTTCCTGACCAACGTGCTCAGCCATGAGTCTCGGGTCGAATGTTTTAGGCACAAATATCTTGTTCATCCCTGTTATTTTTCTACAATCCGGGGTGCCAAATAGTAGCTGACATAGGCCTTTATTTTCACCATGTCAGTCGGTTTTTGTTCCTCGGTCTTTTCTCGTTCAATCATAAGCCCACTTATCTCATTCTCTAGTTTCACTATGTCCTCCTCCATGCACTTGATTGCTGTTTCTGAGCTCAGGTACTTAATCTTATTTACAGCGTGTTTAATCTGGCTCTTTAAATCTATGACACGCAAGTCAATTGTTACGGCATCTTTATGAATGTTTATCTTGCTTATCAAAGGCGTTATAGCCATTCCAAAACAAAATGACGTTTTTGCTGCTATGCTAAATGGTAGTGCTCAAAACAAAAATTACAGACAGTGAACGTAAAATCCTGGTTACATTCAACCGGGATTCCCCCATACTTCTCAT